>Ga0268262_10003183_pt1 | contig 18041 bp, 13 predicted proteins | sample TergutNc150P3_FD_190354 | JGI IMG/M metagenome (GOLD analysis project Ga0268262, IMG submission 190354) | Nasutitermes corniger P3 segment gut microbial community from laboratory colony in Florida, USA - Nc150 P3 (SPAdes) (version 2) | ecosystem: Host-associated > Arthropoda: Insects >...
TATAAACTTGAAAAATTTATATCGAGTTTGGAAAAAATATCGGTGTTTATTTTTTTGCAAATTATTAATCTCGATAAAACTGATTTAACGGAACATGTGGCGATGTTGCCTAAGTCTTGATAATGTGAATAGTTGTTTTAAATTGATGCTGGAGATATAGCGAGGTTTTGTTTAATAAAAAATATGAGTAGTGGTTTTTAGGTATTAATTAATAAATTATTTTCATGAAGAATGAAAATGAAATTTTCTATGATTTGGCTATTTCTTTTTTCAATGTTTTCCTCAGTGAAATCATTATATTTTTTTGATAGTTCTACCAGTTCATTAATTTGCGTACCATCTTTGGTTTTTCCTTTGCTATTAGTAAAACCTTGATAGTATTTAATTTTATCAACAAATCTATAATCAGATGCACGAATATTTATTCGTTTTTCAAGTAATGATTTATTACCAAGTGATTCTAGATTTTTACTATATTATTTTTAAATGTTACAATGGACCAAGAAAATATTCATCATTTTGATTAAATTTTTGATAATCAAAGTCAGGAAATGCAAAAGTAAAGATATCATCCCAAAGCGTTTGACAATGCTTTTCTGATTCCCAGGTAGTTCAACGAATTGTCAAACAATACAACCTCGACGCTATAATTGTGTGATCAATGGTTTAAAAATCCTTGACAGCATCTTTACAATTGTATAGTATATTTTTAGGAATAAAATGAATACTTATGAAACAATTGAAAACCTGATAAACGCCACCGAGGGTGAGCATTACGAATTTAAAGAAGCCAAAAATCGTTTTGGCTTCCATGAGGCTTTGGAATATTGCTGCGCATTGGCAAATTGCGGTGGCGGTAAATTGGTTCTTGGCATAACAGACAAGCGGCCCCGTAAAGTAGTTGGAAGTACGGCCTTTGATCAACCAGAGGAGACTAGAAGAATACTTATAGAAAAACTTAGGGTACGTATTGATTTTAATTTATACGATTATAAAGGCAAGCGTGTTCTTGTATTTGAAGTAGCAGGTCGTCCTATTGGATTGCCTGTACAAGCTGATGGCAAAGCATGGTGGAGAAAAGGAGACAGTCTTGTAACAATGCCATCGGAAGTGATGCGTAAAATATTTTCTGAATCGGGCCACGATTTTTCAAGTGACATTTGCCTTGATATAACTATTCAGGATTTAGACGTTAAAGCGATAGAAATTTTTCGCTCAAAATGGGCGGAAAAAAGCGGTAATAAACGCATTAATAATATTTCAGCAAAGCAGCTTCTGTCAGATTGCGGGGCAATAACGGACAATGGGATAACGTATGCGGCGCTAATCCTTTTTGGGTCAAATTCTGCTATTGGCCGGTTTCTACCGCAAACAGAAATTATTTTTGAATATCGATCGTCCGACGCTTCGGGTCCGGCACAACATAGAGTGGAATTTCGCGCTGGTTTTTTCTCTTGTTACGATAATATATGGGAACTCATTAACCTTCGTAACGACAAACAACACTATCAGGATGGATTGTTTGTGTTTGACATACCTACATTTAATGAGCGTGTCGTTCGTGAAGCTCTATTAAACGCAATTAGTCACAGAAATTATCAATTAAGCGGTAGTGTATTTATACGCCAGTACAATGACAGGTTGATTATTGAAAGCCCCGGCGGTTTCCCGACAGGCGTAACGCTTGATAATATCCTTGATAGACAATCTCCGCGGAATCGTCGTATTGCCGAAATACTTGCGCTTTGCGGTTTGGTAGAACGTTCCGGTCAGGGAATGAATCTAATATATGAATTAAGTATCAAAGAAGCAAAATCGCTGCCTGATTTCAAGGGGACAGATGATCATTTTGTTTGTATTACTTTAAACGGTTTAGTCATTGATAAAAGGATGTTATCCTTGATTAACAAGATAGGAACAAAACGGTTGGAAATTTTATCAACGGATGATTTCCTTGTAGTTAATACATTGTTCCACGAGCAGAAACTTCCCGACAGACTGCGTCAGCGTACAAAACGTTTAATAGATATGGGGATAATTGAACATACAGGCAGAAGCAAATATGTATTGGCGCGGGGTTTATATGAAGTAATAGGTAAAAAGGGTATACATACCAGGCTTGTAGGGTTAGATCGGGAAAGTAACAAAGAGTTAATTATAAAACATCTGGAAAAAAGCGGAACAGAAGGTTCGCCGTTAAAGGAATTAATGCAAGTATTACCAGGGCATTCATGGAGCCAGATTCAAGTTTTGCTTAGGGAACTGCGAAAAGAAAATCGAGTTTTTGTTAAAGGTAAAACATCCGCCGCAAAATGGTTTGTTGTAACGAAGTAAAAAACTTACAACCAACTTACAACCAACTTACAACCAACTTACAACCAACTTACAACCAACTTACAACCAACTTACAACCAATATGCTTAAGTTGTAAGTTGATATATTCCTACATAATTCTATTTAAAGCTGAAAATCCAACATTCCGTGAATTTGGCGGGTCTCGTCAATACCGGGGTATACTTCTTTAAGCATCAGACCTTTTTCAGTCAACTCGAATACGCAGCGTTCGGTGATGTATAACACACGCTGACCGCGCTTGAGGGCGTTTTTTGCGGCGAAACTGATCGCGGAAATTTGTTTTTTAAATTTAGGTAACGCGCCTTCATGTTTGATTATTACTTTGCTGTTTTCTTTAGAGGTTATAAGTCCTTTGGTATTAAAACTCATGCAAAACACAATAATTTTTGTGGAGTATGTGATATTGGCGAAGCCTCCAATTCCGGCGTAGCTGCCCTCCAGTTTGTGGGCGTTTACATTGCCCTGCGCGTCGGCTTCCAGGCCGCCTAGAAAGCAGATGTCAAGGCCGCCGCCGTCGTAGAAATCGAACTGCGTGGCCATATCGCAGATCATGTCCGCGCCTATAGTCGCGCCAAATGCCACGCCGGGCGCGGGAAGCCCTCCAATGCCGCCGGCCTCCACAGTGTTGACAATTTCTTTCAGTATGCCGAGCCTGGACGCGTAAATGCCTACCATTTCGGGAATGCCGATGCCGATGTTCACGATTTGACCGGAGCGCAGTTCACGCGCGGCCCGCTCGCCGATAATATCAGCTGTATCATCGCCGTGAGTTCTTTTCTTTGTTGTGGAAATTTTGTTAACAAAATAATCCATATGTGTGGCGGGAACATGAATGTCGCCTGACAGCGCCGGATTGTATTCCCCTGTTTCGGCCGGGGTTTCACACACTACCACCGCGTCCACAAGAACACCGGGTATAATAACATTGCGAGGGCGGGTAAATACATGGCTGACATGTTCTACCTGAACGATTACTTTCCCCTTGTTTCGTTTTACCGCCTGCGCCATTGCCAGCGCGTCCACCGTCAAATACTCTTTTTCAAAAGAGATATTGCCGTATGGGTCAACAGATGTGCCCTTAATAAAGGCAATATCAATTTTTGGCGTGCGGTACAGGAGATATTCTTTGCCTTCCATTTCGCGCACCGCGCCCAGCTCTTTTTTTGAAATGCTGTTCAAAGCGCAAGTATCCACGCGGGGGTCGCAGAATATGCCAAGTCCCACCTCGCTTAAGATCCAGTCCTTGCCCGACGCAGCCGCGCGTATGAGGTGGGACAATACACCCAGAGGAAGACAGTACGCCTCTATTTTATCAGATAACGCCATTTTTACGGCGGCGGGCATGCTGTTGTAGTGGCCGGCGATAATTTCCTTTACCGCGCCGGCTTTTATATAGCGGTCGGCAAAACGGTTTTCATCCCAGGAGCCGAACCCCGCCGCGCAAAACAACCGCAGTCCTTTTGGAAAACCGGTTTGTGTGAACCGCTCATAAAGGGCGTCGTGCAGTATTTCAGGGTTGGAAAGCGCCAGAAAAGAATTAATGGCGATGCAATCGCCGTCTTTGATATATTCTACCGCTTCCCGCGCGGAAATGATTCTAAACATCGCTGTTCGTACTCGGTTTACCCATATCCCTGTTGCGTATTTCCGCGCGGCGAATTTTTCCATTGATTGTTTTGGGCAATTCGCTTACGAACTCAATGACGCGGGGGTATTTATACGGCGCGGTATTGGTTTTGACAAAGTCCTGAAGTTCTTTGACAAGGGCCTCGGCCTCGGACCCTTGGTAATTTTTCGCGAGTACGATTGTCGCTTTGACATTAAAGCCGCGTATGGGATCGGGTATGCCTGTTACCGCGACTTCGGCGACGGCGGGATGTTTGAGTAAAACGCTTTCTACCTCGAATGGCCCTATGCGGTAACCTGATGATTTAATAACGTCATCGTTGCGTCCCACATACCACAAATAGCCGTGCTCATCGTAATAGGCTAGATCGCCTGTATGGAAATACCCGTCATGCCATGATTTTTCAGTCGCTTCGTCATTTTTGTGATAACCCATAAACAGGCCGACGGGACGGCGGGGGACTCCCGGCTTTGGGTGTTCGGCCTTCATGCAAATTTCACCTGTCGCGCCCGTGGGTACTTTATTGCCCTCGGCGTCAAGAAGCGTCATGTCATAACCGGGGATTCCCATACCCATTGAGCTGGCGTGCGGTTCGGTGAAGGGGTACAGAGTTCCGCAGCAGATCGTTGTTTCCGTCTGCCCGAAACCTTCATATATATTCAACCCGGTCATGGTTTCCCATTTTTTAAAAAGGTCCTGACTCAGAGCCTCGCCGGCGGCGGTACAGTGTTTAAGGCTGGAAAGATCGTAAGACGGCACGTCCTCGTTCATTATAAAGCGGTACATGGTGGGCGGGGCGCAGAAACTTGTTACGCGGTATTTTTCAATAACTTTTAAAATATCGCGCGCGTTGAATTTTTCAAAGTCATAGGTCAGGACGGCGCATTCCCCGAGCCACTGTCCGTACATTTTGCCCCACAGCGATTTAAGCCAGCCTGTATCGGAAATGGTAAAATGAAGCCCGCCTTTTTCTACCCTGTGCCAAAATACGCCGGTCATCAGGTGGCCGAGCGGGTAGGTGTAATCGTGCGCTACCATTTTGGGATAGCCCGTGGTACCCGATGAAAATGACATTATCATTATATCCTGGGCGCGGGTGGCTTCCTTTCCGGTAGGGCGATTCCAGACATCGGAGGCGGCTTCCAGACCTGCCTCAAAATCCAGCCAGCCGTCTCCGGCTTTCTTTCCTTTGGTTACCGCCTTGAGCTTTATCGTCTCATATTGGCTTAAACCTGCGTCAAAAGCCTCGGTGCAGTTATTGTCGCCGGTAATGACAGCCATCTTGATTCCGCCCGCGTTGCAGCGGTATATATAATCGTCTTTTGTTAAAAGGTGCGCCGCCTGAACGGCTACCGCGCCTATTTTATGCAGTCCCATCATGCAGTACCAGAAAAGGTAGCTTCTTTTGAGTACCAGCATGACAAAATCACCCTTTCCTATGCCCAGGGACTTGAAATAATTCGCGGCTTTATTTGAATACTTTGCCATTTGTGAAAACGTTATGCGTTTCTCCTCGCCCTCGTTGGAAATCCACAGCATGCAAAGGTTTTCCGGCTGTTTTTTTGCCAATTCGTCAAGCACGTCATAGGCAAAATTAAAATCATCCTTATAGGTGACTTTAAAGTTTTCCAGAAGGTCTTCATATGATTTGAAATCGTCTCTGTTTTTCCCTATGTATTTTTCATATATCAACATGTCCGCCCACCGCTCCTTTTTATTTTATTACCACAGCAAGAAATTTTGCCGCCTGTCCGCCTATAGCTTTCATGGCGTGAGGCACGCTCGAGTCAAAATACACGCTGTCGCCTTCGTTAAGCCCATAAATTATATCGCCAAAGTAAAATTCCATTTTACCGGAAAGCATATAGTCAAACTCCTGCCCATCATGCGAGTGAAGTGTTGGCTTCTCGCCCGGTTTCGGTTCCACGGTGACCATAAACGGTTCAGCCTTCTTGTTGCTGAAAGTAAAGGCAAGATGCTTGTAGTCGTAGGCTTTGCGGCGCTCAATGTCGAAGCCTTGCCCGTTTCTGACCAAAGCGCATTTGGTAAGTTTGGGCGATTCACCGGAAATAATGTCTACTACGTCTACGTTAAAAATTTGCGCCGCATTTTGTAAAAAGCTGAATGAAAAATCCTTTTGTCCGCGTTCATACGCGGAGTATTCATCAACTGAAACTTTCATTTTCTGTGCCATATTTTCAATAGAGATGTCGAAAACATCCCGCAATGCCCCCAGCCGCGCGCCGATTTCCTGTAATTGGTCGGTCATAATTTCCTCCTATGTTTTTTCCTTATATTTGTTTACCATATTTTTGGGCGGCGACATTACCCAAAACACCCGCAGCGGTTTTTTGCCGGGGTTTGAAATTGTGTGGGGAGTGTCGGCCCTGAAACTTACGGAATCGCCCTGTTTGAAGGTAAAGACCTGATCGCCGGCGTTTAGTTTCATTGTGCCGGATTCAACAATCCCCAATTCCCAGCCCGGATGTCCGAATTCGGCGTTTCCTGTTTTTGCCCCGGCTTCAATAGTAATTATGTACGCCTCAATGCCCCCGTTCTCCTCTAACTGCGCGAGTTGATCATACCTGATCCCCCGTTTAACCCGGTAACTTGGCCGCTCTTTTTTACGGATGATTTCTATCGGCCGCTCCTTTTTTAACCCGGCAAAAAGGTAATCGAAGTCTATTTCCAGCGCGTCCGCAAGGGCAAGGAGCGTGTCGATTGCCGGGGAAACCCTGTCCCTTTCAATCTGGGAAACCAAGCTTTCGCTTACCCCGGCCTTTTCAGCCACCTCTTTGAGTGTCAGGGCTTTCCGCTCCCTTACCGTCCGTATTTTACCGCCAAACCGGTATTTTTGCCTCAAGCGTTTTTCCGTCCTTTAAGTATACTGTAAGTGCTTAAGTATAGTTAAAGTTGGGAATGAATGTCAAGGCGCTAAACTAAAAAGGCGGAAATTTGAAGGAATTTCGGTGGAAATTCTCCCTTTTTTTAACAATTTGAGTACCTTGACATCCTCCCTGTAAGCTGATACACTGTTTCCAGATACTTCAAAGGAAGCGGAGGTGAAAATTCCCCCGCTATCCCATAACTATAATTATGGAAGATTCCATCATTGTTATCAGGTAAATTTTCTCGATTTTGAACCGTAAAAGGTTCACTTTTCGTCGTTGGGGGAGGGGAAATTAATGTTTTCATCAATTATAAAGAGAGATGGAAGAACACAGTCGTTTCATGAAAGTAAAATTACCGACGCGATATATAAGTGTCTTGAGGCGGTGGGGTCGGCGGACCGTGAGCTGGCAATGGAATTAACGCTGGAAGTGTTAAAAAAAATAAAACAGCAATATAAAGAAGATAATTTTAATGTTGAAGATGTTCAGGATATAGTCGAGACCATATTAATTGAGAAAGGTTACGCAAAAGAAGCCAAATCCTATATTTTATACCGTGAAAACCGTTCACGCTTAAGAGAAGCGCGAAGCGAGCTGATGAATGCGGTTTCGGAAATTCTGCAGGAAACGAACCGTGACAACGCCAATGTAGGCAATTCGCCTTCGGCGAAGGTGCTGCAAATATCGGAGATCGCCTCCAAAAATTATTATTTAAAACGCGTACTCCCCGAAAAAGAAGCCAAAGCCCATACCAACGGCGATATTTATATTCACGATTTATCATGGTACGGTAAGACGCTGACCTGCCTGCAAATTCCGCTTCAACGACTATTGGGCGAAGGATTTAACAACGGCCACGGCTATATACGCCCTCCAAAGGGAATAAAAACGGCGGCGGCGCTGGCGGCGATAATTTTACAGAGCAACCAGAATGATATGCATGGAGGACAGTCTTTCGCCTATTTCGACAGAGACATGGCCGTTTTTGTTGAATTGGAAAAAGGAAAACAGGAAAAACTTATACGCCGCAACCTTAAGGAATTGGGATTATCCGCGCAAGTTGACGAAGAAAAAATAAAAACGCTTGCCTATGAGCGCACAAAAGAGGAAACTTTTCAGGCAATGGAAGGCTTTATTTACAATCTCAATACCATGCACTCAAGAGCCGGGGCGCAGGTTCCTTTTTCAAGCATCAACTTCGGAACCGATACAAGCGAAGCGGGCAGAATGGTTACGGAATGTTTTTTGCTTGCCTACGAGAAAGGTTTAGGCAAAGGCGAATCGCCTTTATTCCCCAATGTATGTTTTAAAATTAAGGAAGATATTAATTTTGAGGAAGGCGATCCTAATTACGATTTGTTTCAATTAAGCATGCGCGTTGCCTGCAAGCGGCTTTTTCCCTCTTTTTCTTTTCAGGATTCAAGTTTTAATAAACCGTATCGTGATGAAGAAGTAGCCTACATGGGCTGCCGTACGCGCGTTATTTCAAACTGCAATGGAGCCGAAGTAACCGATTCGAGGGGAAACCTGTCTTTTACCACCATTAACCTGCCGCGCCTTGGCATACGCGCCAACAAGGATTTATCTCAGTTCTGGAAATTCCTTGATGAGATTGCCGAGCTTTGTATTGAACAATTATTGACGAGGTATAACGTACAAAAGAAACTCAAGGTAAAAGATTTTCCGTTTTTAATGGGGCAAAAACTGTACCTTGACAGCGAGGGACTGTCCGCCAATGATACGATTGAAAAAGCAATCCGTCATGGAACGCTCAGTATCGGATTTATAGGCCTGGCGGAATGTCTTGCCGCGTTGACAGGCAAACATCACGGGGAAAGCGCCGAGGCTCAGGCCCTTGGCATTGCCATCGTCAGCCACATAAGGCGCAGGTGTGACGAGGCGACGAAAAAACACAGCCTCAATTTTTCGCTGCTTGCTACGCCCGCCGAACAGTTAAGCGGAAAATTTACCCAGCTTGATGTGGAACGCTATGGCGTAATTAAAGGCATAACGGACAAGAAATGGTATACCAATTCTTTTCATGTGCCAGTAGAATACAATATTACCGCGCTGGACAAAATAAAAATTGAAGGGGCGTATCACAAGTATTGCAACGCCGGGCATATATCCTATGTTGAATTAAAATCGGCGCCGGAACATAATCTTAAGGCCTTTGAATCTTTGGTAAGAGAAATGGCGGAAGCGGATATGGGATATGCCGCGGTGAATTTTCCCGTAGACATTTGTATTGATTGCGGGTTAAACGGCGTAATTCAGGGAAATACCTGTCCCAAGTGCGGCGGAAACAAGATAAGCCGTGTGCGCAGGATAACCGGATATTTGTCCACGCTTGACCGCTTTAATGACAGCAAACTTGCGGAAGTTCAACATCGACAGGTACATCAAACATTTAACTGATATAATAGCTTATGCGTTTATCGGGCATTACGCCGGAGAGCCTCGTTGACGGGCCCGGGCTGCGATACGTTATTTTTACCCAGGGTTGTCCTCATCAATGCCCGCATTGCCAGAATCCCGAAACCTGGGACAGGGATGCGGGCAAAGAATATTCCGCGCGGCAGGTTATTCGTCTGCTAAAACAGCAAAAGAAAAAGAAACAGGGCGTTACCTTTTCAGGTGGTGAGCCGTTTTTATACGCCGCCGAGCTGGCGGAAGTGGCGCAGGCGGCCCATCAACTTGGCTGGGATGTTGTTACCTATACCGGTTTTACCTATGAGGAATTAATCGCAGATAATAACGACGGCGTAAAAGCGCTCTTGTCCGTAAGCGATATATTGATTGACGGAAAATATGTTCACGCGCTTGGTGATATTGGGCTGAAATTCCGCGGCTCATCCAATCAGCGGTTGATAGACGTGGCGGAAACGCAAAAAAAGGATCAGATTGTGTTGTGGAATGAAGGTTGAATAAATACTGTTTGTCATTTTTTTCCTGCTCCTAAATATAAACGGAGGTGGTTCATGACTTTCTCAAAATCAACCGGTTTGCCGATATGGCCGTTCATACCCGCGTTGAGGCACTTTTCAACATCCTCGCGAAATACATTCGCTGTCATTGCCACAATCGGGATGGTTTTTGCCTCAGGGACATCCAAAGCCCTGATACGCCGTGTCGCTTCATAGCCGTCCATTTCCGGCATTTGTATATCCATAAAAATCAGATCGTACTTATGCGGGGCCGCCGTAAACATAGATACCGCTTCTACGCCGTTTTCCGCGTAGTCTATCTCCAACTGTGTCGATTCAAGCAAACTCTCTACAATTTTGCGGTTAATTTCCACATCTTCAACCAGTAGTACGCGCTGGCCGGCAAAGACACCCTCAGTTTCCGCAGCCTGCGCTTTTTCAGTCTGCCGTTTATCTACGCCGTGATGTTCATTACCGCGCCGCGCCTGAATGGTAAAGGTAAAAACGGATCCTTTTTTGGGTTCTGATTGAACCCATATTGTTCCGCCCATCTTTTCTATAATGCTTTTGGAAATCGCAAGACCCAGCCCCGTACCGCCATATTTGCGTGTTGTGCTGGATTCCGCCTGCTGAAAGGAACTGAACAGGCGTTTTTGCTCTTCGGCGCTTATTCCGATTCCCGTGTCGCTTACCGAAATCTGTATGGTACAAAGGCCGTTTTCTTCCCCCATAAAGTTTGCATTAAGGGTGATGAAACCTTTTTCCGGCGTAAATTTTACGGCATTACCCAAAAGATTGATAATGACCTGAGCCAGCCGCTGGTCATCGGCGACGAGGGATTGCGGAATTTCCCTGTCAATGTGCATCGTTAGTTTTTGTTGTTTTTCGTCTACGCGGAAATTGATCGCTATGACTGTTTTTTGCAGCATCTTTTCAAAATTAAATTCAACAGGCGACAGTTCCAGCAAATCCGCCTCAATTTTTGACATATCAAGTATGTCGTTTATAAGACCGAGCAGGTGTATTGAGGCGTCTTCTATCTTGTCCAGCGCGTAGTCTTTGCGTTCAATGTCCTTCGCGTTCTTGCCGATTGCCGTCATACCGGTTATTGCGTTCATGGGCGTTCGCATTTCATGGCTCATGTTGGAAAGGAACTCGCTTTTCGCTTTGCTTGCTTCCGTAGCCTTATGCAGCGCTTCTTTAAGATCACGTTCCATGTCGGCGTGAATGAACGCGTTTGCGAATAAAAATGCCGCCGAGCGCATCATCTTAATAATATCATCCTCAAAATAACGTTCATTTCCGGTATCGCCGAAAAGCAAGAAGCCCCAAAACGCGTTGTTTATATGTATCGGTATGACGGCGGTTGTCATTATTCCCAAGGATTGAAATATGTCGGCGGCTCTTTCAGTCAGCAATCTTGTCGGACTGTTTATATATTTTCCGTTGGACAAATGCGCTTCCCAATAAGGTATCAACTGCACGTAGGGCACGTTAATGAGAGACTCATTCAATTCGGTGCTGCCTCCGGATTTTCTGTCCCAACGGTAGACTTCGGACATATACAAACTGCCGGCGGCTATATGATTGCGGCACAGAGCCAGCCTGTCAATTTCAGCTATATCAGCAATCAGACGCACCCCCGCCGCCATCGTATCATCAAATGCCGCATCGCGCCGCGACAGAAAAAGTATAGCCGTCTTGTTAATGACATCCGTCATTTTTTTGCTGTAAGCGTTACGCTTACTCATATCGGAAAAAGTATCTTCCAAAAGCGAAAATTCATTTTCCCTGGATGTTAAAACCCTTGGAAGCACCTCATTGGCGGACAATTTGCCGACATTGAATGTCAATGTTCTTAACGGGATAACTATAAGTTTATGTATGATTAAATAATACGCTGTCAAACAGATCACAAATATAAAAATAGTAATAATTATATTGGTACGGAATAAATTCGCTTGAGTGGTCAGGACAGTATCCATATAAAAATTTGCCCCGGCATAACCGGCGGTCGTCCCGTCATGCCGGTATATGGGTTCCCTGGCGGTTAGAAAAAACCCCCACTCGGTTTCGGAAATATAAGGGTCCGGTTTTTTCCCGGCTGATAAAACGAGTTGCAGCGGGGAATCAATCCCGGATTGCGCCCAATCGGAGAAACTGCCAATCGCCATATGGCTATCAGCTTCGGGATCGGTGTCAAAAACAAATAATTCGCCGTTATCGGTTATTTGGGTGACAAATACATATGTCATATCCGACATAGTTTGTATAGACCTAAGTATATCAAGCAATCTGGTGTAATTATCATCCTCCTCCAATGTTTTTAAATAGAGGTCTATATCTTCCGCCGAGATAAAAGATGCCGCCAACCGGGCGGCGGTTTCAGTCTGGGCGGCATATCTTTCATGTGTTCCTTTTCTGGATACACGTATCTGACTTGTAAGAATGCCAATAGAGATTGCTACGGAAAATATCCCAAGAAACAAGAGTATTTGCGAAACCAAGGAATTAAAGAAACTTACAGATTTCACACTGGCTCATCCCCAATTATTCATTATTATTTGATACAGCTATATAGTCAATATCACTTTTTGCCTGTTTTTCATAAAGAATTGAATGACACAGGTTTATCGGGGGAATGTCAGGCGCGGTTTTTCTGCCACCTCCAGCGTGAAAGCCATAAACCGGCGGCGGCAATCCGCAGGATGAAGATAATCGCAAAAGCGAGCCTAAGCCCTTTTCTGTCGCCGCCAAGCGCACGGTAAAGGGCAATGCCCGCCACCGGCATTACCGCATTTGACAGGCATACAAGGCAGGTGTAAACCGAGATTGAGAAACTGCGGTATTCTTCGTCCGCCACCTGCAAAAGGCATTGGAGCATATTCAATGTAGTAGTCGCAAGCGGAAGACTGACTATCGCGTGTAACGGCAGAAAAACAAAAGGAGCTATAGAAACAGGCAAACTGGTTGAGATGATCATCACAATGGGACAAAGGCTTAACCCCAAAATGCCCAAAGTAACCGGAAGCACTACGCCGTGTTTTTCATTTATGCGGCTCCAAAAACGCATTGTTAAAAACTGGGCTGTTGTCGAACCCAGCGTAGTAAGTCCAATTTGAAACTCATTCATTTTCAGATAGTTTACCTGTCCGATAAAATACAAAGTCCAGTCAAAATGCCACATCATGTAAAAGAACAGTGCGGCAGCGATGAAGAGCAAATACTGCTTGTTATTTAAAAGGCTTTTTACGGCTTTTTTTGTTTCAAAAAAAGAAACGCGCTTCGGCGCGGCAGGCCGAACTGCTTTAATGCGGCGGTAATTTATTGCCGTCAGTACCAGAAACAACGAGGCAAAAAAATAAAAACATTGATGAACGGTAATTTTTCCCCTGCCTGCCGCGGTATGCAGTAAAATCGTGCCGACCAGCAGCGGCAGGGGTATGCTTATAAACACATCCATATGAGAACGCGTTGTCAGGACACGGTTACGATCCTTTATGTCCACTACTTCCGGAAAAAACGACTGCCACGAGATGTTATACATCGCCATGGAGCCCGCGGCAAACGCGAGGAAGACAAGAAAAAAGTAAATTGAGTCCGCGGAGATTATTTTATTCGAGGCGGGCGTTACCCTGAAAAACGGGGATAAGGCGCAAAGCAGATATCCAACCGCGCCGGTAATCAAAGCACCGATTATTATGCGTCGCTTATTGTGAAGGCTTCCGGCAAAAAGCCCCCCGGGTATCAGTATCAGCATAGTGAATAATTGCGGCAGAAATTGCACAAGGCTTAACTGGTAATCCCCGGCTCCAAGCCGGAGAGCGAATAAGTTGTTATTATTGTTAGCGATGTTTACAGCCAGTGCCGCAAACAGACCGTCCATCGCGTATCGCGCGGCAACGGGGTCTGAATCGGCGAATTTTCTGACGCGGGCAATAGGATTTATTAACATTCCGATTTATTCCTTGTTTGTCAATACAGAAATTAATTCAGAAGGATCGGGGCTTTGCATCAAAGAGGACATCAGGCAGGCTCCTGCCGCGCCGGTTTTTACGATTGCGGATATATTGCGCTCATTAATGCCACCGATCCCGTACACAGGGACAGAGGACAACTTACATAATTCCGCAAGGAATTCCGGCCCTCTGCCTTCAAGGCCGTCTTTGCTTTTGGTGGCATAAATATGTCCCCCAAATAACCATGAAGCTCCATGAGCAATGGCTAGCTTCGCTTCTTCCGTATTATGAACAGAAACCCCGAAAGAAAGAGTGCTTTTTGAACCTATATAATTTTCCTTAAACACTGTCCAGGGCAGATGAAGATAAGGGCACCCCAGCTCCAGAGCCGCCTGAGGCAGACCATGAACAATAAATTTAACTTTCCTGCTGGTACAAAGCTCAAGGACATTCCTGGCTAGATTAAGATAATCTTTCAATGAAAGATCTTTTTCCCTTAAAACGACTGCCTTAACCTCCGAGGCGGCGATTTTTTCGATTTGCGCCAGGAAGCTTGTGTTCCCCTGAGGGCAGAGACGGCGGTTTGTGATTGCAAAAAACTCAAACATCAACGTAATCGCTCATTACCGGCTGAAGTCCCCGGGAAAGCAGCATCCGGTATATTTCCTCTACTCCGCGGGAATCGCTGATTTCAAACTGCTCGTCCCCGCTGGAAGCGCCGCTGTGGCCGCCAATGCCCACGTCAACCCCGGCGGAAATTCTTGTAGCGGCGATCTCGCAAGTCTTATCCCGGAACCGGGCGTTTTCCCTTGAGGAAATTGTAATCCCCGCGCTGGGCATAAAAAGGCGGAACGCGCAAATAACCTGTAGTAATTCGGTCTCGCTTACATTAATGGGTTTAAAATTTTTGTCATTGTTATTGACAATAGGCCTTAGGCGCGGGCATGAGAAAGAGATTTCCGCGTGGGGATACTTCCGTTGAATCGCCCAGGCGTGGATTCCGGTTGCAAAAACATCGCGCCTGAATTCTCCCAGGCCGAGGAGGCTCGCGAAGGCGACTCCCCGAAGCCCCCCAAGGAGCGCCCGCTCCTGGGTATTGAAACGATAGGGAAAATTCCGTTTACGTCCCGCCGGGTGCAGTTTTCCGTAAAGTTCGGGATCATAAGTTTCCTGGAAAACCGTGATAAAGTCCGCCCCCTGGGTTTTAAGGTACGCGTAATCCGCGCAGTTCATCGGATAAACCTCCAGCCCCACTACCCGGAAATATTTTCTTGCAAGCGCGCAGGCGCGGCCGATGTATTCTAAACTTGAGTGTTTGGCGCTTTCGCCTGTAAGAATGAGAATCTCTTCAAGGCCGGTGGCTTTAATCGCCTTCATTTCAGCTTCGATTTCCTCAGGCTCAAGCCTTGAACGGCGGATGGGATTATTGGCGTTAAAACCGCAGTACACGCAGGCGTTTTCACAGTAATTGGAAATATAGAGAGGGGTAAAAAGGCTTACGGAATTGCCGAAACGGCTGAGCTTTTCTTCCATTGCCGCCTGCGCCATTTCTTCAAGGAAGGCTGAGGCGGCGGGAGAAAGGAGGATCCCGAAATCTTCAATAGAACAACCCCGTCCCTGATCCTTCCGCGCCCCATCAAGCGCCCGGCGTACATCCTCCTGGGTGTATGCAGACGGATTATACTCCGCCGAGGCTTTCAGGGTTTCTTCCATGACGGCGCTTTTGATTTGTTCCATGCCTTCAAAGTACGCGGCCTCGGTATATAAGTCACGCATCAGTTTACTCGTTTGACTCTGCAAGGAACCCGGTTAATGGCGAAGACGCGGACGCGCCCTTTTCAAGAACCCTGCCTGTACCGCTGAGAAAGGCCTGCCTGCCCGCTTCAATCGCTTTCTTAAACGCTTCGGCCATGGCGGGAATATCTCCGGCAGTGGCAATGGCGGTGTTTGCCATGACCGCGGCGGCTCCCATCTCCATTACTTCGCAGGCCTGGGAAGGTTTCCCGATTCCCGCGTCAATGATAATGGGAAGCGTAATCTCATCCAGAAGGATACGGATAAAGTCCCGGCCGCAGAGCCCGCGGTTGGAGCCAATAGGCGCCGCCAGGGGCATGACGCAGGCGGCTCCGGCGTTTACAAGGTCCCTTGCCGCCATCAAATCGGGAAACATATAGGGCATGACCACAAACCCTTCTTTTGCGAGTATCTCCGTGGCCTTTATTGTTTCGTAATTATCCGGCAGCAGATACCGGCTGTCACGTATGACCTCAATTTTAACAAAAGGCTCTCCGCAGAGTTCCCGTGCAAAGCGGGCAATTTTAACCGCCTCTTCGGCATTCCTGGCCCCGGATGTATTTGGCAGAATTGTTATGTTCGGAGGAATATACTCAAGGATGTTTTCCCTGCCCCCGACGTTGGCGCGCCTCAGGGCAACGGTGATCATCTGGGCGCCGGCGTTCTCCACCGCGGCCTTGATGAGGCTTAGGGAGTATTTTCCCGAGCCAAGGATAAAGCGGGAACTAAAGGAACGCTCTCCTAGCACGAGAGGATCCGCAATTTCGCCCATTTCAGCCTCCGCCCATAAATTTAAAAACTTCCACTTCATCCCCGTCTTTTAAAACCAGAGACGGGTACTCTTCTTTTCGCGTTACTTTCCCATTGACGCCCACCGCAACCAACGCCTTGTTGAAACCTTCGGTTTTGAGGAAGTCCTCAAGGTTCATCCCTGTTCCTTCTGTGGGCGTTCCGTTCAGGTTTATCATTTATACTCCTCAATATTTCGCGACACATTCACAGTAATTCTTTATACTTCCAATGTCTATATATCCGCCGGGGTTATATCCCATTTCTTGTAAAAAGTAGAAGGAAATAGTATGATATACAGACAAAAGGCATTAAGGAGTATCAGTTATGATTACTGATCTGGAAAGTTTAGAAAGAGGGCTTAAAAGCATACGTTCCGCCCAAAAAGTCTTTGCAGCCTTCACCCAGGAACAGGTAGACAGGATTTTCTTTGCCGCTGCCCGCGCCGCCGCAAAGGAAAGAATCCCGCTGGCGAAAATGGCGGTAGCCGAAACCGGCATGGGCGTAGTCGAGGACAAAGTTATTAAAAACCACTACGCCTCGGAGTACATTTATAACGCCTACAAAGACGAAAAAACCTGCGGTGTTATTGAGGATGACCCCGTCTCCGGCTACACCCGCATAGCCGAACCCATCGGCCTCGTGGCGGCGGTTATTCCCACCACCAACCCCACCTCCACGGCGATTTTTAAGGCGTTGATTTGTCTTAAAACCCGCAACGGGATTATCATCTCGCCGCACCCGCGCGCCAAAGCAAGCACCTGCGCCGCCGCCAAAATCGTGCTGGACGCCGCAGTCGCCGCCGGCGCGCCTGAGGGAATCATCGGCTGGATAGACGAGCCGAGCCTTGAAATGACCAACCTGGTAATGAAAGAGGCGGACACCATCCTTGCCACCGGCGGGCCGGGCATGGTCAAGTCGGCTTATTCTTCCGGCAAACCCGCCATCGGCGTCGGGTCGGGCAACGTGCCCGCCATCATTGACGACAGCGCGGATATACTCCTAGCCGTCAACTCAATCATACACTCAAAAACTTTTGACAACGGCATGATATGCGCGTCCGAGCAGTCGGTAATCGCCCTGCAAAGCGTCTACGATAAAGTGAAAGCCGAATTCAAACGCCGCGGCTGTTACTTCCTTACGTCTGAAGAAACCCAAAAAGTGAGGGAAACAATCATCGTGAACGGATCGCTTAACGCGAAAATCGTCGGACAGAAGGCGGCGAAAATCGCGGAGCTTGCCGGCGTAAAGGTTGACCTCGCGACAAAAATCCTCATCGGCGAAGTTGAAAGCGTGGAGCTTTCGGAAGAATTCGCCCACGAAAAACTTTCCCCGGTGCTGGCGATGTACAGGGCGAAAGATTTTGACGACGCGCTGGACAAAGCCGACCATTTGATAAGGGACGGCGGCTACGGCCACACCGCCAGCGTTTTCCTTAACCCGCAAACAGGCGCGGACAAACTCGCCGCCTTCAGCGCGCGCATGAAGACCTGCCGCATTGTGCTTAACACGCCGTCGGCGCATGGCGGCATCGGCGACCTGTACAACTTCCGCCTGCGGCCATCGCTTACTTTAGGCTGCGGCAGTTGGGGCGGCAATTCAGTTTCGGAAAATGTCGGCGTTAAACACCTGTTAAATATTAAAACACTGGCGGCAAGGAGGGAAAATATGCTGTGGTTCCGCGCTCCCGAAAAAGTAT
>Ga0268262_10003184_pt1 | contig 18030 bp, 21 predicted proteins | sample TergutNc150P3_FD_190354 | JGI IMG/M metagenome (GOLD analysis project Ga0268262, IMG submission 190354) | Nasutitermes corniger P3 segment gut microbial community from laboratory colony in Florida, USA - Nc150 P3 (SPAdes) (version 2) | ecosystem: Host-associated > Arthropoda: Insects >...
TTCGTCATAGGCATAGTAATACACAACCCGTTTCCCCGAAGGGATAACCCGAAAATAAAGAGTGAAGTCGTTATGAAGCCTCATAATACCCTCTTTTTGGGGAAATGATGTCATTAGTGAAGACACCAAAATTTCCCATTTTTTAGCACACTTGGAAAGCAACGCTAATTCCTTATAGGATAAAGAGTTATATAAGACTGGGCATCTTGTAATTGGGTAAAATGTGTCATTTTACCTAATTCGTAAACTTAAGGGATTTCCTTGAATTTTTATCTCACAAAGGCGCAAAGCTCACAAAGGACACAAAGAAAAATAGGAAAGCTTTCATAATTTCCGATTCCTTGAATCATACAAGGACCTGAAGGTACAGCAGAATTTCCAAATTAAGCCTAAAACTTTGTGTTCCTCCGTGTACTCTGTGCCTTCGTGAGAGCTCTTTTTCAATGATTTTCCTTAGTTTATGATGTTAGGTGTGGACTGGTTTCTTATATTCGGATACCGTTGATTAACCATCTTGAAAACTTCTCTTGCCGGTAACCGGCTGTTTTATAAAAACATTTTAACTATTGGTTTCCCTATTGCGCTTCAGAATCTGCTCGTGACTTCCGCGAGCATGGTGGATACCGTAATGATCGGTACTGAAGGCGAGCTCGCTGTGGCAGCGGTGGGAGTCTGCGCCCTTTTTTCTATGCTTCTCTTTTCGGCTTACTTCGGTTTCTGCAACGGCGGGATGATATTCTTTGCCCAGTACTGGGGCGCTAAAGACGAAAACGGAATTTGCCGGGCCTATGGCCTTACCCTCATCTGCATGATGGCTGCGGGTTTTATTTTTGGCAGCCTGGCTATTCTCGCGCCGGAATTTATCATAGGGATATACACGGACAAGGAAAACATTAGGCAGGTGGGGATTCCGTATTTACGCATAGTGGGCTGGTGCTATCCCCTTCAAACGCTGGCAATGGCGATGGGTTCCCTGCTCCGTTCTGTCGAAAAAGTGAAGATACCGCTTTTCGCTTCTATAGCTTCAATGATAACAAATACTTTTCTCAACTGGGTTTTGATCTTCGGAAGGTTTGGTTTCCCGCATCTTGGGGTTCGGGGCGCGGCAATTGCGACGGTTATTGCCCAGGTGGTTCATATCCTTGTGCTGTATATTTATTGTTTTAGAGACAAGCACTCTTTCATCACAAGAATCAGGGATCACTACAAATGGAGCCGGGCTTTTGTCAGGGAATATTTCGCCAAGATTTTCTTTGTGGTGATTAACGAAGTACTTTACGGTGTTGGGATGCTGCTCCTGAATATGATCATAGGCCGCCAGGTTGAGGCCGGGATTGCCGCGATGGCGGTGTTCCGGGTGCTGGAAGGTTTCGTTTTCGCTTTCTTCGGGGGCCTCGCCAATGCATCCTCTGTCATGGTGGGAAAGCGGATCGGCGCTGGGGAACACCTGGAAGGTTACGCAGACGCGAAACGCTTTGTCCTGATTTGCCCCCTGGTAACATTGGCGATCTGGAGCATCATCCTTTGTCTGCGTTCCCCGGTACTGCACGCTTTTGGTCTCGGCGAGGAAGCCTTCGCTTATGCCGAAGGGATGATGTTTATCTACCTCGTTACCGGCGCACTGCGGACCTGTAATTACATCCTGAACAATATCTTCAGGGCTGGGGGCGAACCCGTCTTCGGCACAGTGATAGAAACCATCGGCCTTTTTTTGTTCAGTATCCCGGCAGCCGCAATCGCTGGCTTTATTCTTCACTGGCCCTTCCTCGTTGTGTTTTTCTTACTCTTCCTTGACGAATTCATCCGCATAAGCATTTTCATCTGGTACATGAACTCTGGCAGATGGGTAAAGCCTGTAACGCAAGTAGGAAGGGAGAGGTTGAGGGAATTTATTTTGAAATAAAAATCTCGCAAAGGCGCAGAGTTGTTATTTGTGGTATTATCGTAATAATTTCAATATCATTTTTAATTTCTTTATAACGAAAATTTATCGAATAGGAACTTTGTGTTCTTTGTGTTTCTTTGTGCCTTTGTGAGAACTCTTCTTTATAAAATTCTTGACCCTCCTTGCCTAATGCTATACATTTATCACAGGTATCAGTTGTGGCTTACATAAAAAATTTATTCGACAGAAACTTTCTTGAATACGCTTCCTATGTGATCAAGGACAGGGCCATTCCCGATCTGGAAGATGGGCTCAAGCCGGTACAGCGGCGCATACTTCACACGCTTTTTGAAATGAAGGATGACAAGCTTTACAAAGTCGCCAGCGTAGTAGGGGAGTGTATGAAGTACCACCCTCACGGCGAAGCGTCTATTGGGCCGGCTCTGGTGGTATTGGCAAGCAAAGAATACTTTATCGACACGCAGGGAAATTTCGGGAATATCTACACCGGAGACGAAGCTGCCGCGCCGAGGTACATCGAATGTAAAGCTTCGTCTTTGGCAAAGGATATTTTCTATAATCCAAAACTTACCCCATACGCGGATTCTTACGACGGACGCAATAAGGAACCTGTTCTTTTTCCGGCCAAGATTCCCGTTGTGCTTGTAATGGGCGTGGAAGGCATTGCTGTTGGAATGTCGACCAAGATACTGCCCCACAACGCGATTGAAGTGCTTGAAGCAGAGAAGGCCTGCCTGGGCGGGAAAAAGTTTGAACTCTACCCGGACTTTCCGACAGGCGGACTTGTGGACGTGTCCGATTACAGGGACGGAAACGGAAAGGTGCTGGTCAGGGCGAAACTGGATTCGTCCGACCCTAAGCGCATAGTTATCAGGGAACTCCCTTACGGCTCAACCACCGAGAGCATCATTGCCAGTATCGAAGCCGCCGCGAAAGCCGGGCGCATAAAGATCCAGGGGATTAACGACTTTACCACCGAGAATGTGGAAATCGAAATAAAGCTTGCACGCGGTGTTTACGCGCAGGAGACGGTTGACGCCCTTTACGCTTTCACCGAGTGCGAGCAGTCCATCTCTGTAAACTTTCTGGTGATAAAAAACGGGCTTCCGGTAGTTATGACAATTACGGAAGTTATCAAGTACCACGCGAAGCAGCTCGTCAAAATTCTCACCAAAGAGCTTGAACTTGAAAAGCAGGAACTGTTGGACAAGCTTCACCTCAGAACCCTTGAGAGGATTTTCATCGAAGAGAGAATCTATAAATCAATCGAAAAAATGAGGACTGCCGATGCGGTTGAGAAAGCGGTAATCGAAGGCTTCAAGCCCTTTATGAAGGAAATAGGAAGCCGCGGTATCAGCCACGAGGACGTGGAGCACCTTTTAAGAATCCCGATTCGCCGCATCTCCCTTTACGATATCAACCGCGCTAAAAAAGAGGTGGAAGAGATCGAGGGGCGTATAGCGGAAATAAATGCCCACTTAAAAAAAATTACCGCTTATGCGGTGAGCTGGCTGGACGGAATTATCGCCAAGATCAAGGCCAACGAAGACCTGAACAAGGGGGCAAGGCGGACCAAAGCGGGGAAATTTGACAAGGTTGATGTAAAGGAAGTTGTCAGAAAAGATCTATTGATAAAGTACGATTCCAATACCGGCTACCTTGGAACTGCTGTTGCGGGAGAGACCAAAGCTGAGGTTTCTTCTTTTGATCGAATTCTTACGATAAAAAATAACGGGACATGGTCGGTGGCTGACATACCCGAGAAAGCTTTCGTAGGGCAGGGGGCATGGTGGATAGGCGTCGCGGACAAAGAAGCCCTTTTAAGCACGGTGTTTACTGTCATTTACAAGGAACCCAAAACCGGCTACCCCTGTATCAAGCGCTGCGTTATTGAGGGCTGGATCATGAATAAGGATTATTCCCTTGTTCCAGATGGGGCGACGGTGCTGCTTGTGAAAACAGAGGAAAAATTTTCCTTTACCGTTCACTACAAACCAAAGCCAAGATTGAAAGTCCTGAAAGAAAATTTTAAAGCCCAGGATTACAATATAAGAGGGCTTAAGGCCGGCGGCATTAGGCTTGCGGCAAAAGAAATTGAGAGGGTTGAAATCCGCTAGAGGAATAAATGGAAACAGCCAATCAATCAAATCAATTAAAGGATGAAACCGGGGCAATAGTTTTTGACACCGGCTCAGGAATTTCCATTGAAGAGCAGCAGGAGATCCTCGCCGGCATTAACGCCATGTCGGTGGGCAACCGGCTTGCGCCTGAGACGGTTGTAACGGAAGCAAAGAAAAAAGGGTTCCTCTTTCCGCTTTTTGTAAACATCGGGGCGCTTGCCCTTTTGGTATCGGCTTTTTTTCTGCTGGCTTATCTTAATTTTAACGATGAGCAGGAGATGCGGGAAAGCAGCTCTACGCTTGGGCTTACGGAGCTTATGCTCATACAACAGATACGCCAGGAAACGGATCGGCAGATCAGCGAAAAGGAAAATCAGATAAACGAAGTTCTTTTAAAACTTCAGGCGGTTGACGCTGAATATAAAAGCCTGCAGATGTCGATAGAAGGCATGACGGTAGCGCAAAAACAGAGAGCTGCTTCCCTATTAATTTTACAGGATGAATACCGGCGTACGCTTTTGGGGCTTAACGAAGAAAAAGCCTGGATACTTGAAGACTCCAGGCAGCGCGAGGCTGATCTGAGGGCGCAGGCAGAGGAAAGGGCAAAGGCATTTTCATCGCGGGTAGAAACAGACAGTTCTGGGCTTGACATTGCCATGGATGAACTTAAGAGGCTCGGTACTGAGCAGGAGCGGGTAAACAGGGCCGAAAGGGAGATGAGCGGTTTTTATGCGTTACTTAACAGCCAGCTTGAAAGCGGCAGGTTGATTGAGGCAAGGGACACCATTAAGTCGATGAAGGAATTCCTAAATGCCCCTTCGCTACTTGGCGTACGCGTTTTTGAAGCGAGGAAGCAAAATTACCTTGCGGTTATTGACGCTTTGGAAAAAGTGACGGCTTCTTACGACGGCGGCGATGTGATTCAAATGAAGGCGCTGGAAGAAACCATCGCCGAACTGGAAGCCCAAAACACAGCCCTGGAGCGTTCCCTTTCAGCTTTCACAGCTGTGGGCGCCGATCAAAATAAAATTATCGCCGAATACTCAACTGCTTTAAGCCGCCTTGAAAACACGAACGCCGAACAGAAAGACACCCTGAATAAAAAGGACAGCGAGATTCAGCTTTTGCGTGCGGAAATTTCCCAGCGGGAACAGAGGGTGTCGGAGCTAAACAGCAACATTGCCACCCTCCAGGCGCAGTACGACGATCTCCAGCGCAGAATGGAAGCTGCTATTAAAGCCTTCTATGGCGAATAAAAGCTTATTCGTAATTGAAATATATAAAGGAAAAATTATCTCACAAAGGACACGAAGGCACGAAGGTAAAATGAGGAAAAATACATCATATTCTTTGTGGTCTCTGTGAAACTTTGTGCCTTTGTGAGAGATATTTGGAGGCAAGTTTTAATTAACTGTATAGGTTATTTCCTTGACAATCAATTGCAACAATGGCGGGGAAATTTTCTACCTCAAGTTCCATGACGGCTTCGGTTCCAAGCTCTTCAAATGCAATAACTTTAGCAGATTTTACGGTTTTAGCCATTAGAGCAGCGACGCCGCCTATGGCAGCCAGATAAAGGCCACGGTGTTTAACGATGGCTTCGATAACTTCCCGGCTGCGGTTTCCTTTTCCTATCATGACTTTTAAGCCCTTCGAGATTAGCAGGGGAGAGTACTTGTCCATTCTCCCTGAGGTTGTCGGCCCTATGCAGCCGATTGGCCTGGGCGGTTTCGCGGGAGTCGGCCCCGCGTAAAACACTACTTGCCCATCAAAATCAAATGGAAGTCTTTCACTGGCTTCGATAAGCTCAACTATCTTTTTATGGGCAGCGTCCCTGGCGGTGTAAATTTTCCCGGTGATGCAAACCGCGTCTCCTGAGTTAAGGCTGCCTATCGCTTCATCATTTATCGGGGTTTGGAGTACGATCATAAAATGCCCTCCGCATGCCTTGTGGCGTGGCAGCCGATGTTCACCGCGACGGGAAGCCCTGCTATGTGGGTTGGGAAGGTTTCTATATTCACGCTCAGGGCTGTTGTTTTGCCGCCGAAACCAGCGGGGCCTATGCCAAGCGAATTTATTTTTTCAAGCAGTTCTTTTTCTACGCCTCGCCAAAACCCATTTATGTTAAAAGAGGCAATGGGACGTAAAAGCGCTTTCTTGCTCAATAGCGCGCATTTTTCCATTGTCCCTCCGACTCCTACGCCGACAATAATCGGAGGGCAGGGATTGCCGCCGGCTTTTGATACTGTATCGATAATAAATTTCTTTATTCCTTCGATGCCATCAGATGGAGTCAGCATGGCCAGGGCGCTCATGTTTTCGCTTCCGAAACCTTTCGGCGCAATGGTGATTTTTATTTTATCGCCGGTTGTGACTGAATAATGAATTACTGCCGGGGTGTTATCTTTGGTGTTAACCCTGTCAACAGGATCCCTTACCACGGAATTCCTTAAATAGCCTTTTTTGTATCCCCGGCGGACGCCTTCGTTTATCGCTTCTTCCAGGTTGCCAGAAAAATGCGCGTCGGTTCCAAGTTCGACAAAAACAACCGCCATGCCTGTATCCTGGCAGATTGGGATCTGCTCTTCCCTTGCGATTTTCGCGTTCTCGATAATTGTCTGAATAACGTTTTTCCCCAAGGGCGATACTTCGCTGTCCAGACGTTTGGATAGCTCCTGTTCGATGTCCTTGTTAAGATAGCAATTTGCGGCTATGCATAATTTCTCGACCAGATCGATTACCTGGCGGTCGCTTATTTCTTTCATTGCTTGCGTCACTTTGTGTGCATCACTTCGACACTGTCCCAGTCAGGCGGGGGAGGGGTAACTTCGTAGGTTTTGCAGCGCTTGTAGAGGCTTTTGGCGTTGAAATCGCCGGGGAGCAGATTATAGGCAGCCGCGAAATATTTTGCCGCCGTCGCAAAATCGCGTTTATAATAAAGCTCCATACCCCTGTTGTGGTAGTTCCACGCTTTCGCCTCGGTTTCGCCAAGCGCTTTTTTTGCGGTGTAAATTTTTACCCCTCTGGTTTTTCCCTTCACCGCGACAGTGTCCAAAAGCCTGTAAAAAATCTGCTGGGCTTCGCCCGATTTTCCGGATTTTACAAGAGCATCGTGAAGGGTTTCTGAAATTAATATTTCAGAGTGGTAAGTTTTATTAAGCCCTTCCATGCGGGAAGCAAGGTTCACCATGTCGCCAATAACGGTATAATCCATCTTTCTTTCGCTGCCGATATTGCCTACTGTTACGGTTCCGTAGTTAATTCCTATGCCTATGTGGAACTCTGGCTTACCCAGCTTTAACTGGTTCTCGTTGAAAGCCTTCACTGCCTCGATCATGTCGAGGCCCGAGAGGGCAGCCTGCAAGGCGTCGTCGTCGTGTTTGACAGGAGCGCCCCAAAATGCCATTATAGCGTCGCCGATGTATTTGTCGACAATTCCGTTCCGGTTCATGATTATGTCAACCTGGCCGGAAAAATACCTGTTTAGTGAATTAACAAGGTCGTCCGGGGCCATGTTTTCGGAAATGGTTGTGAAGCTCCTTATGTCCGAAAATAGTATTGCCAGCGTCCTGTTCTCGCCAACCAGCATGGATTCCGGGGAGGCGAAGAATTTGTCGATAAGGTCTTTGGGGACGTACTTCTGGAAAATCTGGCGGATCCTCTGTTCTTTTTTGCCTGCTAAAACCGCTTCAAAGGCGTAACGCTTTATCTGGGTGTAGGCTTTTTCCAGCTCCGAAATCATCAGGTTAAAGGTAGAGGCCAGTCTCCCCGTTTCGTCGTTGTACTCCACTTCCACCCTCGAAGAAAGTTCGCCACTGGAAGTGATGCTGTTCATCGCGTCCACTACCCGTTTCAGGGGATTGGTAAGATGCCTGGTAAAAAATATCAGCATTACAGTCCCAAGGATGGAAGTTATTACTAGCACCAAGCCGGTTTGGAAGCGAATCTTTTTCGCGTCTGCGTAAAAACTGTCTTCGTCTTCGGTGAGGAGTATGTACCAGTTGAAGGGTGTAAAATAAAAAGACGTAAATACCCGATCGATTCCGCCCAGAGCAGCGCTATAAAGCCCCTCCTTCTCCTCTTTCAGAATTTTCATGATCCGTTCGCTTTCATCGGGCGATATTTCCAGGGGAGAAGTTGACATCGCGATTTTTCCGCCGTCATCCAGGGCGAGGATTATTTCGGTTTCGCTTAAAATAATGTCTTGTGCGTAAATGAAGACAGAATTTTTCGCGGCTTCTACCATTTCCGGCCGGCCTGTAAAATTATTTTCCAGTAGCAGATTCCACTGGCCTTCGGCGTACTTTTTAAGCTCGGAAGTTTTAAAAATAAAGAACGACTGTGCAAGGCGCATTATGCCGCTTTGGGCGGCAAAAAACGAAGCCTGTTGGGCGATGCCAAGGGCAAGAACCAGAACAGGCAGTACGACCAAGATGATTTTTGAGCGAATTTTCATTCTGAAAAAGCTTAGGGCATGGGGTAGTTTTTAGCAATAGGTTCTGGAATTTACGACGTGTATTTACACGCCGTGACTACGCGACAACGGCGTCAGGATTTTCCAGTTCGTAGATGTACCCTGTTTTCATGCACATATCAAAAAGATGGCGGGACATAGGCTCCTCAATGATCTTTTCTCTTCCGTCGCTGATCCGGTAAATGCGAATAGTATAATCGTGTTCATTCTCGGAAACTATGTCGAAATATTCAATCTTGCCTGTCCGGCCTTTTATACAGTAACGCTTCATGTTGTTCCTCCGTCATTGGACTTGTATTACTCCATTCTTATTATCGGAATGAAAATCTAAAGGTTAAAATAATTGTGCGTTTTATTTATAAATGATGCATTTTTCTATATGCATATTGCTTTGACAACGATTTTTGAATGAGCCACTTGGCGCAAAAATTCGAGCCAAGTGGCGCAGTAGAATGAGCCAAGTGGCGCAAAAATTCGAGCCAAGTGGTATCAAAAAAAGAGCCGTTTGGCATCTACCTTTTTTTTAAAGTGCTGGTATAATAGTCATTATAAATATCATAAGGAGGAGATTTTCATGAAGAAAACCGGTAAATGGCGACTCAGTGGAAGGACCTTCGTGGTTCTTTTGTTAACAGCTCTTTTAATTGTCGGCTGTGTCACCAACCCACTGACGGGGAAAAGAACAATGGCCTTTTATGGCAACAGCGAGCTTTTCCCAATGTCCTTTGCCTATTACGACGAGTTCCTGACTGAGAACAAAGTTGTTACAGGCACCGCACAGGCGGCAATGGTGGACAGGGTCGGGAAAAGGCTTGCTGTCGCCGCCCAGAAATGGTGCGAAGCGAACGGTAGTCCCCATTACCTGGACGATTACGCGTGGGAATACAAATTGGTTCAGGACGATCAGGTAAACGCATTTTGTTTACCCGGGGGCAAGATCGTGGTTTATACCGGGATTCTGCCGGTAACCAAGGACGAAGCGGGGCTTGCGGTAGTGCTGGGCCATGAGATTTCTCACGCCCTGCTCAACCACGGCCAACAGAGCATGAGCTACGATTTGGCTTCACAACTTGGCATGCTTGGGGTTTTGATGGGAGCGCAAGCAATAGGCCTTTCCGAAAATGCCCAGATGGCCGCGCTTGTCGTATACCAATTAGCCAATCAGTTTGGCGGCGAACTGCCATTCAGCCGCAAAAACGAAAGCGAGGCGGATGAATACGGCCTATACCTCATGGCCATTGCCGGCTATAACCCGGATGCGGCAGCTCCCTTCTGGGAACGGATGAAAGCCGCAGGCGCCGGAAGCAACGCGGAATTTTTCAGCACCCACCCATCTCCCGATAACAGAATAAAGAATTTGCAGAACTTGAATGCCGAGGCGAAAAAGAAAGCCGCCGAGTTTGGCGTTAGGTTCTAGTGACAGAAATCGTCATGTGTTCCAAAAAGGTGTCTGCTTTCGGTAAAAAAGGACACCAAAAAAACCGTCTGTATGAACGGTTAATATGTCGGCGGACATTAAACGCGGAGGGATAAATATGGGAATTTTAGACTCACTCAAAAAGGTCGCGAAAGACACGCTTAAAAAGGCCCCGACTGTTACGCCAAATACGACTGCGGCATCGTCGACTAACGCGGCGGCGGCAGCCAAGGCGGCGGCATTGGTAGGATCAAAAGCCGGGCAAACACAAACGGAAATACCAAACCCCGCGCAAAATGTACTGTCATCCGCCGAGGTGGAGGCGATCATCGTAGCCAAGGTAAAAGCGAAGGGCAATCCCTCCAACTGGAAGGTTTCGATTGTCGATCTTATGTCAGCTTTGGACATGAACAGCAGCCTTGCCGCGCGCAAGACGCTTGCTGCCAAACTGAACTACTCCGGCTATGACGCCGACGGATCCGCAGAGAAGAACATGTGGCTTCACGCGGAGCTGCTAAAAGCCCTTGCCAAAAACGGAGGCAAGGTACCATCTAACCTGCTTTAAAGGAGAATCATAATGAAGAACACCAGCAAAATTTTCAGCATCATCGTTTTAACAATGGTAATTTTATCCATGGCCTCTTGCGGCAATAAAGCTCCCAGCGGCACTTACAGCTATACCGATGTCCCCGCGTGGACAATCACCTTCGGTTCCGGCACATTCACCATGTTCGTCCCCGCCTCGATCTCCCCGTCCGGACAAAACATCACCGCCAGCGGCACATTCACCGTATCAGGCAAGAGCATGATCCTGACCGGCCTTGACCAACCAATGTCGTTCACAATCACCAACTCCAAGACCCTTACGGAATCCGATGGCAGCGTGTGGAAAAAGAAGTAGTCAGGTGCCGCGCACCTTAGCATACGAGCTTCATGGCGAGGCTGTTGCTTGTCCTTTTCGTGTTGTTTATCTCTCCCGGGCCTTTCGCGGGATTATGCCCAGGAGGCTTACAGGATAGGGGATACCGGGCTGGTGGGTGGAATACCCGGCTCATTGTTGCGGCCTCCTCCTCATGCCCATTGCCGGTTATAACCTGGATGTGGCAGCTCCCTTCTGGGAACAGATGGCAGCCATGGGCAGCAGCGGCCCGGAGTTTCTCAGCACCCACCCATCGCCCCCTACCAGAGTAAAGCAGTTGCAGGGCTGGAATGCCGAGGAGAAAAAGATAGCCGCCGAGTTTGGCGTTAAGTTCCAGTGATAAGGAGTATTGATTTTATGAAAGGATTGACAATCACGATGTTTGGTATAGCCATGGATGCGGGGCAAAATACTTTTTTCCCCTCAAAGGCTGGAATGGCGCTGACCACCGCGAATAACGATGCCAAAGGAAATCTCGAGAGCTATTCAGTGCTCACTATCAAAGATGTTGACGGCTCGGGCAAAAATATGGCCATTACCTATGGGATATCTGCCCTGGATAAAAACCGGAACCCACTACTCAAGGATTCACTCGGTGATATGACCTATAAGGTGCTTATTAAAGACGGCGTGGTGATCATGGATATTAACCAGATGATTCCGGCTCAAATCAGAGAGCAGGGCGTCTTAAAGATGGAAGTTACAGGCACGCCGATGGAGCTGCCAAACAACCTGAAGCCCGGTCAGTCGCTCAAGGATTCCGAGGTAACCATAGCGATAAACGTTGGCATTATGAAGCTAAATACTGTGGTAAAGACCGAGGGAGAATGTCTGGCTATTGAAGATGTAAAAGTTCCCGCCGGAACCTTCAAATGCCACAAAATCTCTCAAAAAATTACCACTACCGCTGTAGTCATTACCACAACTCAGACAACTGTTTCGTGGTATGCACCCAATATCGGTACTGTAAAAACTGAAACCTATGACGACAAGGGCAGGCTGACTTCCGGTTCGGAATTGGTGGAGCTAAAAGGCAAGTGAGAAAGGGAATGGGGACTAGGGAATTAACTGGCAGAGGCAATTTTTTCCGCAACCAATTCTCCGATTATTTGGGCGGGGGTTTGGCGGGTTGCCAGAGCGCGGGTCATGATGTAATCAGCCGCAATGGGATTCAATACATTGAGCAGCTCACGTTGGCGGACAAAAATATCAGGCTTGTTGAAATCAACCCTGGGAGTAGTTCGGGTCAATTCTTCATCCAGCGCATCCGCTTCTTCTTCGGTCATATATGCCATTTTCTTTGTCTCCTATTCAGGGTGGTTCATACTATGCGGCAAAAAGCCTTTACGGCATTTCATTGCATGAAATACATTCAACCGCTCTTCATCAATACGATTATACATAACTTCGATGGGGTTGCCACGGGTATCAAAGCCAATAAGCAGATACTTGTTTTCATAGTCTTCCAAAAGACCATTTTGAATAGGATGCATAAATGCCCATTCAATGTCGGATTCGGTAAGACCATGTTTAAAAGCAGACTGATTATAGATAATACCCATTTCCATATTTATACGTCAATTCTAGCATGAAAAGAGGGCAAAAACAATTTGGGGAAACCCGGCGTTGCCGGAGAAAATTATAAAAACCGCCTGTATGGGCGAGTTAATAATATGTCGGCGGACATTAAACGCGGCTAAGAGCCGAAGGCAGGGAAGAAATGACTGATCAAGAAAAGCTTGAGTATCATCATCAGATGCAGAAGGCATGTAAGTTCAGCGATGAAGAAAAAGTCTGGGTGGCTATTGAAAAGCATAGCAATCCGGGTGCGGTCTACAAGAAACTTTTGGCGGGTTTATGGGCGCCTGCGAGCGCTGAAATCAAACAGCAATTCGCGGGGTGTTCAAACGTAGACGGCTACAAGGCTGTAATCCAGGCAAAATGTAATTTCGAGGATCAAGGTAAGGTTTGGGCGGCCATGGACACGCACAAATACACAAATGATCTCTACCGCATACTGGCGCAGGTCATGGCAGGTATTCCGCGCTAATAAGCAGATACCTGGCTTAGGCGCGTTAAGCAACTTAGGGAAGACTGCCCGCAAACTGTCCTGAGCTATCCGTTGGATAACAGGACAGCAGGGCGATTAAAATATGTCGGCGGACGCTAAACGCAGAGGAAAGAAATGGCGGATAATGCAGTAAAGTATAAGGCACAACGGGATGAGATGCAGAGGGTATGCGGGTTCCACAGTCCTCAAGAAGCCTGGGATGCTATTGAATCGCATAACAACCCGACAGCGCTCTACGAGAAACTTTTAGCGGGTTTAAAATCGAAGGCGGGCGCACCCAGTGACTACGGTTCAGACCCGGATGCCCACCAGGCATTTATCCAGAGTCGCTGTGGTTTCACGGATCAACCAAAGGCTTTTGCGGCTCTGGGCAGCCACAAACACTGGAAAGATTTCTACCGCGTACTGGCGCAGTCAATGGCAGATCAACGCCATAAGTAATTTGGGGAAAAACTGCCCGCAAGCTGTCCTGTTATCCGTTGGATAGCAGGACAGCAGGGCGCGCCCGTTGGGCGAGTTAATATGTCGGCGGACGTTAAACGCGGTTAAAAACCAAAGGTAAGGAAAAAATGGCAAGCAATCTTAAAAGGGGTTCCAAGGGGCCTGATGTTAGCAAGCTGCAAAAAGTGCTAAATGATCACATCGCCGCTTATGGCCAAGTTACACAGTTTGGCGCCAACGGGAAGGAACTAGCCATAGATGGTATTTTTGGCCCGCAGACAGAGGCTTGGGTCAAGTATTACCAGAGTACGAGGGGGTTAGTGGCTGACGGTATAGTTGGACCAAAGACGAAGGCAGCTTTGGCTGAAGAATGGGGCCTCAGTTTATAGTAGTCGAGGGGATGTACCTTCAGGGGAGCAGGGTTGTTGTCAGAAATCCGCGTGTGGCGGAAACCCTGTTCTCCGCATATGCAAAGCATTATGTTGTCCGCGTTTGTTAAGCGCGGTTAAAAGTTTTAAGAAGAAAGGAGAAGGAAAAAAATGAGTATTATTGAGGCTGGTAAAAATGCCGCGATATTAGGACAAAGGGAGCTATCACGCGCCGAGGTGGAGGCTATCATCGAGACCAAGGTGCAACAGAAGAACATGCAGCACGCCAAATGGCAGGTTTCAATTGTCGATCTTATGGCAGTTTTGGGCATGAACAGCAGCCTTGACGCACGCAAGACGCTTGCCGCCAAGCTGAACTATTCCGGCTCTGCCGCCGACGGTTCCGCCGAAAAGAACATGTGGATTCACGCGGAGTTATTCAAAGCCCTTGCCAAAAACAAAGGCGAGGTTCCATCGTACCTTCTATAAGAGTAAGCAATAAAGGAGTATTATAATGAAAAACATCGGCAAAATTTTTGGCATTATCGTTTTAGTGACAGCAGTCTTATTCATGGCAGCTTGCGCCACTTCAAAAACTGGCGGTACATCGACTCCTGGCGGCACTTCAACCCCCGGCGGAACATCAACCCCTGGCGCTATATCAGCTCCCAGCGGCACATACAGATTGACCACAGACTCATCGTGGACAATCACCTTCGCTTCCGGCAATTTCTCCATGTTCGTCCCCGCCAAGAGCTCCCCGACCGGAAAAGACTACATCGCCAACGGCACATTCACCGTATCCGGCAGGACCGTGACCGTGCTCCTGACCGGCCAACTTGAGACGTTCACAATAACCGACTCCAACACCCTTACGGATAACGACGACGGCAGCGTGTGGAAAAAGCAGTAAAGGAAGCATATTAGGTTTTTGGAAGTTGTTATGGACAGGGGCTTGCTTAATGAAGCGTATGGTACGGTCGGTAACCGCATTCCTTCCGTTTGAGTTCTTGTAAAAGGAGCCAGAATGGCGTATTTACCGGATTAAGAAATTAGGAGCAAAGAATGGGAATATTAGACACGCTTAAAAATACCGCGGGTACCGCGTCTAATACCCAGGCGGCGTCCGCTAAAGCCGAAGCCCTGGTAGGATCAAAGGCCCCGCCCAAAATGAACTTTCACGTGCCGAGGTAGTGGCAATCATCGAAGCCAGGGTAAAAGCGAAGGGAAGGCCATCAAACTGGCAAGTTTCGATTGTCGATCTTATGTCGGCTTTGGACATGAACAGCAGCCTTGACGCACGCAAGGTGCTTGCTGCCAGGCTGAATTATTCCGGCTCCGCCGCCGACGGTTCCGCAGAAAAGAACCTCTGGCTTCACGCGGAATTGTTAAAAGTCCTTGCCCAAAACGGAGGCAAGGTACCATCGTACCTGCTATAAAAATGAGCAATAGAGGAGCATTATAATGAAGAATACCGGTAAAATTTTTGGCATTATCGTTCTGGTAACGGCAATTTTATTCATGGCAGCTTGCGCCACTTCAAAAACTGGCGGCACATCGACCCCTGGCGGCACTTCAACCCCTGACGACACTTCAACCCCTGGCGGCACATCGGCCCCCGGCAGCACATCGGCCCCCGGCAGCACATCAAAACCTGACGACACTTCAACCCCTGGCGGCACATCAACCCCCGGCGCTATATCAGCCCCTAGCGGCACATACAGATTGACCACAGACTCATCGTGGACGATCACCTTCGCTTCCGGCAATTTCTCCATGTTCGTCCCCGCCAAGGACTCCCCGACCGGAAAAGACTACATCGCCAGCGGCACATACACAGTATCTGGCAGAACCGTGACCGTGCGCTTGACCGGTACTAACCAAGCTGAGACCTTCACAATCAACGACTCTAACACCCTTACGGATAACGACGACGGTAGCGTGTGGAAAAAGTAGTAAGCGTAAATGGGGAATTGGGAGCAGGGCGGTTAATATGTCGGTGGACGTTAAGCGCGGTTAAGAACCGGAGGTAGGAAAGATATGGCATCAGGTATTACAGGTTGGGATTGGTTTCAATTGAAGCTTTTGGGTATTAAGGATTGGGCTGATGGTACGATTCTGGGGCAGGCGGCGAGTAATGTGTACATTGCTCCAAAGAAACTTATAGATGAGAATCCGGAAATGAAAAAAGCGATGGAAGAGCAGAGGAGAAAACTGGAGGAAATCAAACCTAACATACGGTTTGATTTTGCCGAAGCCAGGATTGAAAGATTTCATCGTGTAGGAGGGCCGCCTGCCAACGATTCCTCTTCCGCCCCTATGATCAACGAAGACGGCACGAAATGGTTTCCGAAAGAAGGGCAATCTATCATTCGCCCAAAATTTGTATCTATCAAATCAACTTATGATGAGATCGCTTTTACAGTGGCGAACACCCCCTCCTTTTTTGATCCCGGCGCGAAACCCAGGCTTTTTACAATGGGACCGGGTACTCAGGTAGACTTCGATGTAAAAGGTGAAAAATGTTCTTTCACGCTAAGAAACGGTAAATTAATAGAAGACAAAGCCTTTAGAGCCGCAGCGGAATTTGATGAAATTATGGGTATTTACTCAATGGCGGCTGATACCTGGATGGGCAGCCTGGCTACGTTACAGGTTGACATAATAAAAAAAACCATCATCTCCGATAAAGATGCTCTTAAAGTTAAGGATAACCTTGCCAATGCGGTTATTACCGCAGTTAGCGAGGCCTCTGGAGCATTTGGCGTTTTGACCGGAATGGCTCCTCCCATAATGATACCGGCTGAGTTTGGTTATACCTTTACAATGAATATGTTAAAAGCGCAGATGGCCTATGCCATTTCGTATTGTTATACCGGGAAAAAAATTTCAAGCGATGAATTAAAAAACGATTTGTATATTTTATTTGGCGACGATGACGTAGAAGTGTCGCTTAGAAAGGTCGCCGACGCGGCGGTGTCGTCAGGGCTGCAGACGATTGCCTGGGAGCTTATATCAAAAGAGGCGCTGTGGAAGAAGCTCGGCAATAAGTTTTTGTCCATAGGCAAGAGCACATTGAAAGACGCGGCAATGGTAAAAAACACGGCGAAAGGCATCGCGAAAGGCATACCTATCGTTTCCATAGCTATTGGGGCCGTTACCAATACTGTAGAAGCCGCGAGTTTCGGAAAACAGGCAAAGAGATATTACAGGCCGGTGGTTGAGACTGGGAATAAGCCTACTCCGACAGTCTACACCGTAACCTTCGTTGAGAAAATGGGCAAGAGCACCCCGGCAAACCCGCGGGAAAAGATCGTTACACCCCCGGCAACCAAAATCGACGCTTTGCCTACTCCCCCGGCACACGAAGGCTATGTTTTTGACAGTTGGAATTTAAATTCTGACGGCAGTGGTAAGACCTTTGACGCTAACACGCCCGTTACAAGCTCATTCAGTGTGTACGCCCAATGGAAGGAAGCTGTTTACACCGTAAAATTTTTCAAAAACGACGGGGCCTACGAGCCAAACCCGCAGACCAAAAGCGTTAAGGGCATATTCGCGGTACTTATGGGTCTCGGCTCTTTACCCGCTCCCCCGACAAGATCAGGCTATGCTTTTGACGGTTGGAATACCAAGGCTGACGGCAGCGGGATGCCCTTTAGCGCGGCCTCGCCCATTAGGGAAAATACCTCCGTGTACGCAAAGTGGAAGGGTACCGGCTTCACCGTAACCTTCGACAGAAATGGCGGAACCTCTGACGCGAACCCGCCAAGCAGGGTTGCCCCTAACGGCAGCACCATAGCTTTGCCCTCCCCCCCGATCCGGCCAGGCTATAGTTTTACCGGATGGAATACTCAGCCTGCCGGAAACGGTAATGTTTTTGACCAGAATTCCCGCGTTAATAGTGACATCAAACTGCACGCCCAGTGGAAGGAGAAGACCTACACCGTAAACTACGACACAAACGGTGGCTCGGCAATCGCGGCGAAAACGGGTGTCAAATGGGGCAATACGAACCTGCTCCCGGGCAATCCCACCAAGGCGAACAGCATCTTTGGCGGCTGGAATGTGTCCTCAGGTGGTTCAGGCACAAACGTATCCAATAACGCGGCCTTTAGCAGCCTGGCATCCAATGACTCAGTCTCGTCTATTACGCTGAAGGCTCAGTGGAATGTGAATACTCCCACCCCACCTGAACCTACTCCAAAACCTCCGACACCCACCCCGCCAACTGCCAACTCGCTTGACGGCGTTTGGGAGGAGGTTGGTGGAGGTCATCGTGTTATTACCATCAGCGGCAGTATCGGTACTTTA
>Ga0268262_10003185_pt1 | contig 18029 bp, 12 predicted proteins | sample TergutNc150P3_FD_190354 | JGI IMG/M metagenome (GOLD analysis project Ga0268262, IMG submission 190354) | Nasutitermes corniger P3 segment gut microbial community from laboratory colony in Florida, USA - Nc150 P3 (SPAdes) (version 2) | ecosystem: Host-associated > Arthropoda: Insects >...
CTTGGCTTTCAATTTTTTTGAATGCTTCCAAAGATTTGGAGGCAATTTGGTCGGTTAGGCTTTCTACGTAATAAGAGCCAGCGGCTGGGTCTATTATTTTGTTGAAGCGGCTTTCGTTTTTGAGCAAAAGCTGAACGTTGCGAGCAATGCGGCAACTGAATTCGTCTGGTGTTTTGAATGCGGCATCGTAGGGGATAACGGTTATGGAATCTGCGCCTGCTATGGCGGCACTCATCGCCTCGGTTGTTACGCGGAGCATATTCACATTTGGGTCAAACACAGTGGAGTTCCACAATGACGTGCTTGCGTGTATTTTTGCGGTTCCGGTCACTCCATATTTTTTGAGTATGTTTGCCCATAAAACGCGCAGTGCGCGGATTTTTGCAATTTCAAGGAAGTATCTTGAACCTACGCTGATGCTGAATGTTATTTGGCTAGCTGCCTGCTCTGCGGAAAGGCCTCCGTCTGTCAATGCGTTCATATATTCCAAGCCTGCACTCAAGGCTATGCTGAGTTCTTGAATTATATTTGCTCCGGCAAGGTGATAGTGGTGAGTTTGAACGGTTATGGCATTAACACCGGGGATATTTTTAACTGCATAATCAGCCGCTTTTGCCGCTTCTTTTAGAATGGAATCTTTTGCAATGCCAATTTTGCCCCTTTGAGCGAGTTCCGAGAGAGGGTCGTAAATTATGCCGCCTTTTGCGGATTTTGAGCATTTGGAGAGCATTTCAAGAGCTTGCAGTGCTCTGGTGCCAAAATTGAAATAAACAGGGATTTTGTTTAAATCTATGCCGTTTAAAAGGGCGTTAAAATCGTCTTGGCTTTGAACATTTTGCCCCCTGAGAACCCCACATCTGGTGCAAACTCTGCTTTTAAAGGAGAGAGCATCTGCACCGCGATCCAAGGCGTGTTTAGCGGCTGCGTTTGCGGCGGCTATGTCTTGTTCGTAAATATCTTCTCTTATTTCCCAGTTGTTATCGGTTTTCTTTGTGCCTCTGGCAAAGGGGAACTCGCCGGGGAGGTTGTTCAAAAGCCAAGATATGCCGTCTGTGTCTGCCTTGCGGTAGTATGGCTTAACGGAAATGCCTTCCAGTGTTTTCCATATCAGCTTTTTCTCGTAATCTGCGCCTTTAAGGTCTGCCTGTATGGTGGATTCCCACTCTTCTGTGGAAACATCTGGGAACTCTGCGAACAATTTTTCCTGGCTCATAAATCCTCTTTTATAGAGATACTGGGGAATAATGTAGAAAAAAATTACGTGCCTGTCTAAAAGATTTGCCAAGAAAACAGGCATTGTTAGGAATTTTTTAATGTCCGCAGGACAGCCCGTAGGGCGAACCCTGCCCACGAAGTGAAGCTGGCAGGGTGAGTAAAATTATTTATATTTCTTACATTCATTGTACGGCAAATTTCCGCCAAAGATGTCCAAGGCGCTGCCTATGGTCAAATCCACCCTTCCTTTTGAGAGTTCATCGCAGGTTTCAAAGTCTTTTAGGCTGTTTGCCCCGCCTGCATAAGTTGCGGGAATAGGGGAGTTAGCACCCAAAAATTTAATCAGTTCCAAATCCATGCCCTGTTGCTTGCCCTCAACACCAGCGGCGTGTACCAAAAATTCAAAGCAATACTCAGAAATCATATCCAAATTTTCTTTGCTTATTTGAAAATCGGTGATGGTTTGCCAGCGATTTATGGCTACTACCCATTTATTTTGGGCTCCATAGCAGCTCAAATCCACAACCAAATGCTCTTTGCCAATTTTGCTGGACAAGGTTTTTAAATTTTCAAGGGAGAATTTGCCGTTTGGAAATATATAGCTGGTGACTATAACTGCGGCTGCTCCAGCTTCCAAGTACTTTTCTGCGTTTTCGCTGCTTATTCCACCGCCTATTTGCATTCCTTTTGGGTAGGCTTTTAAGGCTTTTATGGCGGCTTCTTCGTTGCCACTTCCAAGCATTATTATATGCCCGCCTTTTAAGCCGTCTTTTTTGTAGAGTTCGGCGTACCATTCCGCGGGTTTTTGGGAAATGAAGTTGGTTTTAAGTTCCTTTTCGTTTTGCGAAAGCGAGGAACCGACTATCTGTTTTACTTTGCCATTGTGCAGGTCTATGCAGGGGCGAAATTTGCTCATTGTTTCAATATTTATCTGTTAATTCTTTTGGGCAAGTGACTTTTTTATATTTAACGGTTGGATTGTCAAAACTTTGAGCATCGGTTCCCAAGGTGTTTGCATACCAAAGGCAGCCAGCTTTCAAGTCTGGAAGATTTGCGAAAACGCTATTGCATTTATCCCTTACACAAGCAACATTATTGCTGCATGCCTGTCTGAATCCGCCATATTGTGCGCCCATATTTGGACTGCTAATGCCGCTGTTTTCAACTTGCCTTGTTAAGGCATTACGGTCGCCAACACCGCCGCCCGGAATCATAAGGTCGAATTTAGCACCTTCGTTTAAGTTTCCAATGTTGTTTTTCATAACAAACATAACTTGCCCATTGGGAAAATCCAATTGGTAGCAGTCGCCGCATTTGCCCATATTAATCGCAGCATAACCATAGCTGATATTGCCCACTTTCCAAGGAGCTTGGTTCATGCAGGCAAATGCAACTCCACCATCGCACGAACTTTTGTCGCTATCTTTATGACCTATATTAGTGCCGGATATGTCGCAGCTATTGGCTTGCAAGCCGCCTTTGCCACCCCATGAACAACTGGGTTTGCAGGCGTCCCAGTACTGAGTTGTTTTTGCAGTTGACGAGGATTCTGAATTTTCTTCTTTGGAGCAAGCAAAGAAGGCTGTGCCTATTGCAAAGGCGAGCAAGAACAGAATCCTAGATGTTTTTTTCATACTATCAATATCTATCTGTTAGTTCTTTTGGGCAAGTTACCTTTTTATATTTAACAGTCGGGTTGTTCCAGCTCGCGTTGTCTGTTCCCAAAGTGCTTACATACCAAAGGCAACCAGCTTTCAGTTCTGGCATATTTTTGAAAACTTCTTCGCACTTATTCTTTACGCAATTAGCCGCAGATGCACTGTACTCCCAGCCACAAGCGCCTCTAAATCCGCCATAACGTTCACCCATATTTGGATTGCTTACGCCACCTACCTGTTGAATTTGCCTTGTAAAAGCATCAAAATCGCCAACACCGCCGCCCGGAACCATAAGGTCAAATTTAGCTCCCTCATGTATGTTCCCGTGATTGTTTGCCATAACAACCATAACTTGCCCATTGGGGAAATCGAATTGATAGCAATCGCCGCAACTACCAACAGCCGCCGCAACATAACCAAAACTCACATTGCCAACTTTCCAGGGAGCGTTGTTCATGCACATAAATGCAGTTCCGTTATCGCATGCGCTTTTGTCGGTATCGTTATGGCCAATTTTTCCGCCATTTATATTGCAGCTATTGGCTTGCAAGCCGCCTTTGCCACTCCACGAGCAACTCGGTTTGCAGGCATCCCAATAATGAGTCAATTTTGAAGTTTCGTTTCCTGGTGCTGTTGGAGTGTAGCTAGGTGTGCCGCTGTTGCCTGTTGAAGAAGAAGTACCGCCTCCACCTGTTGCGCTTGAGGAACTCGCTTTGGAAGATGAAGACGCTCCGGGAGTGATGCTGCCATTGCAATCAACTTCTTTATACCAATACGTATCACCACTTGCATTGCCGCCTTGCCAAATCCAACCTTGATTGCAGTCATTGCCGCGATCGGGATTGCAAGTGTAGCATTTGCCATTTACTATAATGCAAGATTTTATGCCACCGGGCGGAACCTCTGGTTTCTCCATTGGCTTCACACAAGGGCTTTGAGCAACGGCAGAAGAAGAAACTGCTCTAGAAGAACTGCTTGCCACCACAGCCGATGAAGTTCCTGCTGGAGAAGAACTGCTGGGCGTGGTTGCTGCAGAAGATGAATAAGCCGCAGCGGAGCTGGAGTTTGCAGGGCTGCTGGAACTGGGATTACTATCGGTAACAGAGCTGCTGTAATTTCCAGCGGAGTTGTTGGAACTGCTGGAAATAATAGTATTGTTAGAGTTGCTGGAATGGTCCGAGCCGCCCGAATTGCTTGATCCAGCAGGGTTCTCCTCATTGTTGGAACAAGAGAAGAAAACTCCACTTATTGCAAAAGCAAATAAAAACAAAATTCCAGATACTCTTTTCATACTACAATCTCCTAAAATTTATTTTTCAACTCTGTTGGGCAAGTGACCTTTTTATATTTAACGGTAGGGTTGTTCCAACTAGCTTCGTCAGTTCCCAAAGTGTTTACATACCAGAGACAGCCAGCTTTCAAATCCGGGAGATTTTTGAAAACCGACTCGCACTTTTGCTTTACGCAGTTTACATTTGATGCGCTGTAGCTCCAGCCGCATTGACCTCTGAATCCACCAAAACGCGCACCCATATCTGGATTGCTAACACCGCTATTTGAGACTTGCCTTGTTAAAGCATCAAAATCACCAACGCCGCCGCCCGGTATCATAAGGTCAAATTTAGCTCCGTCATGTATGTTCCCGTGGTTGTTTGCCATAACAACCATAACTTGCCCATTGGGGAAATCAAATTGATAGCAATCGCCGCAAGCACCAACAGCCGCCGCAACATAACCAAAACTTACATTACCAACTTTCCAAGGAGCGTTGTTCATGCACATAAATGCACTTCCGCCATCACATGCGCTTCTATCGCCATCGTTATGCCCAATATTGGTACCTGTTATGTTGCAGCTATTGGATTGCAGGCCACCTTTGCCGCTCCATGAACAACTCGGTTTGCAAGCATCCCAATAATGGGTTAATTTTGAAGTTTCGTTTCCGGGTGATGTTGGAGTATAACTGGGGTTGCCACCCGTATTGCCGCTTGAAGAACTCGGAGTGGTTTGTTGAGCGGTAACCGTTATTGTGCCAGAGCAAGTAGCTGTTTGGTTGCTACCATTGCAACTTGCCGTTGCCGTTACACCGGTAATTGTTCCCGCTGTGTTAATAGCGTTGTTTATGGAAGTTGGGCTCCAAGTGATACCGCTGGTAACCGCGGTAGAACCGCAGGCAACTTTGGGTTTAGTTGGGGTTTGCCCTGTTGTTATTGCTTGCGTAACGGCATCGCACGTGAGTTTTGAACCAACCGTCAATGTGCCGCAAGTTGCGGTTTGACCGTTGCAATCACCGCTATTTGCCGTTGCTCTAATGTTATTGTATGTGCCTGCGGCTGGAGCGCTCCAATAATCAGGTGCTCCGCTCCAAGAAACATTTGTAACAGTGGTGGTGCCACAAGTCACAGTTGGTTGGGTTACCGCAGCAGCTCCAGCGGTTACGCTTGCCGGACTGGGATTGCCGCAGCTCAGTTTTGGATTAACTTTTATAGTTCCGCAATCTGCGGCTTGAGTGCAATTTCCTGTTGCGTTTGCCTTTACTGTATAAGAACCTGCGGTGGGATTAGTCCAAGAACTAGGTGCTCCCGTAAAGGCTGGGCTGGAAACAGTTGTGGTTCCGCATTTTACTGTTGGCTGTGTGATTGCAGCCCCAGCAACACCTGTTGTAGCCAAGCCGGTGCAAGTGAGGGTAGAAGCGGTGGGAGCCGAAACAGTTATTGTGCCGCAGCTAACTTGTTTGTTTCCGCCGCAGTTTGCCGTTGCGGTTACATTGAAAGTGCCAGCAACAGGATTATTCCAATTGGGTGCGCTTGCAAATGTTGCAGAGGCGTTATCGCCATTGCATTTTACTGTTGGCTGTGTAATTGCAGTTCCTGTAACCCCTGTTTGAGCGAGTCCGGTACAAGTTAAATTGTATGTGGGGTTGCCTCCGTTGCTTTCTGAGCAAGAAACTTCTTTATACCAATAATCTTCTATGCTGTTTGCTTGCCAAATCCAAGCCTGTTCGCACTCTTTTCCTCGGTCTGGATTGCAGGTGTAGCATTTGCCGTTCTTTTTAATGCAAGATTTTACGCCGCTCGGAGGAAGACCATACATTGGCTCCACGCAAGCACTTGTGCTGGCAGAGGCAGAAGAAGATGCTCTAGAAGAACTGCTTGTGCCTGGATTTGGTGAAGTGCCTGTGCAAACAGGTTGACCGCCAGTTGTTTTGAAATCTTGCCCTGCCCAAGCTGGAACATAAATGTAATAACCGCCATCTGCTTTTTGCACATTGGCAAATTTTGTGGCGCATGCAGAGTTATCGCCATATTGACCTCCACCGCATCTTGAAGCAGAACCACTTGCGAATGTAGTGCCATTTATGGAAATTCCACCGCTTTCGTTTCCGATTTGGGTAATTACTGTTGCATATATGCAGTTAGGGCGGTCTTGTCCTTTTTCTGTGGCACCTACATCTGTTTCGTTGAAATTAGTTGTTTTCACTTTATCAAAAGTTATTCCGCCGCACCAGGTTGGCTTGTAAGCGCAATTGGCACCCGGGTCGGTTACCTCAGGAGTATGGGAACTGCTGCTTCTGCTGGAGGATATTCCTAAAGAAGAAGACAAAGAAGCCGAAGATGTGCCGTCTGCGGAGCTTTGGTTTTGTGAACTGCTAGACCCACCTATTACCTCGCCGCTAGAACTGCTGGATTCTTGGTTTTGCGAATCGCTGGATACTCCGGAATCGCTTGAATAAATAAGGGCACTGGAACTGCTTGAATGAGAAATTCCTTCGCCGGAACTGCTGCTGCCGTCACCGCCTTCCTCATTTTTTATTTCGGTACAAGCAAAAAAAGCCACGCACACTGCGAAAACAACCAAAAACAAAACTTCTGGCCCTTTCTTCATACAGCCCCCTTGATTTAAATATCTCTATTAATATATATTATTTATCGGCAAAAACTCAATTTTTAGCAAAAAAAGTGGGTTTTAACCAAATTTTAACCATATTTTAACAAAATAAAGTGATATGTAAGCCACTGATTAACTCTGAATTTCGTTGTGGCGTTCCCCCCGTTAGCTCTCCGAGCGGAAAAACGGGCGGACGAATGGTGATTTTTGTTAAAAAATCTCTATTCAAGGGGGGAGCTGATTATTTTTAAATACAGTTTCCAAAATGACTTCTTCCATTTTAGTGCCGTCCATTTTCTTCACCCTAAATGTATAGCCTTGAATTTGAACCGTGGTTCCGGTTTGGGGCAAAGAGCCCAAGGTATGCTGTATAAGCCCAGAAAGGGTTTCTATATGCTCGTCTTCCTCTATTTCAAAATGAATGCCCATGCGGTCTTCCAAGTCAGAAAGGGTAATCAAAGGGTCTAGCATATATTGCCCCGAAGGTAATTTAACAAAACTCATGTCTTCTTCTGAATCGTCTTCATCATTTATTTCGCCTACAATTTCTTCTAAAATATCTTCCATAGTGGCCAGTCCTGCTGTGCCTCCATATTCGTCAACAACTATAACTAAGTGGTTATTGCTTTCCCTAAGCTCGTGCAAAAGGGAATCCAGCCTTTTTCCTGTTGGCACAAAAATAGCGGGGCGCGCCAGCTTTTCCAAATCAAAAGGTTCGTGCGATCTCTCGGTGTACCACTCTAAAAATTCCCTGTTGGAGAGAATGCCTATTATGTTGTCTATGGAACCCGAATACACAGGCAGACGGCTGTACCTTTCGCTGTTGAGGAGTTTTATAACATCCGGTAGCGGAGTTTGAACATCTATGGCGTGCATTTCAACGCGAGGGGTCATTATTTCCCGCACGGGAGTATCTCCAAAATCAAAAATATTTCTAATCATCTGTTTTTCTTCCTCTTCCAAAGCAGAGGGGGAACTTTCGTTGTTTATTGCTGCTTGCATGGACTCTGGCAAAAAAGACAACCTGCTATCGTAGCCCAAGATGCTCAAAAATAACTTTTGCAAGAGCAACTTGATTTTTGCGCTTGGCAAAAAAATGTATTTGAGGATTTTATAGGCTTTTATGCAGAATTTTAAAAGGGAATCTGGGAATCTGAGCGCTAGAATTTCGGGGATAAAGAAAATTAAAACATATATGCCAAAAAGCAAGGCAAGCCAGGTGTAGCAGAGATAATCTGCAAATTTCAAATCTAAAAGGGCAAAAGCTATGAGGCATGGCACAAAACGGCCTTGAAAAACAATTTCTTTGAAATCCGTGCTACCAAGAATATCGTTTAGCTCGGTTTCTGTTTTGCGAGTTAAATGAAAAACATGGCTTACAAGAGAATAAATAAAAGCCAAAAGCAAAAGTGCCGCCGAAGCGGCAAGGATTAAAATACTACCTAGGTCCATCAGTATTGGCCTACCAGGACTCGAACCTAGGCAAACAGAGTCAGAATCTGTTGTGCTACCACTACACTATAGGCCAGGGTTTTCATTTAGTTTATTCTACCCTGTAAACGAGCGGCATAAGAGATATCTTTTGTGTCGTTTTCGCTCTGGATACCTAAGTTAAGAGTGAAGCGGTCGTTGAGTTTCTTTTGGAAATATATGGAACCCAATGCATTTTGTGCGTGACCGTCTGGACTTTGCTTTTTGCGTTTGCCATCGTACTCAAATTCAAGCACAACTTTATCCAAACCACGGTAAAGGGTGAAATCCAAGCCTCCGAGTATGGGGAAAGCAGGATTACAGTCATTTGGGCTTCCATCTCCATCAGCACGTTCTGAAGAGCCAATTTGGTCGTCCAAGCCAATAAAGGCAAATTCGCCAAATAGGTAAAGGCTTTTCAAAATGTTGATCTCTTTAGCTAGCGGCACGCGGAATCCAAAATCCACAGTGTGAGTAACGTCGCCTCTTTTGTTGTAAATTTCGTCAAACACATTGGAGCGGTATCCAAGACCTATATCCCAATTTTCCAAGCCTGCAAGGTCTTTAAATGCAAAATACACGCGCAAATCGCCTCTGTTCAAGTGGTTATCACCGCTTATCAAGGCTATATCCAAGGAGATATTTTCGGAGAAATTATTTAAGCCAAATTGCACGGCGTTCTCCGGTGAGTATGTGCTCATAAAACCAGCTTCTCTTAGGCTAACAGAAGTCCTACCAGGCTCATTGCCAGGATTGTCGTCCCTGTCTTTTTTGGCATCTATATAGCCACCGAATGTTTTGCTTCCAAAGCGGGTGGTGTTATCCCAGCGGCCTATTTTAATATTAACGTAATCGCCTCTGTGCCAAGCCCAAGCTTCGTAAAGAAGGAATGCGTCTCTAAGTTCTTTGTTGCCATAACGATCCGCTGGACGGCCATCTATTTGTGATGTTGTGGCAGGCTTGCCGTAAAACTGACCAGGATACATACGCAAATGTATTTTTCCAACAAAATTTTCGGATTCAGTTAAAACCATAAGGTTTGCCCTGCCCCACCAAGTATCCAAGTTATCATCGCCCCAATCGGAAGAACTGGTTATAGGCATAACTTTTCTGGCTTGAATTTCAAAGTTCGCAGGAACATCCACAATGGCAAAGTCATTTTTTGGAGGACCGCTTCTTCTTTTTTTCTTTCTCGGTTCTCCAACAAGCAAAACAATAGTGCTATCTTTAGGAGCTTGAACTCCTGCCACGGGTGCTGCTGCTGAATCTGCTTTAGGTGCTGTAGCCGAAACAGGTGCTGGAGCTGGTGCCGCAGGAGCAGGTGTTGCAACGGGAGCAGGTGCTGGCGCAGGTGCAGGTGTTGGTGCAGGAATATGTGCCGCAGGAGCAGGTGCTGCTGCAGGAGCAGGAGTTGGTGCCGGAGCCGCTGCTTTAGGTGCTGCTGCCGGAGCCGGAGCTGTTGCTGCAGGAGCAGGAGTTGCCGCAGGTGCAGGAGTTGGTGCTGGAGCTGCTGCTTTAGGAGCTGCTGCCGGAGCCGGAGCTGTTGCTGCAGGAGCAGGAGTTGCCGCAGGTGCAGGAGTTGGTGCCGGAGCTGCTGCTTTAGGAGCTGCTGCCGGAGCCGGAGCTGTTGCTGCAGGAGCAGGAGTTGCCGCAGGTGCAGGAGTTGGTGCCGGAGCTGCTGCCGGAGCCGGAGCTGTTGCTGCAGGAGCAGGAGTTGCCGCAGGTGCAGGTGCTGCCGCTGGAGCGTGTGTTGTTGCTGGAGTAGGTGCTACTGCTGGTGCAGCTGCTGCCGCCGCCGCTGCTGCAGCAGGAGCAACTGCTGCAGCTGCTGCTTTCGGGGTGGCTGGTGCTTCTACTTTTGGGGCAGTCACTTCTACTTTTGGAGCAGCAGGTGCTTCTGCTTTTGGGGTGGTTACTTCCACTTTTGGAGGGGTAACTTTAACAGCGGGTTTTTGAGCATTGGCAACACCAAAAACAACAAGAACCGCAATAATAACAGGTTTTAAACTCTTGTTCATCAACAAATCTCCTTTTAGGGTACGAGGTTCAAATATAGAAAAATTATGGGAATAATGCAAGGGATTTCTAGATTAACCCTTCCTTGAACTATTTTGTTATATCCTATGGTTGCCAAATGAACGAGTACGATTCCGCTCGTTTGGCTGCGATTTTGGAGCTTAATGGCGCATCTCCGGCTTTTGCGCCCGAAAAAGCGGATATAATCTTGGTAAATACCTGCTCCGTTAGGGCAAAGGCAGAAGAAAGCGCGATTGCGAGGATTTGGGACCTTAAAAAGCTGAAAATTGAGAATAAGGGCTTAAAAATAGGGGTTTTGGGCTGCATGGCAAAGAATAGGGGAGAGTCTTTGCTAAAAGAACTGCCATTCTTGGATTTTATATTGCCACCCGATGAATATCAAAAACTCCCCGAGATTCTATTCCAAAAAACTGAGCCTGCACCCCAAACTCCTTTTGCCAAGCTTACCAATAAATACAGTGCCTTTATTGCCATTCAAAGCGGTTGCAATATGCGCTGCGCTTATTGCATTGTACCTCATGTGCGTGGCAGGGAGCAATACAGAGAACCTTCTTCTATTTTAAAAGAGATAGAAGCAGCCACAGTGGCAGGGGTCTCGGAAATTGTGCTTTTGGGGCAAACCGTCAATGGCTACCGCTATAAGGGCTTAAGTTTTGCAGAATTGCTAAAACAGGTGGCAAGCATAAAAGGTGTGGAGAGAATCCGCTTTGTCAGTCCGCACCCAATTCACTATACAAGCGAGCTTTTGGATCTTTTGATTAGCGAAAAAAAAATAGCACCACACGTGCATTTGCCCGCTCAAAGCGGTTCAAATTCGGTGCTCAAAAAAATGAAGCGGCAATACACAAGAGAGGCATATTTGAGCGTGGTAGAGGCTCTGCGTTCTTTTAATCCTTTATACGGAATAACAACAGATATAATATGCGGCTATCCTGGTGAAACAGAAGAGGAATTTGAAGAAACGCTTTCGCTTTTAGAGGAGGCTAGGTTTGATGGTGCGTTTATGTTTGCATATAGCCCAAGAGAAGGAACTCCTTCTGCGAGCGAAAAAGAGTTAATTACAGAAGCGGAAAAAAAATCCCGCTTGCAACGCGTGATAGATTTGCAACATTCCATAACTCTGGAACGCGCAAAACTTATGCTCGGCAGGCAAGAAAAAATTTTGCTGGAAAAACTATCTAAAAGGAATACCAACGAATGGATAGGGAAAACCGGCAATTTCAAAAAAGTGATAATTCCAGCCCAGCCGGAGTTTAAAGAGGGCATTTACGTGGATTGCGTTATTGAAAGCCTAAAGGGGCATACGTTAATCGGAAGGACTATCCTCTAGCCTTCACTGCTTTGCTCACTGCTTGAATCACTGCTTTGCTCACTGCTTGAATCACTGCTTTGCTCACTGCTTGAGCTGCTTGGCGCACTGCTTGAGCTGCTTGGCACACTGCTTGAGCTGCTTGGCACATTGCTTGAACTGCTTGGCACATTGCTTGAGCTACTTGACACACTGCTTGAACTACTTTTTAGCACACTGCTTGAACTGCTTGGCGCATTGCTTGAACTACTTTTTAGCACACTGCTTGAGCTGCTTGGCACATTGCTTGAACTGCTTTTTAGCACACTGCTTGAGCTGCTTTGCGTGGGCGAGCTAATACTAGAGGAACTTCTTTGGTTACTGGGTCTAGACGAGGAAGACAGTTTGGTGCTGGAGGAGTTGTTTTGCTCATCTGATGGTAGCGGATCAACTTCTGGAGCGCAAGAGAAAAGCAAGGCTGCGCAGAGCAGTGCTATTAGGGCGTGAATAGGGAGAGTTTTCATCAGTTAGCCTCAGAACTAGAGGAACTTGAAACTAAAGAACTTGAACTTTTAGCCACAGAAGATGAAGATTTTTTTGACGAAGAAGAACCGAATTTTTCATCTGGAGATTCTGGCATTTCAAGATTGGATTTGCAAGAGAAAAGCAGAAAAACGCAAAACATAGCTACAAAGGGCAGGGCATAAGAGAAAAGTTTTTTCATTGTTTGGTCTCCGTATTAAAAGATGAATGTGATTAGTCCAATAAAGGCGAAACCGCCAGCACTTGCACCAAGAATATTCCTAAGTTTTTCATTTTTTTCGGTATCGTCTTTGTATGTCTTCAAATCTTTTTCATTATCATTATACCACTTTGTGTAATCGGCTTTATTTGTGTATTCATCTCCTTTTTCTTTTAATTTATTGAAATCTTTTTTGTTTTTATCTGCTTTCACAAAATGAAAGTAGCCTGCTGCTGCTCCAAGTCCTATCGCTGGAACGAATGTTAGAATTCTAGTCCAGCCACGCCAGCCGAGGCCGCCGCTAGATTTAGCTTCGGTTGTTTCAGTTGCTTCTGCCACCGCTATTTTTGGCCTTTCGCCTTTTAGAGCATAGTTCAAATCCAAGCCCTGTGGTTTGAGCAAGCCGCTCAAAAGAGAATCTTTGTGGATGCTCCATTGGTTGTAGCCTTCTATGCCCTCAAACCTGCCAATGTGCTTGAATGTGCCATCCACTTTTAGAGGCACGGCCTTGCGAGAAATCAAAAGCTCTTTCATAGCTAGGTTATAGGAAGTATAAGAAGAATCGTTATATATTATAAATGGGTAGTTAATGTAGCTCACTCCTGCCAAAAAGCCTTCTATGCTGCGGTTCATAACTTTTGCTGTGTCGGTTGGTATGCTAACTTTGCCAACAAAATGGAAGGGGCTTTTGGCATCTGCTGTGTCTTGAACATCTATTTCAAAAACTTCTTTATCTGCATCGTAATTGCCTAGCGTTATTTGTGCATTTGGGCGCATTTCTGTTGTTCGCAGGCTCTCTGTTGTCACTATGTTGTCTTTAAGAGTTTCAACCGAGCGCATAAGTTTTGCTTTGTAGGCATCGTACTTTTGTTTTAGCGCATTGGCTTGCCTTTCGCCTTCGTATTGCCAAGAGTTTCTTCTGCGTTCAAAATCTTGAAGTGTCTCCTCTGGTTTTATGGGTTCAAGGGCTGGATATGCGTTTGGGAAATTTGCAAAGATTACTCTTATCTCAGATTCAATTTGCGCAAGTCTTGCGTATATCCTGTTTATTCGGTAGAGATAGCCATATACGGTGGTGTCTTTAGCGAGGGTTCTAGGGAAGTTTATTTCGCCCTCGCTGCTGAAAATGCTCTTCTCTTGCAGCGCAATGTTCAATTTCAGTTTTTGCGCGGGTTGCAGGGTTAGTGTTGTGTCCCAGGGGTCGTAGTTTTCTTTTTGTATTCTTATAACCGCATATCCAGGGAGTGCAAGGTTGTACTCAGCTGGGCTTGCGCCAATTTCTTCTTTGTTGAAGTAAATGGCGGCGGCTTCGGGATAGGTTTTTATCTCTAATGTGCAATAAAGCGCGGCTTGATTTTCTTCTATTTGTTTTTTGGCTTTTTCAAGTTCAGCTAGCCTGTCTGTTAAAGGCTTGGAGTTTTGCAGGATTTTTTCGTCAATATCCTTTTCCCATTTTGCCTTGCGGGCCTCGAACTCGGCTTGCTTTTCGTATTCGCCTTTTGGTTTTAAGGGTGCTTCTTTGGTGGTTTTTTTCTTGACGTTTTCAATTTCTTTTTTTGTGGCTAATATGCTATCTTGCACAAGAGTGATTCTGCGGGAGTATATTTCAAAGGTAGCGGTGGAATCTTTAGCGGAGAGTTCCAGCAAATTGAGAGGCTTTTTATCTACTGGGGCAGGGTGAGGCGGCTTTGCTGGGCCAGCGGCAAAAGACAATGTGGATAAAATTAAAAAAAGATAGATTTTATTCATGGAGACTCCGAGGGGAAACTTATGGGAAATATAGAAAAATTGTGCAAATTTGTCAAGGGTATTTTTTTAAAAGAGCAGAAAATAAATTTCTACATTTCTCCTCATGCTAGATATAAAAAAAATTCGCGAGAATCCTGAATTTTACCGCGTAGAGACTCAAAAAAAGAACTCTGCCATAAGCATAGACTCCGTTCTTGAGCTTGATGTAAAAAGGCGGGAATTGATTGCCGAAACAGAGAAGTTAAAGGCAGAGCGAAACACCGCTTCCAAAAAAATTGGCGAACTTAAAAAAACAGGGCAAAATGCAGACTCAGCTGTAGAAGAAATGCGCATTGTGGGCGATAAAATTTCTGAACTAGATACAAAAATCCGTTCAATAGACGAAGAGCAAACAGACAAATTATTGCGCATTCCAAACATCGCACACAACTCCGTGCCGGAGGGCAAAAGCAGCGAAGACAATGCTGTTGTTCGCACCTGGGGGCAGCCTCGCCACATAGATTTTGCAGCCCTTGACCACAAGGCTTTGGGTGAGAAACTCGGTATTTTTGATTTTGAGCGCGGTGCAAAAATAAGCGGCAGCGGTTTTCCCGTTTACAGAGGTTTGGGCGCAAGGCTTGAACGTGCTTTGCTTCAATGGTTTTTAGATTCCCATCGCGAGCGTTTTGGCTTTGAAGAGATTATTCCCCCATACCTAGTCACTCGCAAAACAATGACAGGCACGGGGCAGCTCCCAAAATTTGAAGAGGATATGTACAGGTGCGATAAAGACGATGATTTATTCTTAATCCCAACCGCAGAAGTTCCGGTTACAAACCTCTACGCAGATGAAATTATCCCAGATAGCAACCTGCCTTTAAAGCTATGCGCCTACTCGGCTTGCTTTCGCAGAGAAGCCGGCAGCTATGGCAAAGACACTCGCGGCTTGCTGCGTTTGCACCAGTTCAACAAAGTGGAAATGGTCTATTTTGCCCACCCCGAAAAGAGCTACGAAAACCACGAGGAGTTGGTGGCTTGCGGCGAAAAACTTTTGCAAGAATTGGGGCTTCCGCATAGGGTTATTTCGCTATGCAAAGGAGATTTGGGTTTTGGAGCGGCAAAGTGCTACGATTTGGAGGTATTTGCCCCCGTTGAAAAAAAATGGCTTGAGGTTAGCTCTGTTTCCAACTTTGAGGATTATCAGGCGCGAAGGGCAAATATACGCACAAAAATAAATGGCAAAAATACCTTTGTGCATACCTTGAACGGCTCAGGTCTTGCAACCCCGCGTGTTATGGTTGCAATTTGCGAGCAATACCAGCAAGCAGACGGCTCGCTTGTTATTCCAGAGGTTTTGCGGCCTTATATGGGTGGAATGGTAAGTATAAGCCGCTGAGAGCCTTTCTTAACTTCCACAAAATAAATTCCAGTTGCCAAATCTTTTGTTGAAATATGCAGCTCGCCGTTTTGCGGCACATTCATTTTTTTTGCAACTCTTCCTTTTGCATCAATAAGAGTAACATTTGCTCCGGTCATATTCGGTTGCAAATTTATATGCACCATGCCGTTGCTTTTTCTTATTGAATATGCCTTGACTTGCTGCACAGGGCGAATTGCTGTGATTGGGGGGAATTCCGTTGGAGGTTCTGGGATTGTTCCAGTTGGTGCTTTGTATTGGGGCGGCTCGCTGAACTTGTAAAAATTTGAGACATTTCCGGTGAAGTACATTTTGTCCACCATTATTGTACCCGTGCTGTTGTTGCCGTTTTGCATGTGAAAACGAATGCCTGTAAGTTTTTCCAGCGTTTTATTTTTATCCTTGCCGCTGCCATTCATGCGTTGTTTGAATTTCTCAATTGGCAGTTTGAATTCTTGTTGTGAAGAAGTTAATTTAAGCGAGTCTTCAAAATATTGGTATTCGCTTGGAAAGTTGAAATCAGATGAAATCAGCTGAACAGAAACTCCAATATTGCCGCTGGCACTTTTAGCTATGACTATTATGGAATCTATGCCCTTTACATTGAGAGTGGAGCAATTCCATTCAAGTGCGGCATAAGAGTTATCGCTTCCTTTTAAAGTGTATTTCCAGCTTAGCCATTTATCACTGCCCACGGAAAGTATCCCAGTTGAAGAACCTGCTCCGTCTTGGGAATCCAAGTAGCTTTTCCAATTATTTCCTATATATGGAATGAGGTCGCCATCGGCAAAATCGTCAACGAGTAATCTATTTTTTTCCATTAGGCTGCTAGCATAAGGTTTGCCCAGCCATACCTTGGCAGAATATGGTTTATCTAGGCCAGGAGCATCTATTGTAAGGGTATAAAAACCCTGCGGCATATAAGTACCTTCGTTGGATAGCCCATACCAAAGCACGTTCACCGTATCGGATTTTGCGCTGAACGATGCTGAACTTCCATTTGCGTCACTCGTGAATGTGGCAGTCCAACGGGTGCTGTTGGTAAATGATGCAGTCACTTTCAAAGGTTCTTTGCTAGCATCAATATCTTGAGTGCTTAAAACAGGCCATTTTTTCCATTCGGGAGGACCTTGCGGAACTCCGTCTTTTAAATCTTCCCAAACATTTGTAAAAACTCCTCCGAGAACAGAAGCACCGAACCAAGCCAAGAATTGGTCAAAGTACATCTCGTTGTGCAGGGTGTCTTCTGTTCCGCCCGCGGGGTCGGTTGCATATCCCCAATAATCTGTTCCGGGTTTATAGAATTTGAGCAATTCATCGCTATAGCCCTCGGCAAGCGCCGAGCCTCCAGAACCCATAGCTGCCGCTGCCCACATTCCCACAGTCAAGTGGCTATGCTCGCGGCGTGTGCGAACTATATTCTGCTTGCCCATACCAAGCGTTTCGGTATCTCCTGCCGGAAGCAGGCTTCCGCTCATATCAAAGAAGTTTGCGTTGCTTGGACCTCCTTTATCTTTGATAAACTTCATTGCATTGTCAAGGAAAACTTTGGCTTTTGGTTCTTTATACCAAAGATAATCTGTAGCCAAACGCCAATATACGCGAATTGCATCCCTATAGAGAGCATCACCGTTAAAATAGGCATTGTAGCCCGCACCGCCTGTGCTTCCGCCAGAAGATGTACTCCAGTCGGGGATAAGTCCTTTGCTGTATCCTGAAGATTTTGAAATTACCTCGTAAGAACCGCCTATGAGTGCATCCCAAGTTGCCTTATGCTCAGGCTCAAATTCGCCAAAAATTCGGTAAAAAGCGGGCGCAAAATAGCCCGGGTTAAGTGTGCCTGCACCGCCCCAATGACCAGGCATTAGATATTTGCCTTGGTCAATCATAGAGCCTCTTATGGTTTGCAGAATGCGTTTAGCACGGTCTGCATAAGAGGCTCCCTTGGTGCTGGTATAAGATTTCCAATTTGATACTTTGTTTTTCACCAGTTGGTCTGCAAAAATGAGAAGCAGGGCAATATCTTGTTCCGCATCGGAAGCTGGCCCTCCGGTTCCCATATCTCCGCCTTGGGAATTTCTGCGCCAGTCGTAGTAGCCGCCGCCATCGTTCCACATATACTTTTCACCAGCATTCCATATACTGTTAAAGGAGGCTTGGTCGTTTGCATACAAAGCGAGGAACATTCCATAGCTCACGCCTTCGCTAACGGCATCGTCTGGCGAATTTGATTTGGGTCTATGCACCAAGCCTGTGCTGTAGGCATTAACATTGCGTTTTTTTATCCCGTCCCAAGTTTTGAGCAATATGGTGTCGTACGGGGTGCTAACCTTGGGCATTGGGTTTGGATAGGGCAAAAGAGCAGAATATGCAGAAATTGCAAGTGCTAGTATTGCTAATACAAGATATTTGAATGCCATTAGCCTTAACCCCCATTAGGGTTTAATATAGTAAACGCCGATTAACTCATTCAGCTTTCGTATATATTTGATATAAAAGCTTAGAGATGATTTTTGAGAAAAAATTTCACGCAACGCCGCCACAAAGTACTTAAAACAGTGTTTTTGAATGGCTTTCACCCCTGCT
>Ga0268262_10003186_pt1 | contig 18021 bp, 17 predicted proteins | sample TergutNc150P3_FD_190354 | JGI IMG/M metagenome (GOLD analysis project Ga0268262, IMG submission 190354) | Nasutitermes corniger P3 segment gut microbial community from laboratory colony in Florida, USA - Nc150 P3 (SPAdes) (version 2) | ecosystem: Host-associated > Arthropoda: Insects >...
AAGGAATATGTTATTTGTACGATCTGAAACATCGGAATTTTGATGGGTTTGGGGAAAATCATACCCCAATTCCCTGAATTTTTCCCTGAGACTGAGTACAACCATATATTCAACAACTTCGCCCATCCGTTTGCCGAGTTTCCCTACAATACGGGCGTTCTCCTTTACAATCCGATCAGTTTCCTGCAAACTTGCCCATACGGACTCAAAACTTGGGGGATTGGCTGTCTGTGTTGCTTCCATGTTTATCTCCTTTATACTATATCACTTTTCATGGCTTTTTGAAACCGCCAAGCTCCTGCGGAGCAAGCCAACTCCGGACGGAGTTTGTTCGGCTATCCTATATACTGCACGGATATTTGTTTTGCTTTGGTTATCTATGAGGCAATTCTCCAGCGCCACTTGCGCTGGTATCCTTTTCTGTCTATTATTCAATCAAGAGGCAATTATGGCTGTTAAAACGCAAAAGGTTAAAGGCAATAAGATAAAGCCTGTCCGCGCTACAGTTGTGGAAGATCCGGCAGACTGGAAAAAAATGTGGCAGACTGCCCTGACACCTCCCACCGACGCGCAAGTTAGCCGAATGAAACGCCTCCGCAACTGTTTCGCCCCTAAATGATTCTTATTACCCCTGAAAACTACGCCAATTACTTTGCCATCGAGAAGCTCAATCCCTATCACCATATTGCTGGCTTTAATGGCGACAATGCCAATGAGTATACGCTTTTTCTCAAGCAGGACGCTCTGAAACATCAGGAGACCCATATCTCGAATACTTTTGTGCTTGTCGAGATTGAAAGCCGCGCCATTGCCGCATACATTTCACTTATTGCTGACGCTGTTACTTTGCAAGATGAAGAAAAGACAAAGCTTTTGCTTCCCGATATATCCTTTGAGACTTTGCCGGCTCTAAAAATAGCTAAACTTGCTGTCGCCCAGGAATTTAGAGAATCCTATCGCCGCCTCGGCAGCCTTATGATTGACTTTTCACGAAGCATTGCCGACCAGTGCAATGAACATCTTATTGCTTGCCGTGTCCTTACTGCGGACGCCGATATTGAGTATAACAAGAGCCTTCCCATTTTTTACGAAAAAAACGGTTTCACAGCCCTTCACAGCAAGAGGTATACCAAAAAAACCCGTACCCTTCCGATGTGGACTGATATTTATCCCGCTTCTTAAAGCAATGCTTATAACAAGGCGCACTGGCTCACCTAAAGGTTCGCCGCATTTATTCAAAGCGGGTGGGGTTGCGCCACGCCCCCCGATAAAAAAATTCCCACTCCGACCGATTTCCACCGCCATAAAGTAGATGCAGTTGCCCCAAAACAAAAAACCTTGTATAGTTAGAGTATGGTTGTACACTATCGCGGTAAGCGCTTAAAAACAGCCTGTTTTCTTGTGGCTTTGTGCTTTATTGCCCAAAATTTATTTTCGCAAGAGATCATTGAGCCGGAGGCGCTTCGAAGGCCGGAAAGAGGCGAGACACCCCGTTACCCCAAAGACCTGGTAATCGGAAATCTGGGGGGAGGAGAGGTCTCCGAAGGGGCTTACCTCTATGCCAGAAACATTCTTACCGCCATAACGGCAGGGAATAGAAACGCTCAAGTTTTGGCTAATTCCGGTTTTTCCTTTACCGAAAGCATGTTTGACAATATCAGAAGCATTAGGCCCAGAGACTCCCGCCTTGGAGGAGGAAGATACGAACCGGATGGATGTGTCTCTTTTTTAATTCGCATAATAGGGCCGCAGGAGAGCATAACCGGGGAATTGTTCATTCGTCAGGCCGATGCCATGGATGGGGGCACCGCGGCGGGAAGGTGGCTTGTGGACGATCTTCTTCTTGAGGGGAAGAGAACACTGGCCGACATCAGGGATAGTTATCGTTATGATTTCTCGCCCTATGAGAGGTTTTATTAGGAAAGAAAATGGCAACACCCATAAAGCGTATTGAAAAAGATTTTCTTTTAAAGGTACTTTACGACGAGCAAATCCCCGTCATGTATATAAAAGCAAAAACCCAATATATCCTTATGGTTGAAAAGCCCACGAAGGGTCAGATGTTCTTCAAGTCAGACCGTCCGATTGAAGGAATGAAGGGCCGCAAAAAACTTGATCTGATGTTTGACTACCGGGGACAGGTAATTATATTTTCCGTGGAAATTCTTGAGTACAGGGACGACCATATCGTTACCAAGGAACCGGATGCCCTATATAAAAACCTGGATCGCTCTTTTTCCAGAGTATCAACACCCACCGATCTTCAGGTGCAGTTTACTTTTCTTGGGGATCGATATTCCCTCACCTACCCCAAGGTTACAGAATACGACGCTTTGAATCCTTCCGATTTAATTACAAACTCAAACCCGAAAAATTTAAGCGGTTTGGTTGCGCAAATGGCATTGTCGATAAAAAATTTCGCCACAAGTTATAAGCTGGTCATTTTCAAAGATGTCAAACCGACTAGCACCGAAGAAAGGCTGCTTGCGGAAACAGGCAAGGCCCTGTTTATTCCTTCGACCCTGGGACCCCTACCCGCCGACGATCCCTACCCTAAAAAAAGACTTATCACCGAAGGAATTTTCCATAGATACCTGGAAAGTACAGGTGTAGATCTTAAATATGTGAACGATGCCTGCACCCGTTTCATCGAACAGAAACACAAAGCCGGCATTTTATCGGATCTTTGGGTGCCGATTTTGTTTCAGGAATATGTGGTCGGTTACGTCCATATTTGGATCAGCAAGGAAGGAATGCTGCCCCTTGATTATGCGGTGATAGACAACATGTATCAGTTCTCAAAAATTCTGGCCTATTCCCTTAAGCTCAACGGGTATTTTGAATCCGGAAAACTAAAAAACGAGCCTTTTGAAGGAAAGATAATCGATATAAGCGCTTCGGGCCTGCTTTTTACCTATCCTAATTCCGCTTTTGCCAATACGCTGATGCCCGACAGCGAACTTGCGGTAAAGCTCATAACAAATCGCCGGACGGTAAACGCCAAGGCAAAAATCGTGCGCCGCTATAAAGACAACATCCAGGGTTACTTCGGCTGCCGCTTCGTGGATCTGGAGCCCGAAGATCTGCGCTTCCTGTTTGAATATATCTACGGCAAGACCTTTACCGATGCGGACGCCGCTTTCCTTTCAGGGCAAGTTTAGAGACTTGAGTTACCTTTCCAGTTTGCGATACACGTAGCGATGCGGCCTGTCCGCCTGTGCTCCAAGCTTTTCCCTCCGCCACTCGGCGTATTCTGACCAGTTGCCGTCGTACCAGACGACTTCTCCGTCCTCAAAAGCCAGAATGTGCGTGGCGATACGATCCAAAAACCAGCGGTCATGGCTTATTACCAGACTTACCCCCGCGAACGTGTCAATGGCGTCTTCCAGCGCCCGCAGGGTATTCACGTCAAGGTCGTTTGTGGGCTCGTCCAAAAGCAGAACGTTGGCGCCCTCTTTCAGCATGAGCGCCAGGTTAAGCCGGTTCCGCTCGCCGCCCGAAAGGACGCCTACTTTTTTCTGCTGGTCCGCCCCCGAAAAGTTATACCAGGAGCAGTAGGCCCTGGAATTCACTTCCTTGCCACCCTTTCCGTTCTCTCCCCCCAGCCTGATAATATCAAGGCCGTCTGAAAGCTGCTCCCAAACGGTCTTGTCTTTATCAAGGCCTTCCCGCATCTGGTCTGCCCAGGCGAGCTTAACGCTGTCGCCAAGCCGGAGAGTACCGGCGTCGGCTTTTTCCCTTCCGGTGATAATTTTGAAAAGCGTGGTCTTGCCCGCGCCGTTGGGCCCAATGATTCCAATGCAGGCGCCGGGCGGCACGGTGAATTCCATGTTTTCAAAAAGCAGGTGGTCGCCGTAAGACTTTGAAAGCCCCTTGGCTTCGATAACCAGCTGTCCAAGCCTTGGCCCGGCCGGAATGGTAATCTTGCTTTCTTTAATTTTCTCCCGCTCATCGTCCAAAAAGAGTTTTTCGTACTGGGCAATCCTGGCCTTGCTTTTGGCGTGCCTGCCTTTGGGGCTCATGTGTATCCACTCAAGCTCCCGCTGAAGCTGCTTGCGCCTGTCGCTCTCGCCTTTCTCTTCCTGGGCAAGGCGCTGTTCCTTTTGCTGGAGCCAGGACGAATAGTTTCCCTTCCAGGGTATTCCCTCGCCGCGGTCTAGCTCCAGAATCCAGCCGGCGACATTGTCCAGAAAATAACGATCGTGCGTAACGGCAATTACAGTTCCTGCGTAGTCCCTAAGGTGCCTTTCCAGCCAGGCTACGGTTTCAGCGTCCAGGTGGTTCGTTGGCTCATCAAGCAAAAGGATGTCGGGCTTTTTTAATAGAAGCCGGCAAAGGGCAACACGGCGCTTCTCGCCGCCTGAAAGATTATCGACCAGGTCGGAAGCCGGCGGACAGCGCAGGGCGTCCATCGCCAAATCCAGGCGGCTGTCCAGGTTCCAACCGTCGGCGGCTTCGATCTTTTCCTGAAGTTCCGCCTGCCTTGTGCCAAGTTTATCGTAGTCCGCGTCGGGGTCGGCGAAAGCTTCGCTCACCTTGTCGAATTCTTGCAGAAGATCAACGAGTTCCTGAACGCCCTCGGACACTACTTCCTTTACCGTTTTGCCGTTTTCCAGAAACGGTTCCTGCTCCATAAAGCCTATGGTGAATCCGGGGCTTACCGAGGTTTCTCCCGCAAACTCCGTATCCACTCCGGCAAGAATTTTCAACAGGCTGGACTTGCCCGATCCGTTAAGGCCGATTACGCCGATTTTAGCGCCGTAAAAATACGAAAGGTTGATATCCTTTAACACTTGCTTTGTCCCGTGTTTCTTCGAGACGCGGTACATGGAGTAAATAACTTTTTTATCGTCAACTGTTGGCATAATAAGATACTAACCTATAAGCCGCTTCCACCGCTATATGCTGATCCTACTTCAGGGTAAAACGTTTGCGTACTGTTCCGGTAAAAGTGTCCTCATTTTCCACTCCGCACTCCCATTAAATAGACAATCTGGTGTAACTATGATTATAATCTGAACTATGATGGAGATGAATGAAGATATTATTACAATAAAAGACAATATTCTCAGTACAGTAGGCGATGACTGTGAAAAAATTATACTTTTTGGTTCCTATGCTTACGGAATACCGCAAAAACACAGTGATTACGATTTTTATGTTATATTGAAGGACGGAACAGAAAAACCGATTTTAGTTTTGCAAAAAATATACTGTAATCTTTGTGATACAAATCATATTCCAGTTGACATTTCGGCAAACTACAAAACACGCTTCGAATGGCGAAAAACACAACCCACAATAGAAAAAACAATATCCAGTAAAGGGATCGTTCTATATGAGCGACATTAGACTGGTATATGACTGGCTGAACCACTCGCATAATAATATAATTGTAGCGTGTCATTGCTATAATGATCTTTATCCAAAGCAAACAGAAATCGCTTGTTATTTAAGTCATCAATGCGCCGTAATATTGGCCCAAAAAGCATACGATTTTTGCGTGTTAAAATTACCAGATAATAAAACAACATTCCTTCATTAATGTAACTTCTTCCTTAAAGGCTATGCTGATCCTGCTTGAAAAAATTCCAATATTTTTGTATTAAGATTCAAGATGAGTAACCAAAGTCCCAAAAGGACTTTTGTCTGTGAATGTATAAATTTTTCAATAGTCACCGGGGATACGGTCAGTCTGGGTTTCAATTGGCCCGGCCCGGCGCCCATGGCAGGACAATTTTTTCTTGTAAAGCCCAAGAGATCCAGCGTGTTTTTGGCCCGGCCTTTTAGCGTTGCAGGCTGGGTTCCCCGGAAAAATACAGTTTTTAAGGGAAATGAAGACAGGCGCAAAAACCTCGACAGGCGTACAAGAGTTGCCGATAACACATGGGGCGATATACGCCTCCCTGATTCAGACCGGCGGATCGAAACAGGCGGAATTTTAACTTTCTTGGTAGCCCGGCGGGGAAAAGGCAGCAGGGAAATTTCGGAAATCAGAAAAGGTGAGGAGGCGGAACTCTCCGGCCCGCTGGGTAATTATTGGCCCTTAGAGCAAATCCCCAGAGGCGCGGTTGCCCTTATCGGAGGCGGCATAGGTATATCCCCCCTCCTGCTGCTTGCATTGGAAATAAAAAAAAGACCCTTTGACTTCTTTGCCGGTTTTAAAACACGCCCATTTGGCCTGGAAAGCTTACAGAGCGCCGGAGAATTGCGCTCCCTTATCATTGCGACCGAAAACGGTTCTGAGGGGGTTAAGGGGCGCATTTTGGACTTTTTCACGCCAATGGGGTACAGCAGCGTGTTTGCCTGCGGCCCCGAGCCTATGCTTCAGGACGTAGCCGACAAATGCGTAGCATGCGGAATCCCCTGTTTTGTAAGTACCGAAAAGCACATGGCCTGCGGGGTAGGTGCCTGTCTGGGCTGTAAAATAAGAACCATTGGTGGAAGCCGGCGCTGCTGTACCGATGGCCCGATATTCTCTGGCGAGGAGATCTGCTTTGAAAACAAAAGAACCTGATCTCTCGGTTACCGTTGCAGGGGTCAAACTGCGAAATCCGGTTATCGCCGCCTCCGGAACATTTGGTTACGGCCGCGAGTACAAAGGCCTTTTGGACATCGCTGCCCTTGGCGGTATCTGCACAAAAGGCCTTACATTAGAACCCAGGTCGGGAAACCTGGGGGTGCGAATCTACGAGACTCCGTCCGGAATGATGAACTCCATCGGTCTGGAAAATCCAGGCATTCCTGCGTTTATCGAAAACGAACTGCCCGGCTTAAAGGAACTAGGCCCGGTAATAATCGCCAATCTGTCGGGCTCTTCTGTTCCGGAGTATGTCCAGGGCGCCAGCTTACTCGGCGATTCAAATGTGGACATGATTGAATTAAACATCTCTTGTCCCAATGTTAAATCCGGGGGGATGACCTTCGGCCTGGAACCTGAAACCGCCGCTTCCCTGACCAGGCAGGTACGCAAGGCCGCTTCTAAAAAGCCTGTCATGGTAAAACTCTCGCCCAATGCCCCGAACATTGCGGCGGTAGCCCAGGCCTGCGTAAGTGCCGGTGCGGATGCCATTTCGCTGGTAAATACCTTCAAGGCCATGGCTATTGACATTAACACGCGAAAACCGGTTTTTGAAAATATTAGCGCGGGTCTTTCCGGCCCCTGCATAAGGCCAATTGCCCTGCGTATGGTCTGGGAACTATACGATGCGGTCAAGGTTCCCATAATCGGCATGGGCGGCATAGCTTGCGCCGCCGACGCCCTGGAGTACCTGCTTGCCGGAGCCGCCGCCATCCAGGTAGGCAGCGCAACTTTTGCCCACCCCCCCGCCATGAACGAAATCATAGCCGGCATTAAGGCTTACATGAAAGAAAAAGACTATGCAAAAATCAGCAGCCTGAGCATCAGAAAGACTGAGGGTTTGGCTGTGTTACGCAAGTGAACAAATAAAGCCTGCCCGTAGCCAGAAAGTATCTGTACATAGAAGCCGTAAATTTTGTAAAATACCCTTGGAGGAAATGAATGAAGAAGATTTTTGTGTTGTTTGTTGTGGCGCTTTGCGCTATGTCTCTGGTGCTTTCGTGCAAGAAAAAGGAGAGTGATACTGTAAGCATAGGGGCGATATTCCCGCTGTCCGGCGCAGTTGCTTTCTACGGTACTGAATCGCGCGATGGAGCGCTGCTTGCTCTCGAGCAGGTTAATGCGGCGGGCGGACTTTTGGGGAAAAAACTTACCCTGCTGTCGGAAGACGATGAAGGCGATGCCGCAAAAGCGGTAAATGCCCTTACTAAACTTACCACAAGGGACAAGGTCTCATTTATCCTTGGATCCAGCACTTCCGGGCCGACCCAGGCCATGAGTACCCTTGCTCAAAGCAGCAAAGTCATATTGATCTCCCCCTCGGCGACCAATATCAACGTAACAAAAGCCGGCGATTATATTTTCCGGGCCTGCTTTATCGATCCCTTCCAGGGTGTAGTGGGCGCTGACTTTGCTTATGGGACTTTGGGAAGCCGCCGCGCGGCTATTCTGTACGATGCGGGCGCCGATTATAATACCGGTCTGGCCGAGTCTTTCAGGAACCAGTTCAAGGCGCTGGGCGCTCAGGTTGTAGCCGATGAAGCGTATCAATCCGGAGACGTGGATTTTAACGCCCAGGTTACCCGTATCAGGGCCGCAAACCCCGATGTAGTGTACCTGCCCAATTACTACAACGACGTATCGCTCCAGGCAAAACAGCTTCGGGCTCAGGGGATAAACTGCGCCCTTGTCGGCGGCGACGGCTGGGACAGCCTCACTGATAATGCGGGAGACGAGATGCTCAATGGTTTCTGGTCTTCGGGATTTGCTTCAGATACAACTGACCCCAAAGGTATTACTTTCGTCAGGGCTTTCCAGGCCAGGTTTAACCGGCCCGCTTCACAGTTTGCCGCGCTTGGCTACGATACGATGATGCTCGTCATCGATGGTATTAAGGGTGCCGGATCTTTTGATGCAAGTGCTGTCAAAAATGCCATGGCAAAAATCAACGGTTCATACGTTACCGGTAATATCCGCTATGACTCTGATCGCAACCCCATAAAGGGCGCGGCGATTCTTGAAATTGTCAAACAGGGCGGAAAACTCGTCAACGTATACAAGACAACGGTTAATCCGAAGTAAAAGAGAGTTGGGAATGGGGAGTAGGGAATAAATATTTCCCTGCTCCCTAATCCTTCATCCAAATGATTGTATTACAGCAGCTTATAAACGGTGTTTCTTTAGGCTCAATTTACGCCTTGATTGCCCTGGGCTATACCATGGTTTACGGCATAGTCCTTTTAATCAACTTTGCACACGGCGATATTTTAATGCTGGGGGCGTACACCGCGTATTTTATGTTGAGCGCCATCGGCGCAGGGCCAGTGGGGATGCTGCTTGCCTTTGTGGTCTCCATGATCGTCTGTGCCGCTTTTGGCATCTCAATAGAACGGCTTGCCTACCGCCCGCTCCGTTCCGCCCCGCGTCTAAATTCCCTGATTACAGCAATTGCCGTCAGTTTGATTCTGGAAAACGGCGCAAGGGTTATTCCCTTTATCGGCCCCAACCCCAGGCAGTTTCCGCGCCCCGCGGTAGTTAATATTAAATTAGCCGGGGAGCTTTCCATTTCAAACATACAAATTACAGTGATACTTCTTTCGGCGGTATTGATGCTTGCGTTGAACTACATCATCAATTACACCAAACGCGGCAAGGCAATGCGGGCAGTCTCTTTTGATATGCAGGCCGCAAGTCTGATGGGAATATCCGTGAACGGGATCATCTCCTTTACGTTTGCCCTTGGATCGGTGCTTGCGGCAGCCGGAGGCGTCCTTTACGCTTCGGCCTACCCCCAGGTGAACCCCATGATGGGCATGATGCCCGGCCTCAAGGCCTTTGTCGCGGCGGTGCTGGGCGGCATCGGCGTCATTCCCGGGGCTATGCTCGGCGGCTTTATTCTGGGCATAGCCGAGACTTTTACCAAGGGATTTATTTCCAGCCAGTTCAGCGACGCGATCTCATTTTCAATTTTGATTATTGTCCTTTTAATCAGGCCGACCGGCATACTGGGCAAGAAAACAAGGGTGAAGGTTTAATATGGGGCCCAAATTTCCCTTCCGTTCAACCATAATACTGGCCGTTGCCGGAATCCTGGCGGTAACCTTCCCGCTTTTGTTGATGAAGCTGGGGATCATTGACGCGTATACCGCCCGCATTCTCACTATGGGCGGGGTGAACGCGATAATGGCAATGTCAGTGAACATGATCGTCGGCATTACCGGCCAGCTTTCACTGGGCCAGGCGGGTTTCATGGCAATAGGCGCCTACTCCTGCATTTTCTTCAATCTCGATCTGGCCCTGCCCGTTCCGCTTGCGATATTCTGCGCCGTCATGGTTACCTCCCTCGCAGGTTTTCTTATCGGCTTTCCGGTACTGAAGCTAACCGGCGACTACCTGGCAATTGTTACCCTGGGTTTTGGCGAAATTATCCGCGTTGTATTTATCAACCTTAAAGCTCTGACAGGCGGGCCCAACGGAAGGTCATTTACAACAAGCATGGTATTGAACGGCGAATTGGCCTTTGTGTTTACAACGGCAACTCTGGTCGTAATTCTTGCGCTGTTGCAGAATTTTCTCCGTTCCACATACGGGCGCGCGATTAAGGCGTGCAGGGAAGACGAAATTGCGGCTAACGCAAACGGGATTAACATTTTCCGCTACAAAATGGTCGGCTTTGTCATTGCAGCTTTTATCGCCGGCTTAGGCGGCTGTACCTACGCGCTGGTTGTCGGCTTTGTCAAACCGGATATGGCGCAGTTCCTCAGATCCATCGACTTCCTTATTTACGTCGTGCTTGGCGGCATGGGTTCCATGACCGGTTCGATTCTTTCGGCTTATGTCCTTACCTATTTGCAGGAATTTCTGCGTTTCCTGCAAGATTACCGCCTCCTGATATATCCGGTAATACTGATATTTGTCATGCTGTTCCGTCCAAAGGGCCTTTTGGGAATGAAAGAATTTTCCATAGTGGGTTTGATCGATAAAATTTACGGCAAACTCTTCCGGCGGACAAAGAAGGGGGACGCATAGGCATGAGCCATAGCCATAACCAGGGCGACCTACGCTTAAGGGTGCAGGATCTCTCCATTGATTTTGGGGGGTTAAAAGCCGTCAGCGATTTTTCATGCGAGCTGTACCACGGGGAACTGGTCGGGCTTATCGGGCCAAACGGGGCGGGCAAGACAACGGTATTCAACATGCTTTCCGGAATATACGCGCCAACGGGAGGGGAGATTGAATTCCGCGACCGTGTGGGCAATACCTGTCTTGTGAAAAACCTGGATCCTGCCACGATGAACCGCATTGGCCTTGCCCGGACTTTTCAAAACATACGCCTGTTTTCCAATCTTTCTGTCGAGGACAATATACGCATAGCGTTACATTCAGGTAGAACAAGCGGCCCTCTGGACGCCCTGTTACGCCTTAAGCCCTTCCGCCTTGACGAGGAGCGTATGCGCGCCCAGGCTGGGGAACTGCTTTCTCTTTTCAAGATTGAAAAAAAGAAAGATGAACTGGCCCGTAATCTTCCTTATGGCGAGCAGCGCAAACTGGAGATTGCCCGCGCACTGGCTTCAAACCCCTGCCTCCTCCTGCTTGATGAACCTGCCGCCGGGATGAACCCCCAGGAAACCGAAGATCTGATGAAAATAATCCGCTTTATCCTGAATGAATTTCACCTGACGATTCTTTTGATCGAACACGATATGCGGCTGGTAATGGGGATATGCGAACGGCTTATAGTGCTGGATTACGGACGGACAATTGCCGCAGGCTCACCGGAAGAGATTCGGCAGAATCCGGCGGTTATAAAAGCTTACCTTGGGACGGATGCTGCCAATGGCTAAGATTCTGTTGAAAGTTGAAAACCTGGTTGTAAATTATGGGGCCATACGCGCCCTTAAGGGCATCTCCTTTGAAGTCGCTAAAGGGGAAATAATCACCTTGATTGGCGCAAACGGCGCGGGGAAAAGCACAACGCTTCACGCGATTTCCAACGTCATAAAGAAAACTTCCGGTTCGGTGATCTTTGACGGCAAGGAAATAAGCTCCGCCGCGCCTGACAGCATTGTCGCGTCCGGCCTGGTGCAGGTTCCGGAAGGCCGGCGAATTTTTGCGAACTTGAGTGTTCGTGACAATCTTGAAATGGGCGCGTATTCACGGCGCTCCGTTACCGCGGCTGAAAAACAGGCCATACGCAAAGACATGGAAAAAGTGTTTGAGATTTTCCCCCGGCTAAAAGAGCGCATACGCCAGGTGGGGGGGACGCTTTCAGGCGGCGAACAGCAGATGCTCGCGATGGGCCGCTCGCTGATGGCCAGCCCCCGTTTACTGCTCCTTGATGAACCTTCAATGGGCCTTGCCCCCATTCTTGTTGACGAAATTTTTTCGGTCATCAAGGGAATCAATGAAACAGGAACAACGGTGCTGCTCGTTGAACAAAACGCGTACAAAGCCCTGGAGCTTGCATCACGGGCGTACATCCTTGAGACCGGGGAAATTGTTAAAAGCGGTCTAACTTCTGATTTAATGAAAGATGAAGCGGTAAAAGCTGCTTATTTAGGAGGATGACATGTTAGTATCCAATATCATGACCAGGAATCCGGTTTATATACATCCTGAACTTTCACTGACCGATGCGCGCTCACTAATGGACAAGCAGCGAATCGGCCACCTGCCGGTACTCAACAAAAACAACGAGCTTGTGGGCCTTATCACCAGGGCCGATCTATTGAAGGCCGGCCCCTCGTCCGCGACCACCCTTGATATGTACGAGATCAGCTACCTGCTTTCAAAACTCACCGTGGAAAAGATAATGGAAAAAACGGTAATCATCGTTCAGGAGAACGAAGTTGTGGAAGAGGCGGCAAGGATCATGGCGGATCAGGGAATCGGCTGTCTGCCAGTGATGAACGGCCCCATTCTGACCGGCATTATTACCGACACTGATATTTTCCACTTTTTTATTAACGCCTATGGGGCGCGTCACAAGGGCATAAGGATAACGATAAATTTCAAGGAAAAACCCGGCCAGTTAGCGGCATTTACCAGCGTGATAGCGGAAAAGGGAGGCAATATCGTTGCTTCCGTTTCTTCAGAAGGCAATGATGTGGCTCACCGCCGCGCAACCTTCAAGATAACAGGCCTAAGCCGCGCCGTCGTAGAGGAAGCCGCGAAAAATTTAGACGGCGCGGAAATTGAGGATATTAGAGAATAGCGCGGTCAATTCTTCCGTTTCGCAATATAATTGTTTCGCGTGTGAAAATTTGGCGTATTGGTATATAATAAGTATAATAATAAGATAGGACTACATGTCAGCAAGTGTTCAGAAATTGGAAGACACTGAAAAGTAGTTTTAAAGGGGCCTTTATGAAAAACTTTGGAAAACTATTAGGATTTATTTCAATTATAGCGATAATCATGTGTGCAATGGCGGCTTGCGAATTATTCCCCGAACCAGAGCAAACCCCCGTCGCCGGCGATTATGATATCGCTAACCTGACGCAGGCTGCGGGCAGCGTTATCGCCGTAGCCATAACGCCGAAGTCAGGCAAATCAAGCGGCGCAAGGACTGTCTACTATGCAGGGACCGGCACCACGACCTACGCAAAGAGTACCACGCTTCCCACGGCAGCCGGAACTTACGCCGTTACCTTTGACGTGGCAGCGGCAAGCGGCTGGAAGGCCGCGACAGGATTATCCGCCGGCACTCTGACCATAGGCACTCCGACCCCCGCTGCCGGCGATTATGAAGTCAACGGCCTGGCGCAGACATTTGGCAGTGTTACCGCGGTAACCATAACGCCGAAGGCGGGCAAGTCAAGCGGCGCAAGGACTATCTACTATGCAGGGACCGGCAGCACGACCTACACAAAGAGCGCCACGCTCCCAACGGAGAGAGGAACCTATGCTGTTACCTTTGACGTGGCGGCGGCAACCGGCTGGAACGCCGCGACAGGATTAGCCGCAGGAACTCTGGAGATTAACGACAACCCAACCCCGGTTGCAAGTCATTATGATGTAGGTAACCTGACGCAGTCGGCAGCCAGCGCTACCGCCGTAACGATAACTCCCAAGGCGGGCAACTCAAGCGGCGCAAGGACTATCTATTATGCAGGGACCGGCAGTACGACCTACGTAAAGAGCACCGCGCTTCCCACAGCAGTCGGAACTTACGCCGTTACCTTTGACGTGGCGGCGGCAAGCGGCTGGAACGCCGCGACAGGATTAGCCGCCGGAACTCTGGTGCTTAATAACAACCCAACCCCCGTTGCCGGCGATTATGACATCGGCAACCTGACGCAGACAGCGGGCAGCGGTGTTATCGCCGTAACCATAACGCCGAAGTCGGGCAAGTCAAACGGCGCAAGGATTATCTACTATGAAGGGATTGGCGGCACGACCTACGCAAAGAATACCCTGCTTCCCACGGCAGCCGGAAATTACGCCGTTACCTTTGACGTGGCGGCGGTAACCGGTTGGAACGCCGCGACAGGAATATCCGCCGGAACTCTGGTGCTTAGTAGCGTCCCAATCCCCGTCGCTGCCGATTATGTCATTAATTCTAACGGATGGGCAGTAATTTTTGATGAGCAAGGGGCTAGAACAACAACGTTCAACGGCAGCCTTAAAGCGCTTAGCATTACGGCCAAGTCGGGCAAGTCAACGGGAGCTGTAAAAAACGTTAAATACGGTACCAGCACAACGCCTCCTTTTAACGTGGGAACATACGTCGTTACTTTTGACGTGGAGGCGGCGGCCGGCTGGAGTGCCGCGACGAATTTATCCGCCGGCACGCTGAAAATTAATAAATATACCTTTGATTCTTGGGACTTTGACTGTGGTGAACTGGAATACGAGGAGGGCGACCTTCCCTCCAACTTCCTTAACGATATAGAAATATACCACTGGGGTCAATTGTCTCCTTCTATTCCTGGCATCGGTAATCCTTGGGATAGCATTGTTCTCCTCAATAAAACCATTACTGGTTATCAAAAGTATGTCCCTTCATCAGGCTATATACGGTTAGAAACACCAACTCCTCCCACCACAGCTGGAGATTACCGAATTGAAGTTAAATTTGACGTGCAAGCGGGAACCAACTGGAACAGCGCGACCAATTTGACCACTGAGTGTTATATACGTATAACATCGCCTTAATCAGGGCACACAAAGCTGACTCCGTGGTTTATTCTTCCGGTATCATTCCGGATAAAGTGTAAGCCTGACACTACTACCGGCAAGAAGCTCCTGCGCGGCCTTCTGTATATCCGCCGCCTTTACTGCGCGGTACAAGGAAGGCCTTTTATCCAGCCGGCTAAGCGGGGAGCGGTAAATCACCGCCGAGTTGGCGTAACTTTGGGCTATGTAGATGTTGCTTTGTATCGACTCTTCCTGCTCCTTGATCAGAGCTTCAATCGCCTTTTGAAGAACGCCGCTGTCTATATCTCCCCTTGAGACTTTCGCGAATTCATCTTTTACCGCTGTTACAAGTTCTTCAACCCTTTTTGGATCGCAGGTAAAATACGCGCCCCCCGATAGTTCGCCATTTGGGAGGGGGGTAACAGAGACCCAGGACGAGACTGAATAAACGCCGCCCAGAGCTTCGCGAATTTCATCGATAAGCACAATATCAAGGTATTCGCTCAACACGGAAACCGCGGTGCCTCTTTCCTCGGTATATGACTGAGGGCTGTACCAGCTCATGTAAACTGTACTCCGTTCTTCCTTTCCTTTTTTAATCTCCCTGGTCGTGTCTGACGGGCGGCCCGCGTCAATGTCGGCCCAGGCGCTAAAAGGAGCGGAAGCCGGAATTGAAGCCAGATAGGTTTCTGTCAGGGAACGGAGCAGCGGGATGTCCAGGTTTCCGGTAAAGACAAATGTGTAATCGCCGGGGTTAAGGCATTTTTTGATAAAGGCAAGAGCCTGGCTGTTGTCTGCTTTTACCAGATCCTCCTTTTCAAGCGGATGAAAACGGGGATTCCTGTTTGTTGTACGGGTAATTTCCCGCTGGAAAACCGCGTTTGGATCGTTTTCCTGAAAGGCGATGCTCGTCCTGCGCTGATCCAGCAGGGCTTTTATCGCTTCGGAATCGAAACGGGGCTCGGTGAAACTGATATGGAGCATCTCGAACAGGGTTTGAAGATCCTTAACAGCGGCGACGCCCTGAAAGCCCCGGAGGTAATTCTGAGTCCAGAAAGACAGCGACACCTGTTTGTCCAGGAGGGCCTTGGTCAGTTCCGCCCTTGAATAAGGGCCAAGTCCCGAGGCGTTAAGCATTTCCGCCGCCAGCAAAGCGGAAACCGCCGCATCATCGGAAGCGCTCATGGTTCCTCCACGCGCCTGGGCGTAAAGGCTTATCTCGCTGTTTTTGTTTTTAGTATCCTTTAAGATTACTTCAGCGCCGTTGCCAAGCTTCCAGCGTATGGCCCCGGTTTCGCTGTCGGTTGTTTCGGACACAATCGGCTGCGAAATGGGTATTTTGTCAAGAAGCGCTCCACCGGCATTGCCCTCGATGGGGGGTGAAATTTTGGCTTTTTTCGCTTCTGCCGCCATTGCCTTTATTTCCGCCTCTGTGGGAAGGCTGGCTTTTTCCGTGTCCGGGGCGCTGATAATTATAAAAAGATCGTCCTCGGAAAAATAGCTCTTAACCCTTTTGTTAATCTCGTTCAGGGTAATCCCGGGGCTCAGCAATTTAACCGCATTAAGTTCCCATTCCAAATCGGGAGCAGACTCGCCGGTTAAAAAGTGCCGGGTAAACGCATCGACATAGTAATTGGAATTCTGGCGATCCTTTTCATCAACCATTTGTTCCATCTGCGAAATGATGGCGGCTTTGGCAATATCAGTCTCGTACTGGGTAAAACCATAACTGGAAAGGGATTCCTTTACCAGAAAAAGGTCCCTCAGAGTAGCCTTTGCCAGATCGGTTTTTGCCTCGGCCCACAAAGCGAATAACCTGGATGAATAGCCATAGTTGGCCCAGCCTGAGCCTCCCCACATGTAAGGCGTTTCGCTTTTTGCGGTTTCTTCCTGAAAGCGCAGGTAAAGCATTATGCTTGCCAGATAGTCGATGACGCTTTCGCGGTAGCCCGCCAGATTAGGCTGGCGCTTTTCGGCCTTTTGTTTCCATAAAAGTTCCACGCTGGATTCCGAAAGCTCGCTGTCCGTCAAAATCAGCGTTTCCAGGTTTCCTTTTTTGGGCGCGCTAAGGCTATAACGGGGGCGGTTAAAACTGCCGGATGCGGGCCAAAGGTTATGAAAGTGCTCTGAAAGGGTTTTTTCAAGATATTCGGTATCAAAGTCGCCCACGATTATAACGGCCATATTTTCGGGCCTGTACCATTTCTTGTAAAACCCTTCCAGCCGCTCTTTCGGGGCGTTTTCTATTACCTCAGGAAGGCCGATTGGCAGCCTGTCAGCATACGGCGAACCTTTGAATATAACAGGATATATTTGCCGGTTTATTCGCTCCTGCGCCCCCAGGCGTGCGCGGTATTCCTCCATTACAACCAGTCGTTCCTTGTCTACCTCTTCCGGGTCAAAAGTAACGCTGTGGCACCAGTCGTCAAGAACCGCCAAAGCCATGGCGGGGACGGTTTTTTGGCCGCCAGCGCCGGTTTCGACAGGGACTTCAATGCCGTAGACTGTCTCGTCAAAAGAAGTATAGGCATTTATCTCCGGGCCAAAGCGCATGCCCAGGGAACGAAGGTAGTTTATCAGCTCCGATTTGGCAAACCTGGCGGTGCCGTTAAAGGCCATGTGCTCAACAAAATGGGCAAGCCCGCGTTCTTCCGCGCTTTCCAGAACAGATCCAGCGTTTACCGCCAAGGTCAGAAAAGCCCTCCCCTCCGGCTGGGAATTTTCCAGCAGGTAGTAACGCAGTCCGGAGGGGAGTACGCCAGTTCTGGCGTTTTCCATAAAAGGAACCAAATCCGAAGCCTTTCCCAGGCCGCTGGAAGAAATTTTCGCTCCTCCGGCACAGGAAACTGTGAAGCTTATAGCTAAAAAAGTGATAAAAAAGACGGCGAAAAAGCGTTTTAGTGTTTTACTCATAACTATGATTATAAAGGATCAGGCGGTTTTTGTCTGGTTCTTCGGAATTAACATAAACCCCTTTTAATGCTGTTGTATTTTTATTATATTTTATGGTATACTATTGACTATGATTAAGGTGGATAAACAATGAGGCTTTTAACAAGATCGGACTTTGACGGATTAGCCTGTGGGGCTCTGCTTTTATATATGGGTATTATTGACGAATGGGAATTTGTCCATCCAAAAGACATACAGGATGGTCTTGTTAAGGCAACAGATAGCGATATCCTGGCGAATATTCCCTATATTCCTGGCTGTAAACTGTGGTTTGATCATCATTCCAGCGAAACTGAAAGACTTGGAGCTGACGCATATTTTGAAGGAGTTTCCAGGAAGGCGCCGAGCTG
>Ga0268262_10003187_pt1 | contig 18015 bp, 14 predicted proteins | sample TergutNc150P3_FD_190354 | JGI IMG/M metagenome (GOLD analysis project Ga0268262, IMG submission 190354) | Nasutitermes corniger P3 segment gut microbial community from laboratory colony in Florida, USA - Nc150 P3 (SPAdes) (version 2) | ecosystem: Host-associated > Arthropoda: Insects >...
ATGGGATTTTTGGGGTTGAGCTTTTTATCAAAGGCGATGAGGTTTTTTTCTCCGAGGTTTCCCCCCGCCCCCACGATACGGGAATGGTCACCTTGATTTCACAGGATTTGAGCGAATTTGCCCTGCACGCAAGAGCGATTTTGGGGTTACCAGTTCCGAACATAGCACAGCATGGACCAAGTGCTTCCGTTGCTTTGCGGGTGGACGGCAAAAGCGATTTGATTTCTTATTCCGGTTTGGAAGAGGCTCTGAGCGAGCCGGATACATCGCTCCGCTTTTTTGGTAAACCAAGCATAAATGGGCATCGCAGATTGGGCGTGGTTTTGGCGAGAGGAGCAAGCGTTGACAAAGCCATTGAAAAAGCCAAAAACGCTGCGAGCAAAATTAAGGTGGAATTGGGATAGTTACCAGATGCCGTTATTGTCTGGTGAATACATACCCTTCACTACTAGTAAGTTTATTGCCGCTAACTGAATAAGAGCCAGAACCATCATATCCACCATCCCAATTTATAGTGAGTGAACTGCCATTTAACTTATAGGTTCCATTCTCTGGTTCCATAGGAATTCCCATCATGGAATATTCCATCCTAACTGTCGAGGCGGTAAAGGTCAGGATTATCGTGATCGGTATCCCGGAAGACGAATCCGTACACCTCCAGGTGGTTCCCGCGAGACTTGTGCTTCCGCCGCTGTTTTAGCTTCCACCGTTGCCACTGCTGCCGGTTGTTTTGGTATATGTATTGCCATCCCCGTCGATCATGGTATTGCCGTCTATAATGCCTGTTTCTGTTTTGAAGGGCTCCTCATCAAGAGCGGCAGACATCTCGCCAAGCCAGTCGGAAATTTCACTGTCGGTTAAGTTCGGATTTAATTCTTTCACCCACTTTTTCAAAACATCAAGAACTTGATTTTTGTTGTACCATTTGCTTTCAAAGATTGCCCTCTCGTCATTCAAATAATCCCCATGAACCTCCTTTACTACAAAGGTGATAACAGTGTTTCCTGCGGCAGAGGTATAGGTTCCTCTAAGACCAGCCTTATTATCAAATAAAACTTCAAAGCTACCGTTGTTAAGCTTGATATCCATTCCTTCATTGGATTTCCATGTCCCATTGAGAGAGGAGCCGCCACCGCCGTTTCCACCGCCACCCGGCGAAGAGCAGGAAAAGGTTAAAGCCATGGTAAGCACAAGGGCTACCGTGAGTGCAAATTTAGAACTAAAAGTCATATTTAAGTAAATATAGAAAAAAATGACAGACTTGTCAAGAGGGTAAATACAAAAAACTTAAACAAAAATCAGCCTATTCAGCTTTGCCCTATACTCCCAAGTAAGCTCGTGTTTTGAACCTAAAACGGAAAATAGGGTTAACATCGCTTTCCTTGCTTTGCCTTCGCTGTCCTGCTTGTTCTCAATGATTTCTAAAAAACTACTGAGTGCTTCTGCGTATTTGCTTTGGCTTGCTAATTTATAAGCCTTGTCGTAAGGCGGGGCAGTTTCTTCGTAAAAATCCATGAGTTCCAAAAGGGCTTTTGATTCGTTGTAAAAATCATCTGTTTCTTTTATGCTCTGCAAAATGGTTTTTGCCTCTTCCCTATTGCCGCTCATGGTCTTGGCTTTTGCGAAAAGATAGCAAGCCTTTTTATTGCTAGGGTTCTTCTCAAATAATTTTTGCAAAGTTTTTATAGCAGCACTGCTTTGCCCCAAACTCAAGGCTTCTTCGGCGTTGTTCAACTGGATTTCTTCTTCTGAAAAAAAGAATGGCTGCAATAGTTTTTTAAGTTCGCCTTCCGGCAAATTGCCATCCGCACCGCCTACCATCTGCTTGTTTTTAAAAATGCGAACATCGCTTAAAGCTCTAATTTGCAGGTAGCCAGCCAGCGGTTGGTTATTAGGGTCTTCGGGGTCTAGCTTTGCTATGGTGAATTTGAATTCGTTGGAGAGTTTTTCCAAAGCTCTCGATATTTCAAAAGCAACGGCAATTGGTTTCTCCGCAGAGCCGTTTATCACAACCTGCTCAAAAGTCTCAATATTTATCTGAATCATGGGCATGGGAAGAATTTAGAAAAGCAACTCCAGCAATTCCCTGTCCAACCGCTCTTCATTGTTGTATTGCGGCAAATTGTTGTGCAAATTCTCGCCGATGCTCACCAAACCGAAGTCCAGATTCTTGTAATTCCAATAGGAAAAGCCAACATCTGCCTCTCTTAGAAGCGCGGTAAAATCGCGAATCCAATTCAGCTGACTGGCACGCTCAACTTGCACATAAACGCCAAATTCATTGCAGGCAACCGGGACCTTGTGCTTGGCTCTGAATTCCAAGGCGTTTTCCATTGTGGAACGCAACCTGTTTTTATCCCAAGCGCCATCTTCAAGAGGGAGCGTTACGGAAACATCTCTCTTCTGCGGCGGTTCGTAAGTTCCTGGCCATGAGCGGTTTTGGTGAAAATACGGCTCCGGGATCCAGCACGCTTTTTGGTGGGTGAAAATCACAGGCTGATATGAATGAAAACTGTATAGAACATTGTCATCGTCTAGCGGCGTTAAATCCGCAAATTTTTCGGGGCTGTTCCATTTGTTTGAACCCACAACTATCGGGGCTTTAGGCGCGGCTTTTCTTATGTGCCAAAACAATTCATCTTTAACCTTATTCCAAGTCTCAGAGTCCGGCGCGACTGGCTCATTTAAAATTTCCAGCAAAATTCCGTTTTTATCGCCATATCGTTCCGCAAACACAGACCAAACTTTTTTTGCATTTTCCCTGCACTTTGAATCGGTGAAAAATGGCTGCGCTCCACCCAACGTTCCCTGATGAAAATCATGGCCTGGGCATTTGTGCAGGTCAAAAATAAGCGCAAGCCCAGTGCCCAAAATCTTTTCGATGGCTTTATCCAAAAGCTCAAATGCGGCATTGTCTAGCTCTAGGTTTTCTCCCTTGAAAAAATTGAAGTAATCGACCGGCAGGCGAACATGGTTAAAGCCAGAATTTTTTATAAATTGTAAATCTTTCTGCGTTATAAAACTCTTTGCGTGTTCATAAAATCCGGGGAATCCCTTAGGGTCTTTTTCCTCTATGCAATCAACTTGGCTAAACCAGCCGCCTATGTTCAAACCCAGCAATCTTTCCGACAATATGTTCACTTCAAAAATGTAGAAAATTTAACCAAAAGACCTTGATATGGGGGCTAATGCCTTGATAGGCTTGTAAATCTTTATATATTAATTAACTGCATGAGTTCAGAACGAAAGACCATATTTTTAGTGGACGATAATTTGACTAACCTAACGGTTGGGAAAACTGCGCTTGCAGAGCATTATAACGTTTTCACATTAAATTCCGGCGAAAAACTTTTAAAAATGCTGGAAAAGAATATTCCAGATTTAATTCTTTTAGATGTTGAAATGCCGGAGATGAGTGGTTATGATGTGATAAAAATTATAAAAGATAAAGAAGAAACCAAGCACATACCTGTTATTTTCTTAACGGCAAGGGATGATGTTGAAGGCGAATTGGAAGGATTATCCCTTGGTGCAATAGACTACATAACAAAACCCTTTTCTCCGATGCTCCTGCTTAAACGCATTGAAACACACTTGCTTATTGAGTTCCAAAGAAAAGAACTCGTCAATTACAACAATAACCTGCAAGAAATGGTGGAGAAAAAAACCAAGTCGGTTTTAGAATTGCAAAACGCCATTTTAAAAACCGTATCTGAACTAGTGGAATTCCGTGATAACATTACCGGTGGGCATATTGAAAGAACAACGAGCTATTTGGGTGTATTGCTGGATGCTGCGCAAATAATTGGCTTATATGAAGATGAAATAGCTTCATGGGATTTAAAACTGGTTTTGCAATCTGCACAGTTGCACGATGTGGGCAAAATTGCTGTTAGAGACAGCATTTTGCAAAAACCCGGTAGACTAACAAATGATGAATTCGATGAAATGAAAAAGCACACGGTTTTTGGGAAAGAGATCATTAATAAAATAAAGAGGAAAACATCGGAGAGAGCATTTTTGGAACATGCAGAAATTTTTGCCGCAACTCATCATGAAAAGTGGGATGGAAGCGGTTACCCAAAAGGTTTAAAAGACAAAGATATTCCGTTGCAAGGAAGATTGATGGCAATAGCTGACGTATATGATGCCCTTGTTTCCGACAGACCCTATAAGAAGGCTTTTCCTCACGAGGAGGCTGTTAATATAATTTTGGCTGGCAAAGGGACTCATTTTGAACCGACTTTAGTGGATTTGTTTCTTAAAGTCTCTGACGAATTTAATAAAATTGCAAAGTCTTTTACGCACGAAGACAGTCTATAATTTTAAAGGAGCTGTGCTTAATGTTTGATGCAATACAAAATTTCTTTAATAAGTGCAGGGAAAAATACAAAACTATTTTTGAGGCGTATGGAGACGAATCCACTCGCAACACCTTTAAAGGTGAGCTTAATTGCGAAGCAGGCAAACTTTTCTTTACAATGCTGATATCGATGGTAGCATGGCTACCATATATGCAAAACGATATTATCCTGCACCAGTTCCCCACACTAGTCATTATTATAAGACTGGGTTTAACTTTATTGAGTGCAACTTTAGTTGTGTTAAAATTTACAAAACGTTTTAGAAATCGCCCTGATATAATGATTATGCTGATGATTGGCTATCTTAACATTGCAACGGCATTTATAACGGGAACATCGGGTACAAATGCAACTTCGTATATAGGCGGCTTCAGTTTTGTTTTAATGATATCCACTTTTACTCCCATTATTTTAAGTTACAAGTTTATTATTTCCATATCTTCATTTGCGATATTTTTCATAGGAGGAGTATTAACCGGTTTGAATTTTTCGGATATTGCCATTCGATATTCAATTACCGATTTATTTATTGCTTTTTCGGTGAGCATGTTCGTCAGTTATATTTTGGATCAGATAAAACGTTTATCATGGCAACGGCAGCAGAAATTTATGGAGCTTGTTGAGGAAACAATGCATTTCGCCGAAAAAGCAGAAGCTGCATCAAAAGCCAAGAGCGACTTTCTTGCAAAGATGAGCCATGAGATAAGAACACCTATGAATGCAATAACTGGTATGGCTGAACTAGCATTGCGTGAAAATTTACCAGATGCTGCACGTGAGCATATTATCACAATTAAGCAAGCCGGAGCCAATCTTTTATCCATAATCAATGACATCTTGGATTTTTCAAAAATTGAAAGCGGAAAATTAGAAATAGTTCCGAGCAAATACTTATTTTCGTCTTTGGTAAATGATGTAGTCAGTATTATAAGAATGCGTGTAGTGGATTCAAATCTGAGTTTTGTGGTGAACATAGATTGCAATGTCCCGAATTCTCTTTTTGGAGACGAAACTAGAATAAGGCAGGTTCTGCTAAACATATTGAGCAACGCCGTGAAATACACTAAAAAGGGCTTTGTATCATTTTCCGTAAGCGGGGAAATAACCGAAGATACGGTTCTCCTAACCATAGATGTCACAGACAGCGGCAATGGCATTAAGCCAGAAGATTTAGAGAAATTATTTGGCGAATTTGTGCAGGTTGATTTAGCGGCCAACAAAGGCGTTGAAGGCGCAGGGCTTGGTCTTGTGATAACGAAAAAACTTGTGAATGCCATGGACGGAAATATAGATGTCCAGTCGGAGTATGGCAAGGGCAGCACATTTACCATTACGCTTTCTCAGAAAATATGTTCACCAGAACCTTTGGCATCCATTAAAAACTCTGAAGAGAAAAGCGTTCTTGTCTATGAGCGGAATGAAATATATGCAGATTCCATAGTTTGCACCGTGGATAATCTGGGTGTGAATTGCGAGCGCGCCGAAAATGACGGTGAGTTGCGGAAAAAGCTAAAGTCTAAAGATTATACCTTCTTGTTCGTATCTTATTCCCTGCTTGGAAATGCCAAAGAAATAATACAAGAACTTAAATCCAATGCAAAAATAGTTGTGCTTACTGAGTTTGGCGAAGCGATGGCAGACATGAATTTGAATGTACTAGCTATGCCTGTGCATTCCATATCCGTTGCGAATATATTGAACGGCGTATCCGACAGTTTCTCCTATAACACAAATGAGAATATCATAGCGCGGTTTATTGCGCCGAAAGCTAGAATTCTCATTGTGGATGACATAAACACAAATTTAAAGGTAGCCGAGGGTTTGATGCTGCCATACAAAATGCAAGTTGACTTGCGCCTGAGCGGAATTGAAGCGATTGGAGCGGTAAAAGTTAATAGTTATGACTTGGTGTTTATGGACCACATGATGCCGGGAATGGATGGCATTGAAGCTACGAAATTCATAAGGGAAATGGGCAACGAAAATCCGCATTATGCAAATTTGCCGATTATAGCATTGACTGCCAATGCTATTTCCGGTACAAAGGAAATGTTTCTCTCAAACGGCTTTAATGATTTTTTGTCTAAGCCCATAGATATGGTAAAGCTGAATGCCATTTTGGCAAAATGGATTCCAAAGAGCAAGCAGGAAAAAGTAGATATAAAGGCAACTGATACTAGCAGTTCGGAAGCGGTGGAAATAAAAATTGACGGAGTTGATGTCAAGAAAGGTGTTTCAATGACGGGTGGAACGCTTAAAGGTTATATGCAGACTCTTACCGTGTTCCGCAAAGACGGTCATCAAAAAAGGGACGAAATCAGGAATAGCCTTGAGACGGGCAATTATTCTCTTTATACCACATACGTCCACGCTTTGAAAAGCGCACTTGCGAACATAGGTGCCAGCGAATTGTCCGAAAGCGCAAAAGCATTGGAATTTGCCGGAAAGAAGAAAGATATTGCTTTTATCAACGCCAATAATTCTCAATTCTTAATGGATTTGGGAATTCTTTTAGACAACCTTAAAAATGTGCTTTCCTCCGATAGCAATGATGGTAATAAAGCCTATGTTGATTTTGAGTTGCTGAGGAGCGAGTTGAATATGCTTAGGGAAGCACTTGAGTCTTTGGACTCCGCCGCCATAGACAAGACAGTGGATAATTTACGGGGATTTGTGCAAGCCGACAAAATTGGCTCTGGCATTGAGAATATTTTGCAAAGCGTTTTGATTGGTGAATATGATGAAGCTATATCAATGATAGATGCTTTGATGAAAAAGGATATATAATAATGGTCAAGCTAAATCCTATCAAATTATACGATATTAAAAAAATACCTCTGATGAGCAGATTTGTAATTTTTTCCATTGTTTTGTTTTTGCTCGTTCTTGTAGGTGGAAGCGGAACTTTTGTACTGACAATGCAGCAGATTATAAGAATAAACAAAGGCAATGAATTGACACAAATACTTGAAATTGAGCGGATAGGGCTGGAAACATCTATAAATGGCGAAATAGCCATTGCTCTTAAAATGGCTGGTTCTCCTTTGATACAAAAATATTTTGCTGAACCCGAAAATTCTGAATTGAAAAAAATAGCTTTTGAAGAAATAACCAGCTATCGCAACGCATTTACATCAAATTCGGTTTTTTGGATAAACGATAAAGACAGAATGTTCTATTCAGACGACAATACGCCTTATTTTGTAGATACAAAAGACCCAAAGAACTACTGGTATTTAATGACTCTTAACGAAACTGAAAAATATAATTTTAATATAAATTACAACCCAGACCTTAATGTGACTAATCTATGGATTAACGTGCCGGTTTTCGATAGCAAAGGCAAACCAATTGGTATTTTGGGAACGGGCATAAATCTTTCGGAATTTGTCAATGCGGTGTATAAAAACTACACAAGCAAAGCGGAGCTTTATTTTTTTAATGCTGCTGGAGAAATTACCGGTGCAAAGAATCTTGAGCTTGTAACTACGAAAAAAAATATTAACGAAGAATTAAGCGAAGCAGATATTGATATTGTTGACAATATAAAAAATCTTGGACCAAAAAAAGTGCAAATTCTAGATACCGAGTTGGGCAGAATTGCCTTAGGCACGGTTCCTTTGCTCGGATGGTATTCCATAGCGTTGATGCCGGACAGCATAAGTGACTATAAAACCAATATTACAGGATTATTCATCGTTATGATGGTGGTAATTGCCATAATTTTTGTAATATTTAACATATTCATTTTAGGGCTTCTTAATCCATTACGTAAAACAATGGAGGAACTTAAAGCAGCTTCAAATGCTAAGAGCGAGTTTCTTGCGAAGATGAGCCATGAAATTCGCACTCCTATGAACGCGATAATAGGAATGGCGGAACTTGCCCTGCGGGAAGATATGAGCAGTTCCGCCCACGAGCAAGTAATAACCATTAAACAGGCGGGCACCAATCTTTTATCCATAATCAACGACATCTTGGACTTCTCAAAAATTGAAAGCGGGAAATTGGAAATAATCCCTGGCAATTACCAGTTTTCCTCGGTGGTACACGATGTAATTAGTATTATAAGGATGAAGGTTGTGGATTCAAATTTGCAGTTCGTTACAAACATAGACTGCAACACGCCGAATTCTCTTTTAGGCGACGAGGCTAGAATTAGGCAGATACTGCTCAACATATTGAGCAACGCCGTGAAATACACGAAAAAAGGCTTTGTATCCTTTTCTGTAAGCGGGGAAATAACCGAAGATACTGTTCTCCTAACCATAGATGTCACAGACAGTGGCAAAGGTATAAAGCCAGACGATATAAAAAAACTGTTTGGCGAGTTTGTTCAAGTGGATATGGCGTCCAACAAAGGTATTGAAGGTACGGGGCTTGGTCTTGCTATAACGAAAAATCTCGTTAAAATGATGAGTGGGGATATAAGTGTTAGTTCGGAATACGGTAAAGGCAGCATATTTACCATTATGCTTCCGCAGAAAATACTATCTCCGGAACCATTGGCTGTGGTTAAAAACCCGGAAGAGAAAAGCGTGCTTGTTTATGAGAAGAATGAAATATATGCCGATTCCATAGTCTGCACTGTGGACAATTTGGGCGTGAATTGCGAGCGTATAGAAAATGATGAAATGCTACAAGAGAAGCTGAAAACCAAGAAATTTTCATTTATATTCGTTTCTTATTCTATGCTTGGGAATGTCAGAAGCATAATACAAGGGCTTGGTTCCAAAACGCAAATAGTTGTACTCACGGAATTTGGCAACGCGGTTGCCGATAGAAGTTTAAGCGTTCTTCCCATGCCTGTACATTCCATATCCGTTGCAAACGTATTGAACGGCGTATCCGACAATTTCTCCTATAACGCAAATGAGAATGTCACGGCACGGTTTACTGCACCGAAAGCTAGAATTCTAATTGTGGATGACATAAACACGAATTTAAAGGTAGCTGATGGCTTGATGCTGCCATATAAAATGCATGTTGATTTGCGCTTGAGCGGAATTGAAGCTATTGAAGCGGTAAAAATAAATAATTATGACCTAGTGTTCATGGACCACATGATGCCAGAAATGGACGGCATTGAAGCTACGAAACGCATAAGGGAAATGGGCAGCGAAAATCCGCATTATTTAAACCTGCCGATAATCGCATTGACCGCCAACGCGGTTTCTGGCACAAGGGAGATGTTTTTGGCAAATGGCTTCAACGATTTTTTGTCTAAGCCCATAGATATGGTAAAGCTGAATACCATTTTGGCAAAATGGCTTCCAAAGGAAAAGCAAGAAAAACTGGATGTAAAGATAGTTGATGATAGTATCTCAGAAACTACGGAAATGAAAATTGCAGGTATAGATATAAAGAAAGGTATCTCAATGACAGGTGGAACGGTTAAAGGTTATATGCAGACTCTTACCGTGTTCCAGAAAGACGGGATTCAGAAGATTGATGAAATCAAAAAGAGCTTGAAAACAGGTAATTATCCATTGTATATCACATACGTCCACGCCTTGAAGAGCGCACTTGCGAACATAGGTGCCAGCGAATTGTCCGAAAGCGCAAAAGCATTGGAATTTGCTGGCAAGAAAAAAGACACCGCTTTCATCAGCTCAAATAACGCTCAATTCTTGAGGAATTTGGAAACCATTTTAGACAGCATTGAAAATGCGCTTTCCTCTAGCAATAATGTGCAGAAAGCCCCTGTTGATTTTGAGCGACTGATGAATGAGCTTAATAGGCTTAGGGAAGCACTTGAATCTTTGGATTCTACTTCCATAGACCATATAATTAATGATTTACGGGAATTTTTGCAAGTCGATGGCATTGGTTCTGGCATTGAAAATATTTTGCAAAATGTTTTGATTGGCGGATATGATGAAGCTATATCAAAGATAGACACTTTATTAAAGGAGGTTAGACGATGAAGCAACGCATTGAGGAATTCACGGCTGATGGGAAAAATTTTATTTACCTTGACTTGTCTGAGTTCAAGGAGAATAGCGAATATAGGGAATTTGTTGAAGTCGCTAAGGAATGTATAGCGAAATATGCAGAAAACTCTCTGTTCACCATAACAAACATAAGGGATGTGAAGTTCGATACAGAAACAAAAAAAATCGTGGCGGAATGGATGCAATTCAACAAGCCCTATGTGAAATGTGGAGCAGTGATAGGATTTGATGGCATAAAAAGAATGCTTGTCAATGCCGTATTTAAAATGAGTGGCAGAAAAAACATGATGTTTTTCCCCAATAGGGAACAAGCGGTTGAATGGTTGCTGAAGCAGTGATGAGTTATAAACTCTTTGATATTTCTTCTCTGACCATATCCTTCAGCTCTTCGTAGGTCAATTTTTCTATTTCTTCCGCTGTTATAATTCTATGCGGGATAATTTTTATTTCTCCGGGATAAAGAGCGATGCCCGTTTTTGGCAAAACCTTATGTGCGCCTATAATAGTGACGGGGAATATAGGAACGCCGGATTTTTTTATTATGCGGAAAATTCCGTTTTTAAAAGGCAAAAGCTCGCCGTTTTTCGAGCGCGTTCCTTCTGGAAAAGCCATGAGCGGAAAATTTCGCGAAATTCTGTGTTTGATTTTGTCTTGCAAGTCCGAATTTGCGTTGCTGTCTCCGCGCACAATGGGAATGCTGTTGGTATAAGCCAGCATCTGCCCAAAGTAGGGGATTTTAAACAAGCTCTTCTTTGCTAAAAATGCTACGGGAAAAACTTTATACAGTATAACAGGAACGTCTATAAAACTCTGGTGGTTGCAAAGCATAAAACAGGCTTGGCTTTGCTCCGGTAAGGAACCTTCTACTTTTACTTTAACGCCAAATATAGGGAACACAATTCTGAAAAATGGTTTGCCTACGTTAGCGAATAGATTTTGTTTTCTAAATATGACGCAATACAAAAACCAAGGTGGGACAAAAGTGAACATACCTACCACTACGGATAGGTAAAAGAAAAAACCGCGTATTTTTGCCCTAAACAAGCCCATCCAAAAACCCATCCAATTCAGCGTTTATTTTTCTTCTCTCAGGATTTTCCATAAACCAATTAATTGTTCGCTTTATTCCCTCTTTAAATGCGATTTCAGCTTGCCAGCCTGGTGCAAATTTTTTGATTTTTGAATTGTCAAAAATTGCGCACCATGTTTTGTCGCCCAAAAGCCCTGCGCCCAAATCTGGATTTTTCTCCGCAATTTTTTCGCTAGGAACGCAGACGAATTTGGGTTTAGGTGCATTGAGTGCCTTTGCAACGCCTTCCGAGATTTGCCGCCAAGTTAGCCATTCATCGCTTGTTATATGAAACGCGTGCCCTATAGCTGTGCTGTTGCCGAGTAACGCGGTGAATGCTTTTGCAAAGTCTTCTGCGTGGGTCAAGGTCCAGAGCGTTGTGCCGTCTCCGTGCAGTATAACGGGTTTATTGTTCAACATTCTTGCGGAATTTGTCCAACCGGAACTGCCCATAGCGGCGGGTATAATGGTATCGTAAGTGTGCGAGGGGCGAACAACGGTTATGGGGAAATCCTTTTCCCTGTACTCGTTGAAAAAAATTTCTTCGCAAGCTATTTTGTTGCGGGAATAGAGCCAATAAGGATTTTTCAACGGGGTGCTTTCCGTTATAGGCACGGCTGCCAGCGGTTTTTGATACGCAGAAGCGGTGCTGATAAATATAAACTGTTCACAAATCCCGCTATAAAGCTCCACATCCCGCTTTGCCTGTTCTGACGTAAAACAGATAAAATCGGCGATAACATCGAATTTCAAACCTTTTATGACATCTTGGACAGAATTTGGATTCCCGATATCCGCTTTTAGCTTGTGAACTTCCTTGGGTAGCTCGCGCCGCATAACGGAGCCGCTATCTCTGTTCAAAGCCCAAACCTCATAGCCTTTTTTCAGAGCTTGCACCGTGCAATTCCAGCTTATGTTCCCATTCCCGCCTATAAAAAGGATTTTCATGTGGTTAACATAGAAATAAAATCGCGAGCTTATAAACGAGTCTTGTGGCAGGGTATATTGTGCATTTTGTAAATAACTGTTGACATTTTCCAGTAAATTTTCTATATTTGTAAATCCAATAGAATAAACGGAGTATTTAATGCCTTGCGGAAGAAAGAGAAAAAAGAGAAAAATTGCGACTCATAAGCGTAAAAAACGCCGCCGTCGTGACCGTCATAAAAAGAAACTTCGCTAATTTGAGCTTATGCCTCAGGCTGTAGTTATCGCAACCGGTAATTCCGGTAAAGTAAATGAATTTTGCGCTATCCTCAAAGGTAGCGCATTTTCCTTTTTTGCAGCAAAAGAATTGGGCTTTTTAAGGGAAGTTGAAGAAAACGCCCCAACTTTTAAAGGCAACGCCGAGCTTAAGGCAAGGGCAGTTTTTGATTATATGGTTTCTGAAGGCAAGGATGGTTATTGGGTTATAGCAGACGATTCCGGGCTGGAGGTTGAGGCACTAGATGGCAGACCCGGTGTTTTTTCCGCCCGCTATGCGGGCGAGAATGCTACCGGAGTACAACGCTACACAAAATTGCTCAAAGAGATGGAAGGCAAAACCAACAGAAATGCAAGATTTGTCTGCTGCCTTTGTTTGATTAAACCCGGCAATTCGCTGGAATTTTTTGAGGGAGAGTGCAGAGGTAGCATCTTAACCGAAGCTAGAGGTAATGGCGGCTTTGGCTATGACCCTGTTTTTTTACCTGATGGCTATAACAGGAGTTTTGGAGAAATGAATGAAGAGGAGAAAAATGCTTTGAGCCATAGGGGTAAGGCTATAAAAAATATGCTCGTAAAACTAGGAGGTACCTTGGCATGAAGGAAATATTCATGAATAACGTTATATGGTTAGCCATAAAAAATCTTAAAAAAGTATCTGAACCGTGCGATTGCAAACGCTCAAACATAGATGCGATTTTCTCGGATTGCGAGAAAGAACTTTACGCTTTGGATGCCTCGGAAAAAGAAATTAACCTCAGGCTTTTTGCCCTTGCGCTTTATTGCTATAAAACATATAATTCGGAATTCTTTAAAAGCACAGTATTTACACGTTTTGCCGAGGCTTTGGATTATCTTCATTTTAGGCATACAGCAAAAACGCTAATCAGGGAAAATAACTACGCTGTGGTGGTTTTTTGGGTTGTTTTCAGGTTATCATTTGTTAATACCATTCCACAAGATAATTATCTGCCGTTGGAACAGGAGATGAGGGATAAATCTTTGGAACTGGGAATGAATTTAGTATATTAATGCCAACATAGGGAATAGATTATGACATTTGCTTTTATTTGCGACACGCACTTTCAAAAAAAAGTCTCCAGTGCCTTGGTCAATGGAGAAATTCCAAATCATAAAGTTGTTACCTTAACGGCAGATGAGTTTTTAGAAACTGGAAAGTTGCCCGAAGGTATTTCCGGCGTTATGGTTGAACGCGGAACCTGGCAAAAGAGTTTTAGCTTGTTCCGTTATTTTGGCTTGCTGCCACTTTTGGAAAAACAGAACTTAGCTTTTGTTACAAATTCCGATATAGAATTTAAGGGTCGCTCCGCTATGAAAAATAAAGAATTTATTATTCCTAGCAACATTAGCGCAGAAGATTTTTCTGCTAGATTGAACTCGCTGGAAACTGCTCTGCCTGCGTTTACTCATCCAAAGTCAAAAGCCATAGCGTAAACATTGCTATGCAAAGAAGTACGCTTGAAGCCATTTTAGATGAAGCGTGTTTTTTTGGATTGCGTGGATTTGAAAACACAACAGTGGCTCGTGTTTTACCCGAACTACAGGATAATAAAAAAGGACTTTTAATAGAATTGAAGAATAACGCGCTTTTTGAACGAAATGCTTTTAGCGATATCTCTGCCATTTCTGATTTTAACGAAAAAAAAGGATGGAAAATAATTCGGAACGAACCAGGTTTTGAATACCCCGAAGCCGAAGAAAAATGGGTTAATTGTTATGCAAATATAAGCTCGTTAAAAAGAAAATTCGCAAGAATTGCCGTTATGCTTCCACAAGAAAAAAAAGAATGCATTGCTGATATTGAAAAATCCTGCATTATTGTTTTTAGTGAAAAAGATTTACAGACCGCAGGAATTGATGACTTGCTCAAATTGAGAATTGCCGAGATAAATATTGCAAAAACACCTTTATTTTTGATAGCAAAATATGCGTGGCTCCCTACTTTATTGTTATGTATTTTGCCGTTTTTTATACCGAGCAATTACGTTGAGCATGTCAGCAATTTGCGGAATTTCACAAACGATGTTCAAAGATATTCGGAGAGAGGCGATATAGTTCATATATTCAAAGAAGAGGAAACCCTAACGCAAATCGCACGGTTTGCAATAGGAAAATATAACTCTCTTGTCAGCACAGAAAGCATGGTCAAGGAATACCTGAATAGTAACAATTTATCCATAGATAGCAAAATAAAAGCTGGTGATACTTTACGGTTACATCTTCCCAAGTTCAGCAATCCGCGCCATAATTCCATGCATTCTGCCTGGACTTTTTTTACAGGGTTATTGAATGATAGCATTGCTTATATAACCGAGCTTTACAACGTAAAAGAAACTCTCACAAAAAGAAAACACGAAGGCATTGATATAGGTGCCCGCAGGGGAACGAGAATTTTAGCTCCTTTTAGCGGTACCGCTTGGACTATGGAAAGCGAGCGTGGTGGGCTTATGATAGCTATTGTAAAAGGCTATGATATTTTAATTTTTATGCATTGCGACCAGAGATTTTATTTGAGCGGGCAGTCCATTATGGAAGGAGACCCCATAGCTTCCGTTGGAACCAGCGGACACACAACCGGACCTCATGTGCATTTGGTGGCAGGCAGAATAACATCAAGCGGCGAACGAAACTTTGGGACTATCAAATATAATATGCTAGACCCAATTGACTGGTATAATAAATATTTTCAGCAATGAAATTGCTTAAAAGTAATATTCCCAATTGAGCAGCAACGGGAAAAATGGGAATTGGTAAATTTTATTTTCTTCTGGCGGATTTCGGCGGGTATCGTAGGAGATATAAAATAAATTTTCATGGTCGGTTAAATTTAAAATTGTAAAACCAAAATTCCATTTGTCCTTTTTACCCCAATCTATGATTTTTGTGTCCAAGCGGAAATAAGGAGTTTGAAAAACCGAGTTACGGCTACCAAGCGGTGAAATAATTTCATAACCTGGAAATTGCCTATCTACATCGTAAGATGCAAGATGACCTAAATATGGAGTGTAGGGCATTCCACTTGCCCATTTCAATTGAAAAGATGTACGCAAAAAATAATTTTCTTCAAACCAGTTGATGGATAAATCTGCTTTTAAGGCATAAGGCTGATGCCAGTTTGGAAAATATGCTTTGTTTTGGCCATCCTTGAAAACAGAAACCCCCTGATTCCAATTTATGCTACCGCTGAGAAAACCTTCTGGTTTTTGTAGGGAAACTTCATAGCCAAATGAATAACCCTCGCCTCTGATAATCATATCTCCAAGCGATTCAATTTTGTCCGTTTCTTCATCGTCCACGTATGCCTGTTGATCATAGACTGTTAAATTGTTCTGCGTTTTGTAATAGGCTTCTACATTAAAGTTGAACATGTCAAAAATATCGCTCCTTGAATAGCCAATAGCAGAAAGTATTGAACTTGATGGTTTTACCGTCCCGTTTTTTGCAGTTTTGCGGGCAGGGTAGTAAAATTCATTTAATGTCTCTTGGTCGGAAAACATAAGGCTATTCAGATATTGCAAGTAATAACCGGTGTGAAATTCCAGCTTTTGATTTTCTGCAAAATTCCATGAGGCAGCAAAGCGAGGTTCTGCTCCAAAAAGTTCTGAAGGCTCGTGGTAATTTAAGCGTAAACCGTATTGCAATTCCCAATTTCTTGGTTGCCACGTATCCTGCACATATAAAATATGATGAGATGTTTGTGGCTTGTCTTCTATCCTTTGCCCAGTCATTTCAATATTTTGCACAAAAGAAATATTGGAAAATTCCATATCGTAGCCAATGACCGGAGTATGCTTGTCAATTCCAGAATATGTTAGCGACTGGCGAATAGCAAACGTACTAACGCTGTTTTGTATTCCGAACAAATCTTCTATCTCAAAACCCTGATGAAATTCGCTGTAAGAAAACCCGATGTTAGATTTCCATTTATCATTTATAATCCATTGAAAATTAAAAGGAATAACGGTATTCCCCCATTCTAGGAAAAGAGGCGAGAAATTCAAGATATCTGCGCCGGTATATATGGCAACGTGCAGTTTTTTGTCTTCGCTCAATTGGTAATCAAAAGCACCTTGGATATCGGTGAATTTATAATCAATTGTAAAATCAGTTACTCCTGCGGCGTTTAGTGCGTCTAAAATTTGCTTTATATATGTACTACGTGCAGCTATAACCCACCTTGCATCCCCTTGTTTCCCTTCTGTGTGAACTTGTGTGGCGAAGGTACTTATTTTTATCGAATTTTTGCTAAACCATTCATCTAAAGTATCGTTCCCACCCTGCCTGCTGTTTATGGCGGCAACGGAACTTAGGCGGTTGCCATATTCAGCCGGGAAACCACTCTTGTAGAATTTAACATCATCTACGGCTTCAACCAAAAATGTTGAAAAAAGCCCAAAGAAATGGGTAGGGGAATAGACAATTCCATTGTCCAGCAAAAATAAATTCTGGTCGCTCGCCCCGCCGCGCACATATATTTTTGTACTGAAATCCGAACTGGCAACCACACCCGGCAAAGCCTGTATGCTGCGCATAACATCTGCCTCTGCAAGCCCCGGCATTCTCTTTATGCTCTTCGCACTAACAACAGATTCACCTAATTTACGCTTTGGCTTTTTGCGCAGTTGCACCACAACTTTCCTAAGCTCGGTCACCTGCTCCCCAGTTTTCTGAATTTCAGGAATAGAGTCAACCCCTTGCTCATTATTCTCCATTCTCAATTCTCCATTCTCAATTCTCTCAGTTCCATCATCAAACCAAGTGATATTCTCCACGCCTTGTATTTCCGCAGAAAAAACGGAATCTTTGCCAAAATATTTTAACTCATAACATTTTTCCAACTGAGAATATACACATATATTCCAAACGGTATCTCTTGGGAGTTCAAGTTTGAATTGTTTGTTGAAATTTGCAGCAACAACTTTACCAGTTTCAACTACCTCAATTTGCAAAGAATCATTTGCTGCAAAGTCGGGGTCTGTGACTATGCCAAAAAAGGTGAATATAAGAGGAATCACTCATTCCTTATCGTAAGCGGCCATTGGTCCTACTGCAACAGTATTGTAGCCGCCGTCCACATACATAATCTCCGAAGTAACCCCGGAAGAAAGCTCGCTTAAAAGGAAATACGCCGCACCGCCGATATGCTCCAGAGTTGTGGTTTCGTGCAGAGGGGCAATTTTGCGGTGAATTTTCACCAAGTCGGTAAAATCGCTGATGCCACGGGCTGCAAGAGTGTTGACCGGACCTGCGCTAATCGCGTTTACCCTTATTCCTTCCTTGCCGAGGTCGTAGGCTAAGTAGCGAACTATGGATTCCAAAGCCGCCTTTGCAACACCCATAACATTGTAGTTTTGAACAACCTTTTCACCGCCTAAATATGTTAAAGCTAAAATAGAGCAGCCTT
>Ga0268262_10003188_pt1 | contig 18007 bp, 14 predicted proteins | sample TergutNc150P3_FD_190354 | JGI IMG/M metagenome (GOLD analysis project Ga0268262, IMG submission 190354) | Nasutitermes corniger P3 segment gut microbial community from laboratory colony in Florida, USA - Nc150 P3 (SPAdes) (version 2) | ecosystem: Host-associated > Arthropoda: Insects >...
GGGGGCAAATAGGGCAAGCCTGCCCAGCGAGCATTCTTGCGTTTTTGTTTGGTTTATAACTAAATTTGCCATTCTAGGTAGTAAATATAGTAAAAAATTTCCGTGCCTGTCAAGGGTTTTGCAAAAAAACAGGCATTATTGGGAAATTTTGTCAAAATAGAGCTTGTGGGGGAGGGTCTTGACCTCAAGACCTAGAAATTTTGTATATTTTAGGCAGAGGTAATAATTATGAGTGCCACAGACGTATTAGAAAAAACAACAATTATAGAGAAAGAAAATTTAGAAAGAGCCTTTGCATATGGTAACAGCTTGGCAAAAAAATATGGTTTCACAGAAGAAGATTTAAATAATGAAATAAAAATGTATCGAAATGAAGTAAAGTGAAAAAATAGATTCGAGGCTATGTTCATCTCCCTTCTTCCTTCTCGCGAAAAATCACTGCTGCGTCTTCACCCTTGGGTGTTCAGCGGTGCGGTGGATAAAGTGAATGGGAATCCAAAACTTGGTGAAACGGTTGAAATTGTTGACAGCAAAGGTAATTTTTTGGCTTGGGGAGCGTATTCGCCTAATTCGCAGATAAGGTCAAGAGTTTGGAGTTTTGAGAAAAACGAAAAAATAGATAAGGATTTTTTTGTACACAAATTGAAGCGATGCTTGGAGAGCCGTAGAACTATGGGCTTTGAGCCAAAGGGAGCAAATGCGTTTCGGTTGGTGAATGCGGAAAATGATTTTTTGCCAGGTTGCATAATTGATTATTATGCGGGTTATTTAAGCGTTCAGTTGCTCTCTGCCGGATGGGAAATTTTTAGGGAAATTTTAGCTGAGTGTTTAAAAGAAATTTTCCCGAATTGCAAAGGGATTATTGAGCGTTCAGATAGCAGTGTTCGCATAAAAGAGGGCTTGGAGCCGCAGGTGAAAATTTTAGCGGCGGAAATTCCTCAACACGCAATTGAAATAGAAGAAAATGGGTTAAAAATTTTGGTTGATTTGCACAGCGGTCACAAAACCGGATATTATTTAGACCAGAGAAATGCGAGAAAGAGAATTGGCGAGCTTGCCAAAGACAAACGTGTTTTGAACTGTTTTTGCTATACCGGCGGCTTTGGTTTGTTTGCCGCAAAGGGAGGCTCAAAATATGTTAGGCAAGTCGATGTTTCTGCCTCCGCGCTTGAGCTTGCAAAGCGAAATGCCGCATTGAACGGCTTGGAAAATGCAGAAATTGAGTACGCAGAAGCAGATGTGTTCACGCACTTGCGCAAATGCAGAGACAAGGACGAAACCTTTGACCTCATAATCCTAGACCCGCCTAAATTTGCGGAATCCACAAGCCAAGTGGAAAAGGCGGCAAAGGGCTACAAAGACATTAACCTGCTGGCTATTAAACTGCTCGCTCCAGGCGGAATGCTCGCCACATTTAGTTGCAGCGGGCATATAAGCACCGAATTATTCCAAAAAATAACAGCAGATGCCGCAGTTGATGCAAAACGCCAAGTGCAAATTTTGGAAAACTTTAGACAAGCACAAGACCACCCAGTGCTAGCTTCATTCCCAGAGGGAATGTATTTAAAAGGGTTGCTTTTATTTAGTGGCTCCGAGCAGATTTGAACTGCTGACGCACGGATTTTCAGTCCGATAGTATCCAAGAGGATTACAGTCAAATCTAGTAAATCTAACCGTTGTCCCTAAACTACCAAACACTTTCAACGTTTCTTGTGTCACTTTTATGTCACCTCATTAAACCTTATTTTAAAACTAACTTTTTTCTATCAAATAGTTCATTTTATTTTCAAAAAATAAAAACACCCTCAGCCGGCACACCCGATTAAATAGGTGTTTGTGGGTGGGTAGTGTTTTAACAGGTTCTAACAAATTCTAGGGGTGGTTCTAGGGGGTTGGGGGTTCATAGGGTAATGGGTAGGGGTCAAGGGTTCAACCCCAAAATCAAACAAGTAAATAATTTAGGGGGTGTTAAGTGAATTTGTTTTTTTTCATTATTATTTTTTTCTTTCACTTAACACACCCAAAAAATTTCTAGGTGTGTGTGTCTTTTTACTTACTAGATTTTCTACGGTTGTCTTCCTTACACAACATTTGGCAATTTTCAATTATTGTTTTACCCCCCAAACTCCAAGGGGTTATATGGTCAGCTTCCATTTCCTCAATTTTAAATTTTTTCCCACACTTTTTACAAATACCGTCTTGTTTTTCATAAACTTTTAATTTCTCTTTGTCAGTAAAAGAACGAATACTCAAATGTTTTTCCTCACCGTCTATTAAATACTCATAAATTCCTTTTTTACTTGTAACATCATCATCATCAATAAGTTTTTTTATTTGTTTTTCTAATTCCTTTGAATCAAATTTTTTATCCTTAAAATTGTTGTAAAGGTTTCCCCAATTTATACCTTTCATTTCCTTTCTGTAATTTGGAAAAATAACTTTTACCCAATTTATTACCTTTTGAAAATACAGCCATAATTCATTAGCGTTTGGGGTGTGTTGGTGTTCAGCCATATATTTTTCTATGTTGTTTTCACTAATCCATTTTATAGCCGTTTCCAAATATTCTTGTCTGATAGATACACCTGTTAAATAATCTTTGGCTATGTTATAGGCTGGACAATTATTTTTACTAAAATACCTTTTAGCGTCTGTAAGCCATTCACCTGTGTAAATAGCGTTTCTTAATTCTTGGTCTGTTAGTTTTTCACCAGCTATGTTTATTATTTTGAACCAGTCCAATTTTTCCCTGTCTGTTCCTTCACAAAAATAAATCATTAGTTTGTATTTAAGGATTTTTTCTTGTTCCTCTTTTTCTAGGTTATGAAAATACTGTGGTTTTTCTTTTGTAAATTCTATTGAAAATTTTTTATTAACATATTGACAAATACTAATAGTTCTTTGTTGTCCGTCTAAAACCTCATAGGTTTCATTTTCGTTTTTAGCCCAATACATAACATTAAGGGGAAAATTTTTCCAAATGGTTTCCAAAACGGCGTTACGTTTTTTGTCATCATATACAAATTCTCTTTGGTATTTTGGTCGTATGTTTAATTTACCGTCAAACCCAACAACACCCTCTTCGTCATTGTTGGTGTAATTTTTTACAACATCTTCCACAAGAATTCCTTTCAATTCTATTTTCATTTTATTTCTCCTTTTTTTAACTTAATGAAAATCTTTCCATATAATCTTTTACCATTTATATATCCACGACCTTTTTCAATATTTAAATCAATTTCATTTCCCATAATTTCAAATTGTTCTGGATTGTATTTGTCTAAAAATGTTAGAGGAACACCCATTACACCATCATAATCACAGGGTATATCTTTTACATACTCTACATTTATTCCATCATAATTATCATATTTTGGGTAATCTGTTTTATTATATTTTTTGTAAAGGGTTAAACTTTCGTGACGTTTTTTATGGTCTAAATTTGTGAACCAACCTACATTACGAAATTTTACTAACCCTGTCTTAGGGTCATACACACCACTAGCAAAATCACGTGGATTATCTACACGAAAGTAAGCATTACCATTAGCAAAAGGGTTTCCTAACCATATTTTATTTTCTTTAATTAACTTAAAAACTTCTTTGTAAGTAATGGCGTTTTTATTACCAATTATTAAAAATTTCTTTTTATGTTCCATAAGTTGTCCAACATATTCCTTAAACAAACTAAAAGGTGGATTTGTTATTACAATATCACTTTTTTCTAAAATTTCCTTACATTCTTTACTTCTAAAATCCCCATTTTCTATTAAAATTGTTTTAACACCCACCGTAGTATCACTATCATTACCACCCTCATATTCCAATTTATATGTTTCACCTTTTATGAAAATATCCTCATAAACAAAGTGTGTGGATATAAGTTTTTTAATTCCCAATTGTGAAAAATTCAAATGAAAAAACTTCCAAAAATTACTTAATTCTGGGTCATCACAATTACAGAAAATAACCTTACCTTTTAGGTGTTCCCTGTAATGGTCTAATTCACGTTCTATATCTGGTAGTTGTGTATAGAACTCGTTATTTGGATTTTTTTTGGCTAGCCCTAAATTTAAATTACCCATAGATTTCTAATGTAGAAAATTGTTAGAAAATTTACTCCCAAAGCCTAGAAAATTACTACAATAAATCAAATTCACGTAATTCTTACGTCAAAATACATTCTAACCCTGTGGGTGTGGGTGTATGAATTTGCCGGCTGAATTTGTAAAATTACCCCTTTTATTTTAATTTCTAGCCCTTTGATTTCGTTTTAGGTAATAACACCTATTCACAAATTCAAGGGGTCTATCCACCTTTTCTAATTAAAATAAATTGTCCTAATTCTGGGCTGCCAGCCCCCCTTTCTCTCTCATATACAAATGATACATTTAGGGGGTGTATCATTTGTATATGAGAGAATAGGCACATTGGGGATAGGAATATATGAATTATGAAAATATGAATAATAGTGAAAATTGGAAAATATGGAAAATAGGAATTGTTAAGGTGGGGTGTATCATTTGTATATGAGAGAATAACGGGCTGTCAGCCCCACGAATTTGTGGATAGCCCTTTACGTTTTCTCTCATTCAAAATACGAATAACAGTCAATCTAGTAATACCTAATTTCTTGGCTATTTGGGTGTTATTAAAACCCTGTTTTTTCAAACGAATTATATTCACTTCTTTTGAAAAGGATAGTAATTTTCTAGTAGCCAAACTTTTATCTCTGTTTTTCTGTGATTTGTTTTTATACCTTGTTTGTAAAAACTTTTTTGTCTTGTCTGTGATTTCGTATATATCCCCCTTACTAAATGGAACAATGAATTTTTCATTACAATACAAATAATCACTTTTAATTTTACTTGTAAAAAAATCATAGGTAATTTGGGCTTTTAGGTATCTTTTTCTCCCGTCTTTTATTTTATCATTCTCCCACACAATATCACTTGTCATATCCTCAATATATTCCCTCCACGAAAATTTATCTTTGGCTGGTTTTTCTTTTTTACTTTTACCTTTCCCCTTTTTTGTTTTTTGTGGTGTTTCCTTTTTTGGAATTAGAGAGAGAAAATTGTGTATATCCAATTCTTTACTATCCTTGAAAATTATACCTACCTGTTTTCTACCCTTAATATCCAAACCTTCGTAAAAAGGATTTTTACATTTCCAATTTGTCATTAGTGGGTCGGCTTCAAACAATGAACAAAAATATCTCATAACGTCTAAATAGTGTCGTTTGTCAAAACCTTCCACGTGTTTTGTCTCTTTGATTAAAAACATTATTTGAACACTTTTGTCTATTTTTCTATTTTTTAGGGCGTAGGTAATTCCAAAAGGTTTTGAGCCTATTTTATCTATACATTCTTTCAAAATTTCTTTTTCAGCTTTTTTTCTATCCGTTGAATAGTGGTATTGTTTCTCGTCAATGTCTATAACAATGGCGTTCCTAACAAAATGATTTCGCCCCGTTGATACGTGGGTGGCTTTAACAAACCTTTTATTTTTTTCGTCTTCCCATTCTATTTCAGTAATTTTTTCTAAACATTCTTTATAGGTAAAATTTTCACATTTAAAATGTCTTGTATTACAAGCCTCGTTTGTTTTACCGTCAAAATCTTTACTATCCCCTTTACCCCAGCTATAATTCAAGGATATGAGATTATTCTGGTCTTTGTCTTTTTTAATAGCCCATTTTTTTGCCCGTTCTTTGGGTGTTAATGTTTTTTTCATTTACAACCTTTCCCCCTTCAAAAAAATTACACACCCAAAAAACATTCTTTGGGAAAGGTGGGTAGTTTTGAAGGTTCTACCACACCTGTTTTATTTATTTAAGAAAATAGTAAATAAAATAAAAAAGGTGTTATTATGAAAGACGAAAATTCAGTTCCAAACAAAATTCTAAAATGGATAGAACACAAGGAAAAAACAGAAGGAAAATCACGTAAGGTTTTGTATAATCCAAAAGAGAAAGTGTCTAGAACACAAGGAAAATAGGGCTAGAACAAGGTTAAAAATAATCCTCTTCAAGCCATTTTAACAATTCCTTTCTCTCCTTGATAGTTTCCTCAAACCCAGCCTTGAAATGTTTGGGTTCAAATTTTCCATAAAGGTCTGTGGTGATACTTGTTCCAGCGTGCCCCATTTGGTAGCTCACCATTTGTAATGGAGTTTGGGCTAATAATTTATTCACAGCAAAAGTGTGTCTCAACCTGTGTGGGTGTATTCCTTTGTGATACCTACCCAAAACTAACCTAAAAGCATTTGTGGTTGTTTTGAATATATTGCCCCTCTCAAATAGTTTTACTAAGGTAGGGCAAATTGGTAGATTTCTATTGGCTGAACTTGTTTTACCTGTGGTTTTAATGTTTCCAACAAAATCCCCATGTAAAGAAATAATGTTATTTTTTAGGCTTTCTGGTTTTATAGTTTTCAATTCACCAAGCCTTATACCTGTAATCAAAAGAAACAAAGCTATATCGTGGGAAGATTTATTTGGTTCAAGATTTTTCAATAATGTTTTTTGTTCCTCAATGCTCAAAGGCTCAACTACCTTTTTATTTTTCCCAACCACAGCCTTAACCTTAACCGCCCCCCAAAGGTTTCCGTTACTAATCCAGCCTTGTAAAGCTGCTAGTTTTGCTAATTGTTTCAAAATGTCAAGTTCTTTTTTAATCGTGCTAGCACTTACAAGACCTTTGTGTTTGCTGTATCTTTTTTGGGAGCGCCAATTCATAAAATCATAGGCGGTGCTTAATTTTAGGTCATTGGTTGTTTTAAGTTCATAATCTTTGAAAAAATCAAAGAATACCCTCTCACAACCAAAGTGTTCAACGTCTCCCAAACCCTCAGCATTTTTACTTTTTTTCCAAAGCTCAAAAAGTTCTCTCAACGAGTGTGTTCCCAATTTCTCAACCCCAGAGTTGTAGGGTAGGGTTATGGTTGGTAGTATTAAACCACGTATAAATTCCCTTCTGGCTTCCTCGTCTAGGCTTACGTATTGGATTACAATTTGCTTCACCTCTTGGGGTGTAATGGTTTGTCGTCTCTCTTTGGGTATGATACCCATTATAGTTTCGTGGGCTGTTTTACACAACCTTAAAAACGTTTTATTGTGTTTTGGAACGGCGTAGGATATTTCCTTGTAGCCGCTTGTTTTATCCCTAATCAGCCCTGTTTTCTCAACCAAACAAGCCATACAGCCCCCTGTTTTTCTTGTGTCAGTTTAGTGTCAGCTGATAAAATTGGAGAGAAACTTTGAAAAATGAAACCCCTTAAAGTCTTCACATTCAAGGGGTTTTTAGTGGCTCCGAGCAGATTTGAACTGCTGACGCACGGATTTTCAGTCCGACGCTCTACCAACTGAGCTACAGAGCCGTGGGTGTAAATATAGTAAAATTTGAGGTCTTTGTCAATGGAATACCGGCTTTTTCCTTGAACTCCACCTCTATGCTCCCCCTTTCAGAAGTTTTATAATGCCTAATCCCAAGACTGTCCAACCTATCCAAAACCTCTTTGCTTGGATGCCTGTACATATTTTTTTGCGCAACGGAAATAATTGCAGAGCTTGGGGAAACTCGTTCTAAAAACTCCCTTGTGCTTGAAGTTTTGCTCCCGTGGTGCCCAAGTTTCAGTACATCACTTTTTATGTCTAATGATAGCAACTGCCTCTCGCCCTGCTTTTCCAAATCTCCTGTTAAAAGCAAAGTTTGCCCAAGCCCCCCAATTTTCAGCACTATGGAATTGTTGTTCTGATTTTTTTCGCAGAGCAAGGAATCGGGGTAAAGAACGGTTAAATCCCACTCGCTTTTTGAAAGGAGCATTTTTTCTTTTAAGCTTAAACCCGCCCACAAATTTTTTATAGGCACACCTTTTGCCCTTGCAGTTTCCAAAACGTTTCGCCAAGAGCGGTCTTCCACGGAGTGCTGGGCGCACGAAGTTGTCCAAAATTCCTTTACGGGAAATTCTTTTAATATATCTGCGGCATTGCCGTAATGGTCTGCGTGTGGGTGGGATATTATTATGGCTTCTATTTTTGAAATTCCCTGCGAGCGAAAATAGGGAATTATTTTGTCTTTGGCAAGGCTTCGTTTTTTCCCTGGAGGTCCTGCATCCACAAGGTAAAAACGCCCGCCCGGGCTTTTCAGCAAAATGCCATCCCCTTGCCCAACATCCAAAAACACCGCGCTCCAGCTTGGGGAAAAATTCTTTTTAAATTCAAATCCAAAAAAAACAACTGCGCAAAAAAACAAGCAAAAAATTGCCACTCGCCGCGCCCAGTGATTTTTTCCCCTCATAAACGGCAATAAAGATATAAAAATTGAAATGGCAAATAAACAGGGTAAGGGCCAAGGACCAATGGTAGAAGAAGCATAAGGATTCACCGCCAAAAAACTCGTTATTGAAGAACTTGCTCGCAAAAGAAGCGTTGCGGAATCCGCGAAGGTTTGGCAAATAAAAGGGTGAATCCCAAAAAGCGATAGAACCCCTGCCTGCATACCCAAACCCACAAGCGGAACAACCACCAAATTTCCAAGCCAGGATATTGGAGAAAAAGCCTGAAAATGAAAAACGAGCAAGGGCAGAGTGCTTAATGTTGCGCAAAGCGTGATAAAACTCGGATTAAAAATAAAAGAGGAAAAAACCTTGCCTATTTTGCCGCGAAAACTCGGTAATTCAATGCCCTGCCCTAGCAAAATTCCAAAAGTTGCCGCCGCAGAAAGCTGAAACCCAGCACTGAAAGCCTGCTCTGGGCTAAAAATCAGAATAAAAACAAGAGCCACCCCAAGGGCATTTATTGAATTTGCGCTTTTTTGAAAAATATTTCCGCTTTCCATAACGCAAAACATAAGCACAGCGCGCCACACCGCAGAAGAACCTCCCGTTATGGGGGCATAAAGGCATAAAAGGGCTATGGACAAAATTTGTGAAACCTTGCGGGGCAGCCTCAAAGCCCTCAAAAACAGCGTGAGCATACTTGCCAGCATAACAACGTGAAACCCAGAAATGCTTAAAACGTGAACCAAACCCGTTTTTCTAAAATCACTCTGCAAAGTCTCAGAAATTCCAGACCTATCGCCTGCCAAAAGACCCATGAGCAAGGCACTTTCTGGTTTGGCATAGTACTTTGAGAAGTATTTTTCCAATTTTTGCTTCACAGAGAACGAAAATCTCTGAAAAGTGAACTTGCTGCCCAAAATCTCAACCTTCTCCAAGCTACCGCTTGCCCTATAACCCTGCGAGCGCATCCATTCCGGCGCATTGAAGGAGCCCGGCACAGTTGGCGGGGTTATTGGAAACCATTTTGCCTGCCAAAAAACGCTATCCCCAGGCAAAGGGACATTTTCTCCTGTATAACTCAGCCGAGTTTTGCCAAAATCCGTTTTTAAGATAATGGCGTGTCCATTTGGCCTATTCAAAACCTCTTCCACAGTGCCCTGCCCGATTTTAGGCGGGTTTTCTGCAAAGCTAAAGCCGTCTTTTTGCAAAAAATAAGACGAAAGGATTACTCCGCAGACCGCAAAAGAGACTTTTCGCAGCACAGGGCTCAAAATATAGAGCCAAAATGCGAGCAAAAACGCTATTTGCCAGTGAACAGTTGCCCCAAGGGCAAGCAAAACGCTTACAGCCCCCGAAAATGCCGGGTAGCGATTGAAATTATTTCCCATCATACTTATTAGACGTAAAAAACGGGAAAAAAAATCCTAAAAAGTGAAATTTTTAAAAAAATTGTCAAAAAATTGTATATTTAAGTGTTTTTATAGGAAATTTTAATATGAAAATCAAAAAATATATGATTGCGGCTGTAGTAGCTCTTTTTCTCTTCGGTTGTAGCTCAACTGATGATGAAACCGAAAAAGAAGCGAAAATCGTGTGTTTCGGAAACAGTTTAACTGAAGGCTACGGAGCAGGAACGGAAGACCTTCCAATAGACAAAAACAAATCTTATCCGCATTATTTGGCTGAAAAAGTGAATATTCCTGTGATAAATTTGGGCGTAAGCGGCGAAACAACTGCTAATGCTGTAAAAAGAATAGGCGATGTATTGTCACATAACCCTACGGTGGTATTTATAGAATTTGGAGCAAATGATTTGTTTGACCAAGTAGTTAGTTCTTGGTTTGGAAAAGATATAAATCCGGATTTTGTGGACAAAGCGAAGAAAAATTTTGAAACTATTTTGGACAAACTCGCCGATGGAAACAGGCAAATTTACCTGATAAAATTCTACAACGAAACCGTTGCCAGAGAAATGATTATGGAACATCTCAACGAAGAATATATGTGGATTTACGACCAATACGAAGCTATGTTTTCCAGTTTGAAAAATAAATATAAAAAGGTCTCACTTATTGAAAATATGTGGGACGGAATTTGGGGAAATAGCGAGCTTATGTATGCAGATGATATCTATGAAATTCACCCCAACGCCGCTGGCTACAAAATTATGGCAGACAATATTTTCAACGCCTTTTCCACAACCCCTGCAATAGGCACCATTTCCATATCTTTCTGACCACGAAGTTTCCACTCAACTTTGTTCTCTGCAAGGCCCTTTTTGCCTATGGATATGCGAATGGGTATTCCCCATAAATCGCCGTCTTTGAATTTAACGCCGGGGCGTTCATCACGGTCATCAACCAAAACTTCAATGCCTTTGGATTCCAGTTCTTTTTCCAGTTGCTCAGATACCTGCAAAATAGCATCGTCTTTTGCTATCTGCACAATGAGAACCTGAAAGGGGGCAATGGAAAGCGGCCATATAGGACCAAAATCATCGTGGCTGTTTTCAACAACGCTTGCCATTAAACGGCCAACTCCAATTCCATAGCAACCCATTATCGCTGGCTTAACCTCGCCTGCCGCATCTGTGAATGAGCAATTCATGTTCTCGCTGAATTTTGTGCCAAGTTTGAATATATTGCCAAGTTCTATGCCCCTTGTTTCTGTCAATTCCTTTTCGCATTTGGGGCAAAGGCAGTCCGCTGCCGCTTCTGCAATATCCACTGTTTCAAAACTGGCAAAATCTCTTTTTGGAATGCAGTGCATAAAGTGGTAGCCTTCTTCGTTTGCTCCAACAATTAGGTCTTTGCTCTCGGCGGCTCCGGTGTCTAATATTACTTTGCAATTTTTTGCGTTTATTGGGCTTGCATAGCCTGGTATCATTCCGCTTGCTTTTATCAATTCTTCGGAAGCTGGGATTAAGGTTTTCACCTTCAAAAAATTTCTCAGTTTTGTTTCGCTCACCTCTAAATAACCCTGAACCAAAGCTACTATCAGTTTGCCGTCAACGTCAAAAAACACGCACTTGCCAGCATTTTTTTTATCTGCTTTTAAAAAAGTGCAAACTTCGTCAATGGTTTGTTTGCTCGGCGTTGCTACTTTTTCAAGACCAGAATTTCCATCAACTGGTTGCCTTTTAAACTCGGCTATTTCCCTGTTCGCTTGGTAGCCGCAGTGTTTGCAAATAATTAAATAATCCTCGCCGCTCGGCGTGTCTAGCATAAATTCGTGGGCAATTTTGCCGCCCATAATTCCCGTGTCGGATTGAACTATAACGGGTTCTATTCCAACTCTGCCAAAGATTTTTTGGTAGGCTTTGTATTCAAGTTCGTAATGTTTGTCTAAATCTTCTGGTGTGGCGTGGAAGCTGTAGGCATCTTTCATTTCAAATTCGCGCACTCTAATCAAACCGCCTCGCGCACGTGCTTCGTCTCTGTATTTTGTTTTGAATTGGTAGAGCATAAAGGGCAGCTGCTTGTAGCTGGAGAGCACGTAGCGAGCCATATCGGTGATGGCTTCTTCGTGGGTCATTGCCAGCACCATATTGTGGCTGTTGCGGTCTTTGAAACGGAGAAGTTCGTCTCCTATCGCTTGGTAGCGGCCAGCCTCGCTCCAAAGCTCGGCGGTTTGCACAACGGGCAAATCCACTTCCATTCCGCCAACTGCGTTCATCTCTTCCCTTATTATGTTTTCAATTTTGCGAATAACCCTGAGCCCCAAGGGCAATATGCTGTATATACCTGTGGATAACGGCTTAATATAGCCGCCTCGCATTAAAAATATGTGGCTTGGCAACTGCGCATCGCTTGGAATTTCGCGAAGCGTTGCGTAAAAGAAATTTGAGAGTTTCATTCTTTTTCGTGAACCACTACAGATAGCTTGTTCTGTTTGAACTTGTTCATGGCTATGGTTGTGGGTTTTTCTTCTAACTGAATAAAACCTTGATGTGCTTGGTTATTTATGAACCTGGATTCCTTGGACATCATAACCACAGCCTTAAACGGCGAACCGCCGCATTTCTCGCTTTCGTAAATATCGTCTAAATAAACTTTTTGGTCTAGCATAGCTTACCTCGTTTTTGTGTGGAAGGGTAATATAGAAAATTATTAGTAAACTATCCCGCCGCCCCACATATAATTCAAAAATTTTTTATTGTCAAACCGACCCACTAAGCCAACCTCGCTTATGCCTATTTTTTTTGCGTGTTTTTCTGCAAGCAGCAAATGGTCATTTATGGGGGTCTCTTTTACTTCAATCGCAATATTATTCTTTTCTCTTTGCAAAATAAAATCTATTTCGCCATTTTTGTTGTTGTAAAAAGATAATTTTCCAAAAAAATTCAATTGATGGCATACAGTATTTTCAAACTTGGCTCCACCGGATAAATCTGCGTTTATGTTTGCAATGCCAGTATCTATAAAATAAACTTTTTTCGGGAGCCTTTCCCTAACATCTGTGTTCTTGGAAAAAGCTGGAACCAGCCTAATCAAATATGTTTGCTCCAAAAATGATAGATAATTTGAAACGGTTGGGCGAGACAAACCCACTATTTTAGAAAGCTCGTCTATGTTCAACCGCGAGCCAACTCTAGCACCGAGCAGCTTTATAAGTTTTTTAAGTTCTGTTGTGGATTTAAAATCTGCAAGCTGTTGCACATCCATATTTATATAAGAACTGTAAATAACATCTAGCATTTGCTTTTTTCTCTCTTTGCTTTCGCTCATGGCAATAGCAGGGAAACCGCCAAATTCAATGTATTCTTCATAGTAGCTATTTAAAGTTTCGTAAGCAAATTTATCAAAATGCCATTTTTTTGGCAAATCTAAATTAATAGCTTTAGTTTTATATTTAACATTTTGGAATTTAACAAATTCATCAAAAGAAAGCGGAAACATTTCAAAAATCAACTTTCTGCCCGAAAGCGACTCTATAAAACTGTTTTTAAGGTAATATGAGCTTGAGCCTGTTAGAATGAATTTTATATTATAGTTATCGTAGAGGTATTTTACAATTCTTGGAATGTTCTTTGAATACTGAACTTCATCTATGGCTATTGTAACCCTTTTGGAAAAATCCATTCCCATTCCCTGCAACTGATTCACAATGTTGTTGTAATCGCTGTAATTGAACAACTGCTCGGTACTTTCCAGCGTTAAATCCAAATAGATTTTGTTGTCTTTAATATGCGACAGCAACCATTTCAATGTTGTTGTTTTGCCTACCTGCCTAGGTCCTGTGAGGACTATTGCCTCTTTTTTATCCAGTTCTTTTTTAAGAACACTCCAAATATTGCGCTCAATCATGTAAACTCCTACTTTACATAAATATAGTAATTATGTAAACCTCTCACCAACCTGCTTATAGAAACTGCATCAATGCCTTTCTTAATAATTAACATTGCAAATTTAAATTTTACTTTGAGATTTGCAATGTCCTAAACATCTCCACCGCGCTTTCCGGTGAATCTTCGCCGCTTGCGTTTTTAATGGGAGCGAATTCCTCCTCTCGCAAAACGCCTGTCAAATACATAGTTCCGAGCTTTGGGAAAGCATCAAACAAGAGCTGCTCAAACTTAAACGCTTTTTCTACGCCGCAAACACGCTTAACCGCCAAATGCCAAGGCAGAGATTCCTTTTCAAGTTTCTTTAAAGATTCCATTGTGAATAGATGAGCTAAAATATTGCCGCCGTCTAGTTTTTTTGCGAGTTCGGGCGAAATTTCGCTATATTCAATAACACCGGGCAAGCCGTTTTTAAAGGCAAACACACCCATCTTTTCTTCGGGATATTTCTTTTTCACAACCTTGGAAGCAGCAGCCATTTTTGAATCTAAAAACGCTCCTATAAAAGGCGGGTCGCAGGGTTTTGCGAGAATATTATCAACCCCGTACAGAAAAACAACTTCTATATCCTGTTCCTCAAGCCATTTCAACCCACCAGTCTCGCAAAGCGCCCTGAAACAGCCGCCATTGCCGTCTGGGGCTAAAAATAAATCCCCATTGTTTTCAAATATAAGCTCTCTATTCGGAGACATTGCAAAAATGGTGCCTTGTTCAATGAATTTAATTTTATTCTTGTCCAAACCGAAATAATCATTTTGCTCAAAATGTTCTATGGTTTCCCTGTTGTTCAGCGGGCTTGTCATTATAACCCAAGGAACGTTTTTCCCCAGCTTCAACATATTTTCCGCATGTATTTGGAAAATGGATTTGCCAAGGGATTCCAGCCTAAAAACCCCTTTTGGTCCTTCAAAACCGAGCCTGGAACCCTGCCCGCCCGCGATTAAAAAAGCCGCAGCCTTTCCGCGTTCCAAAACTTCCCTGCCTTTTTTTTCAAATTCATCGTATTTTGGGTTGTCGCGCAGCATTTCAAAATTCATCGGGGTAATGTTTTCTTCTATGTGTTTTATCTCTTTTTTTGTCAATTCCTTTAATTCGTCATATAGCTTTGAACCCATGATTTTCCAAAGCTCAAAAGTCTTTATGCACTTATCGCTCAAAAGTTCCGCGTGTTCCGGTGTTTTGCTCTCCGTGTAGCAACGGAATTCTGGGGCGTTTCCGCTTTTTCGCAAATGAATGATGTCTCCGTTTTCAAATTCTATTCTGTAGCCGTCTGTGGCATCTACCGAAAAGCCTCTGGTTATACCGCTCCCGGCATACCTCGCCGGCAATTTTGCGAGAAGCTCAGATATTTTTAATCCCTGTTTTTTGCTATCTATAATGGTTGCGATAATGGGTGTTAGAGCATCCCTTGTTGTTAAACTCTCGGTTAAAAAACCGCCGTTTGCTTCAAAACCCGCAACACTTTTGTATTTGCTCTGCAATTTTTTTATTCCTTCAATAACAAAGGGGCTTCCTATTCTCGTTCTCAGAACTTCCTTGAAAAAACCGCTTTTCTCGGCTGCCGTGTTGCAACTAACAGGAATGGCAACAGCTTCTATCCCAAGTGCTTTTGCCGCTAAAATACCAAGCGAATCGCCTTTAAGCCAAACCCCGTTTTCATCGGATAAAAGCGGCCTGTCTGAATCTCCGTCTGTGCTCGCCACGCAAAAAAACTCGCCGCTTGCACAAAGCTGTTTTGCAAAAGCCACGTCTTCTTTGCGGATTGCCTCTGTATCCACAGGCACAAATTTTTCGCTCCGCCCCACCGCTTTTACGTTTGCTCCAAGTTCAGTTAAAATTTCAACCGCAATATCCCTGCCAACCGCCGAGTGCTGGAAAAATGCGATATTCACGCCCTGCAAGGAATTTTTTGGAAATAGATTTAAAATATATTCCTTGTAAATTTTTAACGCATCACCACCACCGCCGGGGTAGGGGCAGCTCCCCGTGGCTGCCCCTACCCCCGCGATAATGTCTGCCCCTACGATTTGCCCGCGAATACCCTGTTCATCATCTTTTGTTATTTCGCCGTAATAATCGCAGAACTTTATGCCGTTTCTGTTGTCCGGTATGTGGCTTCCGGTTACCATTATGCTAGGGATTCCTTTTTTTATGCTGTAGAGCGCAAGGGCTGGGCTTGGCAAAAAGCCTTGATAGTCACACTCAAAACCTGCGTTTTTTGCCGCCGCCATGCAGGCTGCCATTATGCGTGGGGTGCTTGGGCGCAAATCGCCGCCTATTGCCACTTTCTTTTTTGCATTTTTGTTTGTGAGGGTATGCTGCAAAAAGCCGAGAGTGTATGCATAGCACACTTCATCTGTCATATCGCTAACAAGCCCTCGCGCCCCGCTTGTTCCAAAAACCACACCGCTGCTTTCCATTAAAGAAGCTATTGAAATCTGCATAAAGGTAAATTAGAAAAATCATATCCCCTGTCCCTTGTCCCTTATCCCAAAGCACTTAAATATGAATTAAATAAGTATAACAGACACTTGGTAAAGATTTTATAGATAGTCGTTTTTTATTGTTCTGTTAATCAGTAATTACGATAGAATTGTCACCATTGTATTTTATGTGTGTATTTAATATGTATTTCTTTTGTAAAAAATTATTTTTTTGCGAAATTTTCGCATTTTTTGCAAATTCTTTCTTATATTATATTAATATATGCGGGCTACGACCCTTGAAAAATTATTGCTCATCATTTTTGACTGCATAGCAAGCAGCCTGTGCTTCCTAATATTTTTGCCAACATACACCGAACACATAGCTCTTGCCATTTTGTGCTGGTTTTTGATATTTTTATGCGCTGGTGCATATCGCAGGTGGCTTTTGGAGTCTCGCACGGCTCACGTTCTGTATATGCTGAAAATAGTTGGAGCTGCATATTGCTTAACCGTAGCCGCCTTGTTTGGCAAAAACGCATTTGACATAGACAAATTCCTTAAAGATATTTCTCTTGCTTCAAACTACTTTCTTTCGATTTGGTTTTCTGTTAGCATTTTTAGACTTTTGATTTGCAAAATTTTGCGGCATTTTTTAAGCAAAGGCTGGGGCGCAGATTACATTCTTTTGCTCGGCTGTACAAATGAAGCGCGGGAATATTCGCAGTTGTTTAAAGATAATCCGCAACTTGGGAAAAAAGTGATAGGCATTGTGGAAGAAAGTTATGGACCAGAAAAAACTTTTGAAGGTTTGCAAATTTTGGGGACTTATTCCGATTTGCCGAACTTAATCAAAAAAAACAATGTACAAGCGATTATCATAGCTCACCGCAACAACTCCGAAAAGAAAATCAATGAGATTTTATATTGGGTAGCTCACCTGCCCGTAAAAGTCTATTTGGTGCCAAGTTTGTGGGAATGTGCAAAGAATTTCAAAACGTCTAGCCAGCCAATGCTTGTGCGCTCCAAAGAATTGCAAGAGCTTTTTGTGACAAATTTGCTCCCTTGGCAAGCTACTGTGAAAAGAATTATGGATATTGTAATAGCCTTGGTTTTGCTTGTGCTAACATTTCCCCTGCTTTTGATAACTGCCATTGCAATTAAGTTGGATTCCAAAGGCCCTGTTTTTTACAAGCAGCAGAGAGTGGGTTTGTATTCAAGGGCATTCACCATATATAAATTTCGCTCCATGCAGCTAGATGCCGAAAAAGACGGCCCCCAGTGGGCGAGAAAAAACGATAACCGCATAACAAAAGTGGGGAAATTCATTCGCAAATACCGCATAGACGAAATACCACAGCTGATTTGCGTTTTAAAAGGCGATATGAGCATAGTAGGCCCAAGGCCTGAACGCTCCGTATTTATAGAAGAACTCCGCAAAACTATTCCATTTTACGCAAGCCGTTTAAAGATGAAACCAGGCATAACCGGCTGGGCTCAAGTTCGCCACCATTACGACAACGACATTGAAGACGTGAAAATAAAACTGGGCTACGACATTTACTATTTATCCAATGCCTCCATTCTGCTAGACATTCAAATTTTAATCAGAACAATTTACGTAGTGCTCTCTGGAAAAGGAGCGCAGTAAAATTGCTACCTTACACCCTATGCCAATAAAAGATGTAAAACCGGAAATTCTCGCTGAACTGCACAGACATGCAGCAGAAGAATTGCTTTCCAAAGATGCGGCTAAAAACGCGGATGCGGTGAGATTTCTACCCGAAAATCACGAAAGCGAAATTCGGCCACCATTCTTTCACGATACCGACCGCATTATACACTCCCAAGCCTATACCCGCTACATAGACAAAACTCAAGTGTTTTATCTGTGCGAAAACGACCATTTAACGCATAGGGTGCTGCACGTTCAGCTTGTGGCAAAAATAGCCAGAAC
>Ga0268262_10003189_pt1 | contig 18007 bp, 19 predicted proteins | sample TergutNc150P3_FD_190354 | JGI IMG/M metagenome (GOLD analysis project Ga0268262, IMG submission 190354) | Nasutitermes corniger P3 segment gut microbial community from laboratory colony in Florida, USA - Nc150 P3 (SPAdes) (version 2) | ecosystem: Host-associated > Arthropoda: Insects >...
GGGCTCTGGTGGCATGATCGTCATGGACGAGGACGACTGCGTCGTGGACGTGTCGCGCTTCTACATGGACTTCTGCGTCGATGAAAGTTGCGGAAAATGTTCCCCATGCCGGATTGGTACAACCCAGATCCTTAAACTTCTTGAAAAAATAGCGGAAGGCAAGGGTGAAGATTCGGACATAACAAAACTGGAAGAAATTGGAACCGCCATGACCCGCGCGTCTCTTTGTATGCTCGGCTGTACCGCGGCAAACCCTGTGTTATCCACGATCAAGAATTTCCGCGAAGAGTATATGGAGCATATTCACGATAAAAAATGCCGCTCCGGCAAATGCAAAAAACTTGTCAGCTTTAATATTGATTCCGCGAAATGTATCGGTTGCGGCGCGTGCGCGAAAAAATGCCCCGGCAACTGCATAGTCGCGCAGGATGCGGCAAAATTCCCCGACAAGAAACGGCCTCCGTACATGATCAATCAAAAAGATTGTTTGAAGTGCGGTGAATGTATGCATACCTGTAAATTCGGCGCGATTTTTAAGAGTTAGGAGAAGAAAATGATAAACATAACAATTAACGGAAAAGCATTGGAAGTTGAGCCAGGAACGACAATTCTTAACGCCGCAAAAAAAGTGAATGTAAAAATTCCCACCCTTTGTTACAGCCCTGATCTTGCCCCCTGGGCGTCCTGCGGCATTTGTATTGTAAGAATGGCGAATTCTCCCAAGATGGTACGCGCGTGTACAACGGCCTGCGAAGATAAAATGAACATAATCACGCATGATCCTGAAATTATCGCCGTTAGGCGCACAGTGCTGGAATTGATCCTTTCCAACCACCCCAACGACTGTCTGCAATGCCCCCGCAACCAGTCCTGCGAACTTCAGGATTTGGCTTCGGAATTCGGAATAAGGGAAGCGCCGTTCAAGAAAGTAGCAAACGATCTTCCTATAGACGATTCCAACCCCGCGATTGTCCTTTGTCCTGAAAAATGTATCCGCTGCGGAAGGTGCGTAAAGGTTTGTCAGGAAGTGCAGAACGTGTGGGCGCTTGAATTTTTGGGGCGCGGCATACACGGAAAAATCGCCAGCGCCGCGGACGCGCCGTTAGGCGAAAGCCCCTGTATCAAGTGCGGACAGTGCGCCGCGCATTGCCCTGTTGGAGCCATTTATGAAAGAGACGACACTATAAAAGTATGGAACGCCCTTCAGAACCAGGAATTACATACGGTGGTGCAGATTGCCCCCGCGGTCCGCGTGGCGATAGCCGAAGAATTCGGCCTTCCTCCCGGAACAGTGTTCACCAAAAAAATCTACGCCGCTTTGCGCCGCTTGGGCTTTAAGACCGTCTTTGACACAAACTTCTCCGCCGACCTTACGATTATGGAAGAAGGCTCCGAGCTTGTTAAACGCCTTGGCCAGAAAGGAAGCCCGATCCCATTGATTACTTCATGCTGTCCGGCGTGGGTAGACTATATGGAAAAATACTATACCGACATGATTCCAAACTTTTCAACCGCGAAGTCGCCCCAGCAGATGATGGGAGCTATGATCAAAGGTTATTGGGCGGATAAAGCTGGAGTTAATCCCGACAAAGTGTACTCGGTATCCGTAATGCCCTGTACCGCGAAGAAGTGGGAAATCAAGCGCAACGACGACATGAAGAGCGCGGGCCACGGCTATGACGTGGACATTGTAATCACATCAAGAGAACTTGCCCGTATGATCAAACAGGCGGGCATAGATATCAATCAACTTCCCGATGAAGAAGCGGACAGCCCCCTTGGACCTTACACCGGAGCGGGAACAATTTTCGGCGTAACGGGCGGCGTAATGGAAGCCGCCGTGCGCAGCGCGTACTATCTTGTTAATAAAAAAGAACTCCCCGATGTCAACTTTAAACCCGCCCGCGGCCTTGACGGCGTAAAAGAAGGGGAAGTAGATTTCGGCAACGGGACAAAAATCCGCATAGCCGTCGCCCACCAGATGGGCAACATCGCCGCCGTACTGGACAAAATCCGCGAAGCGCGTAACGCCGGAAAAGAGCCGCCCTATCACTTTATTGAGGTAATGGCGTGCAGAGGCGGCTGTATCGCGGGCGGAGGCCAGCCTTACGGCGCTACCGACGATATCCGCCAGCAGCGTATTAACGGTCTGTACACCGATGATGAAAAATCGAAGTTACGCTGTTCGCACCAGAACCCGTGCATAACCCAGGTTTACAAAGAATTCCTCGGAGAACCCGGCGGACACAAGGCGCATGAACTTCTGCATACCAAGTATGTGGAACGGCCGTTGTATGTGAAGTAGGAGAAAAAAATGGAAAAGTTTTTTGAATTAAGGGAAAAAAATACAACATACCAGCGTGAAATATTTGCCGGTATTACAACATTCCTGACAATGGCGTACATTCTCGCGGTAAATCCGGGAATGTTAGGCAGTATTCCCGGAATGCCGAAAGAGGCAATCTTTACAGCTACCGCAATCGCATCCGCAATCGCTACTATTGTTATGGCATTTGCCGCAAACCTTCCTGTAGCTCTTGCTCCCGGTATGGGGCTTAACGCCTTTTTTACATACACAGTTGTTTTTGGAATGGGCTATTCATGGCAAACCGCCCTTACCGCGGTCTTCCTTGAAGGTATTTTGTTTATAATCCTTTCGTTATTCAATGTACGTGAAATTATAATCAAGGCAATTCCGAAAAATCTGAAGAAAGCTGTCGCTGTAGGCATCGGTCTATTTATCGCTCTTATCGGTTTTTCCAATGCGGGCATTGTGGTTAAGGACGCCGGTACAATAATTGGTTTCGGCGATGTAACTTCCGGCGCTCCTCTTTTGGCAATCATCGGTCTGGCTATTATCGCGGTTCTTTATGTAGCGAAAATTCCGGGTGCGGTCCTTATAGGCATTATAATTACCACTATTATCGGTATCCCAATGGGAATCACGCAAATTGAAGGTTTTAAACCGTTCAGCGTTCCGGCGGCTCCTTTGTTCTTCCAGTTTGACTTTTCTCCGGCGGCAATATTTTCATTTAAATTCTTTACAATATTCTTTACTTTCCTGTTTGTGGATATTTTTGATACTATCGGAACCCTCGTCGGCGTTACCACTCAGGCAAAGCTTATTGACGACAGGGGTAATATTCCCAATGTAAAAGAGGCGCTTCTTTCAGACGCTATCGGCACGGTAGCGGGAGCGGCTCTCGGTACTTCTACCGTTACAAGCTACATTGAAAGCGCGGCGGGCGTTTCGGCGGGAGGCCGTACGGGGCTTACAAGCCTTACCACCGGCGTACTTTTCCTTTTAGCCCTGTTCCTTTCGCCGTTCTTCCTGCTTATACCGTCGGCGGCTACGGCTCCGGCGTTGATCTTTGTAGGCTTCCTTATGCTCCAGCCTGTAACAGGTATTGATTTTACCGATCCTACGGAAGGCATACCGGCGTTCCTTACAATTGTTATAATGCCTTTTTCATACAGCATTGCCGACGGCATTGTATACGGTATTATTTCCTATGTTATTCTTAAATTTGCGGGAAGAAAGTCAAAAGATGTTTCGGTTATTACATGGGTGTTATTTGTAATATTCATATTGCATATTATTCTTAAATAGGAATTTTCTCCCATGACTGACAGGGAGATACTTGAGCGTATAGATCATACGTTGTTAAAAGCCGCCGCTTCATGGCAGGAGGTTAAAACCCTCTGCGATGAGGCGGTTCGTTTTAAGACCGCTTCCGTCTGCGTTCCCCCTTGTTATGTAAAGCCAATTCAAAACGAGTACGCGGATTTAAATATATGCACCGTTATCGGGTTTCCTTTGGGGTACAGCATTACAGCTGCGAAGGTTCTTGAGACGGAACGCGCGGTTCAAAGCGGAGCGAATGAGATCGACATGGTGATTAACATTGCCGATGTAAAAAACGGTAACTTTGATTTTGTGCTGGAAGAAATAAAAATGGTTAAAAAGGCGTGCGGCGGCAAGATACTTAAAGTGATAATCGAAACATGTTATCTTACGGAAGAAGAAAAAATACGCTTGTGCGGCATTGTTACGGAAGCGGGCGCGGATTTTATCAAGACTTCGACAGGTTTTGGGCCGGCCGGCGCAACCCTTGCTGATGTGGAACTTTTTAAGAAGCACATAGGTCCCGCCGTAAAAATAAAAGCCGCAGGCGGTATAAAAACACGCGAAGACCTTGAAGCGTTTATAATAGCGGGGGCCGCGCGCATAGGAACCAGTTCCGCGGTAAAACTTTTGTCCGGCGTCGCCGCGGCAGATTATTGAATTTTCTAAAGAAGCAGAACATGGAAACAGCAAAAAGCTTGAAAAATATCGCCGCTCGTCAAAAAGAACTTGCCGCCGAGATTGACGCGGAGTGCAAGGTTCTTGAAGAAAGCGATTTGGTTAAAGAGAATATAAACCTTAAAACAGAGATTGAAAAACTGAGAGCGGATTCTCAAAAAATTTCATCGGATATGGCGTCTATTTCCGAAGAAAACTCCGGTTTAAAAAATACCCTTTATGAACATGTCTTTAACGAAAGAAATTCAATCATTGGCAATGCGGCTCAAAAGCTTGACATTTTTTTCCGCGCGGAAAAAGACGGCGAGTTAAACAAATTAACCGCTATTGAGCGGGATGTTAAAGCGCGCATTAAAAACATTAAAGAAGTTCTTGAGCATAATAATATTGATACAAAGGAAGAGTTTAATTCTAAATTGGACGAGTTGTCTGAGCTTTTGGACAGAAAAGTAACCGAAGCGCGGGAGAAGGCGGCGCAGTCAGACGCTTTTTCCAAAGAAGAGCGCGAACAGCTTAAAGCCCTTAAAAACAAGGAAATCACAGACGAACAGATACGCGCCGTCGCCAAAAAGAACAATCTTGAAAGATTTATCGGTTTGAACGTGCTTAACGTTATCGGAATATTCCTCTTGTTTGTCGGAGCCGTCGCCGCAATGCGTTATACATACTATAAATTGTCCGACTTGTTTAAGGGAATTATGATATTTGCTCGCCGTAGCGTTTGCCGTTTTCTACCTGCTTCTTGGAAAATTAGTCGAAAAGAAATTTACAGGCGAGGAGCGTTATACAAGAGCGTTATTTTATTTAACCGCCCTTGCTTTTGTGATATTGATAATTCCCATGCAGTTCGGCCGCGTATGGCTTTCGCTCGGCTGGCTTGCGGAAGGCGTAATACTTGCCGTATATGGAATTTTAAATGATGAAAAAAGATTTAAGAGGGCGGGATTTGTTATTTGTATTTTATGCCTGGGGGCGTTTTTAATATTTGACGTGCCCATTAATTGGCTTTCCTTGTTTGTCTGGAAATATACGGCAATTACTTTCGGAAGCCTCTTGATTTTAAGCGCGTATATGTTCAAGAAAAAGATGAACGGAAAATTTGTTTCTGTTTACAAATACTTTGCGATAATAAACGCGTGGTATTATATCGCGTATTATTTACTCGAAAGAATTGCAAATAAACTTTATATCATCTCCAATCGTATTTATCCGGATGGGCAGATTTTTCAAATCGCCTATCTTGTTACTGCGGCTTCAATAACCGCCACATTTCTTATAGCGTATTTCATTACCCGCATAAGACTGCTGTCCGGAAAGGGGATAAAAATTCTTTCGGTAATAATGTACTTCATTGGTATTATACAGTTGTTTAACGTAAATAGTTTTTATTCTCCTGTCGCTTCCGTTTATTTTAAAATGACTACGCCGAATTTCGGCATTACCGCCGCCGGAACGGCAATCCTTGCGGTACTGGGGATTTTATCGGTTCTTTCGATATTTGATATAATGAAGATTATTATTACGGAAAAGAAAAAAGGAATTGAATGGCTGCCCCTGGTTGTTTCAGGGTATTTTATCATTCTTCTGTCTCATAACCTTATAGCGCAGTTCAATTTAAGTTTTTCAAGCGCGGTAATAAGCATTATTTACGCGCTTACGGCGCTGGCTTGGATCGTCTTCGGATTTGTGCGCCGTTTTGTTTTTATAAGGCGTTTTGGGCTGGTTCTTGCGATTTTTGCCGTTATAAAACTTTTCCTTTTGGATTTGTACGGTCTTACTCAGGGGCTAAGGATATTATCGTATTTTGCGCTTGGCATATCGCTTATCGGAATTTCATTTGTATATCAATATTTCAGCAAAAGGCTGGAACTAAAGGAAGGAATGTCCATTCATGAAGAAAAAAACTGAAAGCCTTTTGATTTTTTTATTTCTCTTAACCGCGCCTTTGTTTTCACATGACGCGGATATTAAAATAGAGGGCGAGAACCTTTACAAGTCTGTAAGGCTTATCCCTGAAGTTTATAATTCGGCGCACAGCGGTCTTTCAGATCTGTTAATAAAGAACGGCGAGGAAAATATTCCTTATTTTATCAATTCAAGCGAAGGAAAAACAAACGAGACCAGAGAAGAATATTTAATGAGGTTGATTAATTCTTATAAAGAAGACGATAATTTTTTCTTTGACTACAAGCTTGCATTTGCGGGCAACGGCGATGTAATCGCGACTTCCATTGAATTTTCAACGGGAAACACGGGTTTTGCAAAGCCGATTGATGTATTCGGCAGTTATGATAATAAACATTGGGAGTATGTGCAGGGCGATATGCTTTATGTTGTAGACAGTAAATACAAACTTAATATTAATTTTTATCATCCGCAAAAATATACGCATTACAGGCTGAAATTAGCGAATAATCTTGAACAGATTTCTTTTTATGCCGTTAATCTTGTTTACAGCTTACAGATAAGCGAAGAAACGTATTTTATTGAATCTTTTAAGCCTGAATTTAAAGTTGAAACCAAAGACAAGATGACAAAGATACTCATTAAAGGACTTAAAAATCTTCGTTTATGCGATCTTCAAATAGAAACCGACAGTATGTTTATAAGAAATGTAAAAGTCCAAAGCGGAAATCAAAAAGAGCTTTATAACTTGTCCGTTAACGGTACGGTATACAATGATACGGTATTGCCGCTTAACCGCCGTATTTCGGAAGATGAAGAATTTACTCTTTATATAATGGACGGGGACGACAAGCCTATAAATATAAAGGGTATTACCGTGCGCTATTACGCGGACGACCTTGTGTTTCAGAGAGGAGGCTCAGGCGGTGTTTACAAACTGGAATTCGGCGATAATTTTACAAGATCGGCTCCGGTATATGATATACAGCGCTATAAAAACGAAATACTAAAAGGCGCTATTGACAGGCTTGTGTTGGGCAACATAGTTTATGTAAAAGTAGAGCCTGAGCGCGAGCCTGTTTCATATAAGATTATTTTTAATATTGTGGTTATAGCCATAAGCATTCTGCTTGCCGCGCTTATTATCTTAAAATTAAAGAAATAATTTTATTCCGGCGCTTGAACCGGGATGCGCACCCTTTCTATCGAAAGAGCTTTGCCGTCTTTGCCTATGTCAATATATACGCCCTGCAGTTCCGGCTGATCCCACGCTTCTTTTGTCCAGTCGGGTATGCCTGTAATATATTCCTTAATACGTGAATTTATCTCGCTTCCGCCGACGGATTGAATGCTCCCCGTCCTTCCGGCGTCTGTGATTACCGCCGTTCCTCCAGGTAATATTGTTTCATCGGCTGTTTGGACTTTTGTGTGCGAACCTATAACCGCCGAACAATTTCCGTCGGCTGTGTAAAAAAGGGTCTTTTTTTCCGCGGTTGCCTGCGCGTGAAAATCTACAATTATATAGTTAGTTTGTTTTTTTAACTGTTCAAGAAGGGGGGGCAGGATCGTAAATGGATTGTTGGCGTGAAGCCTGTTAAAACCGTTATGTCCCAAAAGAACAGCTACGGCTATTTTTTCATTTCCGGCTTTATAAACTTTAACTCCCGTGCCGGGGGCGTCTCCGCTTATATTTTCCGGGCGCAGAACATAGGGTATTTTTTCCATATCTTCGGCAAGGTCTTTTTTATAAAAACAGCATTCTCCAAGAGTGATTGCATTTGCGCCGAGTTTATGTATGTAGGCGGCATGGCTTCGTCCAAGACCGTTGCCCCCCGTTGCCCCATCGGCGCAGGCTATTAAAAAATCAAAAGGATAGCGGCTTTTTATTTCCGGCAGGGCTTTCTTAAATGCGTAAACTCCGGCTTTGCTTACAAGCTCAGCCGCGTAAAAGACCTTCATTTTTAATTTTTTTCCGGATATTTAAAAGAGTCCATGCCGGAAATAATACGCTCAAATTCGGCGGCAGCCCTGTAATCGCCAAGCTCTCTGCATGTATCCCTTAAGTTGATCAGCGCGTCATGATACTGCGGAAATAAGCTTACGGATTTTTCAAAACAATTTCTTGCGTCTTCATAATTCATCAGGTTAAAGTATAAAACCCCAAGATTATTCCAGATTTTAGGGTCTTCTTCATTGTGGGACAGGGCGGACATATAACATTCTTCGGCTAGTGAGAATTCTTTTAATTCGTAATAGATAAGGCCCATGGAAAACCACGCTTCGGAAAGATCATCTTCTATAAGGACGGCCTTGTGAAAACTTTCAATTGCTTCGGTATATTCCCCTGTTTTTTGCTGGGCAATGCCCAAATTCAGCCAGAGCAGGGGGTTTTCAGGTTCTAAAGACAACGCTTTACGGAACAGGGGGATTGCTTCAAAAGGACGGTTTGCCTCGGTTAACGCGATGCCGGAATTGTTTAAGTTTGCGGCAGTTTCCATACCAATACTATACCCCAAAAAATCAAGTTCTTCAACCAAATTCGCTTCTAAATCACTGTTTGTTGGGTAAAAAATGATAAAAATCGCTGTTATTTTTTTTGTATTTATAGTATAATAATAAAGATTTTATGGAAGGTAGTTTGTGAAAGAAATCGGTGAATATAACAGCGGAATGACAGAACACGAGTTTTTTTCTTTCCTTTTTGACAAAATTGTATCGAAGGAAATAATAACTTTCTCAAAACTAAGGGAACTGGTAACTCCGGTTCTCAAGGATAAATGGACGCATACTGTAATAATGAAGGCGTTTAATCTTCTAAAAAGCCTGAATTGGGGGTTTTTCTCCAATATTTCCGCAAATACCCATAAAACACTTTGGAAAGAGCTGGTTATTCCCGACAAAGTTTTTCCTGAAGCCGGAGACTTAAAAAAAACCCTGCAAATTTCCAACCTTTATATCGCGATGCTGGACATTCACGGATATACAAAATTTTGCATGGAATCCAGAAAAAATCTTTCCATGATGCATAATTTGGATTGGGCTATAGAAAATGAAGTCAAACGAATATCAACATTATGCGGCGCGATAAGCCAGCGGGAACGAGGCGATGAAATGGTTGTTGTCGCCGCAACCGCCACCGACGCGCTTATGGTAACATTGTGTATTATCGACTATTTCGGCAAGACCGAAACCGTAAACGATCCCGCGATATCAACAAAACGCGCTGGCAACGCGGAGGCGCTTCCTGTTTTTAAAATTACGGCCGGAATCACGGGCGGCAACACTCAAAGCCCGCTTATCATTACGGAAAGGGGAAACCTCGCGGGGTTCCTTCTTAACTCGGGCGCAAGGCTTCAAACAAGGGCAAATGAACTTTCTCCCAAAGAATCAAGAGTAATGATTGCCAAACAGGTAATGATGAACTATGAAAAGGAAAACGCCGCAGCTCAAACCAAGTGCGTGCTTGCTCAAAACGATTCCATATACTTTTTTGATACGGGGCACATTGAATTTAAAGGGGTAATGATTCCCACCTGCGAAGTTGTATTCGACAAAAATGAGCGTTACAAGGAAAATTTTGCGCAAGAGATGACGACGCTTTTTGGCTCCATACGCGATAATCTTTGGGAACAAAAAATATTTCAGGATTTAACGGATCTGCTTGTAAAAGTCGCCCAGTCAATGCCGAAGTTTACCGTAACGCCAAAGCAGCCTATTAGCGGAATGCAGACAATTACAAATGAATCATATATTCAACTTTGCCGCCTTGCGCTTAAAGCATACAGCAAGGACGAAGATTACCATCTGGCGGTGGAATTTTTGCATAACCTGGTTGATATAAGCGGCATGATTCCCGCTTTTGACAGGCTGATTCTTGACTACCTTGAAGGCGCTACGGAAAAATATTCTTTTATCCTTAATATTTTTGAAGGGCTTATTGACAAAGAAATTGACGATAAAGCCGCGCAGATATTTCACGGAAATTATTACAAGACGTGGCTTGCCGCGAAAAACGGCTCCAATGTTTATCATAAACTGCTGGCTATCGGACGCAAGAGCAAGGATCTTTCCAAGAAAAAAAATGTGTGGCTAAGTTTATTGTCACAAAAAAAGGAACAGATGGAATTTACTCTGTATTCCGGAAAAAAATAAGGAAGGAATTTATGCAGAATTTTCTTTATTCATGGCGTTTTTACTCTTTTGGCAGAGAACAGTACAGTGAATGCATGAATAAGCTTTTTATAAATAACCTGTACAATCTTCGGCAGTCAAATACGATAGTCGCGATTTTTGCCGGTATTTATTCGCTTGTTCCGATATTTTTTGAAAAAGACCTTATAAGCGGCGCTGTTTGTATCGGCACTGCTTTAATCGCGTTATTGCTCGGCTTGTATACAAATTATAAAATGCAGGTAGCGATAGTAGACGACAAGTTTGTATATATATTTACAATTTTATTCTATTTAAATATTATGGCGTTTGGCATATTCCTTGGGATTTGGTCAAGCTCCGACAAACAAGTCGCGGTTTTTTTGTTTTTCCTGACATGTTCCCTGCTGATGTTCATAAATCCGCTTATATTCAACATTTGCCTTATGTTAGGCGCAATAGGCGTTTTTGTTACGCTGACATTTGTCTTTAAGCATGATGAAAAAATCGCGGTTTATAATACCATAGACGCTGTAATTGCTGGGGTTATCGGGCTGTATTTCACATGGCAAATTACAAAACTCAGGCTGGGGCTGGAGTTAAGCACAAGCCTGCTGGAAGAAGAACGCAACAAGTATCTTAATCAAAGTACGATAGACGAATTAACACAGCTTAATAACCGAAGGGATTTTATGCAGACTTTTCAAAGGTATCTGCATAATTACCGGACTTACGACGACTGGCTGTGCGTAGCAATCGCCGATATTGATTTCTTCAAGAATTTTAACGATCACTACGGACACCCCAAGGGTGATGAGTGTCTGCGCGGCGTCGGCTCGGTATTTGCCAAAGTTAAGGAAAATATGGGCGTATACACCGCCAGGGTCGGCGGAGAAGAGTTTGCGATGCTTTGGTTTGAAAAAGACGCGGCCCATGTTAACGATGTTGTTTCCTATTTTTCAGGCTTGATAAGAGACTTGAATATGCCGCACGCAAAATCAAAAGTTTCTGATCATGTTACGGTAAGCGTCGGAGTGTATGTTGAACAGTTGGGAGAATCCAGCGACGTTCAAACCTTGTATAATCTGGCGGACGAGGCCCTATACGCCGCTAAAGAAGGCGGCCGAAATTGCGCGGTTATAACCGGAAGAAAAATAGACAAGTATAAAATAACGCCTCCCGCGAAATAGCATGTATACGCCATTAAAACAGCTTATACATACGCGGCAATATCAATACTGTTTTTTACCATGTATTTTTCCGATAAATAAATATGCGTAAAGGCGCTTTTTCGGCATTTTTCCTGTTTTTCGCGTTTTTTTCTCTTTCTGCCCAGGGGCATGACGCTGGTAATATGCCCTATGTTATACGGGGCGAAATTTATGTCGATTTGGAGCCTATTTACGCCGGTCAAGTTGATCCCGAATACCCTTTGAGCATTCCCACAGCCGGAAAACGCGCCCTTGAAGAAGCCGCCATGTTTTTTTCGGCAATGATTTACGGCTGGTCTTTTAATTATGACGTCGGGGAAAAGGCAAGACGGATAGAGGAAAAGCTTGAATTAAAGCCGAGAGGCGCAATAAATGAAGGCGATCCGCGCCTTAGCGTTACCGATGTTGAAGTAAAAGACAGTGAATTGATTATATGGGCGGACTATCAACTGACAGACGCGCAGCAGAGCCGCATGAAGGCATGGCGCAGCGGCATGATCAGAAACGCGCAAGGTCTTGGGTACGGTCCCTCAAGCATTGGCGAGTACCCCGGCTGGCTTCAATTAAAAAAGACCGCCCTGGAAGACGCGGCAAGGTCGTCGCTTAGGGCTATGCTTCGCGGCAGCGAACGCAACCGTCCCAAAGAAGTTACGGGCTTTATCAGCCTTGCCTCCTTCCCGAGATTTTTTATCGACAGCGGCAGATGGACAGTCTCCGCAAGATTCAGGGTTCAAATTGCGGAAATTATCCCTTACGCGGCTTATTAGAACGAAAAAAATCCCAACTTAGGAACTATGTTTAGCCACGGGAGCCATGAAAGGCAAATAACTAACACTAGGATTATGTATCCCGCGGGTTTTGTCCTTTGCGGTTCTTCGGAAAAATCTGAAAAGTCTTCTTCGTTTAATTCCATTAATAGGGTGTCTATTGCTTTTATGGGGTTTTTCATTTTTAGGCGGTAGTTTTTGCCCATCATAACGGAAAAAAGGCGCAGGGATTCGCCCAGCAGTTCTCCGAAGGCGCCGGGTATTCTTAAATCCTGCCTTATGCTTGCCTTTGACAGCATGATAAGACCCATGAATGTTACCGCCCTGTGAAGCCCCGACTTTAACGCGCCCGAAGTTATTTTTACGGGGCCCGCGGCGAAAAGAACCTGCCCGTAGGGGATTATAAGGTTAAAGGCAATAATAAAAAGCATTGTAATAAAAGTAGTAAAAGGGCGGGTTTTCTTTCCCGTAAGTAAAAGCAGGAACCAGAAAAAAATAAATTGAAGGAAGCGGTATTCCACGCTTGGGTTAAATAAAAGGGCGGGCATTATTACAAGGCCTGAAAAAAACAACGCCTTTGCGCTGAAAATATTTTCATAAATACTTTTATTCGTTTTCATTCGCCTGCCTTTCATACCAGATCGATTTGCCCGTAAAAACCTCGCAAAAAACGCCCAGCGCTATGCCTGTGACAAGACCTGCCGCCAGAAACGGAGGCGCGATATACAGTGTGTTTTCCTGAAAGATAAAAATCCGCGCGAGCGTCAACTGCGCTATATTGGAAACCATAGCGCCGGCGGTTCCTATGCCGATAAAAGAAATTTTTCCACGTCTTGGAGAAGCAAACATACGGCGCAGGAAAAACATTACAAGGGCGGAAAACAAAGTTCCCGTTACGGAAAACAGGAAAACATACGAAAACAAAGTCCCGGTAATTATTGCCTGTCCAAGTATTTTAATACAGACCAGTATCATATAACCGCCGAATGGAAAAATATCCAGAGCGATCATAAGAGGAAGATTCGCGAGTCCAAGCCGCATGAAGGGAAAAGGCTTTGGGATCAAGTATTCGACAGCGGAGAGAAAGAGGCAGCACGCTCCAAGTATGGCGATAGGTTTTCTACCATGTAATAGTGTCAATGTCTTCGTCATCTGTTCCTTCTATTACTAACATAACTTTATTCGGCAGGCACAATGCCCACTGTCCCTGCCGGTGAACATAACCCATGCCGACGCAGGTTTGATTATCACACGGCGAAGATTCTATCCACGCTTTGCCGCCGTTGATTTTTACTACTGTATCCCCAAGCGGGCCTTTTACGGTAACAGTTTCATTTGTATCAAGAGGAAACGTCCATTCCTTGTTCTGTCCATGTATCAGCAATCTTACCGTGCTTTGCGGTTTAACATACGCGGCATAAGCCGATGAAAGAGTTAATCCTGCGGCAAGAAGAATAATTATTATATCCGGAATTTTTATCCGATTAATCATTACAGACAGCATAGAGTTAAAACGGACTATTTACAATCCGTTGTTAAAACGCTACATTGTTTTTATGAGGAAAATATCACTTACAGGGATTAAACCGACCGGCGATTTGCATATCGGCAACTATTTCGGCGCGATAAAGCCGGCGCTGGAGCTTGCGAAAGAATACGACGCGCGTTATTTTATCGCCGATTATCACGCCCTTAACACCATGAAAAACCCGGAGGAATTGAATTCCACAATCAGGCAGGTTGCCGCCGGCTGGCTTGCTTCCGGGCTGGATCCTGAAAGTGTAATTTTTTACAGGCAAAGTTCTATTCCTGAAATTTTTGAGCTTACAACAATGCTTATGGCGTTTACTTCAAAAGGGTTGATGAACCGCGCCCACGCGTACAAAGCCGCCGTTCAGGAAAACGAAGAAAAAGGCGATGATACGGACGCGGGAATTAATATGGGTTTGTTTACATATCCTGTGCTTATGGCGGCGGACATTATCATTTTCGATTCAGACGTAGTGCCTGTCGGAAAAGATCAGGTACAGCATATTGAGATGGCGCAGGATATCGCGCAGTCTATAAACGCGAATTACGGCAAGCAGGTTTTAAAAATACCGCAGGCGGCAGTTCAGGAAAATGTCGCGGTAGTGCCGGGACTTGACGGCAGAAAAATGAGCAAAAGCTACGGCAACACGATTCCTCTTTTCGCGCCCGAGAAAACACTGCGCAAAACCATTATGCGGATAGTGACAAATTCCCAATCCGTGGAAGAGCCGAAGGATCCTGATACCTGCCAGATTTTCCAGCTTTACAAGCTTTTTACGCAAGCGGACGAACAGGACGTTCTCGCGAAACGCTACCGCTCAGGCGGCATGGGTTGGGGAGAAGCAAAGGAAGAACTATTTCGCGTCGTAAACCGCGAGCTTGCCCCGATAAGAGAGAAATATGACGCAATCATGGCGGATATTCCAGCCCTCGATAAAATTCTTGAGCAGGGAGCGCAGAAAGCGCGTCCCATTGCCGCCGCCGTTGTAAAGCGCTTCCGCAAAGCCGCAGGGATAGATTAGGAGATTAAGATGAGTACGATTGTTTGTATAGGCAGCGGCAACATGGGAGCCGCTTTGATGAAGGGCGCGTGCGCTGTCGGCAGAACTAGAGTGACAAGCGGGAATATTTTTTTTACCGATGTTGATATAAAAAAAGCCCGTACTCTCGCGGCTGACTTAAAGGCGAATGTAATTGAATCAAACATAGAAGCCGTTAAAAAAGGGGATTTTATTTTTCTCGCGGTAAAGCCGCAGGTTCTCCCTCAGGTGTTAGCTGAAATATCTGCCGCCGTCAAAGAAAGGCTGAACTCAGGCGTTCCTCCTGTATTTGTTTCCATGGCGGCGGGCTGGTCTATCGCGAAGATTAAGGCGGCAACAGATGAAAAACTGCCGGTGGCGCGTATTATGCCCAATACGCCCGCCCTTATCGGAAAAGGAATAATCGCCCTTACCGCGTCTCCTGAAGTCTCCTCGAAAAAAATTTCGGAACTTGAAAAAATGCTGGAAGGGGCGGGCATTGTTGACATTCTTGACGAGAATTACATGAACGCCGCTACAGGCCTTTCCGGGTCGGGACCCGCCTTTGTTTATATGTTTATTGAGGCGCTTGCGGACGGGGGAGTGCGAGCCGGGCTTCCAAGAGACAAAGCCCTCCGCTATGCCGCCCAAACTGTATTCGGCTCCGCGGCAATGGTTCAGGAAACGGGAAAACACCCCGGAGAATTAAAAGACATGGTAACGTCTCCGGGCGGAACGACAATCGCCGGCCTTGCCGCGCTTGAAGACGGCGCTTTCCGCAGTTCTGTGATTAAAGCGGTGGAAGCGGCATGGAAACGCGCCGGGGAATTGAGTTAATTTATTTTATTGAAAACGTCTTATCGGTAATCTTAAAATTCACCCCCGGCGTTACGCGCACACTGTTGTCCTCAAATACAAACACCGCCTCTGTACCCGGAAAGAAATCGAGTAAATCTAATCCTTTTTCAAACCCAAGCGCGAACAGCGAAGTAGAAATAGCGTCCGCGTGTGTGGAATCAGAATGAATAACCGTAACCGACAAAATACCGTTTTTAACGGGATACCCGGTTACTGTCGAGAGAATGTGGTGATAGTGCGTTCCGTCTTTTTCAAAAAAGCGCTCATACGCGCCGGATGTTACGATTGTTTGTTTTTCGGCTGTATTCAACTGTATAATTCCGAAATAATCTCCGCGTCTTTTGTTTGGATTCTGAATACCTACCTTCCATGGAGTTCCTGTTTTCTTTTCACCCAAGGTAACAATGTTTCCTCCAAAGTCGATAATCGCGCGTTTAATTCCCGCCTCTTTGATAATCGCCGCCGCTTCGTTCGCCGCGTAACCTTTAGCGATAGCGCCCAAGTCAAGCGCCATGCCTTTGCGTTTCAGAAAAACACTGCGCTTTTCTTCGTCCAATTCAATATCGCGCCAGTTTATCAAGGGCAGAGTTTTTTCGATTTCTTCCTGCGAAGGAACTCTTTCTTTTTCGCTGCCTATCCCCCACAGGGAAACAAGAGGGCCAACGGACGGGTCAAAAGCGCCGCCTGAAATTTCAGAATAAAAAACAGCGCGTTTAATTACTGTAAACGTATCCTTGTTAACCTTAACCCGGTCAACCCCGGCGGCTTTATTAATCCGGCTGACATCTGACGATGATACATTCACGCTCATAAGATTGTCTATCTCGCGGACTCTTGCGAAGATGTCGCGATAGACGCTTTCTTTAAATGGCGTAAAAAGTGTTACGGAACATTTAGTGCCAAGCGCATATTCGGTGCGCGAAGTTGAAGGCGCGCAGGAGATAAAAATTAAAAGCAGGGCCGGAAGGCAGTTCTTACAAGCCAAAGCGTTCAGAAAGTTCCTTTAAGTGGCTTCCGATGAAAAGCGCGCCGTAGGTTGTAATTACAATGCCGATGGTAATTCCCATCGGCAGAAGGAAGGATACTCCCGATTCACTCGTAAGATGCCTGAAGTCAAAACCGAAGAAAGCGGTCGCAAGCGAAATAAAAATTATAAGGCCCGCGATAACCCAGCCGCGCGTTGAAAGGCCGCCGGGTATGGAGTAACTGTCTTTAACTTCCTGCCGATCATCAAGAGTATCGATTTTTGCCATTATGGATTCTTCAATGTCCGGCGAAACCGGGAAAAATTCATTTTGAAGAATTGATCTGCTTACATGGTAGCGTTCTATTTCCTGGGCGCAGTTAGGGCAGAAGATGGTATGCAGCCATACCCGTATCTGGTTGAATAGAGGCATAGGTTCCGATTCTTCATAAACCATGTCTAAAATTTCCGAGCAATTCATTGCGCCTCCTTTAAATGCTCCAATTTTTCCCTGAGCATTTTCTTTGCCCTGAACACATGGGATTTTATCGTGTTTACCGGATAACCGGTAATCGCCTCAATCTCCTGATGCGAACGGTCATAATGAAAGTACAAATCCACACATATCCTGAAACGTTCAGGCAGATCCTTTACCGCCGCCTGAATAGCCTCCCTTGCCGCTTCTTTTATCGCAATCCTTTCAGGCGTATCGCCGGAGTTGGAAAGCATGTCCATTTTTTCTTCGGTAAGGCTATGGTATTCCTTCCTTCTGTTTACCTCGTTTATAGCCGTGTTATACGCTATTTTATAAAGCCATGTTGAAAAACGGCTTCTTCCCTCAAAACCGGGAAGGTTCCGGTAGGCTTTAAGAAATACTTCCTGGGTAAAATCGGAAGCATCTTCTTTATTACGGAAGAAGCTGATGCCCATTCCATAAACCGCTCTTTCATACTGCCGCACCAAAAGACGGAACAGATCTTTCTGCCCCGAAACAATCTGACTGACGACTAATCTGTCGTTAAAGTCAGTTTCATTTGTCATTCTGTCTTTCGATTCGCTTTATCACATAATAAGCCAAAAGACCGACGCCCATTGACAGGGGGATTATTCCCCCCAAAAGGCCGTAAGAAGCCCCTTCAGTTATTGATAAAAGTACGGTTAACGATACGCCCACAGTGCTTAAAAGCAAACCGGATAGAAGGCTGAATGAATAAAGATCAAAACTTGGTTTGTTATACTGACCGCTTTTTATCAGTAAGGTTTTTCGCCGGTGATTCCACAAAAGATAGAAGAAAATCACC
>Ga0268262_10003190_pt1 | contig 18004 bp, 16 predicted proteins | sample TergutNc150P3_FD_190354 | JGI IMG/M metagenome (GOLD analysis project Ga0268262, IMG submission 190354) | Nasutitermes corniger P3 segment gut microbial community from laboratory colony in Florida, USA - Nc150 P3 (SPAdes) (version 2) | ecosystem: Host-associated > Arthropoda: Insects >...
GCCAACGCCCTGATGATCAGCGAAGTGCTCCGCTACAACGCCGTCGAAGTTCCGCCGAAGATGGGAACCTTCCCTCAATATGATCACCCCAAAACATTATCCCGTTACGCGCAAATCGCGGACGCTCTTTCTCTGGGCGGCAAGAACGACGAGGAAAAACTTGAGAAACTAATCGCCGCCGTGGAAGAGCTGAAAGATCAAATCGGTATCAAGAAGACAATCAAAGATTACGGCATAGATGAAAAAGATTTCCTCGCCCGTTTAGACGACATGAGCGAAAAGGCGTTTGATGATCAATGCACGGGAGCAAATCCACGGTATCCGCTTATTGAAGAAATCAAAAAGATGTATCTGAACGCTTATTATGGGAAGAGGGAAAAAGTGTAAAAAAATTCTTTTTGCCCCAAGACGAGTCGCTTTGCGCCATGGACGGCGCAAAGCGTGGGGAATATTTTTAACAGTAAATGATTTAAAATTTTTTAACCACGGAGTACACGGAGTTACACGGAGTGAAGTAATAAATAAAACGTGCTAACTTTTGAGTAGGACGTGCTACTTTTTTAGTAGGACAGCCTACCTTTTTAAGAGGATCACCTACCTTTTGAGTAGGACAGCCTACCTTTTTAAGAGGACATCCTACCTTTTGAGTAGGATCACCTACTTTTTTAAGAGGACATCCTACCTGTTGGGGTAGGACATCCTACCTTTTTAAGAGGATCACCTACCTTTTTAAGAGGTGATCCTACCCTTCGGGGTAGGTGATCCTACCTCTTGGGGTAGGTGATCCTACCCCCCAACATGAAAAAAAGCCCGAAAATGGTCAAAATTCGGGCTTTTTGGGCAAAAAACGCTGTTTTTGAATGGTGGGGGCTTTTATTCCTTGATTTCTCCGTTAATCGAGCCTTTGAACTTTGCGGTGTCTTTGAAGGTTTCATCTTTCACTTCATGAACACCGCCTGACAGTTGCGGTTTGAAGTTTTGAATAACGATCTTTCCGTCATGTTTTCCGTGAATGAGCGATTTCGCATCACGCAGTTGCTGTTTTTCGGTTTCTCCTTCTTCGCCTTCTCTTTCCTTTACTCCCATTCCTTTGAAGAAGGGCGATAAAATGTTATGCAACGTTTCGGCGGCGTCCACTCTGCGTTTGGCGGCTTCTCTCACGGAAGCGTAGAAGTCGAGGGCGTCCGTGTAGGCGATGTCGGCGGATTGGATCGTTACGTTCCAAAGTTTTTCCCTGATTTGCGTTACGAGATCAACTAACGTGCGGAAGTCGAGGAAATATTGAAAGTCTGCGCCAAAACGGTCAAGGGTGAGATAATGCGGCAGGAATTCGCCGTTTTCAAGAGCGAGTTCATACGCACGGTTGATAAAGCCGAGTTTTTTAATTCCTACGCCGTTAAGCCTCATGCGGTCTAACGCTCTCAAGTGCGCCGAGAAGTTGTCAAGCAATTCCAGTATTGAACCAAAATCCTGATTAAGGTTGTCGATGATTGTCTGCGGCATATCGGGATTGTTCGGCGGTCTGCGTTCATTTGTGTTTTTTAACAATTTAATTTGTGCGGTTTGCGCTTTAAGGTTTGCCGATAATTGCGCTCTTACTTGATGTGGGTGCAATTCTTTGCCTTGTTTCGCTTTTCCTCTTGCGGTTGTCTTTCTTGTTTGTTTCTTTGTTGGTCTTGCCATGATTTTAATCTCCTGTTATTTGGTTTGTTATCTGCTCATACGAGCGGATTATTTAAAAGTGTATTTGACACTGTTGCGATTACTTTACTAAAAAGTACACGACGATTGCAATAATTATTATTACTATAACAATTGAACCAATTTTTATAATTTTTATTATGTTGTCTTTCTTTTGTTTTTCTGCAGTAACCCCTATAGGGTGTGCTGTTGGTACAATTCCTGTTACAATATTCGCACCACACTTATTACAATATTTTAAGTTATTTTTTACATTTATTCCGCAATTTTTACACACCATAATCTTATCCCTTACCTCTTCTACAATATTTTTTACAGAAGCAAGCCAATAGCCTGCTTTAATCCTCTATTACTAATACTCATAACAATAAAATAATGTACTATTCTCGGCTGGAGAGACTTTCCCTGTATTAACGCTAATAATATCCGTACCTTGTCTGAGAAGTGTAAGAGAATTGCTATATGTTTCTTTACCACTTACCATATCTATATCTGCTGTATTTTGTCTAAATTCAAATTCATAAATGTTAGTGATCTTAATAGTCATTGTATCGGTTACATCATCAACTTTTATATTACTAAATTTACCTTTTATATAATATTTTTTATCTAAAAAATCAAAATAATATCTTCCCTGAGTATCTTTGAATGGACCATATTCACTACTTCTGTATTCTCTATACGTCTTATCTAAATTAATATTATTAAAATTACCTCTAGAAATTAAAATATTAATAACAGGATACTCTTCATATTTATGTTCACGATCATTATAATAACGTTCACTATTTTTTTTAGGTTCATCTGTCAAAAATAAAGTTTCTTTTAATTCTACTATCATTTTAGTGTTATTAGGGAGCGTCCCTCTTATAGGTGTAAAATTAACCGTGTAATTTGGATTTTTAGTAACAATAAAGAAACTATTGCTCTTTAGTTTTTTACCTTTATCGTTGTATAAATCTGCCGTATAAAGATATAATGTATCTTTTGGCCAAACAGCATACCCAGATCCCATTTGCCAATCGTGAACACCCCAATTATACCGTCCTACATTAAGCTTCCAATCTCCGTTTCTTCCAGTGGCTTCAAGCCCTGCTATTAAATCCGCTTCAACTTTTTTTATATAATCAGGTGGTGAAGGTCGTTTTGGGTTAAGACGTTCGATCATAACGTTGTAAGTGTAAGTCATTGTGTCATTATCATAATTAACTTTATATGAAAGTTCAGGATCATAAACCAATCTGGTATGTCTGGAAAAATCATCATATTCTATATATTCAATAGGTCTTGGCTGTTTCTTGAACCATTCTTGACCTTCATTAATTAATTTTCTCCACTCATTACGCCATGCAAGATCGTTGCGGATATCTTCTATATTACTTCCTGTGCGGATTGTAGCCGACAAGGTATTTACTCTTGTTGCCGCTTCTTTAAAAGAAGGATCGTAACTATTTGCTTGGTAGAATTTTGCCAAAGACTCAATTGTATTTCCGTTGCGTTGTGCGACTAGACCTTGCGCAAGTGCTGTCTGTGCGTTCACGTAGTTTTCATGCCCTGCGTTGGAAAGTCTGTCTTTTGCGTCTTCCTTTAGAATTACTCCCATCTGCGGAAACAGTTCCAAAGAAGCCCGCCTAATTCCTATTAAGTTGTCAAGTTCGTCAACTGTGCAAGTTCCCGAATATGATGCCTTTGTCATGCCGTCGGCAGTGGAAGTAATTTGTATCTGCAATGCGTAATTGCTTGTCGTTTTGGTAACAGTTCCTGTCATTATATAATCGGTTTGTGTTACGTGTCCAAGCCTGACAATATCAAGATTATCCTTATATGTTGGGTCAAGCGTTTCAGCTATTACCTTATCAAGACTTATCCTATCTAAAACAGATATTGCCGAAAAATTTGAAAAATTGCTTACAAATTCACCCTGCACTAGATCGGGAATGTAGTTAAAGGCGGTCGTTAGTCCGCTTCCTTTTGGAGAAATAATTGCAAGGCTCATTCCTTTTCCGCCATTTCCTGTGTATGGCGCATTTGTATTTGCAGTTTGTGTTTGTTTGGATTGGCTTGCCGATTGCTCTGAAGATTTAGTTGTTGATTTTTCTCCTTTCCCTGATGCGCTTACTTGTACAGTGAACAGTGAAAACATTAAGATTGCGGCAATAAAGACAGTTAATTTTTTCATAGAATACTCCTTTTATTTATTTTTGTTTTCATTTGGATAGACCTATCCCTTGAAAGTGTGTTTTGGTGTAAATTTGAAAATTCTCTTCTATAAAGGAGAGAGAGAGAGAGAGAGAGATTTAGAATTCACGTTGGGAAATGGTTGTAAAATAGCGGTTTTAGCCATAGTTAGATAATACCTTAGATTTTAAGATAATTCAATAGGGGTGGGAAATGCCTTTTTTTGCCGTTTTTGGGTCATTTGCCACAGGGCGTGAGATTTATTCCTAAAATAAAGACTGAAAAAAATCTTTCACTAGGTTTTAGCAGGATAGCGCGAATACCCTATCGGCGAAAGGTGATTAGGAGCGTTCATAGATGTATGCCTATCTTGTTACTTGAGGGGTGGCGGTGAAAAAATGGCCGCCTCCGCGCGGTCATTTTTTCAGCCGAACAGGACCCCAAGTGAGTTCTTTAGGCATACATCGTTGTATCTCATAACCACCTAACTCACGAGAGGGCTATGCGGTATCCGGCTATTATTTAAGAAGGATTTTATTTTTTCATGGCGAATTTTGGGAATAAAATCCGTGCGCCAGGACGGCGCACTGCGACGAATAAAAGCGGGCAAAAAGAATTTTACTTGCGATTTAATTCTTTAAATAGCGAAAGAAGAGCGAGTGAAAGTTACCACGGCGAAAGAAGAGCGAAAAGGCTTTTGATGACCAATGTACGGGAGCGAATCCAAGGTATCCGTTGATTGAGGAGATTAAGAAGATGTATTTGAATGCTTACTATGGGAAGAGGGAGAAAGTGTAAATACCGCCCTTAAAAGGCGTTTCTTTTACTCTTTCTCCTTCCTTTCTTTTCTATCATTAAGAATTAAAGCAATAGTTACAATAACAAGCGCAACACCAAGAACAATTAATCCAATAAATAAAATATTTCCCATAAGTAACCTCCGATTTATTATTCTACCTTGAAGCGCACGCGCCTCCATTAGTTTTTCCTCGACAAAAATTGCACTGCGTTTTCATTATTTATTCTACTTTGAAGCGCACGCGCTTCCATTAGTTTTTCCTCAACAAAAATTGCAATACGTTTTCATTAATCAGTCTACTTTGAAGCGCGATACTTCCTTTATCAAACTGTCAATGGCGTCACGGTTCTTCTGGGTCATCTCATTGACATTGTGTACCGCTACGTTTATCTGATCCGCTCCGCTCGCCATCTCGTTCATGCCGCCGGTTATTTCCTGCGTTACCTTTTCAAGGTTATGGCTTTCCTTCATTACTTCCTGACTGCCGCTAAGCATTTCCTCGGAACCACCCTTTACATTCTGGGTAATCTCATTCAAACCGCCCGCGCTTTGCAGGAGTTGTTTGCTTCCTTCGCCCTGTTCCTCCATCGCGTTACGGATATTTTCTTCCTGCTGTGAAACTGTCCTTACGCCTGTGTCAATCGCCTCGAATCTTTGCAGCACGTTGTCGGTGGAGCTGGTGATTTTTTTGATTGATTCTGCGATTTTTTTCAGTACCGTTCCAATCGTTTTGGACTGCTCGCTGGAACTCTCCGCCAGTTTGCGGATTTCATCGGCGACTACGGCAAAGCCCTTGCCCGCTTCTCCGGCGTGCGCGGCTTCTATCGCGGCGTTCATCGAAAGCAGATTTGTCTGGCTGGCGATATTTTCCATTACAGTGTTAATCTCCAGCAAGCCTTCGGATTCACGGGCTATTTCCTGAATGTCCGATGCCACTTCCTGCAATCCGGTCTTTCCTACTTCGGAAGCTTCTTGCAATGTTTTTACATTGGTGGCGTTGTTTACCAGCGTATTTGTTACCGAGCTGATATTGGCTACCATTTCCTCAATGGCTGATGACGCTTGTGAAACATTGCGGCTCTGGTTTTCAACATGACCGTTGAGTTTGTTTATGTTGGCGATAACCTGTTCCATAGTGGCGTTGGTTTCGGTTACGCTGGCGCTCTGGCTTATGACCCTGCCCTTGACGCTCTGAATATTGGCGGTGATTTGGTTTATCGCTGCCGCTGTTTCTGTCATATTGCTGGCAAGGTCGTTGCCTATGTCTTTCAATATGCCCGCCTGTTTTTTAATGAGAAGCACAAGGTCTTTGATTTTTTTAAGTGTTTTATTGAAGTACAGGGCAAGGTCGCCTACCTCGTCTTTGGAACTGACTTCTATAGTACGTGTAAGGTCGCCTTCGCCTTCGGAAATGTCTTTGAGTGTATCCGCTACCCTGACGATTGGGGCGGTAGTGCTGTTCAGGACAAGGTAGATAATTACCACCGCCAGTACCAGGGCTATCAATGCCAAAATAATGACAAAATTTTTCAGAGTTTTGACATCTTTCAGGATGTAACTTTCCGTTGAACCGAGCATTACCGACCATGTTGTCGGAGAAGAACCTATTGGAATATTGGCTATTGCCATTACCATGTTTGTTTTCAGTTCGGGATCAAACTCTGTCCCCTCCCATTCCTGCGCGTTTTTAATTGCCGTTTTGACGTCGTTTAATTGTTTGCCGTATTGCGTTTCTTCGTCGATTTGCTTTCCTATAAATTCCGGTATGTAATTCGCCAAAATAAACCCGTTGTCGGAATAAATAACCGCGCTGGTAACTTCATCAAGATCTTTGATGGTCTTCTCTACCAGCGGTTGTATCATGCCGATATCCAACCGGCCGATTATGACTCCTACTGTTTGATTGAGACGTTTGTTGATAATGGGGACGTAGATTGTTACGGCAAAAGAATCCTTTCCCATATTCTTCATTGGGGCCGGGTTGCTCATCGAGACCACTTTGGCGTTGGGACCGTCCATTAAAGCCACTGCGTCCTGAACAAGTAAACTGGCCGTTTTTACTATCTGTCCGGTATCCCGTGACAGGGTAAAAGCAAATTGTCCTGTGGCAGTTGAGCCCGGACGGCCTATATTACGGGCGTCCTGCCCGTCAACGGCGTTAATCCTCCAGATTGTACCCAGTCGGATAAAATCGGGCGAGTCCTCAAAAATACCTTCCAAGTTATCTTCAAACTGCTGGCGCCGGTCATTCACCGGTATACTTTCATAAAAGTTAAAAATATTCGATAAGGCTTGTAACGTGCTTATATAGCCGTTCAAGCGGCCGTCCCAGTACTGGGCGCGCTGGCGCGCCAGATACAGGGTTTTCTCTTTGGCAAGCCTTAAAGTTATGTCGCTTGACTTCACCAGTTCAATTATGGCAATACCGCCCGCTACGATCGCCACAATGGCGATCATCATGATGCTCAGCTTGATTTTGATTTTCATTTTTTTTCTCCTTTTTCTTTGTCTTGTGTAAGTACTGTTAACTTCTTGATTTCCTGTAAATAAGGAAGCCCCGCAACGCAGAGGCTATTATTTTTTTTGGCTAAATCAAGAAGAATGTTGTACATCTTTTGCAGATTTTCAAGATTTTCCAATAACGTGCACATAAGAATTTCGGTTTTTTCCGCTTCGGTTTTTTGTATTTGTAAATCATTGTCAGTTGCGTATAACGCGGTTTTCCACGAACGGGGCTGTATTGTTTTTGTCATAATACTAAAGCTTTCCTTTCTTTTTGAATAAAAAACACAAAATAGTCTAATAAGAGATTTTAATTAGATATTGGGCAATTTGTCAAGCAATGAAATTATATTTTATTTTTTGTTACACAGGGATTAAAACTCCGTTTTAAAGGCTGAATTTTACAGAATTTGCCCTTTTTTAGCCGTTTTTTGTATTTTTGAGGGCTACTTTTGCGTAAGTTAAGATGCTTGTTCAAATATTTGCCTTATGGTATAATTATCTTATGGCTAATAAAGCAATATGGAAAAAACGGTCAAAATCTGTTCTTCTGGCGTATTTGATACTTGCCATAATAGGTTCGTCAGCCATTTCAATGGCTGAATACTTATACTTTGAATATTCAAGTAATGACAACCTTAGTTCAGGAAGTTATTTTTCCCCAATAAGCCAAACATTTGACTGGTTAGCCGGAGACATACTTAAAATAAGAAAATCCCGGGATAATTCAAATTCGCAGCTGCGAAACAAATTGCTCCGTGTATTTACGCTTGATGGAACAATCTCTATGGCAATACATCTATCGGAAGCGAATCTAAAAATTAAAAATGACAATATTCAAGTAATAAGAAATCTTGTTCTTCTGAAACTCCGAATCTGACGCCTTTCTTTTTTCATTTATTTTTTTCTCTTAGGGATTGCAAATTATCATTGAGGCACAATATGGAAATTAAAGGTGTAAATTATGAATATTAAAGAAATTCTTGCGCAGAATTTGAAGGAAAACAGGCGGCGGCTTGGAATTACCCAACCGGAACTGGCGAAAAAGGCCGGTATGTCTACTCAATATCTGGCGATGATTGAAATAGCCAGAAAATTCCCCACTGCCGATATTCTGGAACGGCTTGCGGCGGCATTGGGCATAAATCCCAATGAGTTGTTTGTTGTTGAGGGATCGCCTGAAAAGGCTATGGAACAACTGCAACAGACGATTTTGAGTAATATAGATCAGTTTATGGTTCACGCTTTAAACAAGGCTATAGAAAAGCGTTACGAAGAAGTCCATATGCTAAGCGGAATGGCCTCAAATTAAATTATCAGAAAACAGGTCATAGGCAAACGGCATTTAACTTTTTCCAATGTTATAATATAATGTTTTAGAGGGGGAAGGTATAAATGAGCAGTTACAAGCTGAATAATTTACTTGCAGACCGCGGGTCGAGGAAAATATACCGCGACGGGGACAAGGTGATAAAGCTCAGGGACGAAGGTTTCCCCGCGCCGGACGTTCTTTCCGAAGCGCACAACCTTGCGGTGGTAGGGGAGACCGCCCTGAAGGTTCCGCGTTTGGTAGAGGTAACGAAAATCGACGGCAAGTGGGCTGTAATTTGGGAATATGTTGAGGGAACTTCACTTGATAAGCTGATGGAAAAAAACAAGGACAAAGAGGATCAATACATCGAACGCTTTGTTGACATTCAGCTTGACATGCACCGCCACAGCGCGACAAGGCTTCCGCTTCTTATCGAAAAAATGGAGCGCAAGATACAATCCTCCGAGCTTGACTCTACCGCCCGTTACGAAATTTTGGGAAGGCTTGCGAGCATGCCCAAGCACACAAAACTCTGCCACGGCGATTTCAACCCCGGTAATGTTGTAATTACAGACAAGGACGAGGCGTACATCATCGACTGGTGCCACGCGACTCAGGGCAACGCGTCGGCGGACGCGGCGCACACTTACCTTTTGTTTCATCTTGCGGGTAAGGCCGCGCTTGCGGACAAGTACCTTGCGCTGTTCTGCAAAAAAAGCAACACGGCGAAACAGTATGTGGAGAAATGGCTTTCCATTGTGGCGGCGTCTCAGCTTCCTAAAGCAAAACCTGAAGAAAAAACTTTGTTAATGCACTGGGCGAATGTGGTGGAGTACGTTTGACAAATAACAAATAACAGGGAACAGATAACAAAGGAAATGGGGCGTGGGGAAGAAACAAAAAGTAGAGAATGTAGACATAGCGGTAATGCCCCAGCAATTTTTTCTATATAAAGATAATTCCGGACGGGTGCAGATCAACGCGCTTCTTCGTGATGAAACGCTCTGGCTTACGCAAAAAGCTATAGCTGAATTTTTTGAGGTGGAAAGAAGCGTTATAACAAAACATATTGGAAACATATATAAAGAAGAGGAATTACAGGAGAAAGCAGTTAGTGCAAATTTTGCACTAACTGCCGCCGATGGGAAACGCTATAACACCGCCTTTTACAATCTTGATATGATTATCGCCGTGGGTTACCGCGTAAATTCCAAAAAGGCGACTGCCTTCCGTATTTGGGCGACAGAGGTATTGCGCGAATATATCGTCAAAGGCTTCGCCATGGATGATGAGCGCCTGAAAAAAGTCAACAAATTCGGGGTAGAATTTCCACGAGATGCTTGGCCGTAGCCATAACGGGACATACCGCGCCTGAAATAATCCATGCCCGCGCGGATTCCAAAAAGAACAATATGGGGCTGACCTCATGGGAAGGAAGCCCGAACCGGCGTATTACCCGCGTCGATGTTATTATCGCAAAAAACTATCTGCTTCAAGACGAGCTTGACGATTTACGTTATATAGTAATCGCGTTTTTAGATTTCGCCGAACACGAGGCGAAGTCCGGGCGGCTTATATTTATGAAAGATTGGGAAGGCGAACTTGACCGCATTTTGGAATTCAACCGTAAAGCGATCCTAACTGGCAAGGGAAAAATCTCGCGCGAAGAAGCGGAGAGTAAAGCCCTTGCCGAATACGTGGAATACCGCAAACGCATTCGCCCTCTGGAACAGCAGGAATGGCAGCAGGAATATTTGCTTGATATTAAAGAACTTGAAAAAATGGAAAAGGAGATTTAAGGAGACGTTATTTTGACTCAAACCATACAGCATATATTATTTGTTATATGTTCCTCCGGTATTTTCATTATTTAATGTACCATCAAGTTCAATTAACAAACATTTTACCAATGATTTACATATAGGTCTATGACTTATTCCTTTTGGAATTATTATTATATCTTCTTGTTCCATTGTTATAATACTATTATCTAATTCCATCTCAAATGTACCTTCAATAACATAAAATAATTCGTCAGATTTCTCATGAATGTGAAAATCCAATGTTCGATTTTCAGCTTGTAATACATTAAGAACATGGTCATTTAATTTACCAATTCCAATATATTGAAATAATTCTGAAGCACTGTCAACAGTTTTTTGTAAATTTATTTTATTAACCATATTTACTCCTTATTGATTCTAGCATATTGATTTATCGTAATTTCTTTATACTATCAAAAAGATCGAAATACAAGTTTTTTCTTTATTTTGCTTACTTAAACATGACAGCTGTGATCATATTAAACAATTTTATAGAATTATAAAAAAACATTATAACACCAAAAAAAAATAATAAAACAAAAGCGATCCTATCTCGTAACAATTTATATAAAGCGTATGATAACGGAATTAGAAACGCCCATGAAAAATATAAAGAATATAATACGGTTTCGTTAATTTTACAACCAAGTCCTAGTATGCCAACTAAAAATATTGATAATAATATCCATATGACCGTGATCCGTATCATCCTTTCTTTCCTTCCAAGAATTAAACCTAAAACACATAACAATACAATAATAATGCTAATAAAATGATTCCATGAAATCGTGATTGCAATAGGCGACATCACAATTGAGCGACCAGCAACATGCCAATTTGGAATAATGAATAAACTGAGAATAAAACTAAAGAAATGCCATATATTTTCAACATGGAGAACATTTCCGGAACCAGAGATAAATCGTCCGGATACATTTAACACATTTAACAGCATAGCCAGTCGCCCTGTAAAAAATATAATGAAAAACGCGACAGTGAACAAATACATAATTCGTTTATATAGGACTTTTCGTCCGCGACAATCCTTCAATAAATAAGGAACTAACAGTACGGATGTTGAAATAGTCCCGACTGCCGCGATAAATCCAGCCAACTTTAATTTGTAGGAAGCCTGACGTTGAATTACATAAATAAATAAAATCAGGTAAAACGATATAAACGCATATCGTTCTATAATTAATGAGTATAATAAAGCCGGGCAAGATACCGCATAAAAAAATATAAAAATTTTCGAAAAGATTTCACTGGTTATCGGTCTGATCATTCTGTATAACATTATGCCAATGAAAGCTACACATAAACTTTGTGCGAGTACCAAGCCAATGCCATATGCAAGATTAATATTGATATGAAATAGCGATGAGGATGAAAGGATCATACCAAATATCCATGCGAGCATACAAGCCGGCAAAGAAACCAATCCCATCATTGGATGCCTTACATCATCCAAAATGGGAGAGCAAAGATAGTCAAAATAAAATATATATCCGGAATCAGCGCCAAAAACCCCATCATAAGTAAATGTACCGCTTTCCATATATTTAAAAAAAACAGTATCTCTTATTGTAGCAAAAATAACCCAAAACAAAACAACTGAAAAAGAAATGACAACAAACATGATTTCAAATTTGCTCATTCCTTTAAGAAAACTTCGGACCAAGGGGAAAATTTTTAGTACGACCGCTTTCCATATGATATAGACAGCGGGGAATATAACGATTCCGATCAAAACGGATAATATGATCAGAAACAGATTCGCATCAATATTTATATGTTTTGATAACAGGGCGGATATGTCAATTACAGCTAAAACACGTTTATTAAAAAAAACTGAATTTTTTAAATATAAACAACATGTTAGCAAACTGCAAAAGCAGATGACTAATTTTTGCTGTACACTTGAGTCTAAAAGATTCATACGATAAACAAACTTTTGCAGGCCAGTCCGTTTGAAAACAAAGAGTAAAAAACAAATAATTATACTAATAATAAAACAAAAAACGGTTACCAATAATCTTTCATTTTTTATTGAAAAAATAATACCGGATAAAACAGAAAAAGAAATAAAAAAACACTGTTTCAAAGGCACAGATTTTTCATCATTGTTCGCCAATTCCATAAAATATGCTCCTTTTGATTTTTTTCATAATATGTTTCATTGTAACTAATAATTCATTGCAAGAATAATAACACCTATGCATATAACACCAATACTTATTATCTTCAATGTTGAAACCTGTTCCCTCAGAAAAATAACTCCCATGATTGTTACAAGAATGAATCCAAGACTTGAAAACGCATAAGCGAAACTTACTTCTACTCTGGAAAGAACTATCATCCATGTTACAATACTTAATCCATAACAGAACAGGGATAACCATAAAAAAATATTGGTTATCATTTGAGGAAATACTTTCAATAAAGAATGGTCGATTGAAACTTCCCCAATGCGCAACATGCCTTTTCGCATTAAAAGTTGCGCACAAGCATTTAATGAAACACTGATAAGGATTAATAAAATGTTTTTCATAGTTTTTTCCACTTTGTAATAGTATTGTCGTGTACCCAAAATGCGTTTTTTGCTATTATATAAAAATCAACAGAACAATCCCCATTATAAATGGTGCGGTCAAAATCATATACGTTCATGGGGCAGCCCTGTTCAAGTAGATAATACAGAAGGCGCATATAATATATGCCCCGCATAGCGATAATAAAACCTTATCGCCAAGTAAAACCGAAGTGGGATCGCCATCAGTACCTGTTTCTATATTCAGGCTATATTTCAGAAATATGATGAGTATCACCGGTATAGTATAAATAAACGCTGATGTATTAAATCTTTCTATAGTTACAGAATCAACAGTCCACAGGGCATAGAACGCCACGCAGAGCGCCTGGCACACATACATATTTTTATCAAGAAAATTATGGGAATAGAATCTCATTACCGATCTGGTTCCCTTTTGATCACCGGTTATCTCATTTCTGCGTTTTCCCAGCCCAAGATAAAAAGCGCCCAGCGTAATCACCAAATACAGCCATATCGAAACATTGACACCGATAATCAGCGCCCCAAAAAGAACCCGGATTACATATCCAGATGCAAGTATGGTGACATCAACGATAGGGATATTCTTTAATCCCCAACTGTAAGTCATATTTATCAGTAGATACAGCAGCAACAATCCAATGGACTTGAGATTATACAGGTGGTTCCCCATAACCCGTACCATAACCAGCAATGCAATTAATGCCGCAAATAAAATAACCAGAGCGATAACCGCATGAGGTATAGGTATTTCCCCTGATGCCAGAGGACGACGGCATTTGGTGCTGTGCAGACGATCTTTTTCTATATCCCGTATGTCATTGAGAATATAAACGATTGAAGACAATAAAGAAAAACAAATAAAACCTAAAACCGTACTGGCTATAAGTAAAACGTTAAAAAAGCCGGCGGCAAAAAAAAGAGGGATAAAAACCAGAGTATTTTTTATCCAATGGTGAATGCGGAGTAATTGTAAATAACGCCGTATCTTAACCATAAAAATTATCGTATTAATCCTGAGGCAGCTAATTTACCTGATATGTTAGCGCATATGGTACAAAGCACCAAAAGTGAGAAAAAAATATACTGTTGGGTGGAAATACAACTAATAGATAGTTGACACGATCGTAGTGGTGTTCTAAATATAATTGGGGACTTGTACCGATGCCCGATGCCCGATGCCCGATGCCCGATGCCCGATGCCCGATGCCCGATGCCCGATGCCCGATGCCCGATGCCCGATGCCCGATGCCCTTAAGGAGTATTCTGTGTGTGTGTAAATTCAGCCTCATAGCGATACAATACCACAAATCGTTATATTATACCACTCCCCGAATTGCTTCTTATTTTGTAAGCTCCTCAATCTTCTGCACCATGTCAAAACCATCCCTGATGCTGGTGTCGGCATGGAAACGCAGATGGGGGATTTTCCGTATTTTAAGGGAAGCGCCCAATTGGGCCTGAATGAAACCGGCGGCGCTTTGCAGCCCCTGGGCGTTGCGTTCAAGGTTTGCCGTTTCCCTGATGTTGGAGACATACACATCGGCGTATGAAAGATCGCGTGTGACGTTTACCCTGGTTATCGGACAAACGGGGAGATTCTTGGGTCTTTGATTCTGTTTTCAAGAATAAGGGCGCTGATAAGTTCCTGAATCAGACTGCCCAGACGCTCGATACGATTTCCCTGCAATTTAATAATCCCTTTTAGTAGTGGGTAGTAGTTAGTTACCAATCACTAATAACTAAATACTACTACTTAGCTTCCTTGCAACCTCTACTATCTCGATCACTTCAAATTGATCGCCGACCTGTATGTCGTCAAAACCCTCCAGCCCTATGCCGCACTCGTAACCGGCAGGCCACTTCCCGGGCATCGTCCTTGAAGCGCCTGAGCGAGGCTATTTTGCCCGAATGGATAACTATTTCCGCGCGGATTACATTGACGCTGGCGCTGCGCTTGACTGTGCCGCTCTGCACGAAGCAGCCGGCAATGGTTCCAACCTTTGGCACCTTGAAGGTATTCCGCACCTCTACCGAGGCGATAACATCCTCTCTGGTATCGGGCTTGAGCATACCCTCCATCGCCTGGTGGATTTCCTCAACCGCCTTGTAGATGATGTTGTATTTGCGTATATCGACTTTTTCCTGCTCCGCCAAAACCTTTGCCTTGGGAAGGGGCCGCACGTTAAAGCCGATGATAATTGCCTTGGACGCGATCGCGAGATCGACATCGCCTTCGTTAATCGGCCCGGGCAGGGCCTGTATGACATGCAGCCGGATTTCCCTGGTGGAAAGTTTCTCAATGGACGCGCCGAGTGACAGTCACTCTCTTATCGCTGGTTCGTGGTTACAAATCTTTCAGCCTTTTCGCCACGTCGCCCAGTTTTGACATATCAACTTGTTCCCGTATCCAAGTAACAAGCTCTCCGTCCTCATCATATTCATTTTTTTCCAATTCTTTCACAACTTCCTCCACCCCATCCATGTCGTACTCTTCACAACCTTCCCTCAGCTTTACAAGCAACCCCCTATCCGGCGCTTTAAGTCGCGGCTTGGTCTCGTGAATGTCGTTCTTGTCCAGCCACTCCTGAACGCCGGCGACGACGATTTCCGTGTCGGAAATGAGTTTGGCGTTTTTCGAGAGAACGGCCGGCAGGTCGCCGGCGCGCGAAAGGTTTTCCAGTTCCAAGGCGGCGGCGCGGATGTGCTCGGCGCCGATGGCGGCGCTCGTGCCTTTAAGCCCGTGGACGGTGATAACGTAGTCGTGCAGGTTCTCCGCCGTAACGGTGCGGAGTTTGTCCAGCACCTTCGGAGTGTTGTGGGCGTAAGATCGGATCATCGGCAGATAAATTTTCTTCGCGCCGGCGTAGAGGGAAAGACCCTTCTTCGTGTCCACTCCCGGAATGTCGATATTCAGCTTTTCAACTTGAAGGTCGTACTCGGAAAGCTCCTCGTTGATCAAAACTTCGGCGTGGGCGTCGTCGCGCACCCATTTCCTTAAGACCGCGTCCATCTCCATTATGTCGATGGGTTTGGTTATAAACGCCTGAAAATCATGCGCGAAGAATATCTTCTCCGTTCCCTTAATGGCGTTGGCGGTAAGCGCGATAACGGGAATCTTCTTCGCGTACTCCGTGCCAAGAGCGCGTATCTTGTCCACCGTTTCTATGCCGTCCATGCCGGGCATCATGTGATCCATGAAGATCGCCTTGTAAACGGGAGAGCCCGCCTGTATCCTGTCGAGCGCGGCCTGCCCGCTGGTCAGGCAGTCAACCTGCAATTTGTAGCCGCCTAAAATGCCCGAGGCAACGTCGAGGTTCGTCGTAATGTCGTCTACCACCAGCACCCTCGCGTAACTTAAATCGATCCTTACAAGTTTTTGGGAGAGGACGCGCTTGTCGTCGGTGTAGCAGAAGTTGCGCAGTTTTTCCGAGATGTCCGCGCCCAGAACCGCTTCGTTTACAAAACCCTGCTTTACGCTGAAACTGAACGTCGAGCCTTTGCCGACTTCGCTCTTCACCTTGATTCTGCCGTCCATCAGTTCCACAAGGTTTTTGGTGATGGACAGGCCCAAGCCCGTGCCCTCGACATGATGGTTGGATTTGGAATCGACACGGTGATAATCCTGAAACAGGTCTTTCATGGCGTCTTCGGGAATGCCGACTCCCGTGTCGATTACGTCGGCGTTGATCCACACCGAGTCGCCTTCCCTCTCACAGCGCACGTTGAGCTCAATGCTTCCCTCGTCGGTGTATTTGACGGCGTTGGTAAGCAGGTTGGTAAACACCTGCTTCACCCTGAGGTCGTCGCCGTAAAGTTTGTACGGCAGATTGTCGTCTATGTTCAAATGGAACTTTATGTTCTTCTCACCTATGCGCGCCGTCGTAAAGGTAACGGTGTCGTTCAGCATGCTGGCGGTGTAATACTCGCCCGGCGACAATTCAAGTTTGCCCGACTCAATCTTTGAAAGATCGAGGATGTCGTTTACGATGCACAACAGCGTGCTTCCGGCGTTGCTTATCTTTATCAGATTGTCGATAACGGATTTGTCGAGGCGCTTGTCGTCCATTATAAGGCCGGTAAGCCCGATAACCACGTTCAGCGGCGTGCGCAGTTCGTGGCTCATGTTGGCGAGGAAGGTGCTCTTCGAGCGGTTGGCGGCTTCCGCCTCCTCCCTCTGCCTGTCCATGACCATCATCATATTCTTGGTGTCGGTAATGTCCATGAGGGCGCCGGCGACTCTTATGGCGATGCCGTCCTTGTCCCGGATTGATTCGCCGGAAGCGCGGTAGTAGGCGTACTCGCCGGTCTTGCGCAAGAGCCGGTATTCAACGTCGTAGGGAGTCTTGCCCGTCCTGTCGAGCATGTGCAGGGCGAATGCGTTAAGCGTCCTTTCCTTGTCTTCGGGGTGAAGGAGGTCGCTCCAACTGCTTAAGACGTTGGGGAAATCTTTTTCGTCGGTGTAGCCGAGCATGCGCCTGAATTCGTCCGACCACATAAAGGCGTTGTTCGGGTTTACGGGATCGTCATGCACAACTTCCATATCCCACAGGCCGATTTTGGTTCCCTGCACTACCAGATTCAGTTTGGCAAGTTGAAGTTCGTTTAATTCCTTGGCGCGCGCCAACTGCATTTCCCTCTGGAAGATTTCGGTCATGTTAAACACGTATGCGACTATGGCGAAACTGCCTTTATAGGGTATCTTTCTTAAATTGACGTTTATTCTGCGTATGCCGTCTTCAAAATGAAGTTCCGTCTCCAAATCGGCGGCGTCACTCTTTACGGCGGTCTCCAACTGCTCCCTCAAAGACAGCGAGCGCTGGCCGTTCGACATAATTTCGGGAATGCTCTTGCCCACGCGCTCCGTAAATCCTTCAAGCAGTTCTTCTTTTGTTTTGAAGCCGAGGAATGAAACCGCTCCGGGATTGCAGTCGATTACGTTGAGTTTGTCGTCAAACAAAATGTTGATTTGCGGGTTCGACTCAAAAATTGTCGCCACGGTGAGCAGGGCCGATTTCTGCGCGTCAAGGAGGGCGGCGGTAAAAGCGTTTATGCTCTCGACCACTTCGGCGTACGCGCCGGAGAAACGGGCGGCGTCCAGTTTGGTGTATGCGCCG
>Ga0268262_10003191_pt1 | contig 17997 bp, 17 predicted proteins | sample TergutNc150P3_FD_190354 | JGI IMG/M metagenome (GOLD analysis project Ga0268262, IMG submission 190354) | Nasutitermes corniger P3 segment gut microbial community from laboratory colony in Florida, USA - Nc150 P3 (SPAdes) (version 2) | ecosystem: Host-associated > Arthropoda: Insects >...
TGGCCGAATATTCCGGACGTACAGGAAGCTTGTCCACTGTTACGCTCAGACAGTCCACGAGCGTGCCTAATTTTCCCCTCTCCATGCCCTTTATTTTACTATGAATCGGTCAAATTTAGAATTGCTGATAAAATATTAGTCTTTTTTTTCTTTTTTTTTATATTAACAGGAATAAAATTAAATAAAAACTACCTGCCCATTGGCAGAAAAAACCATGAGAATACTAGCTTAGATCAGGGCTTAACCTTGGCCCAGGAACGCAGGTTTATAAGCGCTCAGTAAACCTCCTTTTATCTATCGGTTGGCTTTGGCAACGTCGCAGATACGGCGGGCCATATTTTCCAGAGATACTTGCTCCATCACATGGCCCAGTTCATAAGCGACCTTCGGCATACCGTACACAACGGCCGATTTTTCGTCCTGACCAAGGGTCATGCCGCCTTCTTTGTAGATGGTTCCCAGTTGAGTCGCTCCGTCCCTGCCCATGCCCGTCATAATCACGCCAAGCACGCGGTTTTGATAGGCCATAGCAACCGACGCAAACAGGACATCCGCGGACGGCCTGTGCCCTGAAACCTGGGGAGAATCGGTAAGGTGTACAATTCCGCCCGATCCCCTTCGCTCCACTTCCAGGTGCTTGTTTCCCTGGGCAATCAGGATACGGCCGTTCTGGATGGCGTCGCCCTCTGCGGCTTCTTTTACATCCAGGGGGCAAATCCGATCCAGGCTTTTGGCGAATTCGTTGGTAAAACCGGGAGGCATATGCTGAACCACAACAATCGGCACGGTCAAGTCGCTGTCCAGCGCGGAAAAAACCACCCTAAGAGCATCGGGACCGCCGGTAGAAATGCCGATAGCAATAATTTCCGTTTTGGCGGGTCTGCGAAGCGGGGTAGGAGGCTTGGTAACCTCAGCAGCAGGCGGCGAAGTAAATAAATGCGCTTTAATATCAGGGTGAAGTGTCTGGGTCGCAGCAGCGGATTTTGTGGAATATTCGTTTGGGGAAAGAACCTTTCTGCCCTGGGAACGCCTGTAAGTGCCGCCGTAACCAAATAACATGGGAATAAGCGTGTCCCGGACAGTATGAATATCCATGGAAACCGAACCTGAAGGCTTTTGAATAAAATCACTCGCCCCAAGAGACAAGGCTTCAAATGTTATTTTTGCCCCTTTCTCCGCTATGGAAGAAAGGATAACTACCGGTATGGTAATCCCCCGCTTTTTCCTCTCCTCCAGGAATTGAATCCCGTTCATCTCGGGCATTTCCAAATCCAGAATTATAACATCAGGATTCACCCTGGCTATCTTTTGAAGGGCGAAAATCCCGTTCATCGCTTTTTCAGCGATTACAAGACCGGGAGTATCTTCAACCATACGACCGATAAGGTTCCGCATCATGGCGGAGTCGTCAACTATCAAAACCCCTATTTCATCAGACATAATTAATCTCCATCTTTTAGTTATATCGACTTACTATACAAGGTAGCCCATTGGGTCTTTACAAATTCAAATTTCGTTTGCATGCCGAAGAGGGATTCGGAATGGCCGATAAATAAAAACGATTTTGAAGCCATTGCATCCCAAAACCGGTTAATGACCCCGGTTTGAGCGATTTCATCGAAGTAAATGATGACATTTCGGCAAAAAACAATGTCAAAACCGCGTTGGCCTGAATCATTCTTTAGGTTGTGGTAGTCAAAACGGATTTTTGACATAATTTCAGGGATGACTTTATATCCGCCCTCGGTTTTTTCAAAGTACCTTCTAAGATATTCATCGGGGATTCCTTCAATCCGGTTATCCGCGTAAAAACCTTCCTTGGCCGTCATTAAACATTTAAGGCTTATATCGCTGGCAATTATCTCGTATTTCCAGGGAGGAAGTAAAATTTTGTTCAGCATCATGGATATGGTATAGGGTTCTTCCCCTGTGGAGCATCCCGCGCTCCAGATTTTAATCGTGTTGCTGCCGGTTATTTTTTTTATCTTCATAAGCTCAGGAATCACGAAATGCTCAAAAGCGTCAAATTGAGGCTGATTACGGAAAAATCGGGTTAGATTTGTGGTTATTGAATCAAGAAAATTCTTTAATTCCTCTTTATCCATGATAATTTTGGAATAATAATCTCTTACCGAAGTTATGCCCTTTTCCCTGAGTTTTTCCTTAAGCCTGCTCTCAAGAATAGAGCGGTTTGTGGCGGTAAAAGTAATACCGCTTTCATTGTAAATCAGGGTACGGTACTGATCAAAATCGGCGTCAGAAAAGAAAACTGCTTCAGCCATACTATAATAATACGGCTTGTAAGCGTTCCTGTCAACGGCATAAATGGCAATATGGCTCAAATGCAAGTTTATGTGGTATGCTGAAATCATATCGTGAAACCCATAGAATTGACAAAAAAAGTCAAATTCTCTATAAACCCATCCCGCATTTGGCGCTTCATTAGAATCCCTCTGGCCCTTTTAGCGCTGGGGGTTTTGGCGACTATTCTAATTAACGCGGGGATGATCCTTGCCGCGCGTAAATACGTTTACGGCGATATAAGCGCGATCCCTGAGCGAACGGCAATATTGATTCTGGGCTCACAAATCCGGGGGAAAAAGCTTTCACCGGTGCTGCAGGACAGGGTAGATTCAGGCATAACCCTTATGGAACAAAGTAAAGGGAAAAAACTCCTTCTTTCGGGGGATCACGGGCAAATTTACTATGATGAAGTAAACGCCATGCGGCTTTACGTGCTTGACAACGCTCCGGCTATCCTGGAAGAGGATATTTTCATGGATCACGCGGGGTTTAACACCTGGGATTCCATGTACCGCGCCAGAGATGTCTTTGAGGTCAGGGACCTGATTATCGTTACCCAGCAATTCCACATCAGCCGGGCTGTTTGTATGGCAAGAAGCCTTGGGCTGGACGCGGTAGGCTACGCGATAAACCAGGACAGGTTTAAGGGACCAAGCCTGCGAAGCTGGCAGTTAAGGGAATATTTTGCCAGAATCAAGGCGTTTCTTTCTATTATTTTAAAGCCAAAACCGCGCTACCTGGGAGATAAAATCCCCATACGTGGCGACGGCCGCGCTACCTGGATATAGGGTTTTGCTTTCTAACCGTAAAACGGCGCCAATAAGGTTGACGAAATCAGGCCCATGGGACAAAATATCCTAATGGAACAGATATTAGAAAAACGCAAGAATTCCAGATTTCAGAGTTTTGCCAAAGTAATAATTAAAGAATTTGGTAAGGAAGAATTCCAGTTAAAAGACCTAAGCATAACAGGCTGCAGGATTGAATATCCTTTAGACGTAGAAATATTGCTGGACACGCGTTTTTCACTGAAAATAATCCCCGAAAAAGAAGCAAAAATTCATCCTTTTTCAATTATTGGTGAAGCCAGATGGATACGGGTAAGCAGCACATCATGCGAAGCAGGATTTTTAATAACAGACTCCCCTAGAGGAAAGCAATTTAAGAGTTATGTGGACTACCTTTCCTGGCGCTATTCCCAGGGAAAAAGCATGATAAGCGAGGACATTTCAGATCCCTCTCTTTTATAAGTTAAGATGAAAGGGATTCCCTGAATAAATAGCAAAATGTTAACATCTGTAGCCTTATGTGCGGTAGGCGCCGAAAAAATAGTCTCAAATGAACTTCGAAAGCTAAATTTAAGCGTTAGCGAAAGCGGATTCGGCCGCGTCCGTTTTAAGGCGGATCTCGACGGCCTTTATCGCTGCCTCATTGGCCTAAGGGCCGCCGACCGTGTTCTGCTGGAAATAGCCTGGTTTAAGGCCGCCGATTTTGACGCCCTCTTTGAGGGCGTAAGGCGGCAGCCGCTGGAGGAATACATACCGCCGGGGATGGGGCTCAGGGTAGCCAAGGTAAGGACAAACCGCTCCGTTCTGGGGGCGGAAACCAGCGTGCAGGCGGTGGTTCACAAGGCGGCGGCCGACAGGCTTTGCGCGAAAAGGGGGATAAGCAGGCTTCCTGAAAACGGCGAGGAAGCGGAGCTGCGCGTATACATCGAAAAAGACCAGGCTTCAATTCTTCTGGATCTTTCCGGGGAACCGCTTTTTAAGCGCGGCTACAGGATAAGGGGCGGAGCCGCTCCCCTAAGGGAAACTACCGCCGCGGCAATTATCCTTCATTCAGGGTGGCGAAGGAAATTCCCCTTGTACGATCCGTTCTGCGGTTCAGGCACAATCGCCATAGAAGCGGCGCTTTACGCCTGGGACATCGCTCCCGGCCTGGGCAGGACTTTCGCCCTGGATAGGCTTCTTTTGGGCGACAGCAAAACCTCGCAAAGAATAAGGCAGGAATACCTTGAAAAAGCGGACTTTTCCCGCCTGGTGCGCATAGGTGGCAGCGACTCCGACTCCGCTTCGGCGGCGGCGGCCAAACAAAACATGGAGCGCGCCATTGCCCTCTCAGGAAAACAGGGGCCCCAAAGCCCGCCTGTTTTTAAAGCCCTCCCGATGGAAAAAGCGGAAATTCCCGATACAATGTCAGGTGAACAGGATGAGCCGGGCTTTATCATCACCAATCCGCCCTATGGCCGCCGCCTTTCCGACACTGAAACCGCCGAGAAAACTTACGCGGAAATGCGTAAACTCTCTTCCGGTTTTCCCGGGTGGAAGCTGGCGGTGATTACCGATAACAGCGGTTTTGAGTCGTTCTTCGGCAAGAAGGCCGATTCGTGCAGGGAAATAACCAACGGGGCCATCCGCTCTTATTTATACCAGTATGAGAAACTTGATGGGTAAGTTATAATGGAGAACGATTATGTCTATAGTTGTTGAACATGAGAAGCGGCGCTACGAAATACTGGAAAAGGCTCTTGATGTCTTCATGGAAGAAGGGTACGAGGATGTTACTTTTCAGAAAATAGCCGACAGATGCGATATTACCCGGACAACCCTCTATATATATTTTAAAAACAAAAAAGACATTTTTAATTTCAGCATCAAGCAGCTTCTGCAGATACTGGAAAATGACATTTCAGGAATTAAAAAGGAAAACGGGCTTTCATTAACCGAAAAACTTGTCTCGGTAATGACAGTGATCATCGATCGTCTTGAAGGCAACAGCCGGCTTCTTTCGGTTGTTCTGGATTATCTTATCAACAACTCCAATCAGGGTTTCGATCCGGGTTACCAGGTGCGCCGCAGGACAGTCCGCCTGCGCCACATTCTGGCAACCATACTCATTGAGGGAATTAAAGCGGGCGAATTCGCCCCCAAGTTAAACGTAAAAGAAGCCAACGAAATGCTTTACAGTTTTATCGAGGCCGCCATCTTCCGCATGGTTGTGCTGCGCAGCTCTTCGGTTAATGAGCTAAAGGAAGCGGTGAAGCTGGCGGTGCGGCGGTTCAGCGCGGGATAGAAACTAAAATTTTATGCACTGCAATCAAACAATTTCTACCAAATTACGCCGGTATGGGAATCCGCCCATGAGTCAGCTCGTGGTGTGGCCTTTTTTGACGCAGGCTCTGGCCTGACCTCTCCTCTCGCACACCAATGCTGCCTCATAGGCGCCCGTTCCCATACCGGCGGGAATAGCAGGTATTTTATTCAGTGAAAAGTTTTAGTTTATTAAAACGGGAGTGAGATTCTGCATCGCACCTTACATTGAAAATAATATCATCTCAAGTCTATATTGGATTTTTTAAGTGCTGGGGGCTTCAAAGCCGGATTCAATACGCCCAATAAATGTCCGCGAACCGGTGAGCGGGTTGTTGTGAAAAGGTAACGCGGCGTAGGCCCCAGAAATTGTATCACCTTGATATAACGGTAAAGGGCCTGGTTTTGGCCACGGCGCTCACCCATACCTTCAATGAGTTATGCATGGTTGACAATATAAATTGAAAATGTAAATTTTTATGAGCAGGAGGAAAAATGAACCAACTAATTGAAAACCGTCAGAGCATTAGAAAATTTAAAGCCGATAAACCCGTTACAAAGGATCAGCTTAAAATGCTTCTGGAAGCGGCAATGTTTGCGCCGTCGGCCTGTAACACACGCCCCTGGGAATTTATCGCGATCACAAAACGGGAAATTCTTGATGCGATTGCCCATGTCCATCCTTACGCCAAAATGTGTGAAACCGCTACTGCGGCAATTATTGTGGTGGCGATTCCCCAAACCGGCGCTATGCCCGAAGGCTATTTTGCACAAGATTGCGCGGCGGCAACACAGAACATTCTCCTGGAGGCCGTCTCTATGGGGCTTGGCACTTGCTGGTGCGGCGTTTATCCAAGGGAAGAAAGGGTAAACTCGATTCGTAACCTTCTAAATATCCCTGAACCGAAAATCCCCTTTAATGTCATAGCAATCGGAATTCCGGATGAGTCCCCTGTAAAAAGAGGTTTTTTCGAGGAAGCAAAAGTAACGTACATCGATTAGATAACGCCTTACTGCCTAATCAACACCAGATGCCGCTCTTCCACCAAAAAAGGTACTTCCAGTGGAATTACTTCCCATGACACGTTTAAGCCGCCCATCTCTTCTTCTATCGCCTGCCTGCGGCCTTTGTACGCGGCAAGAAACCCCGATGGCTTTAGTATGGCGAATAGCCCCTTTAGAAGAGCGCTGTCCAAAGGCTTGAAAGCCCTGAACACTATCAAGTCAAAACCTTCTTTGCCGGATGTGGCGACTTTTTCCATTTCGGCTTCTTCGACTGTAACATTCTGCAGGCCAAGCACGGCGACGGCGTCCCTTAGAAAGCCGGCGCGCCTTCCCATGCGCTCAACCAAAGTAAAGGCCGCGTTTGGCAGGCAAACGGCAAGAGGAATCCCCGGTAGGCCGGCGCCTGAACCGATGTCAGCGGCCTTAAAACTTGCGCGGCCCTGGAAAAGATTGCGTATAACGTTTATCGGGGTAAGGGAATCAAGAATATGCTTTACTACTAATTCCTGGCGATCTTTTACCTTAACAAGGCCGTAAGCCGGATTAAAAAGTTCTATTTCTTCAATGTAGCGTTCAAGCAGTGGGAGTATACGACCTTCGCTGTCTTCAAGGCCTAATTTGGCAAGCCCTTCTTTAAGCAGGGCAGTATCAACCTGTAACATCTAAAACTTCACCTAAATTCTTATCACGCAGAGGCGCGGAGGACGCAGAGTCCTTGTTAGATAAATTATGGGTTTTACAAGATATTTTATTATCAAAATAAGGATATCGAAAGAATAACGATAATATAACTAATAAAAACTTTGCGCCTTTGCGCCTTTGCGCCTTTGCGTGAAAAATTTTGGAGTAAAGACTACTAGCCATCCAGCGTAACCTTCTTCTTTGCCCATTCCGGAAGAAAATCCTCAGGGTTGCCGGCAAGAACCTTCAAGAGAAGCTCGGCGGCGGCATCAAGAACCTTGTCCAGAATTTCTTTTTCGCCTGAGTCGAAGTCTGAAAGCACCCAGTCGATAACGCGCTTGTCGTCAGGAACCGGCCTGCCGATGCCGAGCCTGATGCGCCAGAAGTCGGCGCTGCCCAGAGACGCTTTCATGGAACGAAGCCCGTTATGACCGCCGAGACCGCCGCCGAATTTAAGCGAAACAACTCCCAAAGGCAGTTCAAGCTCGTCATGAATCACGAGGATGGCCTCCGGTTTTATTTTGAAGAACGAAGCTGCCTGGGATACCGACTCGCCTGAAAGGTTCATGAAAGTCAGGGGCTTGATAAAGTGAACGCGCCCGCCAAAAACGGCGTAAAATCCCTTGAACTTCTTTTGCCACTTGAGTTCGGAATTTATTATAGGTTTTTCGGCAAGCAAGAAACCCGCGTTATGCCGGTTATGGGAATATTCCTTCCCGGGATTCCCCAGGAACGCCGCAAGTTCAATCATCTATTCGTTTTTAATTCTATAGCTCTTCCCGCCTGACGGCTATCCGGCTTATAAGACCGTATTTTACAGCTTCCTCGGCATTCATCCAGAAATCGCGGTCGGTGTCTTTTTCTACCTGCTCAAAGGGGATTCCGGTCTCATCGGAAATCAGCTTGTTTATCTTCGCGCGGAGCTTTTCCAGTTCCCGCGCGTGGATCTCTATGTCGGTGGCTACTCCCCGAATTCCAGACAAAGGCTGATGGATAAGGTAGTGGCTGTTGGGAAGACCGATGCGAAACTCTTTGGGACTGGCAAGCTGAATAATTGCCGCCGCGCTTGCGACAAGTCCCATGCCTATTGTCCATACCTCCGGTTTGACAAAACGAATCATGTCAAAGATTGCGTATCCGGCGTCGGCGTCTCCGCCGGGGGAATCTATAAATATGCGAATGGGATCGTCCCCCATGTCTTCAAGAAGAATTAACTGCCTGATGGTTTTCTCCGCAAGATCCTTGTTTATTTCGCCGGAGAGCATTATCGTCCGGGTCTTTAACATCCTGGTTATAAGCGGATCATGCGTTTCCTGCTTTGCTTCTTCGTCTTCCCTTTCTTCTTCTTCTTCCACAACAAACTCCTCTTTATCGGTCTTCTTCTAAATATATTCTCTGGGTACCCGTTTGCCAATGCCGCAAGTAATTTCGTAAGGGATCGTTTTTGCTTTTACCGCTATATCGGCGGCGGTAATAAAACCAGGCCCAAAGACAACGGCTTCGTCCCAGCGTTTTACAACCGGATTGGGGCCAAGGTTGACCATACACTGATCCATGCAGATCCTGCCGGCCAAAGGATAGGTCTTTCCGTCTATAAGCATAGAATGATCGTTGGAAAGACTCCGGCGAAAGCCGTCGGCGTAGCCTGCCGGCACTATGCCGACATAGGTGTCTTCAGGCGCTGTCCAGAGTCTGCCGTAGGAGACGGTCTCCCCTTTTTTCATCTTTTTAACCGAAACAACGGCGCTCCGCAGCTCCATCAACGGCTCGGCGGATAAATAATTATCCATAGATTTGGCCTGCCCTGTTTGTACAAGCCAGTCCGCGGGAGAATAGCCGTAAAGAAAAATCCCCGGGCGAATCATGTCAAAATAAGAATCCTCGTGAAAAACCAAAGCTCCGGAATTGGCGGCGTGAACAATGCCAGGATCGATTCCTGCCTTTTCTATAGAGGCGGCAGCTTCTTTAAGCCGGCCAAGCTGTGTTTTGGTGAACGCGACCTCGTCCGGGTCTATGGAATCGGAAACCGCAAGATGCGTAACTATACCGCCAAGGGAAAGAGACTTGCTTGAAGCGATTTTTTTTGCCAGAGCCGCCGCTTCTTCAGGGCGGCAGCCAAGCCGTCCCATGCCTGTATCTACTTTCAGATGAATCGTCAGTTTTTTCCCCGCTTTTTCCGCAGCCCCGGCAGCCTCGTCAAGAAACTCGCTGTCGCCGATGTGGGGAATAAGGCCCAAAGAGACAATTTCCGGAAGTTCATCGGGCATAGCCTGGGCAAGGAGCAGTATTGGAGAAGTGATACCAGCCGCCCTCAGCTCCCTTCCCTCGGAGGTAAGCGCCACGGCCAGATAATCCACCCCGGCCTCCAGGGCGCACCTGGCGACAGGAACAGCGCCGTGTCCGTAAGCGTCGGCTTTAACAGGCATACATATTTTGGGATGTTCGCCAATTTTTCTCCTGGCCCCCTGAATATTCCGGCGAAGGTTGTCCAGGTGGATTATAGCTCTTGTAGCCTGCATGGTTTACCTCTCCTTGACCAATATTACGCCATATAGTATCTATCATACAATATACACAACGGATACGGAGGATGCCATGAAGGCGTTGGTGCTTGAAGAAAAGAAAAAAATCAGTCTCCGGGACTATCCTATTTCCGAGACGCTAGGCCCCGATGACGTAAAGATTGCGATAAATGCCTGCGGTATCTGCGGCAGCGATATCCACTATTACACCGAATGGCGGATTGGGAATTTTGTCGTTAATGAGCCCATGATTTTGGGCCATGAGGCAAGTGGTACTGTAATAGAGGTAGGCGCCAATGTAAAGAACCTTAAACAAGGCGACAGGGTTTGCATGGAACCCGGGATACCGGATTTTAAAAGCGCTGAAACCCTCAAGGGTATGTACAACCTCGATCCCGCGGTACGTTTCTGGGCAACCCCTCCCATACACGGCTGCCTTAGGGAAACCGTGGTTCATCCGGCGAGCCTTACTTTTAAATTGCCGGACAATGTTTCATCCCACGAAGGCGCTTTGGTCGAGCCGCTGGCAATCGGCATGTGGGCGGCCAAGAAAGCCCGGATAGTGCCCGGCGATATCGCTCTGGTCATCGGGAGCGGGACTATCGGTATTGCTACCGCTCTGGCGGCGGAATCCTCAGGCTGTTCAAAGGTCTTTATTGCGGATATCAAAAGAGGGAAACTTGCCTTTATCACTCAACATTACAATAACAAACTGGAAACCATCGATTTAAACGAAAAAGATATCGCCGAATTTTTTGCCGAAAAAGGGATAGAAGGCGTTAATTTGGTGTTTGAGGCCTCAGGCAGCACGCGGGCTTACGAAAGTATCTGCAATTACCTTGTTCCCGGAGGCAGAATGGTCCTAATTGGGATGCCAAGCGAGTCTGTCCCCCTGGACGTTGTTGCCATGCAATCCAAAGAGCTATCCATTGAGACCATTTTCCGCTATGTAAATATATATCCCCTGGTCATTAACATGATTGCTTCGGGAAAACTGCACGTGGCGCCCCTGGTTACCAAAATATATCCATTTGCGGATGCGGTTGCCGCCTTTGAATACGCCTCGACTCTGCCTGAAAAAGACGTAAAGATCATGATCGATTTGGCTTGACACGCAAAAAGCAGGATATATAATTATATGCTATTACCCCTTCCCATTGATTAACAAAAACTGTAAACTATCTCAAAATCGTCTAGGAGGGCGTTTATGGGTTTATATGATGTAGTAGTTAGTGTAAATGACCAGTTAAATGGCATCGTATGGGGACCTCCAATGTTGTTCCTGGTCGTGGGAACAGGTATTTTCCTTACGATCATGGTGAAATTCTTTCAGGTTTCCAAAATCAAGCTTTGGTGGAAAGCTACTTTCGGGTATGTTTTTTCCGGCAAAATAAGGGACAAAGGAGCCGGCAGCAATATCACACCTTTCCAGGCGGTAGCAACTGCTTTGGCTTCTACAGTAGGTACTGGTAATATAGTCGGTGTGGCGACAGCTATCGTTCGCGGCGGCCCGGGCGCTGTTTTCTGGATGTGGGTTTCGGCGTTTTTCGGTATGATGTCCAAATACGCGGAGGTCCTTCTTGCGGTTAAATTCCGTGAAGTAGACGCAGACGGCACACACCACGGCGGCCCCATGTATTATATAGAAAAGGGCCTGAAGATGAAGTGGCTTGCCGTATTATTTGCCATATTTGCTACTTTTGCGACCTTTGGTATCGGTAATATGACCCAGGCAAACTCCATCGCAAGTTCTGTGGCAACCAGTTTCGGTATCCCCGTAATAGCAACAGGTATCGTAATTGCCATTATCACCGGCCTTGTTATCCTTGGCGGCATCAAGAGGATCGCCCAGGTTACCGAGAAAATGGTTCCTTTTATGGCGGTTTTCTATGTTGTAGGTTCCGTGGTAATTCTTATCGTCAATGTCGGCAGGCTTCCCGCCGCTTTCGGCATGATCTTTGGTAACGCTTTTAACTTGAATTCCCTGGAAGGCGGACTTATGGGTTATATCATAATGAAAGCCATGCGCTTCGGCGTCGCCAGGGGTGTTTTCTCCAACGAAGCCGGTATGGGTTCAGCGCCTATAGCGCACGCCGCTTCAAGCGAAAGCGATCCTGTAAAGCAGGGGCTTTGGGGCATTTTCGAGGTATTTGTTGATACAATCGTTATTTGCAGTCTTACCGCTTTGGTAATCCTCACTTCAGGCGTCAGCAGTTTTACAGCGGGCGCAGGCGCCACAAATTTTGTCGGCGGGCTCTTCTCAGGCGCAGACCTTACAATGGCCGCTTTCTCCGCCACATTCGGCCAGGCAGGCGGTATATTTGTAACGCTCGGCATACTTCTCTTTGCCCTTTCCACCATACTGGGCTGGTCCTACTACGGTCAGCAGAGCCTTGGATACCTCACAAACAACAATAAAGTATGGGATTGGATCTACAAGTTCATCTTTACCGTACTGACCATTGTCGGAGCTATCGGAGGGTTGACCCTTATCTGGGATATCGCGGATACACTGAACGGACTTATGGCAATCCCGAACCTCATCGCGGTACTCCTCCTCTGCAAAATTGTATTTGACCTGACAAAAGAATACGTCGCAAAGAACAAATAAAGAATCTCCAAACCAATCCTGGCGTCAGTCGGGATTGGTTTCAATCAACAAAGAGATGTCCTATAAGTAAGAAATAAACCACAGAGGACACGGAGTAACACGGAGTTTAATATGATTTTAGCTTTTTCTCCGTGAAACTCTGTGTACTCCGTGGTAAAGTATTCTTTTTAGACAGTCACATAAGGATGAGCAGGTTCTTTATCTATCTCATTCTGGGAGCGTTTTTTCTATCTTCCTGCAAAACTAACTCAGGCGGGCGGGCGTATGAACTCCCGGTGATCACGGAAGAGACTAAAACCGCCAGAACATTCACAATTATTGATTACAAAAATAAATCTATAGGGCAAGCTATTCCCGAATGGGTTAATCGCTATCTAAATTCGGGTCTTCGCGAAGTGGAAGCTTTAAGAACCTATCAAGGAAACTATGTCTTTGTCCACAAAAATGAGGGAAACAGTTTTAACGCCTTGCAGCTATGGAAAGACAATTTTTCCGTGGAACTGGATTTTCCGCGCATTGCGGCGGCCAGAATAGAAGCGCGCTTCAGCGCTGCCGTTTCTTACCCTGACGATGAATACGGCGCGTTCTATGAAGATTTGATCCGCGCCGCCTCGGACGCTTCCTGGACAGGCGCGACAACGAAAGACGACTTCTGGATTCGTAAAAGATACACCGCCAATGAAACTGAAGCCGAACAGGAGAACTGGGAGTTTTTTATCCTTGTAACAATGGAAAAATCCGGCTTTTCATCCCAACTGGAAATTGTTTTTGAAAGCATAAAGCCCATTCCGCCGCCTGACAAAAACCAGATCGCGGCGATTAATCGGGTTAAAGCACAGTTTTTTGAGAAGTTTTAAAAAACCCTTGTCTTTTACGACGCTTCTTCAAACTGGCTGTTGTAAAGCTCGGCGTAGAATCCGCCCTTTTCCAGCAATTCTTTATGGTTTCCGCTTTCGACAATATCACCGTCTTTCATAACAAGGATCTTGTCGGCGTTCTTAATGGTAGAAAGCCTGTGCGCGATTACAAAGGATGTCCGTCCGTGAGTGAGCTTGTCCATCGCATCCTGGACAAGTCTTTCGGTGCGCGTATCTACCGAGCTTGTCGCTTCATCCAGAATAAGCAGGGGGGAGTTTTGAATCATAGCCCGCGCGATGGTAACAAGCTGTTTCTGGCCCGCCGACAGGTTCGCCTTGTCGTTCAACACGGTATCATATCCTTGCGGTAATGTTTGTATGAAGTGATGGATGCTTACCGCTTTACAGGCGGCTTCCACTTCTTCGTCGGCGACGCCCTGTTTTGAATATATAATGTTTTCCTTGATAGTTCCCTCAAAGAGCCATGTGTCTTGCAGCACCATGCAGAATTGGTCATGCACGTTTTCCCGCGTGATTTGACTTGTCGGCACGCCGTCTATGCAAATCTCACCGCCGTTCAATTCATAGAAACGCATCAACAAATTAACCATTGTTGTCTTGCCCGCGCCGGTCGGCCCGACGATGGCGATCTTCTGTCCGGCTTTAACTTCCGCGGAGAAATCGTGGATAATGATTTTATCCTCTTCGTAGCCGAAGCGGACATGCTTAAATTCGACATTGCCCTTGATGCGCTCCAGTTTATCGCGCTTTTGGCTTTCATCGGCCAGTTCTTCCTCATCGAAAAACTCAAAGACACGCTCACCCGCGGCGGCTGTCCTTTGAAGCTGCTGCATGGATTGGGCCATCTGGGACAGCGGCTGCGTAAAGAAGCGAATATAGATCATAAACGCGACTATCACGCCGAATGAAATTGTGCCGTTCATGGCAAGAGCCGCTCCTGCCACACAGACAGCCACATAACCGAAGTTCCCGATAAAATTCATAATCGGCATCATCAAACCGGACAAAAACTGCGATTTCCATCCGCTTTCGTAAAGCGAGCCGTTAATTTTCTCAAACGCCGTTTTGGCCTTTTTGCCGCCGTTATATGCCCTGACGACATTGTGTCCCGAATAAACTTCCTCAATATAGCCGTTGATGTCGCCGAGTCCTTTCTGCTGGGCCTTAAAATGCTTTTGGGATTTCTTCATAATGATCGTCATCAGCACAAAACCAATAATTGTAGAAGCGACGGCGACTAACGCCAGAATCCAGCTATTGTAGATCATCATGATTAGCGATCCGGCAAACATGGTTATTGCCCTTACCAAATTGTCAATGCTTTGGTTCATTGTCTGCCCTATGGTATCCACATCGTTGGTTACGCGGCTTATTACATCGCCGTAGCTTGCCTTATCGAAATACTTAAGCGGCAGTTTATTGATTTTCTTTGAGATACCGGTCCGCATATTTTTCGATATTTTAGCGGTTACCGTCGCCATGATAAAATTTTCAGTAAAACTGAGAATTACCGACGCCCCGTAAAATAGAACAAGCAGCATAGCGATGCTGCGAACAGCGTCCATGTCGATTGCGCCCAAAACGGGAGTATTGTTTATTATCGCGGGAAGTCCCTTCGCGATTTCATTAGCCATGTTTCCGAGTTTGTTCGGGCCGGCTATTTGAAGCGACGTACCCAGGGCCGCAATAACAAGGGCAATTACGATAATGGGCATATAGCTTTTGCAATAGCGTATCAGCTTGATCCATGTCCCTTTAAAATCCTTTGCCTTTTCGCCGCCGCCCATCATACCGCGGGGCCCTCCCATGCCTCCGCCGAAACCTCCTCTGGCCGGCCTTTTTCTTTCGGTGTTATCACTCATGACGCTAATTCCTCCTCGCTTAACTGAGACATGGCAATTTCTTTATATACGGCGCAGCCGCGTAGCAATTCTTTATGGGTTCCTTTTCCGACAATTCTGCCTTCATCAAGCACGATGATCTGATCCGCGTCCATGATTGTGCCTATCCTTTGCGCGACGATCAGGTTTGTTACTCCGGAAGTTTCTTTTTTCAGCTCATTCCGCAGAACGCGGTCGGTTTTATAATCAAGGGCCGAGAACGAATCGTCAAAGATGTAAATTTCAGGCTTGCGGCACACCGCGCGGGCAATGGCAAGCCGCTGTTTCTGACCGCCTGAAATGTTGGCTCCGCCCTGCGATATGGACGCGCCGTATTCACCTTCCATTTTTTCGACAAAATCCGCTGCCTGCGCGATTTGAACGGCTTTCTTTACATCGCCGATATTGTATTCATCTCTGCCGTTATCGCCGTAAGCCACATTGGATTCCACCGAGCCTTTGAACAATACCGCCTTTTGGGGGACATATCCGATTTTGTTCAAAAGCGATTCCAGTTTATAATGCTTTACGTTTACGCCGTCAATTAGCACTTCGCCTTCGGTTACGTCATAAAAACGGGGGATAAGGTTGACCAGCGTTGATTTTCCGCTGCCGGTCGAGCCGATAAAAGCGACCGTTTGACCCTGTTTCGCCGTAAAACTTATATCTTCAATAACAGGTTTCGCCGCGTCCGGATACTTGAAGCTTACAGACCTGAATTCAACCTCGCCTGCAATACCTGGCTGGCCTGCAGTTTCGCCGCCGTCCAATATCAGCGGTTTTGTATCGAGCACCTCATTGATACGCTTCGCCGAGACGCTGGCGCGGGGCAGCATTATGAAAATCATAACGAGCATCATGAACGACATGATGACTTGCACGGCATAATTTGAAAACACAACCATATTGGCGAATATGGTCAGCTTGTCCATTGCGCCCGCCGCATTGATCAGGTACGCGCCTATCCAGTAAATCGCGAGCGACAGGCCGCCCATCATTAACTGCATAACCGGCATCATTAAGGCCAAAGCGCGGTTTGTAAACAGCTGGGTACCTGTTAGTTCAGTGTTGGCCGCCTCAAATTTATTTTCCTGGTAGTCCTCGGCGTTGTACGCGCGGACGACACGCAGACCGGTCAAATTTTCTCTGGTAACGCGGGTGACGTTATCGATCAAAGTCTGCATTTTTTTGAATTTCGGCATAACGAATATCATGAGTATCGTAACCATCACAAACACGATGAGGACGCCGACGCCGGTGGCCATCGACCATTCATAGCCTTTACCCAGGATTTTGGTGATGGCCCATACCGCCATGATGGGGGCTTTGATAACCAACTGCAGCGCCATAACGATCAGCATTTGAACCTGCATAATATCGTTTGTTGAGCGCGTGATCAGGCTGGAGGTTGAAAAGCGGTTGATTTCTTCCATGGAGAAGGATTCGACTTTACTAAACAACAGGCTGCGCAGCCGCTGCGAAAAGGAAGCGCAGATTCTCGCGGCAAAAAACCCGACGATGATCGCGGCCGCAAGGCTGCCAAGCGTGCACAGAAGCATATAGCCGCCATTCAGCCAGATGTCCCTCATGGCGCTGCCCGGCGTCTGTGTCAGCCTCGTTATTTTCGCCATATAGTCGGGGAGTTTCAGTTCAAGCCAAACCTGCGCGACGATGAAGATCAGACTTAACCCTGCCGCCAGCCATTCCTTAGGCTTGAGGTACTTGAGAATTTTTAACATTAAATAAATCCCTCCATGTTTTTACCAATTAGTATACGTTGTTTGCTTTGTTAATGTCTTGACCCCCACCCTCCCCGTCATTAGGCTCTAATCATGGAAACAACTTACATTCAAATGTTTTCCGCGGAAAACTCGCAGCTCATACCGGGGATACTCCTGTGGGGAATTGAGGTAATCAAGGTAATTCAAAGGCTAAAAAGCCCTGCCCTGACGGCGGTGCTAAAACTTATTACAGAGCTGGGAACCGATAAATTTTATCTTCCGGTAATTTTATTCATTTTCTGGTGGATTGATGAAAAAAAGGGATTCCGCCTGGGAATTCTTATGCTCTTATCCGCATGGATAAATACTTTATTAAAATCCACCTTCAAACAGCCCCGTCCTTTTAATATTGATCCGTCTTTGGGTCTGGCTTACGAAGGAACTTACGGCGCTCCGTCAGGGCACGCCCAGTATGCGCTTAGTTTTTGGGTTCCAATAGCCGCGTGGCTTGCCGGCGGGAAAACCGGCCGCAAGCGGGCCGTTGTCTGGGCCGCGGCAATTTTTTTCGTTCTATTGATTGGCTTTACGCGGCTTTACCTTGGCGTACACTTCCCGACCGATCTTTTAGCCGGCTGGGGCGTGGGCGCTATAGTCCTTCTTTTGATGTATTTTTTAAGCCCGCTTTTTACAAAACACCTGGCCGGCCAAGTCCGCTCGCAAAACATTTTGGCCGCCCTTGCGGCGCTTATCATGATCAGCGTTTATCCGGGCGACAGATCCCTTCCCGCCGTTTTCCTGGGTTTTTGCCTTGGCTACAACATAATGAAAAAGAATTTTCCTTTTAGCCCGCAAAGCGAGATAAAAGAAAAAAAAATCTCGGTCATGCTTTTACGGTGTATTACAGGCTTTGCGGGCCTGGTTGTCATTTACTTTGTACTGCGCCTGCTGTTTCCCGGCGAAGGTAGCCTTTTCAGCTACATTCCCTTTTGGGGCGAAACTTCCCCATTTTACGAGCTGGGGCGCTTCATCCGCTACGGCATGGTCGGGCTTTGGGCGTCCGCCGGCGCCCCGATGATTTTTCAGCGCATGGGGCTTTCTTTCGCAGCGGGTAACAATGAAGAACCAAAAAATGACTAGTAGTTTGGAAAGACTAAAGCTTTCCTTAAATTTTATCACGCAGAGGCGAAGCTATGATAAAAACATGCGGTTATCCGGTATAGTGTAGGTGTTCGGAAGAACAGCTGCCGGTTGTGATCTTTGCTGGGACACTCATGGCGAAAGCCTGTTTGATCCCGTTGAGGCGATT
>Ga0268262_10003192_pt1 | contig 17986 bp, 14 predicted proteins | sample TergutNc150P3_FD_190354 | JGI IMG/M metagenome (GOLD analysis project Ga0268262, IMG submission 190354) | Nasutitermes corniger P3 segment gut microbial community from laboratory colony in Florida, USA - Nc150 P3 (SPAdes) (version 2) | ecosystem: Host-associated > Arthropoda: Insects >...
AGGAACAAAACCGCCGCGAATATGGCAGTGTCGCTCATCACCCTGCCGCAAATGTTTTTGTCAGGCGCGATTATTCCCATCAACAATTCATCGGGGGCGCTCTTTGTTATAAGCCGAATGTTGCCGATGACCTACTGCATTGATCTGGTACGCGCTGTAGTTTACGCCGGAACACCGGAATATAATAACGTAGTTATGTTTAACCCTTTAATTAACTTTGCCGTTATTGCCGCGCTTACGGTATTGTGCCTTGTCATCGGGACTTTCTTCTTTGCGCGTTCTGAAAAAAACAGGTAAAAGCAGAAACACATGGCGGGTAAAACAGCGGAAGTATTTTTAAGTTTCAGACAGCGGCTGCTGAATTTCATACACACACGGGTCAGCCGAATTGAAGACGCCGAGGACATTTTACAGGAGGTGTTCTATCAATTTACCCGTGTCAATAATTTGATCAACCCGATAGAAAACATTTCAGCATGGCTTTACCGCACGGCACGCAACAGAATTATCGACCACTATAAAAAGAAGAAGGATGATTCATTGCCCGCATCTTACGATGAAGATAATGACGATGTTTTTGACGAGATAAGCGATATTATTTATGGCGAAGAGGCAACTCCTGAAATGGAAATGCTGCGTTCATTGGTTTTTGATGAGATTCAAACAGCCCTTGCCGATTTGCCAGAGGAACAACGTGAAGTTTTTGAGCTGACTGAGTTGCTGGATTATTCCGTAAAAGAGGCGGCGGAAAAAACTCACGCGCCGGTTAATACAGTTCTTTCGCGCAAGCATTACGCTGTGAAATTTTTACGAAAAAAATTACGGGAGTTGTATGACGATGTTATATGCAAATAGCGGGGCATTGACAAAATAGTTACCATAGATGATATTAAGAGAGAAAATAACAGGCAAAAAACATTGTGGCTTCATTAATTCTCTTAATAATTATTTATATCTCATTTATTAGTTTGGGTTTGCCGGATTCATTGCTTGGATCGGCATGGCCTTCAATGTATAACGGCTTAAATGTTCCCCTGCACTACGCCGGATATATTTCCATGATTGTCGCGGGCGGAACGGTTATATCAAGCATTTTCAGCGAAAAGGTTATCAGGCGGCTGGGAACCGGGCTTGTCGCCGCTTTAAGCGTTTTATTGACAGCGGTAGCGCTTCTTGGAATATCATTTTCTCATTCCTTTGCGCTGTTGTGCTTATGCGCCATTCCACTTGGCCTGGGCGCGGGTTCCATAGATGCGGCCCTGAATAACTATGTGGCGCTGCATTACAAGGCAAAGCACATGAGCTGGCTTCATTGCTTTTGGGGGGTTGGCGCTTCAGTAGGGCCAATTATAATGTCGTATTTTTTGATAAGGGGCAGTTCGTGGAGCCTGGGCTACCGCACGATTGGATTTATTCAATCCTCCCTTGTGATTGTATTATTTACCACTATATCGCTATGGGGAAAAAATAATTCCCAAAGCAGCAGCCCCCAAAACGGCAGCGAAATAAAAGAAACCCGTCAGGAATTACAATTTAGCCAATTGTTTCATACCGTCGGGGTAAAACCAATTCTTGTTGCGTTTTTCTGTTATTGCAGTATTGAAACCACAACCGGATTATGGGGAAGCAGTTATCTGGTTATTGAAAAAAATATTCCTCCCGAAATAGCCGCCCGGTGGATTTCGTTGTATTTTATCGGAATAACATCCGGCCGCTTTATTTCAGGTTTTCTGACCATGAAATTCAACAACCGCCAAATGGTCCGATTGGGTCAGGCTTTTATCGCCTGCGGAATTATCGCTTTATTGCTGCCCGTCGGCAGGGCATTATTATTGCCCGGTTTCTTTACAATTGGGCTCGGTTGCGCCCCGATATACCCAAGCCTTCTGCACGAAACTCCTAAAAATTTTGGCAGTGAAAAATCACAGGCAATAATGGGAATACAAATGGCAAGCGCGTATATAGGAACCACATTTATGCCGCCGTTGTTCGGACAGATAGCATCCTTTTTAAGTTTTAAAACTTTTCCGATATTTATCGGAGCTATACTGTTATTAAATATCTTGATGGTAGAATTAGTGAATAAAAAAATAGGAAAAAATAACCAACCAGTGTGAGATGATTTCGACCTTCCTACAAGGTTTTGTAGGTAAAGAAACAGTAAAAACAGGCAAACCTACCAGGTTTTGCAGGTAGCAAGCGCGTTTGCCCAGCCGTATATTTTTCATAAATGCATGTTCTGAAACACGCAAATCCATTTTGGAGGTATATTTATGAAAAAGTATACGTTTTTTTTATTTTGCTACGTGGCGTGGCTTTTTGCGGCGGCGGCCGCTTTTGCACAACAGGGAAACGGAGGCCAATTTGGGTACGGATTTACTGGCCCTCAAGGTTCTTCGGGCCAGTATGGGTATGGGTTCACAGGCCCATCTCAAATCGTTCCTGTAACCCAGGCTCAGTCTTATAGCCACGGAAGTCCGGTGATAATAAAGGGACAGTGACGGCACAAGGTCAGGCGTTCCGTTTGTCATCGGCTTTCATATAGTGTTTTACATGATCGTGTGTATGGTAGAATATTCCCTGCCCTGTGCGGAAACGGAAGCGTTGAACGCCGAAAACCATCTTGATTTAACGCCCCGCGAGCAGGAAATTTTTACCATGCTGCTTTCAGGCAGTGCGCCTAAAGAAATCGCTTATACACTTAAAGTCAGCTACTATACGGTTCTTTTCCATCAAAAAAATCTTTATCGTAAATTAGGCATACAAAGCAGGGCGGAACTTTTTGCCAGGTACTCAACTGCTCGGAACGGTTATATAGGGTGAGTACCTACTGTTATCGAATCTGCTGTCGCTTGACCTGCTCCCCGGCGCTTGTGTAGACCGTTGTGTTAGGCGGAACAGATTCGGTTATCCACACGTTGCCGCCGATAATGCTGCCGCGGCCAATTACCGTTTCGCCGCCCAGAATTGTCGCGTTGGAATAAATGGTAACGTCGTCTTCGATAGTGGGATGGCGTTTGCGGTTGCTTTCTTCCTTTTTCACCGAAAGAGCGCCAAGGGTAACGCCCTGGTAGAGCTTTACATTGTTGCCGATAACCGTTGTCTCCCCTATAACCACGCCTGTTCCGTGATCGATAAAAAACGATTCGCCTATTTCCGCACCGGGGTGGATGTCTATGCCGGTGCTGCCATGAATCATCTCGCTCATCATGCGGGGGATAAGGGGAACCTGAGCCTTCCAGAAATAATGGGCAAGCCGGTGGACGGTAATTGCCCGAAAGCCGGGATATGAAAGTATCACCTCTTCAAAACTTTTTGCCGCGGGGTCGCCACGGAAATTAGCCTGCATATCAAGGGATAATTTACGGCGAATCAGCGGGATTTCCTCGAAAAAACTTTCCACGATAAGTTCCGCCGAGGCGTGGCAGCCACCATGACCGCAGCTCAAAGATCCCTCGCGAACTGAAAACGCAAGGCTTTTTTCCACTTCGCGGATCAGCTCCCTGGCAAGGTGGTTTACCTTTTCCGCGGTCATGAGCTTCAGGTTGCTGTGATCAAGCCCCTGGTTTTCCCGAAAGCCGGGAAAAATAAGCTCGTCCAGGCCGCGCATGATGCGGGCTATGTTTTCCCTGCCGGGAAGGTTCGCTCCGCCTGAATGGTTCACCATGCCATAGTCGCCGTATGTTTCCATAAGCGAATTAATTATTTTGCCGATTCTGTCCATATACAAAGTGTATCAAAGTTCTGCCCGTCAATATAGGTGGTATCAGAAACTATACTTCAGCGCCGCCTTCACAAAATTGTTGTCCTTATACTGACCGAATTGCCCCTCTTTGCTGCCGCCAAAAATACCGCATGAAAGTTCAACAGACACCGCGTCTTTGGTCCAGACAAGCGAAGGTATAAACAGGAAATCGCTGTCTTCGATTCCGCACAAAACGGCAAGCCGGGCTTCCAGTTCATCGCGGAAAAACTTTTTGGAAATAGCGGCAATAATTTGCGTGGAAGTCATATCGGTATCAGCCTCAATATCAAGCATAGGATTATTTCCTATTTTGCTATCCATCAGGCGAATCGTCTCGTTGCACTGGAAATTAAGGTTAATGCCCCACACAAGATCGCGGTCAAAACCCAAAGCCCCCAAAAGCGCGGGATTGTAAACTGATCCGTCATCGCCGCTTAAATCCCCGGTGAGGTTTAGCGCAAGCTCCGCGCGGGCGTTAAAGCCAAAAAGTACCTGCGCCCAGTCAACGCCGATTTGGTGGTAAGGATTATAGGCGAAATTTATCGCCGCAGGCACAGGCGAAGGCGGCGCAAGCGTCATCGTAACAGCAGGCCTGGTTAAGCGCCCGTAGTAGTACTGCAAGCCAATGTCAGCCGGGCCGATGGTTGTTGTAAACCTTGCGCCCGCCTGCAGATAATCAAGCGTTGAAGTATCCTCCTGGCTTATCGGAACGCCCATCGCCTGAAGCTGGCTTAACTTTGCCATTTGCGCCGGAACCCAGCGCCCCTCTGTGGCGTAACGCAGCGGTTCAAAAAACGGCACAAACACGCCTTCAATTTTGGAGAAAGAGCCAACGCGGTACGAGGCGTGAATGAGCGGGCGCGCGATCTTTAAATTCATCGAGTCGCTTAGATCGGTTAATTCCGAGTAATCCAAAGGGTTGATCACGTCCAGGGGGCCAAAACTGTCGGCCTTGCCCCAGGTGAGCTTTCGTAAGCCGCCTTCAACTTCCAGGCCGCCGAAAAAGGCGCGGACATAAGCTTCGTCAATGGATACCGGCCTGGTTGACGGACGTAATTTCAGGTTAATTACACCGTCGGCAAAAGAAGACCCTGCGAAAAAATTGAGCTTTCCGGAAAAGACATCGCCCAGGCGCGTCTGATCCATCCCGTTGGAGAAATCATCAGCGTATCCCAAAAGCGACGCGGAAACTTCGCCCCCGACGGAAACGGCTACGGCGTTATTTGTGATACCGATGGTATCTTCATCGCCAAACCCAAAGCCAAAATCCTGCGCGTTAATGGTACTGCAAATAATAGCGCATAACAATGCCAAAAATATCTTTTGCTCTTTTCTCATTTTTTACTCCCCTTTTATCGCGTTCTCCCTGTCTCCAGATACGCTGTAGTAAAAACCCCTTCGGGAATCGGATCATCGTATTTGATAATCTCCATAAATATCGTCGTTGAGGTTCCCGCTCCGACCGTGGATATTTTGGTTTGCATAGGCGTCAGGCGTCCCTGCGCATCCTTAAAATCGGACATTTCCATCACCTTTACCATTTCTCCCCGGCGGTTGTACATTTCACTTTTATAGATCAAGAAACCAGTCTTGTCTATCCATGTTATTGTTTTGGAATATTGATAAGTATTGTCTTTCGGGACGGATTGAACCACGTAACAGGATTTCCCGTTAAGCGTTTCCTCGCGCAACAACGTATGGGTATCCAGGGAGAGCTCCCTGTCCATTGACGAGATGTCGTCATACGAGAAATCCGTACCCATAAAATTACCGCCGCTTTCGGAGGCCGCAATCCGCCGCACCCTGCCCAGGCTCGGTAAAAATATCCACTGATCCGAACTGCCCCCGGCAGTATCCATGGTCAGGAAGCGCGTCCCCGCTACATTGGCGGGGCTCTGAAACACTATCACGGTACGCGCCCCATTGGGGCCGTCTTTTGAATATTGATCAATAACCCGCTCCGACGTTGTTCCGTTCTTAGCGGTGATAACCATACGGGAGCGGGTAGAAATCGTATCAGATTGGACACGGTTCTTCGCGGAGTTCATAATGGAAGCGCCATCCTGTGCGCTAAGCAAACCCGCGCTCATCAGCAAAATTGCCAATACAGTTATTTGTTTCATTGCACATCCTCCTGGTTTACTAATTCTAAAAAAATGAATCTCGGTTTAATCACCATAAGCAGCGCCGGAATTACAGTCAGGCTGACAAAAGCGGTTATCACCATGCTTAATGCGATAAGAGCGCCTAGTTGTGCTATAATTCTGAATTGCGAGAACGCGAGCACCCCGAAACCCGCGCCCACGGACAGGGCGTTAATGATAATCGCTTTGCCGCAGCCGATGAAAGTCCGGCGAAGAAAATCCGGCGCTCCCGACTGGTATTCATGCTTGTAAAATTCAATAAAGTGAATGGTATAGTCAATGCCTATACCGACCGCAAGGCTTGAAATCAGGGCGGTTCCGAGGCTGAGCTTGATTCCCAGAAAACCCATAACCGCGAAGTTGCACAGAATCGCCAACGCCAACGGAATGGAGCTGATGAATCCGGCAACCAGGGCATTGTAGGAAAATGCCACGATTAGGAACACTATAAGCACGGAAACTAAAATCGATATAAGCTGGGAGTTAAAAATAAGATCGGTAACGGCCATTTCATAAGTTATGCTGCCGCCGATTATAACATCTACGTTTTTGGGAAAGTTCACCGCGATATACTCTTTAATCGTGTCGATAACCGCCTGGGAATCCCTGTTTCCTACCGTGCGTAACTGTACCATCGTCCTGATTGCCGTGGGTTCAAGCGGATCGTTGGAATAGCCTGAATCATCATCGCCGGAAAGCAGGACCAGGTAATTCGCGATCAGGCGCTGGAGTTCATCTTTGGTTTCTTTGCCGTAGCGCCCGGGATCTGAAGGAATTTCATAATAAGCCATGCCCTCATAATTGGTAAGGCGTTTCAGTTCCCGCACCAGGTCGCTGCCACTTAAATGCGACGATTTCCCCGCCGCGTTATCGAGAAACCTGATCAAATCCTCAGCGTTGTAACTGGTTAAACCATAAATGTTTTCCTGTCTCGGTGCTTCACTATAAATATCATCATTAAAACCAAAATCACTGAAACCGAAATCACCAAAACCAAAATCGCCAAAATCACTGAAACCAAAGCTTTCAGTCCCGGCAAACGAATTAACCGGCCGCAGCCCGTCTGGGCTTTCGCCGACATTGAACACCTGATTAATCCGCTTGATAATATCCGTAAAACCAACAACCTTGCCAGCAGCCTGAACATGCTCAGTCAGGTAAACAGAAAGGCCGTCTACCGCCTGTAACACGTCGGGGTGCAGCAGTTCTTCCGTAGTGGCGGCTTGTGTTACCAGATTTACGTCCTTAGAGCCGCCGAAATGCTCGCGGATAAAACGATCGGAGCGGCTGATGTCAGTCTCGTTTTGAAAAAATTCTACCACCGCGTTATCAACGACAACCTTTGAAAGCCCGTACAGTGAAATGAGTACAGTCAGTGCCGCCAGAACAAGTACCAGTATCTTTTTCTCCGCGATGGCGGTAAAAAAAGCGGCAATAGCGTTGCTGAAGCGATCGCCATCGAGCTGCACTTTTTGCTTTTCTTTGAAAAGGCGCGGACCCCGGAGCAGAAACATTGACGGAATAAGCAGTACCGCTACGACAAAAGCAGCCATAACGCCAACGCCGGCGCAAAACCCGAATTCGCGCATCGGGATAATCGGCGTAAAACAAAACGATATAAAGCCCGCGATGGTGGTAAGCGCCGCCAGAAAAACCGGTTTAATCAGTTTTTTAACAAGAGCTATAATCAATTCGCGGTGCTCTTCACTGGTAAGCAATCTATTCCGGGTATCTTCGGCATAATGAGTAACGATGTGAATACCGTAGGCGCTGCCAACCGCGACAAGAATTACCGGCAGTATGGTAGTAATTACCGAGAGTTTTATACCTAACAACGCCGCTATCCCGACAGTCCAGATTACCGCGATGATGACTGTCAAAAACGGCAGAACAACGAAGGCAAAACGCCTAAACGAGAAGAACAGCATTGCCAACACTACGATAACCACAAGTGGTATTAGCAATATATTATCCGCAATCATTGAATTATTGATAATTGCGTTAATGATAGGCTGTCCGGTGAAATACACTTGTTCTTCGCTTGAAAAGATATCCCCCGCTATTTTCCGGATTTTTTCGATGCTCTGCATTACTTCGGGACGGGTAAAATCCGCGGTAACCGCATTCAGGGTAATCAGGATCTGCGTTGCCGAAAGATCGTCGGAAACGAGTGAATTGCTGAACAGATCCCATGAAGCGATACGCCGCCTGAGCTCGGTGATCTCTTCATCGGTTCCTGAAAAATTTTCCGAAACCAAATCCGAAACAATGATACTTTCGCTGTCGCCGGTTATATATTGCGTTGACATGATCGAATTGACTGATTTGACGAAATCAATATCTTCAACTGCTTGGGAGAAATCCCGGATACGGCCGAGAAAGTTTTTTTCAAAAACCGTTCGGTAAGGACGCTCAAGCCCAACCAGAATCATAACCTGTCCGCCAAAAGTCTCGTCAACATATTCGGAGATAATTTTGGCGGGATTTTTATCTGGCAGGAAGCGGATGTTATTGTTGTCCAGCTCCGCACGGGGAACCCATAAGCCCAGAAACACCGTGATTATCGTAATAATGCCGACCAGCAAAGCCGGATGCTTGAAAAGCTTTTCCAACAGTTTTTGCATGTTTGACTCTTTATCTCTAATATCCTACAATGCAAATAGAAAGCAACACTCAGTTTGATTTAATCTGGTGTGTATCCTACACAACACTATGTGCCTGTTGGATACGCTACATTTTTTGTTAAATTGTAGGGAATCCCCTTTAGGAGAAAATATGGAAAAAAAGGAGAATCGCAAGAGCCGTTATTCCAAAATGGTAATACGCGAAAGCTTAATGGAGCTTATGAAGTCGAAATCGATTTTAAGCGTTTCTGTAAAGGATATATGTGACATCGCGGATATAAGCCGCTCAACTTTTTATGATCATTATAAAGATCAATACGATTTGCTAAAGCAGATAGAAGATGAGACCCTTGCCTATTTTGAAGATATGTTGATCAGGTATAAGGATAAGCAGACTAAAAAAGAGACTAACCAGATGCTTGAGGAAATGCTGACCTATATCGCAAATAACGGCAATACCATTCAGGTATTGTTAAGCGAAAACGGCGATATAGGTTTTCAAAAGAAACTTCTGTATCACTTTATTATGCACAATCAGATAATCAAATATTTCTCCGAAAAACAGAATGATGAAACAAAACCTTATTATTCGGTTTTTCTGGTACACGGAGCTATCGGTTTAATTCAGCACTGGTTAAAAGAAAATATGGTTATGCCTGTTCCGCAATTGGCAAAAATGATGATGAAATGGACAGAACACCAGAGTAAATTTTAAGCCTCTTTATTCAGCTTGCTCATTTCGCCAATACTTTCCTGAACCTGGCGGAGCGAAGCAAGCTATTATCCTGGCGGTTTCCAATCCATATTCCCACATTGGCTATGCGTTCACTTGCGCTGGGATGGGTTGTGGAAAACCCTGAGCGCTGGGAATTTTCAATGGTTTGCAGCGCTTTTAAAACATCCATAATGGCCATAGGATTATATCCCGATGCCGCAAGGAGAATTATCGCTTCCTGGTCGGCTTCCAGTTCCTGTCTTTGGGAATATCCGTTTTTTAGAAGGGTATCCATCATTGCTCCAACTGAATCACGGAAAACCAGGAGCCTCTGTGCCGCTGCGGAACCTCTGCCCGCAAAGGCTGATGCCCGATCCGCTATTGCCGACATTTCTTCATTGAACCTCATGGTGTTGATTATGTTGATGCTGTGCTTCAGCATTATGTGGGCAAGCTCATGGGCAATGACCGCGGCAAGCATATCTTCGGAATCGGTTAACTCTACCAGCCCTCTGGTGACAAAAATATGCCCCCCCGGACTGGAAAACGCGTTAAGCTCGGGACTGTCAAGAATAAGCGTATGGTAGCCGTTAAATATTTCTGGGTGAGAAGAATTAATCACAATGGTCTGGCAGATCAGGTTCACATAGCTGGTCAGCGCCTGATTGGCTGTATATGGCTTATAGATCGCTAAGATATTTGCCGCTACCGCCCGTCCCAGGAAATACTCGTCTTGCAGTGTAGTTTCAGTTTCACTTTCCAAAAAAGCCTTTTCCATGTCAGAAAAAGCGGCATCCGGGAAATTTAGCGTACTGTTTGCTTTGGGAGGCGTATTACCGGCCTGGGACTGCCCTTTGGGATAAATTGCCCCAATGAAAAGAAACCCAAAAACAAACAACAGGGCAAAGTTTTTCATTCCAGTTTTAACCCGCTTGCCTTTCTTGCGCTTTTTTTATCTGCAACATTTTCCCGCACTGTCATTAAAAGGTAAGGCGGCTCATCGCCTTCATAACTAACAGTATAAACTACACCGCCATAATCGATAACCCGGTTAACTGAATTATGATAAAGAATTTGGTATTTTTCACCGATACCTTCGCGGTATTTTCCAAATTGAATAACCGGGTCTCCCTCATAATCTTCAAAAGCGACATCCAAAAAAAATCCAAGGGCTTCATTGGTTCTGAGCCCGTTGGAGCGAACCAGGCCCGGTAAATTTTCCTGAATAATAACGGAATCCCTGGCCGCGGCGCCTCTTCGTAACAATTGGCCTTCTTCGATAATCGGTTCCGTATCTCCTGCGCCCAATCTGAGGGTAATAGTTTTGGAGATATAATACTGAAATTTCGGCGTATTGTTTACTCCGCCAAGTTCGGTAATAACGCTGTCGGTAATAGGTACAGCGCGGGCTGTCGTTGAACAGCTTATTAAAGCTAAAGGTATTGTGAGACAAGCAATAAAAAAATATAGAATTTTTGGTTTTAGAGACTTTTTCATCGCTACTCCTTCTCTGTAATGGTAAATATGATGCTGTTTTCCGTACGGTTATGCTAATGTTTCTTATCTGGTGCGTCAACAGTATTTTGCTGGCTTATTCTTATGTTTTAATTACGCATGAAGCCCCCGGCAGAATCACAGAACCAAGCGCGTTCCCCACCGCGCCGGTTTTGGGATCTATGGGACAAACAGTTACATGGCCGGAAGCCTGATGGGCTATAAGGACAAACTCCTCCCCGGGGGAAAAGCAGAAATTTCTGGGGCTGTCCCCAAAAGTCGGATAAGAACCGATGAAATTAGGTTTAAAGCCTTCTGCGGTGTTAAAAGCAGAAATAAGGTTTTTTCCCCTTACGGAAGCGTATAGCCTTGTTCCATCCGCGGTAAAATGGATGTCGGCAGCGGTATCCGCCTGAGTAAAAGCTCCTTCAATAAGGGGATACACGGCCTCTGGCTCCAACCTTGTGTTTGTCAATTTATAGCAAGCCATGCTTATGCCCAGTTCCATAACGGCATACACCAGCTTACCATCGTGGATGGCCAAATGCCTTGGCCCGCCGCCTGGCGGCGTGGAAACGACAGGACTTACATTGTCCGGAACCAGAGAACCGTCCTTCCTCTGGTTATAGCAAAACAGGCTATCGGCTCCAAGGTCGGCGGCAATCAGCAGGTTAATCCCCGGAACAGGATTGACCGAGTGGGCGTGGGGCCCACTCTGACGGCCAGGATTCGGGCCTGAGCCTTCGTGCTGTATTTCCGTTACAACAGCGCCGAGGGAGCCATCGGGAAGAATTTCAACGCCAAAGATGCTGCCGCTTTCATAATTCGCCGCGTAAAGATAGTTGTTCATTAAGGCAACATGGCAGGTTCCGGCGCCCGCCGCTTCCCGGCTGTTGAGGAAAGCCAAAGCGTTCCCGGCCCCTACCGATAAAGCGGATACCATTCCCGCCCTTCCAGTTTCATTGGCGGCATACAGGAAATTTCCCGAACGCAATAAAAAAGAAGGATTTTCGCCGCCATAAAATGAATCCTCAAGGCATAGAATGCCGCCGTCTGTGTCCAGGCTGAGAAGATGAATCCCCTTGTCCTTTGGATTTGAGGTATAACAACCAACATAAAAAAAATAAAGCATATCGCCTCGCCTTGAAAAAATAAACATCACCATTATAATGGGCTTACGGGTTATATGCTACCTGAAATTATTAAGCGCGAAGCAATATACCTTTGGTACTACTTTTCTATTTTACTCGGGCAAATAGGGCCGTACTGGGTTTTGGGTATGGCGCTTGGCTCGGTCATATCGGTATTTGGCAAGGAACGGATACACAAGCTATTTGACTCACTACAGAATAAACACCTCGGGGTGTTCGGCTTAATTCCCGCAAGCCTTATCGGGATTGCTTCCCCCCTTTGCATGTATGGGACTATACCGATTGCCGCGTCATTTTCGCAAAAGGGAATGCGCGATGACTGGCTTGCGGCGTTTATGATGAGTTCCATACTTCTGAACCCGCAGCTTCTTTTTTACAGCGCCGCATTGGGCAGCGCGGCGCTCATAATCCGTTTCGCGTCCTGCTTTTTCTGCGGCATCGCCTCGGGGTTTTTATTGCATATCTTCTATAAAAATAAAAACTTTTTCAATTTCAAAGGCTTTGGCGAAACGGAAAGCCGCGATACCGATCCCAACCTTGCCCTTCGCCTGCTTAAAAACCTCTGGCGAAATTTTAAAACAACAGGCCCGGCTTTCCTGATAGGGCTATGCCTTGCCGCCATGTTTCAGCGTTATATACCGGAAGATACTGTCGCGGCCCTTTTCGGGAAAAACCGGGGCTTTGGCCTCTTAATGGCCGCGAGTGTCGGGGTGCCCCTGTATGTATGCGGAGGCGGGACAATCCCGCTGCTCCAGGTATGGCTGCTCAACGGAATGACAATGGGTGCGGCCTCCGCATTCATGATTACCGGGCAGGCCATGAAAATAACAAACCTTGGGGCAGTAAAAATTATTCTGGGCCTGAAGCATTTTTTGCTTTATATATTATTTGTTTTATTGTTTGCCCTGTTAAGCGGATTCATGGTGGATTATATATTCAGAATTGGATAACAAGCGAAATTACAAGCGCAGCGTGTCCTTTATATCTTTCACAAACGTCGTAAGCAGTTCCATAAAAACAGGCAGTTGTTTCCCTATAAGCACTGTATCTCCTGCCTTGCCCGCAGCTTCCAGGGCGGCCGCTTCCGTCGCGATTTTCTCCGCCCCAAGGTTTGCGGACGCTCCTTTCAGGGCATGGCACTGAGTCACCAATGCGGACAGGGTGTCCGCCGAAGACAGATCCGCTTCCCTGGCTTTCTGAAGCAGAGGCAGCCTTTCTTCCACATCCTTGCATAATAAAGCCAGCAAAGAACGATAGCGTTCCTCTTTCCCTCCGGTCCTCGCGATGCCTTTCGCAGTATCAACACCCGGGATAATGAGCTTTGTTATTTGTTCTTCGCTATTTATTGTTTGTTCTTTGCTATTTGTTCTTTTCTCCCTCGGTATCCAGCGATCGAGCATTTCATCCAATTTTGATACGTCTATGGGTTTGGCAAGAAAATCGTTGAACCCGTTTTCGATAAACATTTCACGCATCCCCACAACGGCATTGGCGGTTAGCGCAATTATCGGAAGCTGCTTGCGCGTAACGTCATTTGCCATCTGTCCCTTTTCCCAGGTGCGGATTGCCGCGGTTGTCTCAATGCCGTCCATTTCGGGCATCAGGTGATCCATAAGTACAATGTCATAATCGCGCTTCTCAAGAGCTGCGCGTTTTACCAGTTCTATGGCCAGCAAACCGTTAAGGCATGTGTCCACCGATACCTTGTATGGGCTAAGAAGGCCTTCGGCTACTTTGAGGTTGGTGGCGATGTCATCTACTACCAGCAACCGCGCGCCCGGGAATGTGAACCGGATCGTGTTGCCGTTTCCGTAACTATCATAATAACCCTTGCTGTCCGCCTTGCCGTTGAGGGTGTTGGCAATTGACAGGGACTGAACCGGAATAGATACAAAGCGCACACCGCTGATATAAGCCTCGGTTCCCCATTCAACCATGAGGGCAAGTGGTGGTTTCCTGTCATTATAGAAAAAACCGTGATCCATTATCGGCTTGATCTTTTCATAAAGACCGTAACCGGAAAACACATAGAACCACTCTTCCAGATAAAGGGCAGCGGCAAAATCATCCGGATTCATCACCAAAGTATATGGAACATTCAGGTTTTCCAAAGTCCAGCATATCGATTTGGCGTAAACTTCCCTGCCTTCATAAACCAGCACCTTCTTTTTTCCCGCCTCCTCCACCATGGCAAAGGGCGTTTCCGATTCAAAACCCTGTGGGATAATCGCCGTAAAGGTACTGCCTTTGCCGTATTCGCTTTCCACGGTTATATCTCCGCCCATCGCGACACAGAGGCGTTTTGTAATAGCAAGCCCCAGTCCCGTTCCTTCGATACCCTGGTTTTTCCCTACGTCCACTTTGACAAACTCGCCGAATAGTTTATCCCGATCTTCCGGCTTAATTCCTTTTCCGGTATCGACAACTGATATTTTGAGCCAAATCTGTTTATCGTCACGCTTATCTTCGGTTATAATCAAGCCAATATTGCCCTTTTCCGAATACTTGACCGCGTTGGACAGAAGGTTAAGGAATATTTGCCGCATCCGCACTTCATCCCCGAAGAAGTTATTGGGGATATTCCCGTCTATATTGGTATAAAAGCGGAGAGGTTTTTCCCCGATCCTCATACGGATAATATTGATCGAGTCGTTGATCAGGGATGAAAGCATATATTTGACGGGGGTTATTTCCAGCTTGCCCGCTTCAATTTTTGAAAAGTCCAATATATCATTGATAATGGAGACGAGATTATTCCCCGCCTGTTTTATGTCCTGCGCGCGGTCCCGGGCTTCTTCCGAGAGTTCTCCCCTCAGCAACAGTTCCGCCATACCGATAATCGCGTTCATGGGGGTGCGGATTTCATGGCTCATTTTCGCGAGGAAATCGCTTTTGGCATGTGAAGCGGATTCCGCCTTCCGGTTTGCCTCAAGCAACTGTATATTCTGTTCAGCCATCTCGTTTTCCGAACGGGAAATGAAAACATTTATAACAACAAACAGGAAAAAGATAAGGAACAGCATACTGAAAAAAACGGTATTCATGGCGTGATTCAGCGCCAACAGGCCCGGCAACGGATAACTCACTGCCAGATACCATTCCATCGCCGGGATAGAGTTTACCAGGTATATATTTTTATTATGGACAAAACTCCTGCTCTCCCCTTCGGAAAGCTCATGCGCCGCTTTAATCAATTCTTTTCCGGTTTCGCCAAGCAGTTCGTCAATGCGGACCTTATTTTCAACAAGATTGTAATCTACCGCCGAAGTAATTTCATTGTACTTGTTGAACATATATGAGGTGATATGCGTATCGAATTTCCGATAGCTGGATGCGACAAAATTTGAAAAGTCAGTGAGGTTTATGCCAGTACCAAGCATGCCCAGAGGTTTTCTTACGGTATCCGTGTCAGTAAATACCGGGACATTGACCCAAAGATTGATTTCGTCCAAATCAGGATTGTAGTTAATGTTAAAATTAAATTTTTCTGTTCTGTACAGCGTTAAATTGTACCAATAATTTTCAGGATCATCCGGATTGACAACGTACGGCGCGTTTCCTGTTGAATAAAATATCTTGTCCACGTCATTGATCCAGAAAATCAATTTATTGCTAAAATGTTCCTGATAGAGGTTAAATTCGGTATGCGCCAGCAAGCCAAGGACCGGATCAGAGGGATCCATAAAGTACTGCCTGATAACCGGAGTGTCTGCCATTTTCAGCACAAGAGCCAGTTCGCTGTTAACCGTAGTTGCCAAACGCAGCATCATTGTTTCAGACGTTATAGAGAGTTGTTGCTCAATGAAAGAAAGGTTGGTTTGATGTGTGGAAATTGTATATGCCACAATAGCCGCAATGGCAATAATCAGAAAAAGGATGCCGGAAAAAGCAAGGAACGTCCTGTTGACGGATTTTATTAATAGCCTGACAGGTTTTGTTGTCATGTCAATTTATGATATTCCCCTCAGTTGAGTCGATCATTACCAAAAACCTGTTGCTTGAGTAAATAGAAATAGAGGCAACTACCCTGAATTCTTTGGTAGTTGCCCCTATCCTATTGATAGCTTGTAAACAACATCACCGCCTTATTCAACTTTGAAGCGCGAAACCTCCCTTAACAAATCATCAATGGCTTCACGGTTCTTTACGGTCATCTCGTTGACATTGTGCACCGCTATGTTTATCTGATCCGCGCCCAATGACATCTCGTTCATGCCGCCGGTTATTTCCTGCGTCGCTTTTTCAAGGTTCTGGCATTCGCGCAGGACTTCCTGGCTTCCGACGTGCATTTCATCGGAACTGCTCCTTACCTTTTGCGTAAGCTCGCTCAGGCTGCTTGCGCTCTTTAAGACCTGCTTGCTCCCCTCGGTCTGCTCTTCCATCGCGTTGCGGATATGCAATTCCTGATCCGAGACCGTATTTACGCCTGAGTCAATCGCTTCAAATTTCGTAAGCACGTCCTCGGTGGAGGCTGTAACTTTTTTGATTGATTCAGCTATTTTTTCCAGTACCTGGCCAATCGTTTTGGACTGCACGCCTGAGTTTTCGGCCAGCTTGCGTATCTCGTCGGCGACTACGGCAAAGCCTTTTCCGGCTTCCCCCGCGTGGGCAGCCTCAATCGCGGCGTTCATCGAAAGCAGGTTGGTCTGGCTGGCTATTTTTTCCATTACGGTGTTGATTTCCATCAAGCCCTCGGATTCGTGGGCTATTTCCTGGATGTCCGCCGCGACTTCCTGCAGCCCGCCGCGGCCAACTTCGGAGGCTTCTTTCAGCGAATTAACATTTACGGCGTTGTTGACAAGCGTATTGGTTACCGAGCCGATATTGGCTACCATCTGTTCAATGGCGGCTGAAGCCCTTGAAACATTGCTGCTCTGGTTTTCAATATGGTGGTTGAGTTTGCTGATGTTGGCGATAACATTCTCCATAGTCGCGTTGGTTTCGGTTACGCTGGCGCTCTGGCTGACAACACGGTTCTTGATGTTTTGGATGCTGGCGGTAATCTCGTTTATCGCCGCTGCGGTTTCGGTCATATTGCTGGCAAGGGTGCTGGCGATATCCTTCAATACGCCTGCCTGGTTCCTGATGAGGAGCACCAGGTTTTTGATTTTCTCAAGCGTTTTGTTGAAGTAATTGGCAAGGTCGCCTACCTCGTCGTCGGATTCGACCTCAATGCTGCGTGTCAAGTCGCCCTCGCCTTCTGAGATTTCCTTGAGGGTATCCGCAACATTGACGATAGGCTCGGTAGTCTTGGCCAGGACTTTATATATAATTACCACCGCTGCCGCGATAGCTACCACAGCCAGAATAACAACAAACAGCATCATAAAGTTGACGTCTTTCAGGATGTACTTTTCAGTTGAGCCGATCATCAGCGCCCATGTTGTCGGGGAAGCCGCCAGGGGGACTGGGGCTATGGCCATTATCATGTTTGTATGCAGCATCGGGTCGTAATTTTGGCCCTCCCATTCCTGTGCGTTTTTAACACAATAGGAAACCTTGTTCAGAGATTTTCCGTATTGCGTTTCGTCAGCCAGTTGACCTCCTATCATCTCCGGCAGGTAATTTGCCAGAATAAACCCGGTGTTGGTGTAAATCGCCATGCTGGTAACTTCGTCGAAATCGCGGATAGTATCCTCTACCAAAGGCTGTATCTGGTCAATAGGAAACTGGCAGCCTACAACCCCGACCGGTTCATTGATGCGTTTATTAATGATGGGGACCATGATCCTGTAACACCAGACATCTTCTCCATTCATATTAATTTTTAAGGGGTCGCTCATTTCGACTACCCTGCTGTTGGGCCCGGCAAGGTGGTTCATTGCCTCCTCAACGACGATGCTGGTAATAGTCTTTATCGACCCGCCTTCCCTTGTCAGGGCAAAGGCGAACTGGCCCGTTCCGGTTGAGCCTGGCCTGCCTATATATTCGCTGTCCATGCCGTCAAGGGCGTCCACCTTCCAAATGGTAAACATCCGGGCAAAAGCGGGCATGTCCTCAAAAACAGATTGCAATGTATCCTCATATTTCCCGCGCCGCGTCGCCGGTTCCACGCTTTCATAAAAGTTCATTATATTCGATACCGATTGCAGCACTTTTATATAGCCGTCTAT
>Ga0268262_10003193_pt1 | contig 17979 bp, 15 predicted proteins | sample TergutNc150P3_FD_190354 | JGI IMG/M metagenome (GOLD analysis project Ga0268262, IMG submission 190354) | Nasutitermes corniger P3 segment gut microbial community from laboratory colony in Florida, USA - Nc150 P3 (SPAdes) (version 2) | ecosystem: Host-associated > Arthropoda: Insects >...
GGAATTATGAAAAGCGGCAAGGGAATAGAGATACACAAGGAAAATTGCAAAGTTTTGAATAAATTTCCGCAAGAACAGCAAATATCCCTGCAATGGGAACATCACAACCACGCAAAACCAGCGTTCAAATGCGTTTTCAGGGTAGAAGCAGCAGGCAAAATGCAAATGGGAGACATTTTCAGCGCGGTTTCAAAACACCACGCGCTTGTGAAAAAAACTATATTTGAGAACAAAGAAGGACAGCTAAGGGGCAAAATAGATTTGCTCGCGTTTAATTCTGCTCAGGTGAAGAACATAGAGCAATCGTTAAAAGCCATTGCTGGAATTCAAAGGATAAAACTGCTATGAAAAGCACTATTAAAATTCACGTTCCGCCATCGCAGCAGGTTATGCGCAACCGCACATATAACCGCCACATGCGCAATTTGTATTACGAAAAATCCAACTATCAATTCAGAAAAATCAAAAAATCCATGGATGCTCAAGTTTTGCCCAAAGAACGCGATATGTTGATAGAACTCTATGAATTTCTTAAACATTTGGATGTGTGCCAGTTCTATGCAAAGCAGGCTGTTTATTGCGACAAGCACGAAAAAATAGTGCCCTATTCTCAAGACCACCACTGGGGAATTTTGCAAGAAGAACTTTTGCTGGTATATTTTTTGGAACAGCAAATTTCCAGCGCTAAATATGTGGTGAACCATATAGAAACAAACCAGAAGATTCAGTCGTTTGCAAAAAAAGCAGAAAACGATGTTGTTGTGCATCACATACTCTCCAACATAGACGAATTGAATAAAGACACAGAAAAAGATTTGCGTTATTTTTGCGATAACATTGAAAAGAGATACAAGATAGGAAATAAATTATTTGGCGTTTTGCAGGAATTACAAAATTTTCAGTAGGGGGGGAAATTTTATGGAAGAGAGAAAAGAATCGGCAAAGCAGCAGCGTATTATATGCGGAATAAGAGCCGTAGAAGAAATGCTCACTAAAAAGCCGGGCTTGATTCATAGGGTGTTGTTTAAACTTAAAAGCGGCAATGTTAAATTGTATGAGCTGCAAAAACTTGCCGAGCAAGCGAATGTTCATATTCAGCAGGTAGAAGAAAAAACTTTGGATAAATTGACAAAAAAGCACGGCGGAGTTATTGCCCTTTGCCACGAAAAAGCGGTGCTGCCTTGGAATGAAACGCGAAAAATTTTGCTGGAAATAAAGAAAAACGATATTCCCTGCAAAGTTGTTGTAGCCTCAAATTTAGAAGACCCTCATAATCTAGGTGCTTGCATTCGATCTTCGTTTGCGCTTGGTGTTAATATTATGCTGCTTCCGTCAAAAGGTTCTTGCGGATTAACGCCCGCTGTGGAACGCAGCTCGGCAGGCAGCCTTGAAAAAATAACTCTTTGCCGCCCAAGCAACCTTGAAATTGCCTTAAAGGAACTCAAAGAAGCTGGTTATCAAATTGTGGGTTTAGACGGGCACGGCAAAACATCAATAACACATTTTAAATTTTCCGAACACCTTGTTATGGCAATTGGCGGCGAAGACAAAGGGCTTCCTCCATATATAAAAAAATATTGCGACTCTATTGTGAAAATCCCAATGTTTGCAGGGGCTCACTCCTACAATGCGAGCGTGGCACTTGCGCTTGGGTTATATACTGCAAGTTTTTCTACATTTACTAACACTCAAACCGGAGACTGAAATGAAACAGATATCAGCGCAAAACCTTGATTTTAAGGAACTGAACGAGCAGGTGAAAGCGGCTACGGAAGATGTTTGCGTAGATCATTGCTATGGGCAAAGATTTATGGGTAGTGCCATGAAGGGAAAAACGCTTGTGATAAACGGAACGCCCGGCAATGCTTTAGGTGCTTATTTAGACGGTGGCATTATTGAGGTGAAGGGCAACGCCCAAGATGCGGTTGGCGACACGATGAATGACGGCAGAATAATAGTCCACGGCAACACAGGCGATGCTTTGGGCTACGCCATGCGAGGCGGAAATATTTTTATACGCGGCAATTCTGGCTACAGAACAGGTATTCACATGAAGGAATACAAAACCAAAAAGCCAGCTATTGTGATAGGTGGCAAAACGGGCAGCTTTTTAGGTGAGTATTTAGCAGGCGGAGTTATAGTTGTGCTTGGCATAGATGTAGAGGATATTCCTGTTGGGAATTTCACAGGCACAGGTATGCACGGCGGTAAAATTTTCATAAGAACAAACAAAGAACTCTCCGGTCTTCCGGCTCAAGTTGTGCTAGAACTCGCTTCTGCAGACGATTTGAAAGAAATAGAACCTTATATTGCGGAGTTCTCCAAACATTTTGGCGTTGACGCAGGCTCTTATTTAAAAGACCGCTTTTATGTGTTGAAACCAAATGCCAAGAATCCTTACAAGCAGCTATATACGCATAATTAGGAAATTTTATGACTTTGAGCAATAAAACAATTTTTGATAAGGCTTGCGGTGCAGGCTCTCTGAATGTTTTTGTTGACCCCCCCCCCCCCCCCCCCCCCCCCCCCCCCCTCCATTTATAGCAAAAAATTTTCCCTTCAACAAAGAGGTTCATTATGAAAACCGATCGTTTTCTATCGGCGGCTATATTCGCATTAGCCTTGGTATTCACCTTTTCTTGCTCATCTGGCGGCGGCAGTGGCGGTGACGGTAGTGCCGAGCTCTCCAGCAGTTCCAAGCGACAAAGAAGTTCTAGCAGTTTAGCTAACTCCGGTGGCAAAAGTTCTTCGTCTGTTGCTAGTTCGTCTTCTTCTGTGCGAAGCAGTAGCGGTAATGAGCAAAGCTACAATTATTGCATTATAGCAGGCAATACCTGCTTAACAGGTCCTTTTACCGCCAGCACTTGCAATGGTCAGTTGAGCAACAGTTGCCCTAACGGTTCAAGCTCAAGCAGTAGCAGCAGTTCGTCAGTTGCTTCTAGTAGTTCTTCCGTTCTCAGTTCTAGTTCTGTTGCAAGTTCAAGTTCTGTGGCGGTGCCTTCGTCAAGCTCAAAGCCGAGTAGCAGTTCTAGTGTCGCCAGCAGTTCCAGCCTTGGTTGCACAGCAGCCGATAACACTTCAACACGATATTGTTCAAATGGCACTATGAAGAATTATGGTTTTGTTACTTACGAAGGGCAAACATACAAAACTGTTGTAATAGGTACACAAACTTGGATGGCTGAGAATTTGAATTATGCCGTTGCAGGTAGCGAGTGTATCGACAACAGCGAAGCCAACTGCAATACATACGGCAGACTTTACGAATGGGCAACTGCAATGGCTTTGGATGCTAGCTGCAACTCCAGTTCTTGCTCTGGGCAAATAAAACCAAAGCATCAGGGTATATGCCCCGATGGCTGGCATATACCTAGCGATGCTGATTGGGATGTATTGATGACAGCGGTTGGAGGTGCATCTACAGCAGGCAAATATTTAAAGGCAGAAAGTGGTTGGAGCAACGGTGGCAACGGCGAAGACAAATACGGATTTGCGGCTCTGCCGGGCGGCTACGACAATGCTGCCAACACGATCCATTTCTACGGTGTCGGCAACGCCGGCAGCTGGTGGAGTGCTATTGAGAACAATACCTACAACGCCTACTTCCAGAGTATGTCCGCCAGCCAAGAGCGTGCTGCCAAGGGCAACGGCGCTAAGAACTACTGGTTGTATAGTGTTCGTTGTGTGCAGGACTAGAAAACAAAAGCTGTTTTCGGGTCAAAGGAACCAACCCGTTTTCAGTTCAACAAGAGGTTCCTAGGAGAAAAAAATAGTATGAAGCAAGATGATGTTATAGGGTGTGGAGTTATTACAGTTGTAATTATAGCTATTGTGTTGTCCATAAATGTTTCGATATTTGTTGGTGTGCTCTTTTTCTTCGGTGTTGGGGGGTTAATTAAAAACGCACCAGAGATTTACGACTACTTAAAAAAACAAAAAGGTCCTTTCTTTATAGACCCAAGAGACGGAAAAAAGTATAGAACCGTTAAAATCGGCAAGCAGGTTTGGATGGCCCAGAACTTGAATTACGAAGCAGAAGGAAGCAAATGCTACAATAATGACTCTGCAAAAGCCAAAAAATATGGGCGGCTTTATGATTGGGAAACGGCTATGAAGGCCTGTCCCGAAGGATGGCATTTGCCAAGTGATGCGGAGTGGGATGAACTCATAAATTATGCCTATTCTCACGGTCTGAAAGCATCGTCCGGCTGGAACAACGATGCATTTACAGGAAATTCGGCTAATGGATCGGACGTTTACGGTTTTTCGGCTCTGCCTGGCGGCAAAGGCGAGGGGTTCGGTGGGTTCAGTAGTATCGGTGACGAGGGTAATTGGTGGTCAAGCAGCAGTCGCTGCTGGTATATGTTTGGCAATATGGGGTTTGAATCTGGCCTTGGATCTGGGAAATTATGTTCCGTGCGTTGCGTACAAGATCAAGGCAATGAAACATAGGTTACTTTAAATGAGAAAACAGAGATTCCTTTAAAGAATGATTTTTTACTATGAACGAAAATCCAACAACCGCCGAAGAGCAATGAAATAAATTCCACATTTATGGCGTATGCAATACGCCCCTACAAATCGTATCATTGTATTATTCTGGAAAATAAGTCTTAACCGACATTTGGTATAGATTTTATATATGGGCGTTCTTATTATTCTGTTTAATCCTGTAAATTCTGAAAATTCTGGTTCAGACAATTTCCGCTATGCAGTTGCAGAGCGGGTTTGTTTGCGCAAATGGTTTTTAATATCAGCTGCAGTATAGCCTTTCTCTATGAGGTCTAGAATTTCCTCGTCTCTTTTCTCACGACCAATATCAATGCCATCTTCCATAGCTTCCCTTTGCCAAACACGCTTGGCATCATCCCAATTCCATCCGCTCAACAACATATTATGTACCTCCGATCCGTGTTTCTTCAAAAAATCCCTAAGCACATCCTGACGTATGCAATCGCCAATGGCTCGCTTTATTGCGCTGTCCCTATCCATTGACTTAACATACTCCTTCACTAAATATATAAAAATTTCGTAGCCTTTCAATTTTTCGCTACGAGTTGCAAATACCTCGTTCCTACCCTTGTTTATATTATAAACGTTCACCACAAGTTCAAGATTGGCAAGACTTTCAGGCAGAGGCTCGCTGAACATATCGGAAAGTTTCATTACCTGCCTGTCTGGGCATTCTTCGTCTCCGTTGTAAAGCACTATGAATTCTGGGTTCGGAATGGTTATCTTTTTCGTGCCGTATAGATTATCTTCGCTAACTATCTTCTCGTAAACTCTTGAAATATAAATAAGCATCCTTAGCGGCATATTCGGATTCATTGAAGATTGGTGCTCAATCATAACCACGAATTTGCCTTCTATAACAAAAGATATGTCGTTTATTTGTTCCATAAACAAGGCATCTTCAAGCGTGGTTATCCAAACATCGGTATCGCTACCGTAGTTGGTGTTCTCTATCGCGTTGTACAACTCCAGCAGGTTGTTTTTTTCACCGAAAAGCAGCGTGAAAACACTGGACTTGTATTTGCGGTTGGTTTTGACTTCGGTCATTTTGAATCCTCCATATTTTTCCTTGTCACATATTAGACGTAAAAAAACGGAAAAAAAATCCAAAAATCGTATTCTTGCAAACAGTTGTTTGCAAGAATGTGCATTTTTTTGGGAAAAAAACAAAAAATGAGGTTGTCGTGCGTTTGTGTGAGGTTGTAGGTGTTTTTTTCTATATTTAAATTGATAGAGTAAATTTTACATAGTTCAAAAAATTGGAGGGGAAGTCTTATGACTATATTCAGGCAATTGCTGTTTGTTTGGCTTGCTTTTTTTCTAATGGCATTCATAAGCTATTTGTTTGTGAAGGACATTGTGAGCAACTATTTAACAAAAGAGGCGAAAAGTGCCTTGTCTTACACGCAGTCAAAAGTGACTACAGATTTGCTGGGGATAGAAACATCCCTGCAAAATTTTTCGCATAGCATAAGCAGCATGATTTCACATGGCTGTTCTACAAAAACATTAATGGGATATATGGTCGGGGTTACAAAGTATCTCACTTCCAGTGATGCGCATATATCCGGTTTTAACGGCATTTACGGAGTTTTTGATGCATTCGGAGATATGTACCTTGACGGAACTGGCTGGGTTCCGCCAAAAGATTATGATCCAAAAGAACGCCCGTGGTACAAATCAGCCATAGCCGCAGGTGGTGGCATAGCCACTACAACACCATACATAGATGCACATACGGGAGAAGTTGTAGTGACCTATTCAAAGCTCATTTTTGATGATGATGGCAAACAACTCGGTGTTGTGTGCATAGATTTGTTGCTAGATAGAATAGCGAAATATGTTATTAGCACACGACTTGCCGAAGATGGTTATGGAATATTATTGAACGAAAATCTGGAAATTATCGCAAGCCCCACAAAAAAGAACATAGGTAAATCTCTCGCCGATTTGCCGCACAAGGATTTTATAGATGTAGCGGATGGTTTAAAAAATGGCAAGGATATTTCTGAGCATAAAATATTAGATGAAGAACATGATTTTGTTCTGTTTACCAAACGATTTGAAAATGGTTGGCACATGGGAATTATAACTCCCACAGACCAATACTACCAAAAAGTTACGAATATGAAAATATTTATTGCTGCTTTAGGAGTGTTTTGGGCATTGACTCTCAGTTTTATATTGTTTCGCCTCGCTATGGCAAAACAAAAAGCCGATGAAAAAAATCTGGTGGCAGAAGCTGCTTCAAAAGCAAAGAGCGATTTTCTCGCAAAGATGAGCCACGAGATAAGAACGCCTATGAATGCGATAATAGGAATGGCAGAACTAGCACTCCGCGAGAGCAGACCGAATATCATTCGCGAACATATTATCACAATTAAGCAAGCCGGAGCAAATCTTTTATCCATAATCAACGATATTTTGGACTTTTCAAAAATTGAGAGCGGCAAGTTGGAAATAATCCCCAGCGACTACCAATTTTCTTCTCTGATAAATGATGTGGTGAGCATTATCAGAATGCGCGTGGTGGATTCAAATTTGATTTTTGTTGTGAATATAGACTGCAAAGTTCCCAATTCTCTTTTTGGAGACGAGGCTAGAATAAGGCAGGCTATGCTCAATTTATTGACCAACGCTGTGAAATACACAAAAAAAGGTTTTGTCTCTTTTTCTGTGGGCGGAGAGATAACCGAAGACAATGTTTTCTTAACCATAGATGTAACAGACAGCGGAAATGGCATAAAGCAAGAGGATTTGAGGAAATTGTTTGGCGAGTTTGTGCAGATAGATTCGGCATCTCATAAAGGCATTGAGGGCACAGGGCTTGGTCTTGTGATAACAAAAAAACTTGTGAATGCCATGGGTGGAGACATAAGCGTTCAGTCTGAATACGGCAAGGGTAGCACATTTACAATTACGCTCTCGCAAAAAATACGCTCGCCCGAACCTTTGGCTTCGGTTGAAAACCCAGAGGAAAAAAGCGTTCTTGTTTATGAACCTAGTGAAATATATGCCAATTCCATAATATGCACCGTGGATAATTTAGGCGTGATTTGCCATAGAGCAGAAAACGATTATGATTTGCGCGAGAAACTGCAAATGAAGGATTACACATTTTTGTTAGTTTCTTATCCACTGCTGATAAATGCCAAAGCGATAATAAGGGAACTTAAATCCAAAACCCAAATAGTTGTGCTTACAGAATTTGGCAATGCCACAGCAGATATGAAGTTAGATGTATTGGCAATGCCGGTACATTCCATATCGATTGCGAATATATTGAACGGAGTGTCCGGTCGTTTTTCTTATAGCTCAAATGAAGATGCTTCTGTGGCAAGGTTCAGCGCACCTAAGGCTAGGATTTTAATTGTGGACGATATAGGCACAAATTTAAAAGTAGCCGAAGGTTTGATGCTGCCATACAAAATGCAAATGGATTTGTGCATGAGCGGTGCTGCGGCTATTGAGGCTGTAAAGAAGCACCCATACGACTTGGTGCTTATGGATCACATGATGCCGCAAATGGACGGCATTGAAGCCACAAAGCTCATAAGGGAAATGGGCAGCGAAAATCCGAGCTATGCAGAACTACCCATTATAGCACTGACGGCTAATGCTATTTCTGGCATAAAAGAGATGTTTTTAGCAAATGGCTTCAACGATTTTTTGTCAAAGCCCATAGACACTGTTAAGCTCAATATTGTTTTAGCAAGATGGATTCCAAAGGAGAAGCAAGAGAAAATGGACGGTATAATGGAAAAAAATTCTATATTATAGCCAGTCTTATGAAAAATATCAAAAAGTATATCCCTGATTTTCTTTTAAAGGCAATATCGGGGATTGTGGAAACCTACGGTAATATTACCGGCAAGAATGTGGAAAAAACGCAGAGTTATTTGGATTTATTGATAAAAGCCATATCAAAACGCGGTTTGTATGCAGAAGATATGCGTGGTTGGGATATAGGTTTGATATTGAAGTCCTCTAAGTTGTATGATGTTGGCAAAATTGCTGTGAAAGACGAGATTCTCAATAAACACGGCAAACTCACAGAAGAGGAATTTGCCGAAATAAAAAAGCACCCTACTAGCGGCGAAGGAATTATTGAAAAAATGAAACAAAAATCAACTGAACACGAGTTTTTGAAACACGCTAAAATCTTTGCCTCTACTCACCACGAAAAATGGGATGGGAGCGGTTATCCAAAAGGCTTAAAGGGACTTGAGATTCCGCTAGAAGGTAGGCTTATGGCCATAGCCGATGTGTACGATGCTCTAGTTTCCGACAGGCCATATAAAGAGGCTTTTTCGCACGAAGAAGCCGTTGAAATAATCACAGACAATAAGGGAAAGGCATTTGACCCTGATTTAGTAGATGTATTTCTTGAAATTTCGGGTGAATTCAAAAAAATTTCAATGAAGGGTAAATGAACAAATGACTGAGGATAGAAAAACCATATATCTTGTTGATGATAACGCAACAAACCTAGCGGTGGGCAAGAATGCTCTTGTTGAGCATTACAAAGTTTTCACCATGAATTCAGGTGCTTTTCTTTTGAAATTTCTTGAAAAGAACATTCCAGATTTAATTCTTTTAGATATTGAAATGCCAGAGATGAATGGCTATGAAGTGATAAAAATCATAAAGAGCAAAAGGGAAACCAAAGATATTCCGGTTATATTTTTAACGGCAAAAACCGATGGAGACAGCGAACTTGAAGGGCTTTCACTAGGGGCTATAGATTATATAACAAAACCATTTTCTCCCTCTCTTTTGCTCAAACGCATAGAAACGCATTTAAAGCTTGCAAATTACAATAAACATCTGCAAGAAATGGTGGCGGCTAAAACTAAATCTGTGTTGGAGCTTCAAAACGCAATTTTAAAAGCGATGGCAGAGCTTGTGGAAAGCCGCGATGATATTACTGGAAAGCACGTTGAAAGAACGCAGGGCTATTTGGCTCTGTTGATTGATGCGTTGATAAAACGAGATTTGCATGCAAAAGAGGTGTGTGATTGGAATATAGATTTGGTGCTGAGGTCTTCGCAGTTGCATGATGTTGGCAAAATTGCCGTTAAAGACGAGATTCTCAAAAAGAACAGCAAACTCACAAATGAGGAATTTGACGAAATAAAAAAGCATCCTCTTTGCGGCGAAGAAATTATTGAGAAAATAAAACGAAATACAACTGAACATGAATTTTTGGAACACGCTGGAATATTTGCTGCCACCCATCACGAAAAATGGAATGGCTCTGGTTATCCAAGAGGGCTAAAAGGCGAAGAAATCCCACTTCAGGGCAGATTAATGGCCATTGCAGATGTTTACGATGCACTCGTTTCGGAACGCCCCTATAAAAAAGCTTATACACACGAAGAAGCTGTGAATATTATTAAAGAAGGCAGAGGAACTCATTTTGACCCTGATTTAGTAGATGTATTTCTTGAAATTGCCGATGAATTCAATAAAAGGGTTATAAATGCTAGAACCTAATAAAAAGAGAACAAGAGTTATACGTTCCGTATTCAAACAATTATTATTTGTTTGGCTTGCTTTTTTTCTTATGACATTCATAAGCTATTTGTTTGTAAAAAACATTGTAAATGACTATTTAACAAAAGAAGCAAAAAATGCACTTACTTATACGCAATCAAAAATAGCTACCGATTTGCTACAAGCAGAAACTTCCGTGCAAAATATTGCGCAAAGCATACGCACTATGATTTTACGTGGTAATTCCGCAAGTGTGATACAGGAATATTTAAATGAAATAACAAAATATTTAATGTCCAATGATACGCGGGTATCGGGTTTTAGCGGTGTTTACGGTGTTTTTGATGTATTCAAAAATAAATACCTTGACGGAACGGATTGGGTTTTGCCAGAAGGTTATAATCCAAAAGAACGCCCGTGGTACAAAGCAGCCATGGCCGCAGGCAGTAGCGTGGCGACTACAGCACCTTATGTGGATGCGCAAACAGGAGAAATTATAATTTCCTATTCGGAGCGTATTCTCGATAATAAAGGCAAGCAACTTGGCGTTGTGAGCATGGATTTGTTGCTTGATAGGATAATGAAATATGTTATAGACACACGTCTTACCGAGGGCGGCTATGGAATATTATTGAACGAAAATCTGGAACTTATAGCCACTCCAACAAAAGAAAATATGGGAAAACATCTCTCTGAATTGCCGTACAAAGGTATTTCGGATATAGTGAAGAATTTAAAAAATGGCATAGATATCTCTGAGCATAAAATAATAATAGACGACAAGCAAAATTCAGAGTTTATTCTATTTACCAAACGATTTGAAAACGGCTGGAACATGGGAATTTTAACTCCTATGGATCAATACTACCAAAAAGTAAAGAGAATGAGAGTGTTCATAACCCTTTTATGTGTATTTTTGGCGGCGACACTTAGTTTTATATTATTCAGCCTTAGTGTAGCAAAACAGAAGTCCGATGAAAAAAATCAGTTGGCAGAAGCAGCATCAAAAGCCAAGAGCGATTTTTTAGCCAAGATGAGCCACGAGATAAGAACGCCTATGAACGCGATAATAGGAATGGCAGAAATGGCATTGCGCGAGTACATATCAGATGCTGCTCGCGAGCATATTCTCACAATTAAAAAAGCTGGAGCCAATCTTTTATCCATAATCAACGACATTCTGGATTTTTCAAAGATAGAGAGTGGAAAATTGGAAATAGTTCCGAGAAATTATTTATTTTCGTCTTTGATAAATGATGTGGTGAGCATTATCAAGATGCGTATTGCGGACTCAAATCTGAATTTTGTTGTGAATATAGACCCCAATGTTCCAAATTCTCTTTTTGGAGACGAAATTAGAATAAGGCAGGTATTGCTGAACATATTGATCAATGCCGTTAAGTACACAAAAAAAGGTTCTATCTCCTTTTCCGTAAACGGAGAAATAACTGGAGACTCAGTTCTTTTAACCATAGAGGTAGCGGATAGCGGCATAGGTATAAAAAAAGAAGATTTGGAAAAATTGTTTGATGATTTTGTGCGATTTGATTTTGCGGTAAATAAAGGTGTAGAAGGTACGGGGCTTGGGCTTGCCATAACAAAAAATCTCATTAAAATGATGAATGGAAATATAAGCGTTCAGTCGGAATACGGCAAAGGCAGCACATTCACAGTTAAATTGCCGCAGAAAATACGCTCCCACGAACAACTTTTTGAATCTACTAAAAATGATAGCGTAGCAATTAAATTCAATGCTCCAAAAGCGAGAATTCTTGTTGTGGATGATATTGATACAAATTTAAAGGTAGCCAAGGGCTTGATGCAGCCATACAAAATGCAGGTTGATTTGTGCTCAAGCGGCATAGAAGCAATTGAAAGGGTAAAAGAAAATGATTACGACTTAGTGTTTATGGATCACATGATGCCAGAAATGGATGGCATTGAAGCCACTAAGCTAATAAGGAAAACGCACGCAAATCTGCCGATTGTCGCACTAACCGCCAACGCTGTTTCTGGCACAAAGGAAATGTTTCTCTCAAACGGCTTCAGCGATTTTTTATCAAAACCCATAGACATCATCAAGCTGAATTCTATTTTGGAAAAATGGCTGCCAGAGGAAAAACAGGAGAAAACAACGGAAACTGCGCACACGAGTTCAAATGTAAATATAGAAATACTTGACACATTCTATAAAGACGGGCTTAAAAAAATAAAAGAAATCAAAGAATGTTTGGAAACGGAGAATTACTCTTTATACACAATTTATATCCACGCGTTGAAAAGCGCAAGCGCAAGTGTGGGAGCTTTGGATTTATCCGAAAAGGCAAAGCTCTTGGAAAAGGCAGGGAAACAAGGAGATTTTACCTATATAAAACACAACACATCTAAATTTTTAACCGCTTTGGAAACACTTTTAGACAGCATAAACGCGACTCTTTTAGAAAACAAGAAAATTGGACAAGAAGGTCCTCTTGATTTTGAAGCCCTGAAAATAGAACTCAATAAGCTAAAAGAGGCTATTGGCATTTTTGACTCCGATGCCATTGACGAGGCAACCAAATCTCTTAGAGCATTTACACAGGTTGCAGAAGTGGAAAATATTTTGCAAAAAACATTGAATGGAGAATACGATGAAGTTGTTGCGATTATAGATGGGCTTGCTCTACGTGGTGCGACTGCTGCTATAAAGCCATAGTTACAGAGCAAATTTTTCTATATTTCCATATATAAGGAGTAAAAATGACCGCAGCCACAATGTTGATGAAAGAAATAGAAGCCTTGCCAGAAGAGTATGTGGCGGAAACTTTGGATTTTGTTCTATTTTTAAGAACAAAGAGGGCTAATAGTATGCCTAAAAGGACAAAGGTAAAGTCTATGTTCGGCGCGTTTCCTGGAATAAGTACTTATGTTGAAAGAGATGAAGAAGATAGAGTATGAATATAATAGATTCTTCTTTATGGCTTGAATATTTTTACCTTTAAATTGCTTAATTGATTATGCACATTATTCAAAGCCCGCGCATTAACACTCATCTTAAACCCTTCCAACCTCTCTATCGCCGAGTTATATTTGAATGCCAAAAATTTCTTTTGCTTTTTTCCAGTTCTTACTTAATATCGGCTTACTGAAACTTGTTTCGCCGTTTGAAGGTTCACCGGAGAAATGGCAAAATTTTTCGGGGTAGTCTTTATTACTAAATTCTTTCCATTTTTTGTAAGCTTCGGAACTAAAAGGTTTTTCAATATTAAAAGGTATTTCTACTCCAGTTCTAATGCAATATCCATTTTGTTTAACTTGCGATGAGTTTTTATTATCTGCTTGTTTTGAAGAAACTGATTTTGAAACATTAAATTCAAAACGTTGACTCGTTTCTTCTATGAAACGTACTTCTTCCATTGCATCATTAAAAAGTTGGATATCCGCATTGTCGTTTTTGTCGATTAAAACACCCATTTCTTTATTGTTAGCCATTGAAAATCCATAAAGATTCAATGAAGTAATTATCATTTTATCGTCATTTACATAACATTTTGCGTGTAAATCTTCATTGTATTTAAGTATTACAAAACGAAGGTTTTGTAAAAATTTCATTTCATCTGGATTCAATTCCTGTTTTCCAAATATTACAGTTGTGATTTTGTCTTTATTGTTTCTATAAGACAATAATTCTCTAAAATCTTTAGAGAGCCTTAGATATGGCGAGATAAGAATTAACCTTTCACCAGCATTTCTAATTAGGTCTTCAATTTCTGAAACCGCTTTTCTTGTATTTATAAATTTTGCCATAATTTATAATATATAAAATTATTTGAGAAGATCCACCCCATTACCCACAGCTCCCCCAACGCCACTCTGCACTTCTTCACAATATCCCTCTGCGCAGCCAATGCAAACCAAGCCTATACTACAAGCTATTATGCCCATAACAACTGTTTACTTAATAGCTACTATCAAACTAATAAATATTTTTGATTATCATTCCATAAATTTTGCGACCATTCTGCATATCTTCGCTTATCAAAAAATCGCTTTTAGCATCTATTGCGTGAGCAACAATATGACTATCCCAATAAGAAAAATTGTGTTCTTCTCGTAATTTCGAAGCCTCTAGTGAAAGTTCTATTGTTGAGTTATGGATTTCGCATATTTTACTCAAACTATTTATCACAAATTTTAATTTTTCTTCTGAAAATTCCTTTTTCTTCAAAATTCTACAAACTTCATTTATAACTTGAAAAGAAATTATCAAATGACTATTTTTAGTTTTCTCTAAAATAAACTCACGAGTAATTAAATTCTTTTTGTTATCATCTTTTGCAAACAAATAAACCCAAATATTGCTATCAATGAAGATTCTATCTATCATAGCAAGACTCTCTATCAAAATAAAAATCTTTTTCAATAATTTTGTTGTCGTTAGCAAAATTCAAGAGCGAATTCAAGGCATTTATTTTAGCATCTTGAACATCATTAGAATTTTGTTTTTGCATTTCTACAGGAAAGGCAATTACTTCAATTTCTGCACCATACCATTCTACGGGAATATGGATAGCGGAATTCTGTTCATCTGCTATAAGCGTTTTTCTTAAAAAAGATGTTTGCATATTCTAAATATACAAAATTAAAACCATAGAGATTGGAGGATGTGGAGATTGCTGTCATAGACGGTGGTGAGCCTATGGTTGCAGATTTAGATTTGTTGCTGACAAAGTATTTTGGAATGTCAGATGTTTTTTTATTCGTTGGCAAGAAAGCTATAATGCTAGAATTGCCAAAAGACAGTTCCGCTGTAAAATTTTTCCAAAGTGCGGTGAAACGAGCAACCAAATGTGGTTGCTTTTACTATATTACACCCGATGGAAACACGCTACAACCACAAAGAGATAGAAGAAAAGTGGCTCAAAAATTGGAATGAGCAAAAGAACTTCAAGCCTGCGAGCGATGCAAGTAGGGGTAGTTCCGAACATTTTTCCATTGTGATTCCGCCGCCAAATGTAACAGGGGCATTGCACCTCGGTCATGCGCTCAACAACACCATTCAAGACATTCTAATTCGCTATAACAGAAAGCTAGGCAAAAACACGCTCTGGATACCAGGCACAGACCACGCCGGAATTGCAACACAGGCGGTTGTGGAAAAGCGATTACTCAAAGACGAGAAGAAAACCCGCCACGATTTGGGCAGGGAAGAACTTGTAAAGAGAATTTGGGACTGGAAAAATGAATATGAAGCTCGCATAACTAGCCAGTTAAAATTGCTTGGTTCAAGCTGCGATTGGGACAGGCAAAGATTTACTCTAGACCCTATGTGCGCAAAAGCGGTTCGCTATGCCTTCTTTAACCTTTTTAAAAAAGGCTTGATTTTCAGAGGCAAAAGACTTGTGAATTGGGACACCCATTTGCACACCGCCGTTGCAGACGATGAAATTTACCACGAAACAGTAAAAGGTCATTTTTGGACATTCAAATATCCCCTAGCAGACGGTAGCGGTTATATTCCCGTTGCAACAACCAGACCCGAAACAATTTTAGGCGACACCGCAGTTGCAGTTCACCCCGAAGATGAACGCTATAAAAAATTCATAGGCAAAACTTTGAAAGTTCCTTTTGTGAATAGAGAAATTCCAGTTATCGCAGATGCTATTTTAGTTGATAGAGAATTTGGAACAGGCTCGGTTAAAGTGACCCCAGCACACGACCCAAACGATTACGCAACTGGGCTTCGCCACAAACTCCCAATGCTCAACATATTGAACGAAGACGGTTCTCTAAACGAAAATGCAGGCGAGTTCAAGGGCTTGAAAGGAGAGAAGGCGAGAGCTGCCGTAGTTGAGGGTTTGGAAAAAGATGGTCTTTTGATAAAAGTAGAAGACCACGAAATGCAGGTTGGAAAAAGCGACCGTTCAAAAACAATAATTGAGCCGTATTTGAGCGACCAATGGTTTGTGAAAATGGACAAATTGGCAGAGCGGGCAATGCAAGCCGTTGAAAGCGGTGAGGTGAAATTCACACCTGCGCGCTATGCAAAAAATTATCTGAACTGGCTAGGCGAAAAACGTGACTGGTGCATAAGCCGCCAACTCTGGTGGGGACATCAAATTCCTATATGGTACGCAAGTTCCGAACCAACACATTTCGCAAACAGAAAAGACATTCATTATTTTAAATCCGAGAGCGGCGACTGGCTGGTTTGCTCATTGGAAGAAGATTTGCCAGAAAATGAAAAATTAACGCGGGACCCCGATGTTTTAGACACTTGGTTCAGCTCCGCTCTTTGGCCCCACAGCACAATGGGCTGGCCCAGCGAAACAGAAGATTTAAAAAATTTCTACCCGACTTCAGTTCTAGTAACCGCACGTGATATAATTTCCCTTTGGGTTGCCAGAATGGTTATCTTTAGCCAAGAGAATATGGGAAAAATTCCCTTTAACAATGTCTATATAAACCCCACAATTTTAGACGGTCAAGGCAGAAGAATGAGCAAATCGCTGGGCAACGGTGTTGACCCTCTAGACATAATTGAAAAATACGGAGCGGATTCCTTGCGCTTTGTGATGTGCTCAATATGCACAGAAAATCAAGAAGCAAGGCTTCCGGTAAAAAAAGAAAAATTGGAAGACGGCAGAGAGATAAACATAAGCGAAAAATTCGAAATAGGTCGCAACTTCGGCAACAAACTCTGGAATGCCGCCAGATTTTTACAACCACATATATCGGGAGAATCCTTGAATCGGGAGAACCTAAGTTCAGACAATTTAGAAGACAAATGGATTCTCTCTCGCTTAAACACCGTTGTAAAAGAAACGCAAAACGCCATTGCAAATTACCGCTTCTCCGAATATGCCGCTACGATATACCATTTTGTTTGGGACGATTTGTGCAGCCGTTATTTGGAAATAAAAAAAGGCGAAATCTCAAAAGAATCCAGCTCTTTGCTCTCTTATTCGCTTTATACGGTTTTAGATTTGCTGCACCCAATTATGCCCTTTATCACAGAAGAATTAAACGCCATTCTCTTTCCAAATTCGCAAAGGGTTATTTTGAGAGAATTTCCAAGAGCAAACGAAAGTTTAATAAACGCAGAAATAGAAAAACAATTTGAAGATATATTCACCATTGTAGAAGCCGTGCGCTCCGTGCGCGGTCGCTATTCCATAGCTCCCTCCCAAAAAATCACCGCTGTTGCAAAAACCACAGTGGATTTAAAATCCAGCAAATCTATGATTGAAGATTTAGGTCTATGCAGTTTTGAACTTGGCGAAAAACCAGCATTCAGCGCAAGCGTGGTTATACCGGGCGGCGAAGTTTTTGTTCCTTTAGAGGGAATTTTGAACAAAGAAACTGAAATTGCCCGCCTCAAAAAAGAAATTGAAAAAGCTGAGAGTTTTGCGGCGAGCATTGAGAAAAAACTTTCTAATGAGAATTTTGTGAAGAATGCCCCTGCTGCTGTGATAGACGGCGAGAAGCAGAAATTGGCTACGCAGAGGGATATTGTGGAGAAGTGCAAGGTGGCTTTGGGGGAGTTGGGTGGGTAAGTCTATGCAAGAATACCTCGGCTATCCATCCACCCACCCAAACGGCGAAAAAATACGATACCGCACTTCCTTTGAAATTTTTTTCAACATAAGCGTTACATCTTACTTGGTAAAAAGAAACATAACCGCCATTCAAGAAGACAGACACAGTGGTATAGATGTTGAAGGTACACCATAATTTTCTAGATTAAAGGAAATATGAATTACCTGAATACGCTCAAATGTACTCTTAAACCTCGCATAACCGAGCAGGTGTTGATTTTGGATTTATTTGCTGGATGCGGTGGTTTGTCTTTGGGATTTGAAGCTGCAGGATTTGAAACGATTGGCTATGAAATGGATTCTATGGCTTGTGAAACATACAACAAAAATTTAAAAGGAAAATGCCATACCGTGAAACTGAATTTGGACTTTGAATATCCAGAAGCAGATATAA
>Ga0268262_10003194_pt1 | contig 17971 bp, 10 predicted proteins | sample TergutNc150P3_FD_190354 | JGI IMG/M metagenome (GOLD analysis project Ga0268262, IMG submission 190354) | Nasutitermes corniger P3 segment gut microbial community from laboratory colony in Florida, USA - Nc150 P3 (SPAdes) (version 2) | ecosystem: Host-associated > Arthropoda: Insects >...
GATCTGGGTAATGCCGCAGCCTGTTGTAAAGATGGCCTTATCGCCAAAGTAGTTGTTAAGTTCCTGGAAAACACGGTGTGGAACAATGGGCTTCTTGTCATAGTCAGTTTTTCTGGCCAGCTCTTTGCGCAGGGCGGGTAGTCCGGCGGCATCCACATGGCTGGCGCTTGTCCCTGTTTTTTTTGCTTCGGCAATAAGGGCCAGGATGGCTTTCTTCGCGTCCGCGACTATGCCAAGATCGGCGGGGAAGATTTTCCCTATTTCTTTTGGTTCGATATTTATATGGATGAATTTGCGGTTTCCGCGATACACGTTTATCGCGCCGGTGTGGCGGTCGGTAAAGCGGCAGCCTATTCCAAGGATCAGGTCAGAGTCCACAAAAACTTTGTTGCCTATGGGCTGACCAACCTGGATACCGGCGTGTCCCGCGTTGAGGGGATGATCTTCGGGAATAGCCCCTTTTGCCATATAGGTACAAATAACCGGCGTCTTTAAAATTTCCGCAAGCTCAACTGCTTCTTTCGCTGCATCGGCCAGGATAACTCCGCCGCCCAAAAGCAGGGCCGGGTTTTTGGCTTCGCTGATCATCTTAACGGCTTTAGCTATGTCGGCGGCGGCGGGCTCAGGCGCTGTTACGGAGCGGCTCTTGTATGAAGCAGGATCAAACTCTATATCGGCGTTTTGTACATCCAGGGGAAGATCGATCACGATGGCTCCCGGCTTGCCTTCCCTTGCAAGGTAAAAAGCTTCGTTAAATGTTTCCACTACTTTTTTCGGATCGGTAACACAGTAAGTCTTTTTCGCTACAGGCTCGCAGATCTTCGCAATGTCCACGCATTGAAAAGCATCCTTGCCCAACTGGGCGCATACAGCCTGTCCCGTAATGGCAATTACCGGAATACTGTCTATGTTGCATGAGTAAACACCGGTAACGAAATTGGTAGCGCCAGGGCCGGATGTGCAAATAGCCGCCGCTATTTTCCCGCTGGCCCTAAAGTAACCGCCTGCGGCGTGAACCGCTGCTTCTTCATGACGGTGGCAGAAATGTTTAATAACCTTGCTTTGCCCCAAATATTTGTACAGGCCGTTGATACCTGCCCCAGGTATACCGAAGGCCGCCGTGATTCCTTCTATTTCAAGGATTTTAATAATTGCCTCTGACGCTTTCATTGTTGTCATTCTTGTCCTCCGTAATTTTGATAACTGAAATTAATTTTAACTATTTAATATAGCGTAGAAAAAAAAGTGTCAATGGGAAAAAAAGAAATTGCTTAAATGTTTACATAAATTCATATTGCGGATTCAGATCACGAAGTCTATCATCAAAATTGTTATTAGCATTTTTGCTTTTAATATGCGGGTTTTCGCATTTATATATCGCTTTTAAGGAGAGAAACAATGAAAAAATTTAAAGTGTTATTGGTTTCAGCGCTTTTGGCAGTAACAGCATTTAGCTGTAACCGCAGTGAGTCTGCGCGCCAGAGCGGCAGGCAGGGAAGTTCACGGGCAAGGGATGAGATCATCGTCGCGGTTCCGGCAGAGCCGATTCACTTCATCCCCGCGGAAAAAATGCAGTCAAGTGATACTGATCATATTTTCCTTTATAACGTGTATGATACATTGCTTTACAAGGATACAAGTAACGGAGATGTAAAACCGTGGCTGGCGGAAAAATGGGAACTTAGTCCTGACGGCAAGCAGATTAAATTCAAGCTGCGTGAAGATGTCTATTTTCACGACGGTACTAAACTCACTGCGCGTGATGTGCAATTTACTTATGACGATACAAAAAATTATCCCGTCGGCGCAGCTCTCCTTATCAACTATGATCATACCGAAGTTATTGATGATTACAATTTTATAATTCACATGGTAGCGCCCTACAATGCAATTCTTAATTCATTTTGTTCCCGCGCCGCTTTTATTGTCAGTAAGGCGCACTATGAAAAAGTTGGTGAAGAAGGTTACAAGGCCAAGCCGATAGGAACCGGGGCGTACAAGTTTGTCAGTTGGACATCAGGTGATCAGATCGTGCTTGAGGCGAACGAAAAGTACTGGGGTGGCGCGCCCGCGTTCAAGAAATTTATCATCAAAACGATCCCTGATGTGAATACGCAGATTCTTGCTCTTGAAACCGGCGATATTGATGTCATATTAAACGCGCCAATTGAAAATCTTCAATATCTGAACAATCCCAACCTGAGCTGGGACGCTGTCGGTTCAAACGCTTCTCACTTCCTTGCATTTTTTATGCACGAAAAAAGCTGGGTAAGCCAGGATCCCAATTTCAGAAAAGCCGTTCAGGCCGCAATTGACAAGAACTCAATAAACACCGCGGTATTCGGAGGCAAGGCGGAGATCATCGATATTTACGGTTCAAAGAATTTCACTACCCATCCGCTTCCCGGTTCATACAGCACATATACCCGTGACATGGCAAAAGCGCGCGAGTATCTTGCAAAATCCAATTACAAGGGACAGGAGTTTAATATCGCCTGCATCGCCGGAACGGCAAATCAGAAAAGCGCGGAAATAATTCAGGGTACTCTTAGCGAACTTGGTATAAAGGTGAAAATCACGGCAACGGACAGTGCCGCGTTTTTCAACACAACACAAAAGACCGGCGATTATGACGCGATGCTTGTTATCCATAACAGTTCGGTGATGGATCAGGATTCAATGTACCTTTACTTTGCAAAAGTCCGTTACGAAATTCCTGGAATTACCTTTCCCCACGGGGATGAGATGAATGATCTTGTTGTGTCAGCGAGGCAGAATCCGAACAACGAAGAGCGCCGGGCCAATTACGCGAAGGTGAGCAGCTATGTGAACGATGACGCTTACACTATCTATATTCTGATGGATGTAAATACGATTGCGTTCCGGAAGGATTTGAAAGGCGTTCGCCCCAACATGGCAAAGTACTATCGTATATCAGAATGGAGCTATTAAGCACTGGGTGGAACATATGCTGAAGTATATTATTAAGCGGATTTTACTGATAATACCGGTTATTATCGGAATCACCTTTTTTATTTTCCTGGTGCTGGCTTTTGCGCCCGGCGACCCCGTGACATTGATCATGGGGCCGGACGCAACCCATGAACAACTTGCGGCGAAGCGGCATGAACTGGGTCTGGATCAAAATGTGTTCCTTAGATACGGCCGTTATATGTCAGAAGTAGTACGGGGTGATCTTGGAACATCATGGCTTAGCGGCAAACAGGTTTTTATGGAATTCAGTCAGCGTGTTCCAAATACCTTTATGCTTTCGCTTGTTACATTGGTAATCACAACGATATTTGGTATTCCCTTCGGCATTATCGCCGCTGTGAAACAAAACACGCCGGTTGATGTGGCAACGCTTGTCTTTGCCCTTACCTTTTCCAGTATACCAACATTCTGGTTCGCGCTAATGATGCAGATAGTCTTTGCCCTCTGGCTCGGCTGGTTTCCGTCTATGGGAATAGGATCCCTGCGTCACTTTATTCTGCCGGCGCTGACGCTGAGCATGGTGCAAATCACAAATCAGCTCCGTATGACCCGTTCGAGTATGCTTGATGTAATTGGCCAGGATTATGTGCGCACGGCGCGGGCAAAAGGGGCGGGGGAATTTCGTGTTATCACCGGTCATGTTGTCCGGAATGGAATGCTCCCCGTCATTACCAATCTGGGCATTTCTTTCGCAAATACCTTCGGCGGCGCAATAGTGACAGAAACAGTTTTTGCAATACCCGGTATCGGCTCATATATGATCAACGCCGCGAAAACCAGGGATGTTCCGATTGTAATGGGTGTCATCATATTTGTCGCGATATATGTTGCCATTATCAATTTGATCGTCGATCTGATCTACGCTTTTGTCGATCCAAGAGTTAAGCTCGAATATATATCATCTTAGAGGCAAAAGTATGGAAGCAAAAAAAAGAAAAATATCTGGTCAGTCACAAATCGGTCTGATTCTTTTCCGTTTTAAAAAGAATAAACTGGCGATTGTTGGTCTTGTGGTGCTTGCTATACTAATGTTAATTGTTCTTACCGCGCCGTTCTATGTAGATTATCAGAACGCCATAAAGCAAGACATTCCAAATCGTTTCCATCCGCCGGGGAAGGGTTCTATTTTAGGAACAGATGCATACGGACGCGATCTCTTTACGCGTATAGTGTACGGAGGACGTATTTCTCTTTATGCCGGCCTTGCTACAATCCTTTTGGCGTTGTTTTTTGGCACAACGCTTGGCGGAGTTGCCGGTTACTTTGGAGGGCACGTCGATACAATTATCATGCGCGTTGTCGATGTATTCATGGCGATACCTGCTCTGCTTTTAAGCCTGGCTGTTTGTACCGCGCTCGGCGAAGGTACAAGGAACATGATCATCGCACTGATGCTGACCAATATTCCAACCTTCGCCCGTATTGTCCGCGCGTCAATACTGACACTGCGTACACAGGAGTTTGTCGAGGCGGCTCGCTGCTGCGGTACGAGTCATTTAAGGATCATCGTAAAACATATCCTGCCGAATGGCATTGGGCCGGTCGTTGTTACCGCAACGCTTGGTTTGGGCTCGGCGATTCTGAACATCGCGGCCCTCGGCTTTTTGGGGATAGGTGTTTCATCGCCAACGCCGGAGTGGGGTACCATACTTGCCGATAACCGTGCTTATATACGCTACTATCCATACCTCGGGATTATTCCCGGTTTGGCGATTGGGCTTTCGGTAATGTGCGTCAATTTTATCGGCGACGGCCTTAGGGATGCGCTTGACCCGCGCATGAAAAAATAGGTATCAACTATGGCAAAACTATTGGAAATCAAAAACCTGTTTGTCAGGTACAATACCGATGAAGCGGTTATTCACGCGCTTAATGGGATTAATTTTTCAATTGACAAAGGTGAGACAATCGGAATTGTCGGTGAAACAGGCGCAGGAAAAACAACGCTCGCGCTGAGTATACTTCGCCTTTTGCCGGATAAAGTAGGTGAAATTGAATCCGGCAGCATCAATTATGACGGGCAGGATATGCTTTCCCTTTCAAGCGAAGAGATTCGCAAAATAAGGGGTAAGCGTATTTCAATGATCTTTCAGGATCCGATGACGAGTCTTAATCCGACAAAAACCGTTGGCCTTCAGGTGCGGGAAGTACTCGATCTTCACGCCGGTGATCTTACGCTGAAACAGAAGCAGGAAAAGGTAAATGAGCTGTTCCGCATGGTCGGTATTCCGCCGGAACGGCAGAACGAGTACCCGTTTCAATTCTCAGGCGGCATGAAGCAGCGCATTGTAATCGCGATGGCTCTTGTCGGTGAACCGGAGCTCCTCCTTGCCGACGAACCTACGACGGCGCTCGATGTAACAATTCAGGCGCAAATTCTGGAATTGATGAGAAATCTTCAGCGTAAGTTCAATACATCAATGATCCTGATTACACATGATCTGGGTGTCGTTGTCGAAATATGCAGTAAAGTAGCGGTAGCTTACGCGGGGCAGATCATCGAATTTGGTACGATAGAGGATATTTATTCGAAGTTGGAAAATCATCCTTATACATCCGGCCTTTTTAATTGTATTCCCGATTTGAAAACAAACGCGTTACGTCTAACGCCCATTCAGGGGTTTATGCCAAATCCGGAAGACAAGCCGGTTGGCTGTTCATTCCATGAACGCTGCGAAAAGAAATGCACCGAATGTGCAACGGGGGAAGTACCTGTTTATATAAACGGTACCCACTCGATAAAATGTTTTCTCTATAAAGATAAGGCGGGTTGGACAAAATCCGATGAAACCGCCGCGGGAGCGCAGTAATGGAAGCACAAACGATTATCGAAACAAAAAAACTAAAGAAGTATTTTAATGTTCCGTTGGGCACCCTTCACGCGGTCGACGACGTTACCCTGACAATAAAGGCGAATGAAACGCTTGGTGTCGTCGGGGAATCAGGCTGCGGTAAATCGACTCTGGGCAGGGTTATACTCGGCCTGCTTAATGCAACGGACGGTGAAGTGCTTTTTGAAGGGGCGCCTGTTTTTGATAAACACGGCGGAAAGAAGAAAAACATTTACCGCGATATGCAGATGATCTTTCAGGATCCTTTTACTTCTCTGAATCCGCGTCTTTCGATTCAGGATCTGATTGCCGAACCGCTTATTGTGCAGAAAATAGTCAAGCCAAAAGAGCTTAAGCACAGGGTGCTTGAGCTGATGGATACTGTAGGACTTTCTGACAGATATGTTAATACATATCCGCATGAGCTTGACGGTGGGAGGCGGCAGCGGGTCGGTATCGCCAGAGCTCTGGCTCTGAATCCTAAGTTTATTGTTTGCGACGAGCCGGTTTCAGCCCTGGATGTTTCGATACAGGCCCAGATACTAAATCTGATTATGGATTTGCAGGAAAAGAAAGGTTTATCGTATATGTTCATTACCCACAACCTTTGTGTGGTAAAGCATATCAGCAATAACATAATGGTTATGTATATGGGAAAGGTTGTGGAATATACAGAGAAGAATAAGCTTTTTGAAAAGCAGTTTCATCCTTATTCACAGGCCCTTCTTTCCGCCATTCCGGTACCGGATTTGAAAAGCGGAAGGGAACGGACTATCTTGACAGGTGAAGTTTCCAACCCCATAAATCCCCAGCCTGGCTGCCGTTTTGCACCTCGATGCAAATTCGCTTCTGAAAAATGTACCCGTGAGGATATTCCCCTGATTGAAGTTGAATCGGGAAGAAAGGTCGCATGTACTCTTTATATGTGAAGTAAACATACCAGGGAGGAATTTAAAATGGTATACAAAAAGTTTGGCCGGTCAAATGTAAAAGTCAGTCAATTATGTTTGGGCACGGGAAATTTCGGTTACAATACCAATTTCTCCGGGAACTGGGCGGCCACTAACGAAAAAGAAGCTTTCAAGATAATGGATGCGGCGCTTGAAGCCGGAATTAATTTTTTTGATTGCGCCAATGTTTATGGGAATCACGGGGAGGGAACTTCCGGGGACTCCGAACGTATTGTTGGCAAGTGGTTCAAGCAAGGCGGCGGCCGCAGGGAAAAAGTTTTTTTTGCGACTAAAGTCGGCAGGGCCATGCTTAACAATGATTACGACGGGATTAATACAAACGATGATTATTCACTTTGGAAGATACGGCGTCATATAGAAGGTTCTTTCGAACGGCTCCAGACTGACCATATTGAACTCATTACCATGCATCATGTGGATTACAATGTTCAATGGGATGAGATTTGGGAGGCTTTTGAAACATTTGTTAAAGCCGGCAGACTTGATTATGTTGGATCTTCAAAATTTTGCGGCTGGGAAATTATGAAGGCGCAGGAAGCGGCAAGAAAACGAAATTTTATGGGACTGATTTGCGAACAGCACCGCTACGATATGACCCGCCGCGGAGCTGAGCTGGAAGCTTTTCCCTGCTGTATCGATCAGGGAATAGCGGTAACTCTCTTTAGTCCTTTACAGCGGGGAGTGCTGGCACTTGATCTTCTGGAACCTCAACCCCGCCAGGTTGAAGCTACTTCCGCGCCGCTGGTTGAAAAATACCGTCCACAGCTTCTTGAGTACGCGAAACTCTGCCACGACATCGGAGAAAAGCCGGTCAATGTAACACTTGCCTGGGAAATGATCCATCCGGCAGTTACATCGCCTATAATTGGGCCCGCGACATTAGCGGATTTGGAAGAAATGATTCACAGCGTGGAAATTAAACTTGGCGATGATGTATTGAAAGAAATCGACAGGATATTCCCGCCGCCTGAACCATTTTTTTACGATGAGAAACCACCAGTAGTGAGGTCAATATCATGGAATTAGAAGTATTTAGCGACAAAGTTAATGATTTGGTAGATCCCGGTTCAGTTCTGGAAAAGCTTGATTCCGGATACACGTTTACAGAGGGGCCGGTTTACCATGAAGGTGTTTATTATTTCACCGACTTTATGGTAAATAAAATATTTCGTTATATACCAGCTCAAGGGAAACCGGTATTAATAAACAGCGATTCCCATTTTGCAATTGGTATGACTTACGACAGGCGCAAGAACCGGATACTTCGCTGTACCAGAGATTTGCGGGCCATAACCGATCTGGAAGGAAACATAATCGTCAATCAATATCAAGGCGTGCCCATTAACGGCAGCAATGATATAATTGTCGATACCAAGGGTCTTATCTTTTTTTCTGATCCGCTTTCCAGAAAGATTGAGGGTATACAGCTAGGGCACAGCAGCGTATTTATGTATGATGAAGACAGGGATGAGCTGTCAATTATCGAGCAAACGCTCAGCTATCCTAACGGTCTGGCGCTTTCGCCTGATGAAACAATACTTTACATCGCCGATACCAGTTCTTATTCCCTTTTCCGGATGGATCTGCAAACAAAGAAACTTGAGCTTTTTGCCAAACTGAATGAATCAATGGGTTCGGGAAAGCCTGACGGACTGCGGCTGGATAAGCTGGGCAATATTTATTTAACAGGCCCGGGCGGTATCTGGCTGATAGATCCGGAGGGAACAATTCTGGGCCTTATACGAATTCCCGAAATAGCCGCCAACCTTTGTTTCGATGACAAGGGACTCTTTATCACTGCATCAACCAGTATTTACCGGGTAGACACAAAAATTCCCTCTGCTGTTTAGACAATTATAATGAGAGGAGCATATTGAGAACCACAATCAGAAACGATTTTCTGGTTTTTGAATCGGATAGTTACAACGTAGAACCCTGGGTTCTTAGATTTGTTGACGAAAATGTAAATTATTTTTGGCGGCCGGCAGATCTTGAAAGACTGGGGACAGTGGTATGCTTTCCCCTCCTTGGATTTCTTCCCGACGACAGGTATCGCTATGATGGCAAAGAATACACCATGCCTATTCACGGGTTCGCCCAGAACCGCGAATTCAAGGTTACCCAAAAAAGCGATACCTCTGTCACTTATGAACTTATCGATGACGATCTAAGCTACCAACAATATCCCTGGCATTTTTGTTTTAAGTTGACCTATGAGCTTGAAAACGATTTATTAAAGACCGTATACAGAGTCGAAAACCGCGATGATAAAGTTCTTTTCTTTTCTGTAGGCGGCCATCCACGTTATGCCTGTCCCATAGCTGAGGGAGATAAATTTGAAGATTACCACATTGAATTTGAAAAACCGGAAACAATAGCGAATATTGTAAAAAGCTATGGACCAATAAGTGAGATTGGAAAATGCTTAAGCAATAATAGAAAGAGAATACAGTTGGATTATTGCATGTTTACAAAGGGTTGCTTTTGTTTTCATCCGTGTAATTCCCGAATCATATATTTAAAAAACGACAAGAACAACCGAGGACTTTACATTGATTTGGGCGGAGCAAGCTACCTTCAATTTTGGACCCAGCCTGCTAATCCTTTTCTTGCCATTGAGCCTTTTTTTGGTTCCATTAGTTCCCTGCCGCCGAAAGAAATAGACGGCGATTGGATACGCAAACCTGGAACATTGCATATAGAGCCCGGAGAAGTATATATTTGCACTTTTTCCGTTCGGCCATTAAGATAAGGTACACAATAATTTCAAGTAAACTTACCTCACCTCAAAATCAGCCGAAGCTGAACTTCCCTCATCTGTCACAGTGATGCTGTGGCGGCCCCGTGAAAGCGGAAGCGCGTAAACCCCGGCGTGGTTTAGGCTGCCGACAAGTCCGCCGTCCACAAAGAGAAGCGCGTTTTCGCTAAAGCCTGATGTTTCTACCCGCAACGCCTGGGCTTCGGCGGGCAGCGACGGGTCAAGGTAAAATACCGCCCCTGTTACAGGCGTCCTTATGCGCCCTGTCCCTTCCTGCCTTACGCCGCCTGAGCGGAACCTTTCGCTTAGCCACGAGCGGTATTCGCCTGGGTAAAAGAGGCCAGCCTGGGTGTGCCAGTTGCAGACGGCGGGTATTTTTTCGCTGCGTATAAATTCCTTGGTAAGCCCGGTACAGTAAGGGCCAGCCGCCATTCCCGAAAGGGCGCAGATTTGCACTTCCATTGTTCCCTGCGGCACGGTGCCCGCCAGGTTTTCAGCTGCCCGACTTGCGGTTCTAAGACCTCCGATCTTTTGCCCCTTTTCCTGCCCGGCGGATTCTTCCAAAGCGGCAAGGAGTTTTGCCGCAATCCTGGCGGGGATGGAGCTGCCTGTGCTGCCAATGACGGTTTCGCCAGAAAAATTTCCCATCCAGACGCCCACGGTAAAACGCCTTGTCGCGCCTAGAGCCCAGATGTGCTGAAACTGATTGGCCGTTCCGGTTTTGAACATCGATTCAAAAGACGTTGCCAAAGCCGGAGCCGGGCCGAAGCCCACAAAGCGGCTCGATCTGTCCGAGAGTATGTCGGCGATCATCCAGGCCGCGTAAGGGGACATGACTGGCTTGGCGGGTTGGACAGGTTTACCGTCCTCAGTCCAGCGGAATTCCAGCGGCAATCCCATGCGCGGAAAAACCGAGAAGGCGCGCACCATTTCTTCAAGGCTCACCTCGGCGTTGCCAAGCGCGAGACCCGTGCCATGCGTTCCCATAGTTTCGTTTATCGAATCAAAACCCAGGCTGACCAGGTACTCCTCAAAGGTACGAACGCCCAGCCGCTCCAAAACATAAACAGCGGGAATGTTGAGCGAAGAAGCCAGGGCGATCCTAAGCCGCACAGGACCGTTAAAGCGGTTGTTAAAATTCGAGGGAACGTAAGCTTCTCTGCTTCCGAAAACCGTGGGAAGATCCGGCATGATTTCGTTCGGACTAAACCCCGTGTCCAAAGCCAATGCGTAAAGGAAGGGCTTTAAGCAGGAGCCTGGCTGCGCCCGGAAACGAACGCCGTCAATTTTTCCCGAAGCCTCTTCGTTAAACCAGGAACCTGAGCCGACGTATACCCGCACCGCGCCGGTTTCGTTTTCTATTGCCAGGATCGCCCCGTTGCTTATCCGCTTGTTTGAGAGGAGCGAGATTTCCAGGGCCAGCTCTTCCTCGGCTAAAAGCTGGAGGCCAAGGTCAAGTGTAGAAATGGTGTCAGTCACCGTTTTTAAGCGCTCAATAAAGTGAGGTGCGAAAAACGGCGCTCTTGGATCATCCTGGTTAGAAGTGGGTAAGGCGGCTTCCTTTGCCGCCCGCAAGAGCTCTTCTTCACGCAAATCCAGGCGGCATCGGGCGGACAGGGCCATGGCGGCGGAAACTGCTGCCTCCGGGTTTAGAGCGGGATCGTAAAGGAGAGGCCGCCTGGGAACCGACGCAAGAAGCGCGGCCCTGTTGTCGTCCAGCTCTCTGACTGAGCAGCCAAACCTGGCCCTGGTTATCGCGGCCAGCCCCTCGATGTTGCTGCCGAAGGGAATACTGTTAAGGTACAGCTCGAGGATCTCTTTTTTTGAAAGGTTGGCTTCAAGCCGGATTGCGTCCCAGGCTTCAACGATTTTACCGCGCATGCCGCCTGAGTGCGGGTGTACCAGCCGCGCAAGTTGCATCGTGATCGTGGATGCCCCGGATACGGTACGTCCTGCTTTCAGATTCCTATAGATGCTGGCCGCCAGCGAAAAAACGTCAATCCCGAAATGAAAATAAAAGCGCCTGTCTTCAGCTCTTATAAATATCCTTACCGCGCCGGGGGGAATTTCGCTTAACGACGCCCATTCGCGTTTGACGCCGTTATCGGCAGGCAGAACGCGCAGGACGACGCCGTTCCGGTCGCTTATAACCGTTCCCCACGACCTGTGTCTAAAGGCGTCAAGCTCAGGAAAGCGGAGGAGCAAAAAACCTGCATAAAAAAGAACAGCAAGAGAAATCAGCCCTACAAGTTTTTTGCGCCTCATCAGCCGCCTGTGTTTCCTATGCGGTACAGCTCGCCGGCTCCCCTTCCAAAGATTTCTTCCTCGTACATACATTCCGCCTGAGCCGGCGGGGTTGGGTATACCCCATTCATTACCGCGCGGAAACGGAACTCAACTTCCCTCTTTCCCGCTGGGAAAAAGTCCCAGTGGAAAACAGCCTCGTCATCCATTATGAAGCGAACCGGCGGCGCCTGGTAATAACGCCAATCCACTCGCTCGTCGTCATCTTCTTTTGGCGGAACCGTGGAACTGGTAACAAAAGTCGCGTCTACAATTTCGGCGCCGGACGGAATAGGCGCTCTGAGCGCAACATACGTGCGATCCTTGGGACTGGAAACCGTTACCTTTCTGGTATACGTCTTGCCCGGAACAAGCACGCCGCCGGTAACAAGGTTCCCCGCTGAATCAAAGGTTTCCGTAAAGACGCTCAAGCCCTCATCCCTGGCCGAAGCAAGCTCGGTGGGGATCCCGTACTTGAGGCTTGCGGTGTAGTAAAGCCGCCCACTACCCTCCTGCTCGATCCTAAGCGGCAGAAGCGTATCCCTCGCCGTTGTATTTAGGGGGGATTCCCCAAAAGCCCAGGTGCGGGAGACAGGTGTACCGCCTGCTGTGCGGAAGGCGTTTTCAAGAAGCAAGTTTCCGCCAAGTAAAAGCCTGGAATTGAGCGTGCCGGTTTGTTCTTTTTCTTCGGCGTCGGCAATTTTGCTAAAGGCAAGAACCACCCAGAAGGAAGACGCGGTGTTGGCCCACACTCCGCGGCGCTGGCGTTCGATAAGGGAATTTACCAGCCGCGTAGTCATGTCGTCCGCCGGACTTAGGGCATTGTAAAGCATCAAGGCTATCGCATAACGGTCGGAATCGTAGCCCCAGAAACTGCCGCCCCGCTCGTAAGTGTCTGTTAAATCCAGGGTACGCGTTCCCGGGCGTATAAAGCGTCTTACCCTGTCCCTTGCGGAGGCGGCAAGGTCTTTCAAGCCCAGCTCCATTGCGGCAAGACCCGCGAAGCCCCAGCCTGAAATGCCCAGCTCATCGCCTCGACGCAAGAAGGCCGAAATCTCTGTGCCTATCCGCGCCCCGTACATGGCGCGCACCCAAAGGGAGTAACCTTTAAGGAAAGGATCCTCTTTAAATATAAACGAGGAAAAATCATTCTCTGTAATGTACCTGGTCAAGGTCTGGTTGTTCATTGCCTCTGGCAGCGTGTAGCCCTTTTGTTTTGCGAGTACCGCGATATGGGCGACTCTGAGCGTCACATATCGATCACTGGTTTGCCCGCCGGGCCAGTAAGGGAAGGAACCGTCAGGCAGTTGGCTTTTTGCCAGCAGGGCCAGCTCGTCCTCGATAACCTTTTTGGGATTTTTTACCGGGCTATCAAGTTCAAAAGTATCAAGGCGATCGGCAAAGGCAACAAGCGGAAGAAGCCGCGCAGTCCTTTGTTCCAGACAGCCGTATGGGTAATCCAAAAGGTAGCGCACCGCCTCTTTCAGCAGGGCAAGCCTTGAAGAAGAAAGCGAGACCGAAAGGCTCCCCGTCCCCTCAGGAACAAGGGAAGGTAGAACCACACCCTCTTCAATAAAGGGATTGTCGCTTGCAAGGCTGCCGATTGCTGTTACGGTTTCGTAAAGCACGGGCCTGTCCACCGTAAGGGTCTTTATTATCCTTTCGTTCACCAAGGGCGATTGAAGGGTAAAAATGATCCTGCTTTCTCCCGCACCAAGGGCCGCTGCCTTGAAAGTAACTTCCACCGTTGCGCCGGGATTGATCTTCACGGTCTTTTCTTTAGCCCCGTCGATCTCAAGCACCGTGTCCCAAACGCCGCCGGCAATCGTTTCGGTCGCCGCCGAGACCTTTGCTTCAACGGCGGTATTTTCCAGATTGGTAAGTATAAGGGAAACAGTGCCGGTGTCCCGCCAGCGCAGCTTTCGCGGCAGGGCGGCTACGGCGGTTAAGGGAGCGCTAACCCGCAGGTCTTTCTCCGCGATGCCGAAATCGCTGGTACCGGAAGCCACTGCCGTACAGCGGTAAGTGGTAAGTGAATCCGGCAGACTGAATTTCACTTTTACAGTTCCGTCCGCGCCTGTAACAAGGTAAGGTTCAAAAACGGCGGTGGGCCGGAAATCCTTGCGCTCTTCCATTTTAGAATTGTCTTCCTCATCGCCGCCCTGGAGATCCGAGAGGCTATAGGTGACAGGATCGATGAGAAGCGAACGACTGTCTGCGCCCCGCACGCCAAGCGGGAAATTTCCCGGATTGTAGAAAAAGGCCAGAGGGTCTGGCACGTGGTAGTCGATCAAATCCACCACTCCCCGATCAACTGCCATAAAGGTCATTTCCACGCCAGCCGCCGGTCTTCCGTTCTGGCTTACCTTCAGCGTTACCTCCGCCTGTTCAGCAGGTTTGTAAACGCTCTTGGAAGCTTCAATCTCGATGTTATAATGCCGGTTCTCGTTATCCACATAAAGGCAGGTCAGGCCGAATAGACCCTTAGGCTTGTCCAGGTCAGGCTCGTAGTAGGTGTGGGTCGGCGGCCCGGATCTGACCGTATACGAGGCGATGGCAACATACACGATTGGTATGTACGATTCCTTAATCGGAATGTCGATGGTCAGGGCGGAGCCATCAAGATCGATGATCCTCTCCTCGAGTATCCCTTCCCTTTCCAGCGTGAGCAGGTACTTCCCCTTGGGCAGGGGAGACTGCACCAAAAGTTTGGCTGTTTCTCCAGGCGCGTAAGAGCTCTTGTCCGGTCTTAGGGTGATACTGTCCGAATCGCCCCTGCCCCACAGCGCCCAGCCGGCGCCGGTCACATAAAAACTGTAACGGGTTTGCGTAGAGCGGCCCAGGGAATCTTTGCTTGAAAGCCGTACCTCGTATTGACCGCTGGTTGACGGAGTAAAAGGAATAACTCCTGAGTATTCCTTTTTTGCCGGACGGAAGCTCCTCTCCATGACAGTTTCCTCAACCCTTTCCCAATACAGGTTGATTCTTCCGCCTATGCCCGCCTGACGGGACTGCTTCCACTCGTAACGGATCAATTTGAATGAAACCTCCGGCCCTTCCCGGCTGTCGGAAGCCTGCTCGAAGGGCGTTCCTTCCGGCGTGACAAGAGCCCAGCTGACCGTGGCAGGAGAGAGCGCCGATAAAAAGTAAGCGGAAGATTTTTCGCTTGCGGGGTCAGCGGCTTTCAAAGTCCCATCGTCCAGGCGGGAACCGATGTAAAAAGAAGCGGGGTGAACGATTGCCGCAGTCCGGACAGAAATTTCCTGCCTTGCCGCGTCCTGGACGGAGGCCTCAAGGCGGTAGCGGTAGGTAATTCCCTCAACCCCGTCAATGCCTACGTTATGCGTTATGTCGGCGCTGCCGTCCGGGCCCAGGGTTCCTTCCCCGTCGGCGGCAAAGTAACGGCCGTCGTAGGTTTCAGGGCCGAAATGCCAGTAACGCCAGGCTCCCCCAGGGTTAAAGCCCGCAGGCTCGCGGCTCCAGTAGTAGGTGTAAGGAGCGCCCGAAAGGCCGCCGCCGGAAAGGTAAGAGGCGGAAAGACGGCCTGAAATTTTTTCGCCCTGATAATAGGCAAGATCGGGGATTTTCAAAGACGCTTCAACACGGAGCCGCTCGAAGTTGGCGACCAAAAAGGTAATTGAGTATTCCTGGCCGCCGCCTTCAAGACGCTTGTAGCGCATAACGTAACGGCCCGGCGCCAGGTTGGCGGGAATGGCAAAAGAGCCGTAACCTCCGCCGGTTTTGCTGGCTTTTCCCCTAAGCGAGGCAATTGCCGGGGCGTTGCGTCCGCCGGTCGAGACCTCAATGCTGTAGTTGCCTTCGTAGGGGAAGAATTTCCCCCTGGAAAGATTCCTGTCTATACTGCGGAAAGTAACGGTCTCGCCCGGCCTGTAAAGGCCGCGGTCGGTAAAGATAAAAACCAGGGCCCTGTCGGCTTCCGCGGCAAACGGGTTTGTGGCGGCTTCAACCGGGAAACGCCATATATTGTGGCTGTTGTTCGGAATAAATTCCACCTGATCTCCGCCGGCCATAGCCCCGCCGTCCTGTACCACCCGGACGCGAAAACCTTTTGACCAGTCACTCACGCCGTAGGGAGACAAATCGGTAAAGCGGGAGACAAACTCTCCGTCGCGGAATTCAAAAACCGCCAGCCCCTGGGCGTTGGCAGTGCCCTGCCTGATAACGGTATTCCCCTCAAGAAGTTCTACCCTGGCGTTTGCGACGGGCTCGCCAGTTGAAAGTTTTGTTGCCCACACAAGAACCTTGTTGTAGGCGTAACGCGTGGTAATTCCTATGTCGGTAACCTGTACGGTAAGCCAACTGCTGTTTTTACTTATTCGATTGTTCCATTGCGAACGGGTCTCGTATTCCCAGGCCATTGCAACGGAACCCTTTCCGCTCGGCCCAAGGAAAGGCGACAGATCTTCAACGATAAAGTTTTTCTTGTTCTTCGTATATTTTGAAACATCCTGGCTTGCGAAAAGCGAAGAGGACAGACGTTCGTAAGGCCCTGACGCGGCGGCTATTCTCGAACTCATGGACACCGGGTTCACAGTTTCCCAGACCACAAGCGGGGGGAAACCGGCTTCCAGCATTTTTGGGCCGTAATCGAGGTGGTAAACGTAACTGTTGGCCTGGCCTACTTCCGCCCAAACGGTTTGATTCTGTCCCAAAGAGCGGCCATAAACGTCCTTTAGGTTTCCCGAAACATTCACCTGGTAATTTTTTTCATATTCAAGGGGAAGCCTGTTTATCACCACCGTATTGCCGTAAACGTGGATATTATCTTTGTTAAGAGCGGGCATTCCCAGAACGGAAAAAAGTGACGGATTGAAATTCGGGTCTACGGCATGGGTAAAGTTAAGCGATATGGGGATGGTGTCCCCTTCTTCTGTTCTGGGATTGGCTTCGGAACGGGCCCAAACATTGTCCAGCCTGAAAGGCCTCAAGGTGTGAAAGTTGAAAAATTGATTTTCTTTGGTTCCAAGCCAGTTCGCCTCCGAGCGCGCCCCAGCCATGATACGCAGATTAACATCAGTGTCCGGCGGCAGGGTGTCCCTGAGCGTCAGCAAAACCCCCTGTTCGGCCTTGTAATAGTTTTCGTCGATTTTTGGAAGCCGCGCAAGGGTGAAGGCGTAGCTCTGTCCCGAAGAGGTTTTTACTTCCATCCACTTGGCGATTTCTCCAAGGTTTACAGGATAGGAGAAAATAATGCTCATATATTTGGCTTCCTGCGGATCCGCGTCCCAGGAACTTATCCAGTTATCTCCCGCCCCCAGTTTCCATTCCAGAACACTGAGCCGCTCAGTTTCGAAGCTGAAGGATCTTTCGCCTTCCAGGGACTTGCCGCCCAGGGATTTAATTTTGTCGGAAACCGTTATCCGGTACTCCTGCTGGGGCATGCTCTCCACATCCGGCTCAAAGGAAAGGAGCCTGGTTCCGTACCAGCGGTATACCCCTTTCAGGGGCGGCTGAATCGTGAAAAGCCCCGCATCCTCTTTGATTGGATCCCCCAGTTTTGCCAGGGGGACTACGGGCTGGGAAAACACCACAAATATAGAAGGTTTTTTAATTTCCGATGGTAATTCATCCCTGGGGCCGTAATCTACTATCTTAAACGGTTCATTGCTTTCCTGAATGTTTCCCGCCCCTGTTTCTTCCGCCCCGGAAACAGCCTCGTAATAGGCTATCAGGTAGGCCTCAAGCCCGGGAGCGGGCTTTCCGGCCGAAACATGGGAAGCGGTGAAATCCGTTGTCGCTGAAGAACCGGCTTTTCCCTTGCACGATCCAAAAAACAAAGCCGCCAAAATGGCCCAAAAACAGGGCAAAGCAAAAAATAAAGTGGTCTTTCCTTTCATTGTGATTCCTTTTTCAACTTTGCATTACTATAACCCATTCAAAAATCTATGTCAAAAACCATCACGGAAATCAATTTTCATTTGCAGTCAAAACAGACAGGATATTCCCGGGTTCAAGCAAACAATCGAACATAAGTCTGGAAATGGGGCGTTTGGAAGCCGTCTTGGTTTTGAAGCCTTTAACCGTGTTTAGCGCGATCTTGCGGACAATATTCAGATTTTGCTGAACATTCCGATCCTCAACACGGCAGAAATCTTCATCGAAATGCACGTCAA
>Ga0268262_10003195_pt1 | contig 17970 bp, 14 predicted proteins | sample TergutNc150P3_FD_190354 | JGI IMG/M metagenome (GOLD analysis project Ga0268262, IMG submission 190354) | Nasutitermes corniger P3 segment gut microbial community from laboratory colony in Florida, USA - Nc150 P3 (SPAdes) (version 2) | ecosystem: Host-associated > Arthropoda: Insects >...
CAGCCCGGCGAGGTATGGAAAGAATCCGGCAGATGGGAAGCGATGGGCGAAGGGATGCTGAGGGCGAAAAACCGGCTGGACAATGACTTTGTCGTCAGCCCCACCGCGGAGGAAGCCTTTACCGCCATTGTGCGCGACGAACTGTCCAGCTACAAACAGCTTCCCCTTGTCCTTTACCAGATCAACACAAAGTACCGCGACGAGATACGCCCCCGTTACGGCGTAATGCGCGGGCGCGAATTCACGATGAAAGACGCTTATTCGTGGCACTGCGACGATGAAAGCCTGGACAAGACTTACCAGGCTATGGGACAAGCCTACAGGAAAATCTTTAAACGCTGTGGCCTTTCGGTGATTCCCGTCAAGGCGGATTCGGGGGCGATGGGAGGCTCAGGCTCGGAAGAATTTATGGTTGAAAGCGAAATAGGCGACAACACCCTGCTACTCTGCAAAAAATGCGACTACGCCGCCAATGTGGAAAAAGCCGCCTGCAAGCCCGATTTCACCGCCACGGCTTCTGTTGAAGAGGCAAAGGCGGCGGCGGCAAATATTCCGCCCTATGAAAAAATAGACACTCCGAATGTTAAAACCATTGAAGAGCTTGGCGCGTTTTTAAAAAACAACGACGGCTCTCCAATGAGTTCAAAACAGTTTATCAAAACCCTTATATACCGCGCCGTCAACGTGGAACTCGATCTTTCTTCTGCCCCGGGCTGTAAAAACCTGGAGCGGAAAAACCTCGCCCCGGACAGCGCGAAGGGCGGCGTTGAATTGTATCCCCAGGCTTTCTTCGCCGTGGCGATCCGCGGCGACCTTGACGTAAACGAAACGAAGCTCGCCGCCATGGTAAAAGCCGGTGAGGTCGCCCTTGCAGATGACAAAGATGTTGTCCGCCTGACCAATGCGCCCGTTGGCTTTGCCGGCCCTGTGGGGCTTACCTCACTGCCCGTCATCGTTGATTATTCTGTCACGGCAATGAACGACGCGGTCACTGGCGCGCTCGCGAAAGACCTGCATTATAAGCACGTCGCTTACGGCCGGGATTTCCAGCCCTGGATGACAGGCGATCTGCGCACGGTTAAAGCCGGTGACCTCTGCCCGGTTTGCGGCGGAGAGTTATACGAAAAGAAAGGCAACGAGCTTGGCCACATTTTCAAGCTGGGCTATAAATACACCCGCAGTATGAACGCGCGTTATCTGGACGAAAACGGCAAAAGCCAGACCCCGACCATGGGCAGTTACGGCATAGGCGTTGACAGGGCTTTAGCCTCGGTCATAGAAGAACACCATGATGACGCGGGCATTGTCTGGCCTGTCTCGGTCGCGCCGTTCCATGTCATAATCGTTCCCATTAAATATGACGGAGAGGTAAAAGCCGCCGCCGACTTGTTTGCCTTCGAGCTTGAGAAAGCCGGGATTGAAGTCCTGCTGGACGACCGTAACGAGCGTCCCGGCGTCAAGTTCAACGACGCAGACCTTACCGGCATTCCCTGGCGCGTAGTGTTAGGCGACAAGGGATTAGCGCAGGGCCAGGTTGAGATAAAACGCAGAAGCGAGAAAGAAAGCAGAATGGCGCCTCTGGATACGGCGGCGAAGGAACTGGCGGAAGCAATAACCAAAGAGCAAATAGCAATGAACAAATAGCAAAGGAAGAAGAAAAGAGTCCTATCTTACTTTGCTATTTGTTTTTTGTCTTCCAGTGGTTGTCTACTTTTTCAAACCTGTCGGCGGGGAGCGTTATCAGCCGGCCGTCGTTGTTGGAGAGCTTTACCTGGCCGATAATCATATTCGCTTCGGTAACAGCCCATGTTTCATTGTCGTGGCTTACCCTGGAGCCTTCCTGCGGTATACGGCGGATCTGCTCGCAATAAAAGCCGTGCTCGTAAGAAAGACAGCATAGTAGTCTTCCGCAGGGGCCGGATATTTTCATCGAGTTAAACGAAAGGTTCTGGTCCTTTGCCATTTTTATTGATACGGGTTTTAACTTGTCGGAAACGGAATGACAGCAGTAGCCACGCCCGCAAATGCCAAGCCCGCTTACAACCCTGGCCTCGTCGCGGACGCCAATCTGGCGCAGTTCGATACGTGTCTTAAAAACGCCGACAAGGTCCTTTACAAGTTCGCGGAAGTCAACGCGATTTTCCGCCGTAAAGAAAAACAGTATCTTAGGCTCTTCCAGCAGATAGTGGACATGCACCAGCTTCATTTCAAGCTGGTGGTTTAGAATTTTTTCTTTGCAGATATTAAACGCGTCTTTTTCAAGAGCGTGGTTATGTTCCGCCTTGTCCAGGTCTTCTTTTAAGGCGACGCGTTCAATCCAGACAATGTCGGAAACGTCGTGCTTGCAGTGCACAGGCCCTATTACCTGAGCGAGATCTTTGCCGTAACGCGTGGGGACTATAACCATTGAACCCGGGTATAACGAATCGTCGCGGTAAATGGCGAGAAAAGTTTCATGGGAATAGGAGAGTCTCAATCTGAAAATGGGCGTATCCGGCGCTATGGATTCAATCGCGGGAGATTTAACCGCCTCGCCGACACTTGAAGCCGCCTCTCTTTCTTCCGGCCTGTCCTCAAGAAGGGAAATATCTTCTTCATCAAAATCGCTCATATAATACCTTTACTGCATCAAGTCTATCAGAAGTCCCTTTATTTCCTCAAGACGCGAAGCAATCTCCATCTGCGGCATTTGGCTGGTAAGAAGATGTTTCGCAAGCTCTTCCAGCTTTGTATCAATAACCTGTATTTTTGTATACGCTATCTGCTTCCTTGATTCAAGCGTGCCGCGCTGTCCTTTGAAGCCGGGTTTAAGAAAACCGGGAATCCCCGCTTCGGTGGTTTTGCCGTAGGCGTTCTCTACAATATAATGCATAAAATTGCGCACGGCCTGTTTGTAACGAAGAATTTCATCAGGGAAAGGCCTGTTACGCAAATCATCGCCCGTACTGCGGACTTCGTCAATCAAAAGATTGACTGTTTCTTCGGACACCGGCAAGTCCCGCAAAGGCCCTATATCGCCGGCCGTCCTGGCCCGCATCTGGTCAAATATCCGCGAAAACCCGGTCTTGCCGGTACTGGACGGGCTTGTCTTTGAAACCTTGTTTTTTTTGCTTTCATCTTTTACATGAGTATAGGCTGATGGGTTCATGTAAAAAGACTGTACGTCGGTTTCTACTTTAGCCAAAACTTAAACCTCACCTTTAGGTGAGACCTCGCCCCTGGACGGGGCCTTATCCCTGGACGGAGCCTCGCCGTTTGATTCTGCCTGTTTTTTTGAAAAAACCGGCAGAGCCGATCTTACCTTCTGAGCGTCGCGGTACTCGCTGACGGCGCTCGTCCAGCTTTCCTCATCCGGGCAAACCTTTATCCTGCCGTGGATAAGACAGCCCTCATCCGCTTTGATCCGGCGCGTAATAATATCACCTAACACAAGCGCGGTGGAAAGGACTACCAGGGATTCCCCGGCAATCACGTTGCCGTACACAACCCCGCCTATTGTTACGGCGGTCCCCAGTACGTTGCTCTTCATCCGCGCCTTCTCGCCGATTACCACCCTGCCGGACGCGTTAACATCCCCTGTTATGCTTCCGTCTATGCGGGTAAAGCCCGGAGTGTCAATATTTCCATTCAGCCTGCTGTCAGGCCCGATAATGGTATTAATTGTATAGTCTTCGTGCCGGCCTGAGGGCATAAATAAACTAACGCCCCTGTTTTGCTATGTTGGAACGGATATTCATATATTTGTAAGGATCGACAACATCGGATCCTATGTGAATCTCATAATGAAGATGGGGGCCGGTGGAAAGGCCGGTGTTGCCGATATAGCCTATCACCTCTCCCTGCTGAACCCTCTGCCCAAGCCTGACCCTGACTGAAAGCATATGCGCGTAACGGGTATAATAACCGTGTTTATGCCTGATAATTACATAATTGCCAAAGTCTTCGGTATATTCGATTGTGACAACCTGCCCGTCGGCGGTTGTGACTATTGGATCGCCCGAACGATAGGTGGAAATATCTATTCCTTTATGGATATAATACTGCCCGCTGAAAGGGTTTATATTCTGGCCGAAAAACATCGAGATATGCCCAAGCCCGTTTTTGATGGGCCATATGCTGGGTATCTCCGTCAAGAGCGCGCTCTGGGAATTCAGCATAGAGCCTATATCCTTTAACGGCTCTACCGCTTCGTTTACAAAGGAACGAATCCTCTTTACATCATTAACTTCATGGAGCAGTCCTTCGGGAGTTTCATTGATTTTGAAAAAATCACCCAAATCGCCCCCGTAAACCTGCTGTCTTTGGTTTGACGGATCCTGTCCCAGGGCGGAAAGTGTCTCTGAAAGGGCCGATTCAAAACCTTTTACCTCTCTCAGCAAAAGCGCGGTCTCATCGCGAAGCTGGTTCAGGCTCATCTGCGCGGCTCTTAAACTGCTGTCCTTGTCGTCAAGCATGGTTTTGGCAGAATTATATGAGGCTCCATACCAAAGAGACGCGCCAAGAAACGCGCCGGCGACCAGCAGGAAACAGAGTATAGAAAGCACATTTATATGAAAATTATAAACGCGTTTTTCAGAATGAGGGACAAAAACAACCGTATAACGCCGGGTCAGGAAACGCCCGAATGCCGACAATCCGCCCCCTACCCCTTTACCGGCGGAAACAGCGGCGTTTTTAACACCCTGAAAAAGGCTGTCTTCCAGCCTTTTATACTCATGAACCGAAGCCATAGATTAATTATATCCCATATTGGGCTGGAATGTCAACAAAATATGTCATAAATTATGGGGAAAAAATCGCGTTTTTTCTCAAAAAACGGGCAAAAAACCCCAAATTTTGACCTTACCGGCGCTTTAGGCGCAATTTGCCCCATTCTGCTTAAGGGCAAAGACCTGGTTAAAAATCTGTCAGCCTCTTGGCAACGTCCCCCAGTTTAGACATATCAATTTGTTCCCTTATCCACGAAACCAATTCGCCGTCTTCATCATATTCGTTCTTCTCCAGTTCCTTTATAATTTCTTCCACAGTGTCCATGTCGTAACTTTCACAGCCTTCCCTCAGCCTGGCAAGAAGCCCACTGTCGGGGGCTTTAAGGCGCGGCTTAGTCTCGTAAATGTCGTTTTTATCCAGCCATTTTTGAACGTTGGCGACAACGATTTCCGTGTCTTCAATGAGTTTGCCGTTTCGTTCTATTACGCCCTGAAAGTCGCCGCCCCTCGAAAGGTTTTCAAGTTCCAGAGCGGCGGCGCGTATGTGTTCGGCTCCTATGGCGGCGCTCGTGCCTTTAAGCCCGTGGACGGTGATAACATAGTCGTGCAGATTCTCCGCCGTAACGGTGCGCAGTTTGTCCAGCACTTTCGGAGTGTTGTGTGCGTAAGAGCGGAGCATCGGCAGATAAATTTTCTTCGCGCCGGCGTACAGGGAAAGCCCCTTCTTCGTGTCCACTCCGGGTATTTCCATATTCAGTTTTTCAATTTGAAGTTCATACTCGGAAAGTTCTTCGTTGATTGGAATTTCGGCGCGGGCGTCGTCACGCACCCATTTCCTTAAGGCCGCGTCCATCTCCATAATGTCGATGGGTTTGGTTATGAACGCCTGAAAATCATGCGCAAAGAACAACTTCTCCGTACCCTTTATGGCGTTGGCTGTAAGGGCGATTATCGGAATTTTCTTCGCGTATTCCGTGCCTAACGCGCGTATCCTGTCCACCGTTTCTATGCCGTCCATGCCGGGCATCATGTGATCCATGAATACAGCGTTGTAAACTGGAGTTCCCGCCTGTATCCTGTCAAGCGCGGCCTGCCCGCTGGTTAAACAGTCAACCTGTAATTTGTAACCGCTTAAAATACCCGACGCCACGTCAAGGTTCGTCGTAATGTCGTCTACCACCAGCACCCTCGCGTAGCTCAAATCAATCCTTACAAGTTTTTGCGAGACAACGCGCTTGTCGTCGGTATAGCAGAAGTTGCGCAGTTTGCCGGAAATGTCCGCTCCCAGAACTGTATCGCTGACAAATCCCTGCTTTATGCGGAAACTGAATGTCGAGCCTTTGCCCTTTTCGCTCTCTACCTTGATTTCCCCGCCCATCAATTCAATAAGGTTTTTGGTGATGGAAAGACCTAATCCCGTACCCTCAACATGATGGTTGGATTTGGAATCGACCCTGTGATAATCCTGAAACAGGTCTTTCATGGCGTCTTCGGATATGCCCACGCCGGTATCTCTGACGTCCGCTTTAATCCACACTGTGCCGCCTTCGCGCTCGCAGTTAATTGTGAGATCTACGCTTCCCTCTTCGGTATATTTGACGGCGTTGGTAAGCAGGTTGGTAAACACCTGCTTCACCCTAAGGTCGTCGCCGAAAAGTTTGTACGGCAGGTTGTCGTCTATGTTCAAATGGAACTTTATGTTCTTCTCTCCTATGCGCGCCGTCGCAAAGGTAACGGTGTCGTTCAGCATGCTGGCGGTGTAATACTCGTCCGGCGACAATTCAAGCTTGCCCGACTCGATTTTTGAAAGATCGAGGATATCGTTTACGATACTGAGGAGCGTGCTTCCGGCGTTGTTTATCTTTATCAGATTATCAATAACGGATTTGTCCAGCCGCTTGTCTTCCATTACGAGGCCCGTAAGCCCGATAACCACGTTCAGCGGCGTGCGCAGTTCATGGCTCATGTTGGCGAGGAAGGTGCTCTTCGAGCGGTTGGCGGCTTCCGCCTCCTCCCTTTGCCTGTCCTTGATCATCATCATATTCTTGGTGTTGGTAATGTCCATGAGGGCGCCGGCGACTCTTATGGCGACGCCGTCCTTGCCTCGGATGGATTCGCCGGAAGCGCGGTAATAGGCGTACTCGCCGGTCTTGCGCAGAAGGCGGTATTCAACGTCGTAGGGTGTCTTGCCCGTCGTGTCCAGCATGTGTTTCGCGAAAGCGTTAAGCGCCCTTTCCTTGTCTTCGGGGTGCAGGAGGTCGCTCCAACTGCTTAAGCGGTTCGGGAAATCTTTCTCGTCCGTGTAGCCTAGCATGCGCCTGAACTCGTCCGACCATATAAAGATATTGTTCGGGTTTACAGGATCATCATGCACCACTTCCATATCCCACAGGCCGATTTTTGTCCCCTTCACAACCAGATTCAGTTTGGCAAGCTGAAGCTCGTTTAATTCCTTGGCGCGCGCCAACTGCATTTCCCTCTGAAAAATTTCGGTCATATTAAACACATAGGCGACTATGGCAAAACTGCCTTTATAGGGTATCTTCCTTAAATTTACATTTATTCTGCGCACTCCGTCTTCAAAATGCAGTTCCGTCTCCAAATCGGCCGCGTCATTCTTTACGGCGGTCTCCAACTGCTCCCTCAAAGACAGCGAGCGCTGGCCGTTCGACATAATTTCAGGAATGCTTTTACTCACGCGCTCTATAAAACCGTCAAGCAATTCTTCTTTTGTTTTAAAACCAAGGAATGAAACCGCTCCGGGATTACAGTCGATTACGTTGAGTTTGTCGTCAAACAATATGTTGATTTGCGGGTTTGACTCAAATATGGTCGCCACGGTGATCAGGGCCGATTTCTGCGCGTCAAGGAGGGCGGAGGTGAAAATGTTTATGCTCTCGACTACTTCGGCGTAAGCTCCCGAGAAACGGGCCACGTCCAGTTTCGTGTCCGTGCCGCTGTCGGTTTTTATGTCTTTGCTTAAATCTTTCAGTTCCGTAGTCAGCAAATTGACTATGTTTACGATATCCGCGAAGCTTTTTGCCAGCATGCCTGTTTCGTCTTTAGCCGACGTGTCGATATTTACATTCAGGTTGCCTTTTGCCACATTATTCGCCACGCTCGTCATGTTATTTATCGGGTTGGCTATGAGCGAGGCTATCAGCAAAGCCAGTAAAATTGAAATGACGATGGAAACGACGGAAGTGATCCCCAGCAGTGTTTTGGATTGGCTGGCTGTATTCTGCGCGCTGTGGCTTGATCTTTCCGCTACGGCGGTCGCCAACTCGCGCAGTGAGGAGGTAAGCGTTCTCGTTTCTGTCACAAGCTCGCCTGTATTGTTAAGTATCTCTATGGGGCTTTCATAATCACCGGCTCTGGCCGCTTTTATAATCGGGTCGCAAATTTCATCTTTATACCGCTGTACATACATCTTGAGCATATTGGCGTTATACAGCCGTATGTTCCTCTCATCTTCATTCAAAAGAGGGTTTGCTTTAAAAAGGGCTTCAAAATCATTTATGGAATTGATTGCCTGCTCATAGGCGGATACGGCGTCCTTATATATGCTGTTGATGTATTCGAGGTCGTTATGCGGCGCGTAGGCGGTTATCTTGTTTGTCATTGTGCGCATATCATTGTAAGCGGCCTGCGTCTCTATTATCGCGTCTCTTATGCTTATGGGGTATTTGATTGTGTTGTTGTATGTAATCGCGACATTACTCAACCGCGAGACGGCGAACAGGACTATGCTTGTTATCAGTACGATAAACAGCGCGAAACCGAGGATCATCTTTGCTTTTATCTTTAAATTATTAAACCAATTCATTCGTTTACTCAGTTCTTTCGATTGTGAGGATTATGTTAACATAAAGCCCAAAAAATGACAATGGGGGGCTTTGGGGAAAAACACAACGCGGAAAAGCAATCACTCATTAGCGGTAATGCGAAACACGTCCTTTTCCTTAGCCATTACGATAATTTCATCGCCTTCCGCGAACTTATAATCCGGCCCCGGCACAGGCTGAAGGGCCGTATTGTTTTTTATAGCGAGTATGTTTACCTCATATTTCCTGCGCACGTCGAGGGTGACAATCTGTTTGCCTATCCAGTTTTTTGGCACGGCTATTTCATAGATCGAATAATCGCCTGGCAGTTCCATATAGTCAAATATTTTTTCGGAGTTGTACCTGACCGCGAGTTTTTCCGCGAAATCCCTGTCCGGGTAAACAACCTCGTCCGCCCCGACTTTTTTAAGGACGTCTCTTTGAATATCACGGTCGGTTTTTGTTACAATATGTTTTGCGCCGCAGGCCTTTAAAAGCGAAGTGACAACAATTGACGCTTCAAAGTTCTTTCCGATTGTGACAAAGCATATATCAAAATTTCCGACGCCTAACGCGCCTAGAACATTTTCGTTTGTACAGTCCCCTATCAGATAATCGTTGAACAAATAGGATATGTCCTGCTCCAACTGCGCTTTTATATCCACAACCATAACGGAATTGCCAAGCTCCTGCATTTTCATGGCGAGGTTACGCCCAAAACGCCCCATCCCTATTACAAGAATTGATTTTGGTTTTCGTTTCTGTTTCATAAACAACCTAACCTATTAATATTTTTTCACCCGGCCTGTCAAAAGCCGGATCTATATGCTTTTTGGCAAAGGCGAGAAGAAGGGTAATCCATCCCAACCTGCCGGAGAACATTAATAAAATTACTACTGTTTTTGCCGCGCTTCCCAATACCGGCGTAATACCCAGACTAAGCCCCGCCGTCCCGAGCGCGGATACGGATTCAAACAAAGCCTCCCTTAAGGAAAAAGGCTCAAATGAACATATAATAATTGCGGACGTGATTACGGCGAATAAATAAATTGTGACTATGGAACTCGCGTATTTTACCGTCTTGTCGCTTAGGTTCCGTTTAAAGATCAGCATTTTATTCATTTTTCTTGTTGAATTAACCGCGCTCAAAACAAGAATCGCCAGAGTTGACGTCTTAATGCCCCCCGCCGTAGAACCGGAACCGCCTCCAATAAACATAAAAACCATTGCCAATATAACACTTGCCTCTTTTAGTCCCGCAGTGTCAATAGCGTAAAAGCCCGATGTTCTTGCGGTAACGGACTGAAATAAGGCCGCGAGCAGTTTTTGCGGAACTGTAAATCCCGCCAGCAGGCCGTTGGATTCAAACACATAGAACAATATTAACCCCAATAGAATCAATATTCCGGTAACCGTAAGGGTAATTTTAGTATGCAGAGAGTATTTTTCAAACCTGAATTTATATATGCAAATATCGTCCAATACGACAAAGCCTATTCCGCCGGTTATAATAAGAAAAACAAGGGTAATTGTTACGGGAAAGTCCTTAACAAAATAGCCAAGCGACGAAAACTGCCCGTATTTTCCCATTAAATCAAACCCTGAGTTGCAGAAAGCGGATATAGAGTGAAAGACGGCGTTATAGACGCCTGTTTTAACGCCCATCAACGGGCAAAAACGCAAAGCCAATAACGCAGACCCGACAAGCTCTATACACAGCGACAGCAGGACAATGCGCTTTATCAACTGCACAACCCCGCCGAGCTTTAACAATCCGGTTGACTGAACCAAAACCTGCCTTTCGTACAGGCCTATCTTCCGTTTCAGGAATATGGAAAACATGGTAATAACGGTCATAAAGCCTATGCCGCCGATTTGAAACAAAGACAGGATGACAATCTGGCCGAACAGCGACCAATGGGTAAAGGTGTCGTATAACACAAGGCCGGTAACGCAGGCCGCGCTGGTGGACGTAAAAAGGGCATCAAGCGGCGGAGTCCGCACGCCCGACCGCGAGGCTATGGGAAGGCAAAGCAAAATTCCGCCGAACAGTATTAACGCTGAAAAGGTGATTGTTATTACCTGCGTGTATGAAAGCTTCAATTAACATTACAGCGGTTATGGGATATTAAAAATCACTCCCAGCCAGGACGCAATATCGCTCATTTCGGCGCTTATAAGGCCCATGGCTACCTTGTCGGTGGTTTCTGCCACCAGCCACCTCTTCCCCCCTGAGTCGAAGCGGGCGCCCGCGCCCTGAACGTCCGCAAGGCCCATAGCATGGCTGTGGACGCGGGAAACCATCATTGCGGATGGAATGTCCGCCTGATCCAGGAACATAGCCCAGAGCATGGCCCGGCTGTCGCAGTCGCCCCTGCCTTCGCTAATGGCTGTCACCAAATTGACAAAATCGCTGCCCTCCAGATCACGATCGTATGTGAAACCCTGTACAAAAGCAAGGGCTTTTTCGGCAAACGCCCTGTTGTCCGGCAGGGTTGCCTTGTTCCATTCGCGCTCAACCCGGAAAAGGGCGTTGGCTATCCTGTCCCAGGAATCGCGGTATATTGCCCGGTAAAAACGTATCCACGCCTGTTGCCAGTTGGGGGCGTTTTCATATTTGCTCAGCAGGGCGAATTCCCTGTCCACCAGCGCCTGGGCCGCCTCGGCGTCGTTTTCCCGAATTAAAGCGCTCAAAGTTGTCCCCTTTATGGGAGTTTCTTTTGTCTCTCCTCGCGGATAGCTGAAGTCCATGACAGGCCCGGGACGGCGCGCCTCCAGATCTGAAGGAGCTATGGAATCAAGAGCCGATATATGGAACAGATCCATGTCCGCGCCCGACGAGGGCGAGTAGGCCAGGGCGCACAGTAAAGGCGCTCTTGCGGCAGTAGCGTTTTTATATAATTCCACGCACAGGCCCCATCCCGAGAACCCTTTAAAATGCAAATCCATCAAGGCGGCCGGCTTGCCTTCATATTCAAAGTAGGCTATTTCGCCTGAGTTACCCAGTCTGCGGTTGACGTCATTCGCCATCTGCTCTACATCCTGATAAACCCCGCTGTACACAACAATATCGAACATGGCCTTGTTTGGCCCCTGGAACGAATAACGGTCCTTATTGTTCCCGTCTATATATTCATAACCTTCCGGCAGATCAACTCTGAAGCCCCAGGTCGCTGAATGGAGGGGGGAAGCGTTAACAGAGAGCAGAGAGCAGAGAGCAGAGAACAGTAAACAGAGAACAGTTTTTTTCAAATTCGCATTTTTCATAGTAATCCTATCTGAATACTTCCAAACTGCCCTCTTCTCTTTGTTACCTCTTCACTGCTAACTGCTCACTCTTCAAGTATCCCTGCCCTATATTCGCCTTTAATGCTGGGAATGTCAAGAATCGTACCAGGCTCTACAAGGTCAGGATTGCCGGGCTGAGGTAATTTGTTCTTGTTCGCGTTGTATATCACCTTCCACTTCCAGGGGTCCCCGTAAATCTCTTTTTTTCCCGCTATGTTCCACAGGCAGTCCTTAAAGTTTATCCATGTTTTAACTCTGTATTGCGCCGCCAGAACCGGGACATTCGGTATTTCCTTCAAAATCGAAAGAACCGCAAGCGCGGATTCCTTTGCGGGGTCCCATTGCTCTTTGGAACGGAAGGCCATAGCTTCCGTGAATTTCTGCTCCGCCTTATCGTAAATTGCCGCGTACTTTACATGGGCGTTAGCTTGTTTTACCTGGTCAAGACGGGCGTGGGCCGCGGAAATCGCGTCAAGCGTTTCTTTGATTTTTATCTGCAGTTTCACATATTCGTCCGACATTTGGGCGTATTTATTGGCCTCCTGCGCGTACTTAACTGCGTCGTCATATTTAGAGTCCGCGTAAGCGCTTTCCGCAAGGCCTATCAGCCTTAGATTCTCAAGCATATACTGGTTATTCAACAGCCCCAGGACAAATTCCGAATACTGGGTTTTTTCTTCAGTAGCCGACAACGGCATGACCGCCAAACATACGGAAAGGATTACAACTAACAATCCCCTATATTGTTTCATTTTTTTCCTCCATTGCGGTCCCTGTATTGACCGCGAAATCGGCGCTCTGCGCCGATTTTTGTTTTGCCTCGCCTATTGCCCCGTCCGCCTGCGCGCGTTTCTTTTCCGCCAAAAGGGCGGCGGCGATAAACTGAGCCGCCGACTTGTTATAGGACTCTATTGCCGACGCGAAAACTTTCTTGTCAAAATCAGCGGTTGCCTGCTTAAAGATAGTGTCCGCTCCGTTAAATTCCGCTACTGCCGCTATATTGGCCTTCGCGTCCAGGGCTTTTTGCCTTTCCTGCGTAGCGCGGGCTTTGGCATCCTCCGCCGACTTCTGGTTTTGCGTGCCCATCAAGGCGACGTTTTTCTTTATAAGATCGTCATAAGCGTCCGCCGCCGATGTATACAAGGGAACCGCGGCCTTTATTTCGGCGACTGTACCCCGTTTGGCGCCGGCCGCCGTCTTGTTTTTGGTTTCGGCGTTATTCCAGTCAGCAGGTAAATTTACATTGGCTTTCGCGTCCTGGGCGTCTTTGCGGGATTTATCCATCCGCGCTATCGCGGCCTGCAGGGCCTTGTTTGCGTCTTCTTTGTCTTTGGCTACTTGTTGCTGGCTCTTTCTGGCAACGTCGTCATAAGCGTCCGCCGCCGATACAAACAGCGCGGTCGCAGACTTTATTTCATCCAGCGTGCCTGTTTTGGCGCTTTTTGCGGACGTGTTTTTTGTCTCGGCGTTTTTCCAGTCGTTGGGCAAAACCGTCTGGGCATCCGCTGTTACAGCGGCCTGCCTGGATTTATCCGCGCGCGCCATGGCTGTCTGCAGGGCCTTGCCGGCGTCTTCTTTGTCTTTGGCTAACCTCTGCTGGCTCTTGCCGGCAATATCATCGTAGGCCGCGGACGCCGATACAAACAGCGCGGTCGCAGACTTTATTTCATCAGGAGTGGTTTTCTTCGCGTTCTTTCCCGACGTGTTTTTTGCCTCGGCGTCTTTCCAGTCATTGGGGAAATAAGTCTGCCCGTTGACACTCATCGCTGTCTGCCTGGATTTCTCAGCCTGCGCCATGGCTGTCTGCAGGGCCTTTTCGGCGTCGGCTTTTTCCTTTGCCAGGATATCCCTGCTCTTGCCGGCTATGGCATCGTAGCTGTCAGCCGCGGAAGCAAAGAGCGCGGCGGCGGATTTCTTATCCGCTATGGTGCTTTTTTCCGCGTCAAGGCCGTTTTGCCGTACCGTCTCAGCGTTGGCCCAGTCATCGGGGAAATATTTGGAGGCCTGATTGTCCTGGGCGTCTTTGCGGGATTTTTCCGCTCTTGCTATCGCGGTCTGCAATGCCTTGTCGGCATCCTCCTGATCTTTGGCAAAAAGAGGCGCAGAGTTCCCGGCTATTGCCTCGTAACCCTCCGCCGCGGAGGTAAACAGCTTGATGCCCTGCTTTACCCCGTCCGCAGTACCCTTATTGGCGTTTTTTCCGGCGTTATTATCCGACTCGGCTTTATCCCATTCTTCCGGGAAATAGCTTTGAGCCTGCACGGCCTGTGCTCCTTCCCTTCCGCTCTGAGCGCGGGCCATTGCGGTGTCCAGTTCATCCAGCAAAGCCTGGTCCGGAGACTGGCTGGCGCCGGTCTTGCTTGCGGGCTGAGTCCCCGAATCAGCCGGCGGCTTGCTGGCGCAGGAAATTATCAGAAACACTGCCGTTACACTCATTAATAAAAACAGGGGTTTCTTGTTTATCATATTATCCCTCCTAACCGGCTATTTATTTTGTAATCGCCGATTTTCTCTATATAATAATATATATCAGTTATATCAAATAAATGGAATAGCCAAATAGCGGGCTTATACTTTATCCAAAAATACTGTATAATTTCATAAAGATCAGCTGTCGTAAATACGGTGGCACAGATTAAGGAGTAATATATGAAACTTATTTTTCTAGGCCCCCCGGGAGCGGGCAAGGGCACTTTAGCGGCAAAGGCAATTGAAATTCTCGGTTTGCCCCATATCAGCACGGGGGCGATTTTCCGTTCGGCTATTGCGGATAAAACAACGCTGGGCCTTAAGGTCAAGGCTATTATTGACGCCGGAAAACTTGTAGATGACGATACAACCATTGAACTGGTCAAGGAACGGCTTGCCAAGAGCGATGCCCAAAAAGGCTATATACTGGACGGCTTCCCCCGGACTATACCCCAGGCCGAGGCGCTGGCAAAATTCTCCTCAGTGGACAAGGTGATCAATTTCGACCTCCCAGATGCCAAAGTTCTGGAAAGGCTTGGGGGCAGACGGGTTTGCCGGAAATGCGGTTACAATTTCCACGCGATTTTTAACAAGCCGAAAAACGAAAAAGTCTGCGACCACTGCGGCGGCGAAATCTACATCCGCGACGATGACCGTCCTGAAGCGATTCAGAAACGGCTTGAGGTATACCGCGCCCAGACCGCCCCTCTCGTTGACTTTTACCGCAAGAAGGGGATCCTTGTTGACATAGACGCCAGCCCGGAGGTTGACCAGATTGTAGTATCATTCAAGCGGGTGCTTGGCCTGTAAAAAACCCGGGGCGATGTGAAAAAACTGTTTATTCCCGTTTTGGCTTCGCTGTTCTCTTTTGTCCAGTGCGCTTCGGAACAGCCTGTCTTTAACGAGGCCGAATGGCTTGATAAGGTCAACGCGGAGGAACCTGCCCAGCTTTACGCGCCCCACCAAAACGACAAAGGAATTTTTTTTAACCCCTGGATGGAAAGGCCCAAGCGGAGCGGGGGCAGATCCTGGTTTTGGGAACGAATCTTTGCCAAAAAGAAATTCGATTCGTTTGACGAAAAAAAATATCTTTTCGTACCCAACGATTATTCATACCTTTCCGACACGAATTTTGACAGCATATCCTTTGCCGGGCACGCGTCAATAATTATCAAAATGAACGCCCAGACCATTTTTACGGATCCGTTTTTTTCAGACAGTGCGCTGGTAGTCGGCAAGAAAGTCAAGATTAAATTTGATTTTTCCAAAGTCCCGGACAGGCCGGTGGTGCTGATCAGCCACAACCATTATGACCACCTTGATACCTACTCGGTAAAAAATCTGATTAAAAAAGACCCGGTGTTTATAGTGCCTTTGGGGTTAAAAGCTTATATGACCAAACTGGGCGCAAAGGAAGTATACGAGCTGGACTGGTGGCGGAGCGTCCGCATAGGGGAGATAAATTATACCCTACTGCCGGCCCAGCACTGGTCGCTCAGGATTGGGCAGAAAAACAGCGTTATCCTTTGGGGCGGCTATTTGATTGAAGGCTCTAAAACGATCTTTTTTTCAGGCGATTCCGGCTATTTTATAGGTTTTCGGGAATTCGGCGATAAATACGACATTGATTACGCCATTTTGGGGGCCGGCGCTTACGAACCGCGATGGTTCATGCACTACGCCCATATGAATGTCGCGGAGTTTTTCCGCGCAGTAGATGACCTTAAAGCTAAAACGGCAATCCCCATGCACTTCGGCGTAATCAGCCTGAGCGACGAACCTCTTTTATACCCCCTCTACGAAGTGGATAAACACATTGAACAAAACCCCGAATACCGGGAAAGAGTAAGGCCCCTGAGGGTAGGAGAGTATTTAGAAATGTCCCCGCCAGACCTTTTCCATTCCCAATAGCGTTTCTTCCCGGTTCAGCTGGTTTTTAAGATAATTCCCCCATTTTAGGTTATCGCAGAAAAAACCGAAAAAACGCCTTGCCCTGGAAATATGGAACTCCGGCGGTTGCCAGCGGGCTAAAAACTCAATAAATTTCAACCCTGTTTCCAGAAACAGGGACTGCTGACTATCCTCTACTATACGCCCACCGCTCAAGCTAAAGCTTTCGCGCCGTATCCCGCATACAGGGGCATTTTCCTGGGCTCCCGCACTGCCGCATAAATTAAGAACACGGCTACGCCGTGCACCCTCGGCGTCCCCACTCCCTTTTCCTTGCGCAAAAATCCAGGGCTGTCTTACCGCGGCCCTGCCTACCATGACGGCGTCGCAGGGGCCGTCAGCGCGTTTAAGCAAACTTTCGGCATCAATTATATCGCCGTTTCCGGCCACCGGTATCTTTAATTCCTGTTTTAAAGCGCCGACATAATCCCAGCGGGCCGTCCTTTTCAGCTTTTCTTTGGCTAGTCTTGGGTGCAAAGTTATCAATTCCACCCCCTCGGACTCCAAACGTTTGCAAAAATTGACCAAATAATCAAGGTTTTCTGTAAAACCAATGCGTAATTTTACGCTAAGACGCCGTTTAACCGCCTTTCTAACCCCCCTGACCAGCTCACCTGCCCTGTCAATCGAGGCCATCCATGTGATTCCGCCCCCTGTTTTGCGGATCAAAGGGGCGCAACAGCCCATATTCAGGTCTATACCCCTGCATTCCAGGGTATTTAACATGCCCCCTGCACCCGCAATATGCCCGGAATCGGAGCCTACAAGCTGAAAAACCAGTTTTTCCGGGCATGGACCGTTGTCAATATACCATTTTTCGAAAGGCCCCCCCGCCAGCAAAGCCGGCGCGCTTATCATTTCGGTAAAATATTCATCACAGCCGCCAAAGCCTTCAATTAGCTCCCTTAAGGCCCTATGGCTTAATTCCGCCATTGGAGCCAAATAAAAAGGTTTGTTCATTTTTGTTTTTTTATCGATTCTCCCTCTTGACTTATTTTAGTTTATCACATAAAGTTTATAAATAGAGGTATTTAGGAGAGGAGCGTCTGCATGATAGCAAAGAGTGATATACCCAACATAAACGAAAAACAAGCCGAAGGGATCAAGCCTGAAGGCACCCCGTATCGGGTAATCGTAGTTGACGATTCCATGTTCATCGCGAAACAACTTGGTCAAATTTTCACTTCTGAAGGTTTCGAAGTCGCGGCAACCGCAGGGGACGGAGCGCAGGGACTTCAGAAATACAAGGAACTGCACCCGAACATCGATCTTGTAACTATGGATATTACGATGCCGGTTATGGATGGGGTTTCAGCGCTTGAGAAAATTCTTGAATTTGACAAGAACGCCAATATAATTATGGTCAGCGCCCTGGGTAAAGAAGATGTCGTTAAAAAGTGCCTGTTAATAGGCGCCAAGAGCTACATCGTAAAACCGCTTGACCGCAAAAAAGTTCTTGAACGTGTAGCTTCCGTACTTAAGCACTAAACGCGAGTCCGTTGCCGTTTAAAAGCCCCCGTCTCAGAGGGCGTCCAGTTTCTTCATTTTTATACTACGAATCTCTTGAGAGGGTATTAAGTTAATACCCTCTTTTTGTTCTTTTCAAAAAAGCCGGTTAACTCTGCGTAAAATAGTGACACTCTAAACCCGTATCACAAAAATCTTCTTCCCCTTCACACGGCTTACCCGCACTCCCCTGCCCGCCTCCAGAAATTCGCTGTCTGTTTTAG
>Ga0268262_10003196_pt1 | contig 17969 bp, 12 predicted proteins | sample TergutNc150P3_FD_190354 | JGI IMG/M metagenome (GOLD analysis project Ga0268262, IMG submission 190354) | Nasutitermes corniger P3 segment gut microbial community from laboratory colony in Florida, USA - Nc150 P3 (SPAdes) (version 2) | ecosystem: Host-associated > Arthropoda: Insects >...
ACCGCCGCTTTTTTTAGGATTTCATTAGCATCCCGTAATGCCCTGTTTTCTTTCCTCAAGCGGGCCAGTTCCTCGTCCCGCGGCCGCCCGTGACCGGGAAACGCTTGAATACCGGTTCCTGTCGCCGCATGAGCCTCATGGATCCATCGGCGCAAAATACTTTCGTTGAGCCCCAAGTCCACGGCAACTTGGTTTATTGGTTTTTCCCGTTTTTCGGCCAGCGACACCGCCTCGGCTTTGAATTCCTTCGTGTAAACACGCCGTTCTGAACTTTTCTTTCCCATCTTTTCCCTCTCCTTATCATTGTATTTCTCGCTTATCTTTGTGTACACCTGAGGGGGTTAGGTCCAAAGAATACTGGTGGATCGAGGGAGTACGGTCTATTTACTGCCGGAATCTACACACCCCCATGAAAAATACGTTAAATACCCGGACGCGGTTGTTGACGGTTGTATAATGGAATTTAAGACTGTTACCGGAAGTATACGGCAGGTAGAGGAACGCTATAAAGAGGCAAGAGCAAAAACAGAGAATATTTTTCTAAAAATAGACGCTCCTCTGTCCCGGCATGAAGTAACCCGTAAATTATCGGGGTATATTCAACGGAAGGGCTATAAAAGCGGGGTTATTTTTGTCTATTTTTCCCAAAACAGCGAATTTCACCGATGGACAGAGACAGAACTTGCGCAAAAAAAATCCGGGTCTTGCGACCCGGCGGCTATCCGGGGAAAGTCGGATATACCGAAATGCCCCCGATAATTAAAGTATCGTAAATGTTTGCTTGTTTGTCAAGTGGTTTGGTAAAAAGTCGACCTCTATGCCGCAAGAAGTTTTTTCTACTCTGATTTAGGCTTGTTTACAAATTTGGCAAACAGTTCCGTGCGGCTTTGTATGCCGAGTTTGCGGTACAGGTTTTTTTGGTGAAAATGAACTGTTTCGGGGCTGACTTTCAGGGTAGAGGCAATTTCTTTGGGCGCTCTGCCGTCAAGAAACATGGTAAAAATTTCCTGTTCCCTTGATGTAAGGTTAAGGTGGTCTTTGCTGTCGATGGCTTCTACCGCTGAAAGAGAATTTGAGTATTCGGGCATATCCCGCAGGTACAAGCCGTCTGTCCAATCCGCTTCAACTCATCCTGTATATGAAATAGTTTCGCTATGGTTCCGGAGTATTTGCCTGATGACATCACACAACCGCCCTCTTTCTATCTGGGTGCAGAATTATATCACCTGGTGAATAATATTACAATATACGCGTTATTCCGTAGTACTGTACATTGACCATGGAATGAACATATCTTATATTATGGTAGCATGGGTAAAACATTGGCAAGCCGATTAGAGTTTTTAATCTCCAATTTGGGTATAAAACAATCTGATTTTGCCCAAAGGATACATTTTGCCCAATCCTATGTATCAATGGTTCTCAACAGCTCTAAAACCAGTCCCAGCTCCCGCTTTTTTGACGCTGTTTGCCGTGAATTCAACGTCAATACCGAATGGCTTAAAAACGGCAAGGGCGACATGCACGCTATTCCCGGCCTGCCCATGCAGGCGGAGGACGCGGAACTGCTGGCAAAGTACCGACTTTTGCCAAACTCGGAACAGAAAATTGTAGAGGAAATTATTAACGCCTTTTTATTAAAAACCATGACCGGCGAAGATGGGAGGACGAAGAAAAAAATGAGAAGTGAAAAATCGGAAAAGAGGTAATAATATGGTATTTATCCTAAAGCCAAACGTACCGCGGGAAAAAACAGACGCGTTTATCGCCGGATGGGAACAAAAAGGTTTTTCGACCATTTACAGCGTCGGGACGGAACATGCCGCCGTCTGCCTGATTGGAAATACCGCGGAAATAGATTTGGATCATATTGTCAATACCAACGACATTGTAGATTACGGCAAGCGTATCACCGAACAGTACAAGGCGGTTAACCGTACTGTTCATGAAGATAATACCATTATCAATGTAGGCGGCGCGTCAATCGGGGAAGGGTTTTTTACGGTCATGGCCGGGCCGTGTTCCGTTGAAAGCAGGGAACAGATTACGGAAATCGCCCGCAGTGTGAAACAAAGCGGCGCGAAAATTTTACGGGGAGGGGCGTTTAAGCCAAGAACGTCGCCTTACGCTTTTCAGGGCAAACAGGCCGAAGGGCTGGAAATGCTGCGGCTGGCGAAACAGGAAACCGGGCTGCCCCTTGTCTCGGAGATAATGAATCAAACGCAGATTGAATTATTTGAAGATATAGACATTGTGCAGGTTGGCGCGCGGAATATGCAGAATTTTGACCTGCTTAAAGAAGTGGGAAAGCTGAAAAAGCCGGTGCTGCTCAAACGCGGCCTTGCGAACACGATCGAAGAATTACTGATGAGCGCGGAGTATATCGTCTCATCAGGGAATGATCAGGTTATTCTGTGCGAGCGCGGCATCCGCACTTTTGAAACAATGACCCGTAACACGCTGGATTTGGCGGCGGTCGCTCTGCTGAAACAAAAGTCGCATCTGCCCGTTATTGTAGACCCCAGCCACGCTTCCGGCATACGCAGCCTGGTTCCGCCGCTGGCAAAAGCGGCTATGGCGGTAGGTGCGGACGGCCTTATAGTGGAAGCGCATAACAACCCGGCGAAGGCGTTATGCGACGGCGCCCAGTCCCTTGATTTGGACCAGTTTCACTCACTCATGGACGAGTTGAAAAAACGCGCGGTAATAGAGAATAAAGTCTTTTAGATGTCACGCAAAAATAAGAATTAACCACGGAGGTCACGGAGTTTCACGGAGGAAGAAGAATTAAGATACTAATATCTTAAACCTCCGTGAAACTCCGTGTACTCCGTGGTAAAAAATTCTTCCTGAACAGCTTTGGTTACTAATTCTTGTAAACCAGCTCAAGCATTTTTTCGCCGTACCGTGCGCCCAGCAATTCAATCCCCGCGGAACCGAAATGAAGATTGTCAGGCCGTCTGTTGCCGTTTCTGCCACTACAGCCCCTGGAACTTATAATCCAGGCATTGGGTAAAACGGTTTGTATAACACTGTCGCCGGCCAGGGCGCCGTCGGTCTGACCCGATCCGCCGTTCCATGTCTGTCCCAGCAGAATGGGTATGGAATTGGGGGCAAGCCCCAGATCGGCAAGCATATCGTCGTAAATTTCCTTTAACATGGCAGCCCAGGCAATGCCGCTCAAACCAACGCCGCTTTCACCCTGATGCGCTATTATGCCTTTAATCACGCCGGTCTGTTGGGCGATCCGCGCGTTCTGTATGATGGCGTCGTACATATTCGCATAACCGGCGTTTTTGTACCTGTTCATACCCAGCATTTCCATCGCGCTTGGTCTGCCGCTTACCGCGCCGACGCCCTGATAATAATTGTTTGCCTTTGTTTTGTGAAACGCGGCAAGGGCCATATCGCCGTTGGCGACGGCTACCACGCCGATTTTGATATGTTCCGGGGTGCCTGCCGCGAGGGTTCGTCCGAAATAATCCGAAGGCCCCAGCCCGATATTAATTCCCATGTCCGGAATGATAAGCGGCGGCACCGCCTTATACCATTGGCCTTTAACCCGGTTTTCCCCGGCGTATGTGCCGTCAACTACATTCAAGGTTTGCCAACGGCCGCTTATGCCGGTTTTGTCCTGGGGGCGAATTTCACCCCAACCCGCCATATTTGACTGCCCGAAAGCGATGTAAACATGGAATTCCTCTTCTATCGGCGATGGCTGTTGTGTGGAGGGCGGCTTCTTCGCGCACCCGCCTGTTAACAGCCCAATAATGAAAATCACCGACAGAACGCCGAACCAGGCAAACCTTTTCATAGACACTCCTGTTGCCTTAATAATCCTGCCTTAATATATCATGATTGATAAAAATATCAATCTGTATCTATTGTATACGAGGGATTGTATAGTTTGCGTTTTTTGTTTATATTAGAGGCAGGGAAAGTCCATGAAATTACGTTTTTTTATATTGATTTTGCCAATTCTGGCGGTTATTCCGGTTAATTCCCAGGAAATCGTCACGGCGGAGAACTACCTGAAAATGGTTTCGGACCGTTATGGCTCAATCAGGGATTATGAAGCCCATATTGTCATCCATTCAGGCAGCAATGAAATGATCGGTAATGTAAGCTACCTTGCCCCTTCTTTTCTCAGGATAGATTTTACCAGGCCCGCGGAGCAGGTCATTGTGTTTAACGGGGAGCTTTTAACCGTGTACTTGCCCGAATACCGCACGGTACTCAACCAAACCATTACTCCGGGCCGCCGTTCGACTGTCGGGGCTTCTCTGGCAAGCGCTCAGGGCCTTACCCTGCTCAGCCGCAACTATGTCGCTTCTTTTGTGACGGGCCCCGATCCGGTGGCTCTTCAGGGAAGCCCGCAGGAGGAAGTCGTAAAACTGCGGCTTGCCCGGCGCAATATCTCGGAAGGTTTTCGGGAAATTATTTTGAGTATTAGTCCCGTTTCAAAAACAATCCGCCGTATTGAGGGGCGCACCATTGCCGACAGTCTGGTTCAGTTTGATTTTACCAATATCAAAACCAATCTGGGAATTCCCGAAATGCGTTTTATTTATGATTCACCGGCGTCAGCGAATGTGTACAATAATTTTCTGTTCAGGGAAGTAGATTGACGTGAGAGGAAGTAAACAATGGAATCTTTGGGTACAAAATTAAAAGCTGCCCGCGAGGGGAAAGACCTTGATTATGATCAGGTCAGCAAGGATACCAAAATAGCCGTGCGGTACCTCAAGGCGCTTGAAAGTGAAGATTTTTCCGGTTTTCCCGGTGAAGCGTATCTTACCGGTTTTTTAAGAAATTACGGCGCGTATCTTGATCTTGATGTTCAGGAGGTTCTTGCCCTGTACCGCGCGCTCAAGATACAGGAACAGCCGATTCCGGTAGATCAGCTTTTGAAGCATCCTTCGCTGGTGCCCAAATTTGCCGTTGGCGCGGCGCTGATTATTCTCGCGCTGGGCGTAGTGGCGGGCGGAATATATCTTATAATAACCCATCCCCCCAGGAGGCCGGGCATTGCCGCGCCGGTTCCCCGATCTCCGGTTGAATATACCATGAGCGGAGACAGCTTTGAACACCGTTTTTACCGGGGCGATACGATTCTGATTCCCACAGGCGGGGACGGACAAAACTTTTTAAAGCTGGAATTACAGAGTCTGGAGGAGGCGGTAACCATCCGCACGCCGGGCGGTCCGGTCCTTCTTGATTTGAGTCAGGAGGCGAATATAAACATCGACAGTAACGGAACATCCGGTCTTCTTGTAAGCGCCGTGGATTATGTCAAGAACAACGCGGATATGGGAGTGCTGCTTCGCTTTGAGTTAAAGAGCGAGTCTACCCTTGCCGCGGCCCCCAATATAGAACTTATTGAGACAACCGGCGTTGCGGGGCAATCCTCTTCCACGGTGATATTCTCATCGCCTAACCCTTATCCCTTTACCCTGCAATCCAATTTCCAGAACTACTGCATGTTCCGTTGGGAGATTCTTATGGAACGCGACCGGCGCGACCGCAACGAAAAGTATTTTCAGCGTTCCGATGAACTTAATATTCAGGCGCAAAACGGCATCCGTATCTGGTCTTCCAACGCCCAGGCCGCGAAATTCATGGTAATTGGCGGCGGTAAGTCCGTTCCTGTTGAAATTGGCAGCGCGGGCGAAGTAGTGGTGGCGGATATACGCTGGGTTCGTGATGATGAAAACCGCTACCGTTTGATAATTGCCCGTGTTGAAACCTGAACCTGCATTGCCGCGTTACTATGTAGACCCTTTCGGCTGCGTAAAAAATCAGGTCGATGCCGAAAATATGATGCTGCGTCTTAACAATGCGGGCTGGACCGCCGCCCAGGACGCGGCGGACGCCGATCTTATTATTGTCAATTCATGCGGATTTATCGAAAGCGCGAAACAGGAATCAATTAACGCGGTTCTGGGTTGGCGCAGGCTTTACCCCGGCAAAAAAATTCTTCTGGCAGGCTGTCTCGCCCAGCGTTACGCGCAAGAACTTGCCGAATCACTGCCTGAAACGGACGGTTTTTTCGGCGTTGATGCTATTGCGGATATTGTTGAAAAAGCGGAATTGTTAATGGGGAACACAGGCCAGGGGCCGGCGGCTGAGGAACATTATTCCCCTTCCTTGCGCCCGCTTTTGTCGTTGCCCGGTTCCGCGTATGTGAAAATCAGCGAAGGCTGTGACAACTGCTGTACTTTTTGCGCCATTCCCCTTATCCGCGGCCCGCTCCGCTGCCGCACCGTACCGGACATTGTAGATGAATGTAAGGGGCTGCTGGCAAGGGGGATAAAGGAATTGTGCGTTATCGGACAAGACATCGGCTCATACCGGTCGGATGGCGCGGGACTGCCGGAATTGCTTAACGCCTTCGCGGAACTTTCAGGCGATTTTTGGGTGCGGCTCTTATATATACACCCCGATCATTTTCCCCTGCCCATTCTTGACACTATGGAACAAGACCGGCGTTTTCTTCCCTATTTTGACATACCCTTCCAGCACGCTTCGCCAAATATTCTCTCCGCGATGAACCGGCATGGCACTGCGGAAACTTATATCTCGTTAGTTGAAACTATCCGCCGCCGGCTTCCCGCTTCCGTTATCCGCACGACGTTTCTGGCGGGTTTTCCCGGCGAAATCGACGCCGATTTCGCGGCTTTGCTTGATTTTCAGGAAAAAATCCGTTCTGACTGGCTTGGCTGTTTTTCATATTCCCGCGAGGAAGGAACGCCCGCCTATACGATGAAGGGGCAGGTTCCCAAAAAAATTGCCGCCCGCAGAAAACAGGAAATTGAGGAACGGCAGATCCCCATTACCGAAAAAAACATGGATCGCTTTGTCGGGCAAAATCTTGATGTTCTGCTGGAAGAACAATTTTCAGGCAGTACGGAGGACATTGAAAGCGAAAATTTTTGGCTGGGCCGCCTGTACTGCCACGCGCCGGAAGTTGACGGAGCCGCGGTCGTTGTCAGTACAGGAGGCCGCGCGGAACCAAAAGCCGGCGATATACTGCCCTGCCGCGTGATCGCCCGCAGAGGGTTCGATCTGGAAGTACGGCTTGCGAAGTAAGGAATCCAGAAATGGCCAATAATATTATTTTATGATGATATAATAAATCAAATATATACGAATTATAGTGTACATAGATAATGATATAAAATGTAAAGCAAAATATTACTTCGCCTAAAAGTAGTTGTGCGGCCGTTTGGATATTGCGTATTCCGGGAAAATATGTTATTATAAAAGCATATTCTATAAAGGAGTGTCCACATGGGATTCTTACAGGGGCTATTGGGAAACGCAAGTAATGTTTCTGCAGAAACGGTTAAAAAGGAATGGGGAAGTTTGTTCGCAAAAGATGAAACTATAGGAGTTGCTTATAAACTGATTAGAGACTACATTATCTTTACAGATAAACGGCTTATCGTAATTGATGTTCAAGGTTTAACCGGAACAAGAATTGAGATTAAATCAATCCCCTATAATCAAATTGTAGCATTCTCAGTAACAACAGCGGGAGTTTTGGACCTTAACGCCGAGTTAAAAATTTGGGTTTCATCAAGCCCTTTTGCGATTGAGAAAAAATTCAGTAAGGATGTAAATATATATGAAGTTCAGGGTATACTTGCGGATGCGATATATTCCGCGGTAAAACCATAAAGATTTAAAGCGGTTTATTTGGAGAATACAATGTTTTTCACAAGTGGTAGATCCGGAATAGAGAAATGTAAAGAAGAATTGGAAAGCAAAACGAATGAAGAATTGGAAGTAATAAAAAACGGCAATAGTCATACTTCTTTGTTTATCGGTAATGGCAAGAAGAAGGATTATGAATTAGCCGCTTATGAATTATTGAGAGAGAGACGTAATAATTCGAGTTAAATTTAATATATAACCAAAACAGCGGTTGGATGATGGACTGCTGAAGACTTCACATCAAGAACACATTTGTTATTTATTACCTGTTACTCACAGCCTCTTCCAGATTAAATCCCTTTGCCTGTCCGGTTACATCAACGGCGTGGCCGGAACGCAGGTAATAGAGCCATATCGTGCATTTTTTGTTTGAAGGGACGGCAAAGAGTTCCGTTGCCGCCCGGTAATAACAGGCCATTTGCGGAATATGTTCTCCCGGAAATTCCTGATTGTCGGTTTTGAAATCCACCACGTACACCGTCTGCTCGTCTTCAAAAACCAGATCAATTGTCCCGTTAAAAAAGAATTCTTCCTTATCGGCGTATATCAGGCTGCGAAATGAAAATTCACTTCTGCGGTTTTTTGCTTTTCCGGCAATGATTCCCAGCGGAGAGCGGACAAAGCGCAGCGCAAGCTCTTTTCCGGCGTCGAGGAAAGCGTCGGCGTCCGCGGGTCTTAAAAGCCCCGCCAGTTTTGGCGGTATGACGGCCTTTTGCCCTGACAACTGCGCTTCAACGCATATATGGGCAATGGTTCCAAAACTGCCGGAATTAAATTTCTCGCCGTCTTCCCCATATTGTTTCGCGTAACGGATGAGCAGCGTGTTAACCTTGTCAAAAATATCGGCGGTATTATCGCCTGAATATTCCCTGCTTACGGCAAAATTCCCCGGAAGAATGCCGTTTGCCGCGGCGTTAAGCAGGGATGCCGGTGAAAAATGCCTTTTATGCATATCGGGAGTCCCTATAGTGTCCGCGCGCCGGTAAAAAAACTCCGCTCTTTTCAGAAAGGCGTTCAACCCTTTCTGGTCGTTTGAAAACAGGGAACCATATTGTTCGGCATTACGCATATACTGTTCGCTGTACACCGGAATTTTTTCTATATTGAAAAAAGATACATCGGCATTTATATGAGCGCCAAAGGCGGGCAGGCATAAACCAAAAAAGGTACTGCCCTCAAGAATGGTATCACCCGTAATGGAATTTTTTCCTTCCGCTTTCTCCATTTTTTTTTCGATAAATTGTTTACAGAGCAGGGAAAAGCCGGCGGAGTATTCGCCGGATGTATCGGTATTTGATGCCGCGTCATCTGGTATCGCAGCCTCCAGCGCCGCGGCCTCCCCGGTTAACGATTGCTCATTGTCAATGCCCAGGTATTTGCTTATTCCCAGGCAGCCGCTCAGGTACAGCTCATTTTCCGCCCGTGTCATGCCCACATACAGGAGGCGGCGCAGTTCCGCAACGCTTTTTCCCCTCTCAACAGCGACTGAGCGTTCCCAGAAATAATTACGTTTTACATCCTTGAAATTTTTAAGGTCGGGAGGAAGGGGGGGAGTAACCGTAAGTCCGAATTCACAGGTATCAAAAACATCCTCGCTATAATCGCTCTTGCCCTGTTTATCGCAGCAGCAGATAAACACTACCGGAAATTCCAGTCCCTTGCTTTTGTGTATGGTGATAAGATGCACCGCGCTGGCGCGGGAGGCCGGTCTTTCCAGTGGTATTTCAATATCGCTGAGACGTTCTCCGGCTTTGTCCAACTCATGAATACTGTCAACAAATGCCGCAAGGGTTTTGTTTTCTCCGTCAGCCTTTGCCGCCAGATGAAAAAGATAATCGTACATCTCGCGGTATGCGGCGGTTTTGGGATTCCATTCGGTTTCGTAGCGGTAGCCCTCATTATACCATAACTCGCTCACCAGCGAGCTGATGCTTTCCGTACAGGCGCTGTTACTGATTTTTTGGTAGATGCGCTGACCGTGGATGTATTTTTGGCGGTCTTCTTCACCCAGCAGAGAAAGCGGTTTATTGTCGAAAGGAACGGATTTGTCCATGTCGGCAAGGCAAATGGTGAGGGCGGAGAAAGAAAGGCCGGCAAAGGGCGAGCGCAGCATCTGCGCGTAGGCCGCCCTGTCCCGGGGATAAACGGCAAGCCTGAGAACCGACATAAGATCGTTTACCGGACCGCCGTAAAAAAAGCCGTTCAAATCCTCGCTGGCGTAAGGAATATTGAGCAGCATGAGGTGTTTTTCAAAAAGATACTGCGGTTTGCGGCTGCGAAACAGAATGGCAATGTCGTGGGGCTGGTATTTTGGTTTACCGTCAGCGTTTTTTTTCCGCAGCAGCGCGTTAATGCGCTCGGCGATATAGCGGGCTTCATTTTCCACCGGCGACAGGATAACCGTTTCATCATCGGTAAATTCACGCGAGTCCTGTTTATCCAGTATGCACAGCGTCAGTTTTCCTTCGGTTTTTTTGTCCGCCCGCAGCGGCGTAAATGACGCCTCATAAGCGGGCAGGGAAGATGTTTCATCATCAGACAACGGGGCAAAAACGGCGGGATTTTCCGCCAGGGGTTTTTCGCCTTCGGGGTCAAATCCGCTTCCGCCAAAAATCGCGTTGAACGCGCCGATTAACAGCGGAGCGGAACGGTAGTTGGTTTTGAGGGGCAGGTTTGCGCCGCCCAACTCTTCTGACAATGTGCGGAATACCGAGACATCGGCGCCGCGGAAACGGTATACGGACTGTTTTTCATCTCCCACAAAAAAAAGTTTTCCCGCGGACAAATCCCGCGCGGGCGGCACGGCGTTATGGGCAATGTCCTGTTTTTCCGCGAGCAGAAACAGCAGGTCTTTTTGCAGTTCATTGTTGTCCTGAAATTCATCAATCATTATTGCCTTGAAAGATTCTTTTTCGCTGCGCCGTATGTCGGGCTGTTCCAGAAGAATCGTTTTTGCGAGGCGGGCGACATCATGGTATGTCAGAATTCCTTCAGTTCTTTTCCGGTTCAGGTAACGCTGCTGAAGTTCGGACAACAGCGTTAACACCGAACATATCAGTCCCGCCTGTATGCAAAATACCGCAAGCGAGGAAAATGGGGCATATAAGTTCTTTAATTCCTTTATTAATTCTTTTACCGGATTTTTCGGCGGGGAACCTTTCCTTAAATCAAGACTGTATATTGATGAAAAGAATTTAAGGATGTCAAAAACCGCCTTGTGCCGCGGATGGGACTCCGCCCACTCAATGACGGAATCATGGGGCATTGTTGCCAACTGGTCAAAAAAAACACGAAGATCCCGCGCGTCGGGAAAAACAATATTACCCGCCGTGAATGGGTTTAAAATGGGGGCAAGCTCATAAAGATGTTTCTCATTTCCATCGTATGCTTCGGCAAGTTCGCGGAGTTTTGAGATAATAAAGCCGCTTTGAGTTTCCCACTCCCGGCAGATAAGGTCAAACTGGCCGTCAATATCCTGTTTAAGGTTGAAGGACGAATCAAAATGGGTAAAATTGATCAGGGCCGCGGCAAAGATATCTTTGGCAATGTACACGGGTTTTTTATGGGGGTAAAACCGCGTTATCGCGTGATGGCTGCGCCTGTTGATCAAAAAAGGCATGGCTTCATCAACGGCAAGCTGACGGCAGCGGTCTTCATCGATCAAAAAACCGGGATTTATACCGTAACGGTTGGCGGCCTGCTTGACAATGCCGGCGCAGTAGGAGTCGAGGGTCTGAATGCGCGCCTGGGTAAATTCATCAAGGGCCTGCCGCGCCAGGCTGCCTTTTTCACCGGTATCTTCACGGGCAATATCAGCTAACATCAGGTGAATGCGCCGGTACATCTGGGCGGCGGCTTTTTTGGTAAAGGTAAGGGTAAGAATTTCCCTGACACGGTATTTTTTTTCGGTTACCAGCCAGGCAAAGCGGTTGGCAAGGACCAGGGTTTTCCCCGATCCCGCGCCTGCGGCAATCACCGTGTTGTTGGAGCAATAGGCGGTGTCCATTTGCTCTTTGTTGAGCGCCGGTTTCCTGATGTCAGATTCCATTGGTTTTCCCCTGATATACACGGTAAAGCGCGCGGCATACCTTGTTATATTCGCAGTCTTTGCATTGTTCGGGCTGGGAAGGAGAGAAAGAAAAAGCGCCGCTTGAAATTTCCCGCGCGAAACGCGCGGCATTTTGATCAAACTCATTCATTATTTCGTTATAGCGTTCGCTTCCGCGCATGATACAATCGTCCTTTTCCACGCCCCGAGTGACACCAAATAACACCAGCGGTTTACTGTCTGTTATGCTGAAGAATAATGCGGTATCTACATTCTTTTTATATTTTGTTTCAGCAAGACGAAGATACAGGGGAAGCTGAAAATGAGCAAGACCCTCCTCAATCTTATATTTTGTTTTGAAGTCCACGATGACCAGGGAATATTTTTGCGGTGAGTCGCCGCGTATGTCTTCAAGTATGCAGTCAATCCTTCCGTTAAGAAAATAATTGTCCTTCGGCAATGAATAAGTTTCTTCAGTCGCGATTACCTTGAAACCCGCAAAGCAGAAAATAAATTCGGCAAGAAAATTTTCCAGGCGGGAAAGGAACAGCGGCTTTTGCGCCCGCAGAAGGCGCGCGGTTAACATGCTCATAACCTGATATTCGCCTGAGGGCAGGCGGGGAAAAGATTCAAATACTATTTCAACTTTTTCCATCAGTAATTTTGAGTAATATTCAGGCAGTTGGGGTATCGGTTTTTTATCATCGCCGCTGATAATCGGCGCGGCGACAGCTTCGCCTGTCCGCTTGAGTTCGCTCAGAAACAAATTCAGGACGGTGTGATATATGTCGCCGGTGATATTGTACGCCATAAGTCCTGTTTCCGCCTCAACATTTTCCAGATTGAGCACCCGGGAAAAAATCCATATCAGCGGACACTGAAAATACGGTTCAAGCGAAGATGATGAAACGCTGAATTTATCTTTGTATTCCTGATTATAGCAAAATCTGTCGCGTATCGTATGCAGCAAGGGATGATCCTGAGTCAATGTGTTATTGCTGTCATTGGCATATTGTCTTCTTGTTTGCCATTTCTCAAAACCCTGTTTTTGATTTTGATGAAGTTCCGGCGGAACGGCTGTTTCTGTTTGTTCTTGCGCGGGTGAATGGAGGGAAGCGTAATAGTTGCTTTCCTCGCGGTACAAATCCGCGGCAAACTGGCTGCTGAATTGCGGGTCATTGCTTTCTTCGAAAGCGCCGTATCTCTGCCGGGGTTTTGCGGGCGCGTTAAGGGCGCTGTGGGGAATCGTATAGCCGGAAAATGTCTGCTCCGAGCAGAAAAAGGCCGCGGGCAGCCGGGAATTGAACCGGTGCAGTTTGATGAATGTCAGTGACGCGTCATTGTCCGTTATGCCCAATTTTTCCCGTTTGCTTTTGGGCAGGAAGGTTAAAGGCGAAAATACCGCCAAAAGGCTGCTCTGGCTCGCGCCCAGGATAATATGACAGTCAAACGGCGCCGGAGCCGCGGTACGGTAGGGGAGGAGTGACACGCCGGAGGAAGATTGCTGGGCAAGGTAGGTGACTTCCCGCAAATAGCCGGTAAAAAATCCGTAGTGGTCCGGAATATGCACATCGGGGAATGATTTTTCAATTTCGACCAGATACGTCAATTCGGAGATACAGCGGGAAAGGACAATGTCGGTTTCACTCAGGACTTTTTCCATGTCAAAAAAACGTTCGCGAAAAGCAAAATATTGTCTGCGGATGTCGGAGAATGAGGCGGCGCGGCATAAGGCGTTTACCCGCTGTTTCAGGTCTTCAAAAAAGCGGCGGGTTTGCGTTTTTATGCCGCCAAACGGGTGGGTAAAGGCGTCTTCCCAGACGTTAACCGCAATCTCTCTGCCGTCCTTTTCCTCTTTCCATGAGGTAATACAGTTGTTTTTAACGCCAAATTCAATTAACGCCTGAATATCATCGTTGTCTTTCCATGGGAGATGCTGGTTGAGCAGTAATTCCTTTACCGACGCGAAAGAAAAATCCGCGGAAGCGCAGCCTGAAAGCGCCGCAAAGAATTGTCCCGCGGGATAGAGGGCCAGCGGCTTGCCGCTTTGCTTAACGCAGGGAATATTGCGGTTGGCGAATTCGCGTAACAGGTAGGGGCCGTAATGCGTATCATCGGGAATACTGACCGATATGGAATCCCAGGGAATATTTTGATTTTTGTGCAGGGCGAGGATATACAACGCCGCCTCGGTTATTTCACTGCGGGAGTTATCGTAAAAGAAAACATCGCAGGGCTGCTGTTGTACTTCGGCGTCATCGGCGTTTATGGTTTTTACATGGCCGCTTGCCGCCAGCAATTCCCGGTATTCGCTGAAATCGGACAGTGATTCGGGAAAAAAAATAAAACATTCCTTTCCCATGTCTTCAAAAGGCGGGGTCTCCCAGGCAGGTTCAAAAAGGCCGTTCTGAGCAAGAAATTGCGTGTAACGCAGCGCCAGCGTAAAAAGATCGCTGTCATCGCCGGCAATGTCGCCGTCCAAGGAATAAGAATTAACCACGGAGGTCACGGAGGAACACGGAGTTTTGGTACGAAAATCATCTTTTCCTCCGTGAAACTCCGTGTACTCCGTGGTAAAAAATTCTTCTTGGACAGTTCCATCTTCAATTTGGGCAATGGGCAGGCCGGTAGTCTGCCTGAACCACGCGCCAAGCTGAGGCAGTATTTCCGTAAGCCATCCGGCAAATGAATCCGCTGACTGCGCCCATTCCGCCTGTATCAGCGATGAAAAAAGAGGCGTTTTACCCTGTCCGCATAATTCCGCGTTTTCCCGGATAAGCGCGCTGATAAACATTTTTCTCAGTATTGCCGGCACACTCTGCCTGTTGTTGATTTTTGAACGGATTGAATTCTGCTTGAATGTGTCCCATGCGATAAACTTTTCCATGGCGATTGTGCCGCCCCGGCGCAGGCGGAGCAGACGGTCAGCCCAACGGGAAGCCGCCACATTGGTTGGGAAAATAAACAACGAGGAAGGTTTATCAATGTTTTCCAGAAGAACAGTATCAACTGAATTCATAATGAAATATGAATTATAACGTTTTTATGATTGATAGCCTAGTGATTGTTATTATATTCGCTGACTTAAAGAAGAATATAACCACGGAGGACACGGAGTAACACGTCGAACCTATGGTTCGCGGTTTAAGATGTGAATATCTTAATTCCTCTTCCTCCGTGTAACTCCGTGTCCTCCGTGGTAAAGAATCTTACCACAAAAATCTTTCCCTATATGTCATGCCAATGCGTTCAAGCGTTTTTTCAAGAGTTTCCCCCCGGACAGTCTGTTGTTTAAGATCAATCGTAAACTGATTCATTGAAAAATGACGGTACAGAAAAATGGAATCTTTCAGGTCCGTGCCGGCGTATATCGTTTTTAACTCATCGGTGTACGCCTCAAAGACTCCGCCCTTCTTCATTTCGGAATAACCGGTTATCCACACCGGCGGGACTTTACCGTTTTCGCAGATCAGAGCCTGATGAAATTCCAGCAGGAGCCGGGCCATGATCCGCTGTGATTCGTCAAGGGCCGTTTCCAGAGAGGGTCCGCCCAGTTTGCGCAGTTCTTTCAATTCCGTGGTGCGGGGAGTGTGAACCGGGGTTTTGTTAAGGATAATTACATTCGCGCGGAAATCTATATTGAGAGAAGGGTTATCGCGGAAAAATTTTTCGGCAATTTTGCCCGAAGGCCCCACCAGATAGCGGCGGTTTTCGGCCATCTGTTCGCGGCGGCCGGGGTTATCGGCGACAAGTATCAGCCGTATCTCGCTGTTTTGGTTTATGTCGTCAAGGGCGTTGTTGTACACAATGGGAGTTTCCACCGGATAAGACAGGCTGCGGCTGTTTACCAGTTTTTGCTGAACAGCCCGCAGTTTCGGCAGTTCCAGAAACAGTTTTTCAATTTCACTGCGGTAATGCTCTCTGGCTTTTTCAAACCGGTTCCATACCGTGCGTTTCATGTGTACAGGCTACCATTGGTTTGCCAAAACAACAACTATTAAACGTCTTTTCCCTTTTCAAAACTTTCAAAAAAGCATACAATAAAGGTATGGATGACAGAAAGAAGCAGATCAGCGAACTGGAACAGCGAAAACGGGAACAGATTGTTTCTCTTGACGCGCTGTTGACACGTCTGGGGGAGACCCTTTTGGGCCGGGTAAACGATTCTGCTCAGGAGAACGATCCCGCTTTTGGAGAGCTGGCCGTTTTTAAGCGGTTAAAAAATGATATAGCGGACTCGGAGGCGGCGATACAGACCGTAGAGGTACAGATACGCAGATTCAGGGAACTTGAAGATAGTATTACGGCAAAAGAACAGGAAGAAGCCGCCGGTTCAAAAGAATTGGCCGTTGTATACGGCAGGCTGGGAAGACTGCTGTTGGATGCCGCGGCGAACGCCGGGGAAAACGGCGGCGGTTATGCGGATTTTTGCGCCCCGTACCGCGACCAGTCCGAAGCCCTGCTTACCAAAGTGCTTTCCCTGGAAGAACGCATGGCCGGGCTGGAAGAAAAGAGTGGCGGCAATGTTTTTACCTGGATTGGAAAAAATACCCAGAGCCTGGTGCTGCGTTCTTTTCTGACCAGGGCGCAGGAGAATCTGGAACAGCTTCGCCGGAATGTGGGCGAGCGCTACAGCCGCGCGGATATCGTAAAGGCGCCCGGCAGCGAGGCGGACAGCGCGCTGTCTGAAACTGCCGCTATTGAAGATTTATGCGCGGAGATTGAACAAAAGCAGGCGCAGGCCCGTGTCCTGTCGCAGGATTTGGCGGAACTCAGGGAGGAACGGCGAAAAATTTCCGGCAGTTTTTATGATGAGGGCGACCCGCTCAAGCAAATTCAAACCTTGAAGAACCATATCGCCCATATACGGGATGAACTCAAGGCCCTGTACCGGCGTATCGGCGCGGAAGCGGCGTCTATTGACGGCATTGAGCGCAGGCAGGTTATCGATTCTCTGATTGGTTCTGACGATAAAGAAGTCCTTGATAACGCGGCGCGAATCAACCGGTTGATTCATGACGATGAAACAGCCATTGAAAAGTTACAGGCTTCCCTTGCCATTGACGAGGAAAAAGCAAAAATTGAAAAGTACCGCAGGATGATTCAGGAAAAAAAAGACAAAATTGCCCAGGCTGAAAAAAGCATAATGGAATACGAAGAGGATATCAGAGTTTCCGAAGCGGCTATTGAAAAACTACAGGGAGAATAGCATGGCGGTAAAGACAAAAAAACCGGTTACCAGGAATGTTGTTAAGAAAAACGCTGTTAATGTTAAGCCAAAAACATCCAACGTTAAAACGTCGCCTGTCTCAAAAACCAATGATTCTAAAACCGGCGTGTATGACGAATCAAAAATCAAGACCCTTTCTTCCCTTGAGCATATACGCCTGCGCACGGGTATGTACATCGGGCGGCTGGGCGACGGTTCCAATCCCGATGACGGAATCTATGTGCTGCTCAAAGAAGTAATTGACAACGGCATTGACGAATTCATCATGGGCAACGGCAAGTGTATTGAGGTAGCCATAAAGGACGGCGGCAAGCCGGGGGCGGCTACGGTGAAAGTCCGCGATTACGGACGCGGTATTCCGCTGGGAAAACTTGTTGAGTGCGTGTCGGTGATTAACACCGGGGCAAAGTACAATGACGACGTGTTTCAGTTTTCCGTGGGACTCAACGGCGTGGGAACCAAAGCGGTCAACGCCCTTTCGGTTTATTTTCGGGTGGTTGCCATACGGAACGGCGAATTTGCCGAAGCGATTTTTGAACGGGGCGCGCTTAAAAGCCAGCGCAAGGGTAAACTGAAGGACAAGCAAAAAGACGGAACCTTTGTTGAATTTACCCCCGATCCGCAGATATTTACCGACTACCTGTTTAACGCCGAATTTATCGAAAAGCGCGTACAGAATTACGCCTACCTTAACGCGGGCTTAACCCTGTCATTTAACGGCAAGCATTTTGTGTCAAAGCGGGGCCTGTACGATCTGTTATACGAGGAGACCGGCGACGACAGCCTGTACCCCATGGGTTACTACAAGGGGGAACATTCTTCCAACGGCCAGCTTGAATTTGCCTTTACCCATACCAACAACTACGGCGAGGAATATTTTTCGTTTGTCAACGGCCAGTTTACCTCGGACGGCGGCACGCATCTTTCCGCTTTCAAGGAAGGTTTTCTCAAGGGGATTCAAACCTACTTTAAGAA
>Ga0268262_10003197_pt1 | contig 17968 bp, 13 predicted proteins | sample TergutNc150P3_FD_190354 | JGI IMG/M metagenome (GOLD analysis project Ga0268262, IMG submission 190354) | Nasutitermes corniger P3 segment gut microbial community from laboratory colony in Florida, USA - Nc150 P3 (SPAdes) (version 2) | ecosystem: Host-associated > Arthropoda: Insects >...
TGCCGAAAGCCATCTCCCGAATGACTTGTCCGCCGCCGTTTATCACCCGTTGCAAAAAGGCCTGCATGACAAGATGGGTTGCGTATTCATTGTATTCGTAATAGTGTTTTTTATAGCGGTCATCCAAAATTTCGCTGTTTTCCCGCCAATATTGTTGAAAGTCTTTCATCAAAAAGGCCATATCGATTTTACCGTCTTTCAGGTAACGCGGGATGGTGTATTCTTCGTATGCGTTTTTTATGGATTCTTGGACGTTCCAGTTCAAGGCTCTGATGATCAGTTCGGCGTAGATTGGATTTGCCGGTTCGGTCTTGCCGTTGTATTCCCGGATTAGGCCCAAGTCTCTTGTATATAGGTAGTCGTCGTCGCCTCTGTCGGCAACATCTTCGCCTATGATAAGCGGGCCTATTACGTTGCGGACACGTTGCTCTTTCAGCCTCTCCATCATGCTGTCGAAGTGCGTACCGCGGGCGAGGATTATGTTTTGGACGGCTAGTTCAGCCATATCTCGCGTGACGGGTATCGCGTAGTCCCTTTTTGCGATCTCCTCCACGCACTCGCGGGCGACGGCGTTTACGAGCCAGGGTTGCCCCTGCGTTTGTTCAAAGACGTAGTCTATCGCTTGCCGCTCGAATACCTGTCCGGTCTCGGCGGTATGTTGCGCGTAGAGTTCGGCGACCTCCGGTTCTGTGAAGTTCCTCAGGCTAAGGGATTTCGTAACGATGTTGAACGGGCTTACGCTTCCGAGCGTCGGGGAATCTCCGCGGGCTTTGGCTTTGTAGTCGCGGAGGTTTCGCATCCCGACTAGGGCTACGGAGCGGACAAACGGAACGTCCCCCCTATTTATATAGCCGTTCCTAAGCTGCCTAAGAAAGGTTATCAGCGTCCCCTCGGATAGGCAGTCGGCCTCGTCGAAGAATATAACTAACGGTTTGTCCAGCGTTCTGCAGTAGGCGACGAGCGAATCTTTGAGCACGTTTGTAACGTCGCCGTAGTCGGCGTTTGCGGCGAAGCCTTCGGGCATACCGTAGTCCCTAAAGGCGGACGCCAGCGTTTTCACAATCGCCGGAATCCCTTTCTCCGGATCTGTATACACGGTCACCGCCTCTAAACTGCAGTATTGGGCGTGATAATCGCCGCGCGCGTTAATGTCGCGGGCGAGCTGCTTAAGGAGCGTGGTCTTGCCGCTTTGGCGGGCGGCATGGATGACGAAGTACTGTTCCGCCGTGATTAAATTCATCAACTCGCCGCCGATACCGCGCAGCGGGTCGAGCATATAGTGTTTACCTGGCACGCACGGGCCGGCTACGTTGAAAAACCTGTTACTGGCGCTGGACATATAAGGTATCCTTTTTGCGGTGATCGGCCGGACGGCGCAAGTTCCGTATATGGTTAATATAGATTATGGCGCGGGGAGTGTGCCGGAAAAAATCGGCCTACCTAATTTTTTGCCTTATTAGGGTGCCATAACGTATATTTTATAGGTTGGGCGCCGCTACGGACCGATAGCGTCTACGCGCCCCCGACCGGGATAATTGATAACGATTATTTGGAGCAAAATTATGGCTATAACGCTACCCCCCAAACGTCCGGTGCGTTTTTTCAACACTACGGGTCCGTGTTTTCCGTGGGATCACTATATGCTGCCGCCGGCGGAGAGGCTTATAGGCGCCCGGCTTGACCGATATATCGGCGACAGCCTCTATTGGGTGCTCCACGCCCCTCGGCAGACGGGGAAGACCACTTTTTTGCAGAATTGGGCGAGGGAGATGAACTCTGCCGGTGAGGTTGTAGCCTGTTACGTGACGATTGAGCGTTGTCAGCGATTACCGGAACCGGAGCGGTGTATGCCTGATTTATGCAAAGCGGTTCAGGAATGTGCAGGTTTTGCAAATTTGTCCGTTCCGGAGTCAAAAACGAATGCGCCGAACAGTATGTTAAGCGATATGTTGATTCATTTTTCTTCGCTTGTCGCCCCTAAGCCATTGGTAATGCTATTTGATGAGACTGACGCTCTTGAAGGCGACGCGATGATCAGCTTTTTACGGCAGTTACGCGGCGGGTTTATGGAGCGCGGCGTTGGAAAGTTCCCGGTGTCCATCGCCTTAGTGGGTATGAGGGATTTGAGGGATTACATAACCGCCGCTAAAGACGGGGTTCCGCCGAGTCCGATGTCGCCTTTCAACATAAAAACCGATTCTATCCTACTAGGTAATTTTTCTAGAGACGATGTGCAAAAGCTCTTCGCTCAACGCACCGAAGAGACCGGACAACAGATAACGGACGAGGCTTTTCAATACGTATGGGAGCAGTCTATGGGCCAGCCTTGGATTGTCAACTCGCTGTTTGAACGCGCTACTACGCGTATACTGAGGCAAGACGATTACAGCGACGTAACGTTGGAGCATGTGGAATCGGCCCGCGAACAGATGATCCAAGCGCGGGAAACGCACCTTGATTCTCTTGCCGTAAGGCTTAGGGACGCAAGGATCAAAAAAATAATCGAGCCGATAATAATAGGCGAAATTAATCCGGATTTAGGCCGTGAGAATCTTGATGTTCAATACGTGATAGATATGGGGCTTATTAATTGGAGCACAGAAAAGGGCCTTGCCATTGCAAATCCGATATATACCGAGATAATTACCCGCAATCTGAATTCGGGGTATCACGATATAATGCCGCCGCCCTCCGCGTGGAAGTGGCAAAAGGCGGACGGGTCGCTTGATATGGATTCGCTGCTTAAAGAATTTCAGCGTTTCTGGCGGCGCCACTCCGAGATATGGGATCAAAAAGCCGACTACACAGAGGCCTTTCCGCATCTATTGCTCATGGCTTTTCTACAGCGGATATTGAACGGCGGCGGGAAGATTGAACGCGAGGTTGCCGCCGGACGCGGGCGGATGGACTTGCTCGTCGAATACAAGGGGGTTAAGGCCGTCATCGAGATCAAGCTCGTCCGTTCGTACGATACCCCCAAGGAAGTCCGTGAGGAGGGCCTTCAACAGATCGCCATGTACCGCGACAAGGCGGCCCCGAGCGCCCCGGCATACCTAATGATATTCGACCGCCGGAAGGAAACGAAGACATTACCGTGGGACGAGCGGATTTCGTGGACGGAGGAGGACGGTATCACGGTGTTGGGGTGCTAAAGTAAAGGATTAAGAGAGAAAGAGGGATTTTTAATGAATTGCAGAGTCTGCGGCCATTCGCCGCTAAGCGAGTTGTTGGTTTACGACAATATGCCGAGCGTAGCGCAAAACTTGCCCGACGAGGGAGGATTGCGTTCAGACCGCGGAGTGGATTTGAGGATATGCCGGTGCGAATTTTGCGGTACCATACAGTTGGATAACGCCCCTGTCCCCTATTACCGAGAGGTTATTCGAGCGACAGGAGTGTCGGAGGAGATGAGGCGATTCAGGAGTTCGCAATTTTCAGAGTTCATAAACCGATTCGGCTTACACGGCAAAAAAATCATAGAAATAGGTTGCGGAAGCGGTGAGAATTTGCGGATATTAAAAGATTGCGACGCGGAACCGTATGGCCTGGAGTATTCCGAAAAATCTGTTCTTGCCGCGAAGTCTATGGGATTAAGCGTATATCAGGGGTTTGCGGATTCGAGCGATTACAAAATAAGCGATACGCTCTTCGACGGGTTTTACACGTTCAGCTATTTGGAACATTTGCCTAATCCGGCGGAAACGTTGAAAGGCGTGTATAATAATTTGAGCGACGGCGCGTATGGGATAGTTGAGGTCCCCAATATGGATATGTTTGTAAAAGAGGGTGTGTTTTATGAATTTATGCTCGATCATCTGTTCTATTTTACAAAAGACACGCTATGTACGCTTCTGCGATTAAGCGGTTTTGACGTATTGAGTTGCGATATAGTTTGGCATGATTATATAATTTCCGCGACGGTAAAGAAGAATAAATCTCTCGATTTATCGTATATGGAAAAATTAAGGGAGGGCATTATATCGCGAATTGACGCGTATATCGGCTCACGCGAACCGCGTAGCGTCGCCGTATGGGGCGCTTCGCACCAGGCTTTTTTTATTATGGCGATGTTAAATGAGGCAAAAAACCTTAAATACGTTGTGGATTCGGCGAAATTCAAACAGGGCAAATACACGCCGGTCTCTCATGTTCCAATTGTCGCGCCGGACAAAATCGCTACAGATCCGGTAGGGGCGATTATTGTTATGGCCGGCAGTTATTCCAACGAGGTGGTAAGTTACATCAGAGAACATTTCAACGATGGGCTTGACATTTCCGTGCTAAGGCCTCACGGGTTGGAAATTATTCGCAAGCATGTCGTAAAATCGATTGTTTTAACCGGCGCGACCGGTATGATCGGTTGCGCCATCGCAAGACTTGCGCTTGAGCAAGGAATGGAAGTCTTGTGTGTGGTAAGAAAAGACACGCGCCGCGCGGACAATCTGCCGAAATCCGATAAATTAAAAATCATCCACGCCGATTTGTCGGAATACGCAACCCTTGAGATTACCGGCGATTACGACATCTTCTATCACCTTGCGTGGGAAGAAACCGTAGGCGTTTTCAGGGATAGCGCGGACGCCCAGGTGAAAAATATCCAATATTCTTTGGATGCCGTACATCTCGCCAAACATTTAGGTTGTAAAAAATTTATAGGAGTTGGATCTCAGGCGGAATACGGCACGGTTACGGAACCGCTTAAGCCGGAAACACCGGCTATTCCCGAAAGCAGTTACGGTATAACGAAATATACCGCCGGTAAATTGAGCCGTCAACTATGCAAACAACTGGAATTGGAGTTCAATTGGGTAAGAGTATTGAGCGTGTATGGCCCAATGGACGGGGCGCACACCTTGATTATGTACGCGATACGTGAGTTGCGGGCCGGGCGTTCACCCGAATTTACCAAGTGCGAGCAGGTTTGGGACTATTTGTACTGCGACGACGCGGCGAGGGCGCTTCTCGCCATCGGGGCGAAAGGGGCGGACGGCAAGACATATCCGCTCGGTTCCGGTCAGCGGCGCCGGCTGTCGGAGTATCTTGAGGCGCTTAGGAATGTCGTCAATCCGGCGGGGGTATTGCAATTCGGCAAGAAGGAGTATTATCCGCACCAGCCGATGTATCTATGCGCGGACATATCGGAGCTGACGGAAGACACGGGGTGGAGGCCGGAGGTATCGTTTGAGGAGGGGGTAAGGAGGGTTATGCAGTATTAAAACCGGGCGCGTATAAGATTTTTTTCAAAATATTTGACTTCATATCCACCCATAAAATATATTATTGTTGATAACGGTTATAAAAACCGAAGACGGCTTTTAAATCGACAGTGTGTGACAAGGGAAGAATCAAATGAAAAAAATCAGCGTATTGATACCGTGTTATAACGAAGAATGCAATGTTGTTCCTATGAGCGATGAGATAGTTAAAATCTTTGAAAATGAGCTATCCGCGTATGATTACGAGATTGTTTTTATCGACAATTGTTCCACCGACAATACAAGATCGTTGTTACGGGAGATTTGCCTTAAAAATCGGAAGATAAAGGCTATATTCAACGCTAAAAATTTCGGACAGCTCAACTCTCCGTATCACGGTATGTGTCAGACGACCGGTGATTGCACAATCTCCATGGCCGCGGATTTTCAGGACCCGCCCGGCCTTATCCCGACGCTTGTCAAAGAGTGGGAGAACGGATACAAGCTCATTTCATGTATCAAAACAAGCAGCAGAGAAAATAAAATAATGCGGTTTCTACGTACCATCTACTACAAGATAATAAAGAAGATGTCGGATACCGAGCAAATAGAGCATTTTACGGGATTCGGGCTTTACGACGTAACGTTTATTGATGTTTTAAGAAATTTGCGTGACCCTACCCCATGGATTCGCGGTATCGTCGCCGAAATGGGGTTTAAGAGGAAAGACGTCACTTATGAGCAACCGGAGAGAAGGGCCGGGAAGACCAAAAACAATTGGTATATACTTTATGATTTAGCGATGCTAAGCTTTACCTCATACACAAAAACCGGGCTTCGCCTCGCCACAATTTTGGGATTTTTGATGGGCGGGGTATCTTTTATGGTGGCGTTGGCCTATTTTGTTTACAAGTTGGTCTACTGGGACAGTTTCTCCGTCGGTGTAGCGCCGCTGGTCGTAGGCGTGTTTCTTATCGGCTCCATGCAGCTGTTTTTTATCGGATTCATCGGCGAGTACGTGATGGCGATAAACACAAGGGTCAGGCTAATGAACCGACCGCTTGTGATAGAGGAGGAGCGGATTAACTTTGACCCGCCTGAGGACAAGCCCTAAACGCTATGCGGCCGTCACAGTCGCTCGCGTACGCTGTATTGGCGCCTGGCCTGTACGGTGTTTGTGATCATCTCCCCTATAAGCCCGATCGAGATGATCTGCACCCCCATCACCATAGAACCTATCGCCAAAAGCGTGAGCGGTCTGATACGCATTGCCCCGGTGATCGCCCACATAACGCCGAAGTATCCGAGCACCCCAATGCCGGCGGCTATGAGCAACATGCCAAGTATACCGAAGAAGTGCATGGGGCTCTTCATGTAGCGTTTAAGGAAGAGCAGCGTGATCATGTCCATGGCCCCGTTGAACATACGCCACGCGCCGTATTTGGACTTGCCGAACTTTCTGGCGTGGTGCGGGACGACGATCTCGGTAACTTTGCATCCGTCCCAGTTGGCCAGCGCCGGCAAATAGCGGTGGCGGTCCCCGTATATCTCGAGCCTTTTCGCCGCGTCGCCCCGATAGGCTTTGAAGCCGCAGTTGAAATCGTGCAGTTTAAGCCCGGCGACCATCGAGGTCATGGCGTTCCATATCTTAGACGGGAATGTTTTGCCGAACGGGTCGTGGCGCACCTTCTTCCAGCCGCTCACCACGTCCCACCCCTCTTCCAGCTTAGCGAGCATTTCGGGGATGGCGGCCGGGTCGTCTTGCAGATCGGCGTCCATAGTGATAACGGTGCCGCCGGCGGCGTACTCGATCCCGGCGCTTAGGGCGGCGGACTTGCCGCAGTTGCGGCTGAAGCGGATGGCTTTCACACAGTTGACGTACTGTTTATGCAACGACTTGACCTCGTCGTATGAACCGTCTGTGCTGCCGTCGTCGACAAAGACCACCTCGTAGCGTTTTCCGCACTTGCCGAGAGTATCGTCTATGCCTTTCATCAATTCGGCCAAACTCTCTTTTTCATTGTAGAGAGGGACGACGATGGAGACGTCGACGCTATCGGTATTTGTAGCTTTTTCTTGTGACAAAGAAAGTTCCTCCTAAACATTTATATCGTCTATCTTATACAGATACAAATCTTTATCGCTGTCAACCTGAACGCCCCTAGACTTCTCGCGAATCCTCATTATAGGTTCCGGCAGACAAAACGGCTTTTTCCTTAAATTCAGCGGACGGCAGTCTCCGTCGAGTATGTCCCAGTTGTATATGGTCGCCGAATACGACGTCGTCAGCAAATATTTTGATTTTGAGCTTTTAAAGTTCCTCAAAGCCTTAAATATTTTCTCGTAAGACAAGTGCTGCAAACAATCTTTGCAAAGTATCATATCAACCGTCGGCAACTCGTCTTTTGTTATATCGATTACCTTAAACGACACATTTTCGCTTGAGTATTTCTCGTTGTTTTGCTCTACCAGCTTATCAACGATGTCGCCGCCTATGTACACGATATCTTTTTTCTCAACCTCTTTCATCCAGTTGTAGTCTCCGCACGGAACGTCTAAAAATGTTTTAACGCCGTATTCCTCCCATATAACCGGGAGCTTTTCGCGGATGGTTTTTGTCGTGGATATGAGCGAGCCGCCGCCGGAGCGGGACTCTTTTGAGAGCCAGAAGTTGTCGGTATATATTTTTGAGAAGACATTTTTGGTATCGTCGTTTTTGTAGGCGAAGTTGTTTTTATTAAAAAACAGCTTGTGCCATAGAACCCTTTTCAAGCCCATGGGCAAGGGTATTAGCGGCCATATTTTTTGCTGCAAGGTACGGGACAGCATCATTTTCAGGCTCCTTTGGGGTGTTGTAAAGTCAAATTCATATAACCACAAACCACACGAACCGCACGAACAACAGTTAAAATATAATATATGCCATCTATATACTATTAAAAATATCATCCGGCGGTATTTTTAATTTTTGATTTATGCATTCTCTCCGTAATAAAGAAGACCCCTCCAAGCGAGCTTACGGCTATGCCTATGAGCGATGTCAGGAAGCCCATTATAAAGGCCGTGTCGCGTTGGAATCCGGCCAGGGCGAATAGGGCTCCGCCCGCCGCTTCCCGCACTCCGAAGGGCAGCGGGATGGTCATCATCATGGCGATAATGGGCACAAAGACGAAGAAGTACTGAAAGTTCTCCATCGTTACCATGCCTAAGGAGGCGGCTGTGGAGATTTGCGCGCATATACGCAGAAACTGCGTGACGGCGGCCAGCGCGAATACCGAGATCATGAGTTTAAAATCCTGCGCCTCAATGAGCATCTCGGAAACAACCTCCTTTATTCTTAACCTTTGGAATAGAGAGTATCTGTCTATGATTGAAAAGAAGAACTTCTGGAGCGGCTTGAACATTAGGAAGAGCATTATGCCGGCGAAGAGGGCGAAAGCTGCGAAGAGCGCTATGACCGCGGTTGTGACCCTGCCGTGGGTGAGCATCCCGCGGTTCAGCAGGATCAGGCTCCCCATAACCGCGAAGCCGCACAGCGCCCAAAGACCCGCGAACCTATCGAGAACGGTGGCGGCAAGCCCGGCCATACCCTTGCCGTCCCTAGAACGTATGGACGCGACCTTAACGATATCACCCACGATTCCGCCGGCCATAAAACTGTTGAAAAACATCCCGACAAAGTACAGTTTGAATACCCGCCTAAAGGGCAGGCTCAAACCCCTGTTCTCCAAAATTACCCGCCACTGCACCACGCCGAGCAGGATGCTTATAAAGTATACAGCAAAGGCGGCGACGAGCCACAGAGGGTCGGAACCCGCCACCGTGTCCACGATCGTCCCCCACCCCAGTTTGCGGACGAGGACGGCTATGATCAGCACCGTAGTGACGATCTTAGCCGCGTCTAAGGCTATTTTGCGCGCACGATTTTCAGTAGCCACTCCTCCACCCTCCTCGCGCTCGCGTCCCAAGAAAATTTTTCGGCCCACATACGCCCGCGCGCTCCTATTCGCCCTCTAAGCTCAATATCGTCAAGCAATTTTCTCAGAGATTCGGTAAGCGAGGCGACATCATTCTCTTTATAGAGCAGACCCGTTTCATTGTCAACCACCGAATCGCGAAGCCCCGGCGCGTTGTTGGCCACAACCGGCGTAGCGCATGCCGACGCCTCGATATTCGTTATCCCCCACCCCTCTTTCTCGGAAGCGGTGACAAAAATCGCGGATCTCCTTAAATATTCGATCTTCTTATCCTCATCCACAAATCCGGCGAAATCCACCCTATCCGAAAGGCCAAGTTCGGCGGCGTATTTTTTTAGACGCGGCAAATCGTCGCCCGTGCCGACGACCGCGAGGCGAACGGCGCGCCCCTCCCTACTTAGCGCGCTCATCGCCTCAAGAATGTAATCGACGCGCTTGTATTTCTTCAGCCTGCCGACGTATAAAAGCATATCGTCTTCCCGTACCACGACATCGTTCGGACAATATTTATCAATATCAATTCCGTTTTCTATCACCGTGAGATTGCCGCCGTCAACCCCCTGTTTCAGCAGCTCGTCGGCGGTACTCTTGGAGACCGCGCAGCACGGCGTCTTACCGTAGCCGCGCCCGTACCGCTTCTCCGTGAGGTAGACGTAAAGCGCCATCGGGAAATTCGTCAACTGAAAGACCGTCTTGCCGAAGAGGTGGTGGAAGAATGCGCAGCAAGGGATGCCTGGGAATCGCTTGTTGGAATAGAACGGGAGCTTGTTGACATCGTCGACGATACAGTCGAAGCGCCTGTCTTTTAATAATTTTTTGATGAACGACGGCGACTGCCTGTTGAACGTATAGTTACTACCGTACCGCAAAACTTCAATGCCGCGGCATATCGTACGCTCCTCGCATCCTTTGAAGCGCGTGGTCAATAGGGTTACGCTGTGACCGTAGTTCGCGACTAAGCGGCTGAATATTTCGAATAGATGCACCTCGGCCCCGCCGGCTTCCGGATGCTCTATGTCGCGCCAATTTAGTATCAGTATGTTCATTTTTTATCCTATAATCCTTATAATCCTAGTTCAGACAATGTTTTTTCCTCTTAACAAACACTACCGTCAAATACGTTAATGACGATAATAATGTCAACAGACTTATCAACGCCCCTATATTGAATAGGGGCGAATCAAACTTGAATACGACCTTTGATTTACCGGCCGGAACCGTTACCGCCCTAAAGCTGTAATCCGTCCTGTATACCTTTGTTTTACCCCCGTTGACCGTCGCCTTCCACGCCGGATACCAGATTTCGCTTAACCATAGGATCGCCTCTTTATCGGTATTGACGTCCAGCTCTATTCTATTGAAATCGTATTTAACGATCTTCGCCTCCCCCGTCCCGTTACCGCCGGTGAATTTCGCGAGGTTTGGATCCGTAACGACGACTTCGTTGCGGTGATCGTAGTTTTGGCTATTCATATAATCAAGTATCAGCGAATCCACACCGTCATTATTATCGCCATTGCCGTTATTCGCGCTGCCTCCGCCCACGACCACCGCTTTATAGAACAGTTTGGCTCGCGGTAAACACGTCTCGTTGCGCAACATAACGTCCTTGTCCTTGTCGTCTTCTTTTAATTGCGGGTTGACGTAGTATCTGACGTTCATGAGGTCAAGCATCACGTTGAACTTTTCGGCGTCAAGCGGCGGCATGGAGTACTTCAAGCGGAATTGGTTGTACCCCTCCGTTATTTCCACCTCGCTTACATAGCCTTGATTTCTATTCATCAACATAAAGCCGGACTGTCCGGTAGTCTTGCTTCCCTGCTCCACAATAAACTGCCGCGTGTTAACCCTGTAAATTCCCTCTTTGCGCAGACTCCTTATCGTTTCAACGGTAGCCTGCGCCTTTTTGAATACCGCGTCGGCCCCGTCGCGGCGCGTAACGTGCTGTCCGGCGGCGAAAGCGAGCATATCGATTGAAACACAGGCTACCATAAGAATTTTTACCCATTTCTCGCTTACGATATTTTTGAAAAACAGTATCAACACACCCCCAAAGAGCGTCGCGTTGATAAGCAGCATCATCCCCTGCAGCGACGCGTATTGCGCCCTGCCGTCAACCGTGTTCATGAGCGGAAAAACCGACGTCAGGCCCCCCGCCGCGGTGATTAACCCCAAAATCGCGGCGGCCGCGCAAAGCGAGAGCGACGCTGCTCGAAGTTTACTCGACTTGAGATCGTTAAGGCCGTCAAGCACGGCGGCGGCCATAACCGGGAAGATAAACGCCCACACAAACAATATCCTTGGCGTGGCGCGAAACGAGTTGAAACCCGGTATCCCAAGCGAAAAAAGCAGCTTGTAAAAGAAAAAATTACCGCCCAGCGCAATCAAAAAAGCCAACAGTATCCACGCGGCGGCGAAAATCACCGTACGGTCGGTCTTGATTTTACGGAATAGCAAAACGGAGAGTATAAGCGTGGACACGCCGAAGTAGAAACACGACTCCCAATAGTTGTAGTACCCGTGCTTGAACGCGTCGGTAAGCCAAAACACCGGGACATGTTCGCTGCCGGTATAGGCGCCGAACAGTTTGGGCAATAGCGCGGTGAGCACCTGCACGAACTGCAACGAACCCTCGCTCGCGTCGGTTATCGTAAACCGACTGCGCACCGTGTGCCCGCTTGCCTCAAAGATGGGGAGGTACTGAACCATGCAGAGGCCGGCGGCAATTAGAAAATATAGGGCGGAGATCGCCGCTCCGCGCAATACCGGCTTAGACAATGTCGATACGGATGATGCCGTCGGCGCGGATCCACGCTTCAGACCGTATTGACAAGAGAGAAACAGCGCGTAGGTCAACATGAAGACAACCGCGTAGAACATGACCTGCGCGTGCCCCATCTGCATCACGCAACCGAGCAACAATCCGCCTATCACGGCATACACCGGTTTGAGCTCGCGTACGCTCTTTTCCAACAGCAACAGCATGAGCGGCAGCCACGCTACTATAAACATTATACTTGAATGGATGACGTGAGTTACTATGTACCCGCCGAGCATAAACGCCACCGCGCCGAAGAGCGACGCGGCGCACGACCGCCCCAAAAAGCGCAGATAGACAAGCATGTTGACGCCGGCGATCAGCACGTGCAGGACGATAACCGCCTCCACAACGCGCCACATAGCCGCGTCGCCCACGGGCAACAGCGACTGTATCAGATTGAGCGGGTAGAGTATCCCGGCGCCCGTGGCAAAGAAAGGCATCCCGCCGAAGGTGAACGGGTTCCAGTGTGGGAACTCTCCCCTAAAGAACGCCAACCTCGCGAAGACGCGCGATGGGAACTCCCCCTCCACAACGTCCTCCCAAAAGTTCCTGCCGCCGCTCAGTATGCCCCAAAATTGGATCAAACATAGTACGCAGAGAAACGCTATTGACAAAATGAGAACGCGCCTCGGAGACCCATTGGGAATATCCGCGGACACCGCTACGGGCGCGTCTGACGACGCCGTCCCCTTGCTACGCTTTTTCTTCGCCACCGCCAACACCCTCTTTTCGGTATAATTCCCTGCGTATGGAGTCTAAAATGCCGTTCACGAACTTGCCGGAGTCGTCGGTGCCGTAGGTCTTGGCAAGCTCCACCGCCTCGTCGATCACAACCTTAAACGGCACCTGCCCCCTAAGGTGCGCGAGCTCGGCCGTGGCCATCCGCAACACGTTCCTGTCAACCGCCGCCATCCTGCGCAGCTCCCAATTGACAGCCTTACGCGCAATCAGCGCGTCTATGGATTCGCGGTTTTTTACCGCCGCGTCAATCAACGTTTTGGCGTACTTTATCACCTTCGCCCCAAGCTGGTCGTTCTCCGCGATGCTCAAAAGCATAGCCTCCCAAGAACCGCTGGGATCCACATCGTAAGCGTAGAGCGTGCGCAGCGCAAGCTCGCGGCTGGCGTGACGTTGATGGGGCAAATCTTGTTTTTGTTCCTGTTCCTGTTCCAAAATTAATTTATCCTTAAAAAGTCAAAATCTTTAAATCTTTTTTAGACGGAAGGCTGCGCCTTCCATAGATAGTTCGGGGGCTAAACCCCCGAACTTCAGTCAAAATCAAAAGAAAAAAGCTTTTTTAAAAATTTTAATCATATTTTTGTAAATAGATCCGCCATTTCCAACGCTGCTAACGCGGCGTCCCAGCCTTTATTACCTGCCTTGGTACCGGCTCTCTCCACAGCTTGTTCTATGGTATCTGTCGTCAAAACGCCGAATATTATCGGCACCTTTTCGTCCAGACTCACCTTGGCGACACCCTTGGACACCTCCGCCGCCACGTAGTCGAAGTGCGGCGTGCTTCCCCTTATCACCGCGCCGAGCGCGATCACCGCGTCGTATTTCTTCGAACGCGCCATCCTCTGCACGGCCGCCGGTATCTCAAACGACCCGGGCACCCAGCAGACCGTCACGTCGTCAAGCGACACCCCGTGACGCTCCAAACAATCGTACGCGCCCTCAAGCAGCTTGCCGACGATAAAATCGTTGAAGCGGGCGGCCACTATGCCGAAATTCCTGCCCGTTCCGTTAAACATCCCCTGCACTACGATTGGCATATACCGCTCCCTTCAAACAAGTGACCCATCTTTTGTTTTTTTGTATGAAGATACTTCCTATTCTCATGCCCCGGGCTTACCTCTATCGGCACCCTCTCCGTCACCTCAAGCCCGTATCCCTGCAACCCCACTATCTTGCGCGGATTGTTGGTCATCAAACGCAACTTCCGTATCCCCAAATCGACCAATATCTGCGCCCCTATGCCGTAGTCCCGCAAATCCGGCGCGAAACCCAAATGCTCGTTGGCCTCCACCGTGTCCATGCCGCCGTCTTGAAGCGCGTAGGCGCGTATCTTGTTGACAAGCCCGATGCCGCGCCCCTCTTGACGCAGATAGAGAATCACCCCGCCCTCGCTTGACACTTTCCGCATAGCGGTATGCAGCTGCTCGCCGCAATCGCAACGCATAGACCCCAAAAGGTCGCCGGTGAAACACTCGGAGTGAACGCGGGTCAGCACCGGCTTCCCGGAGTCGATATCCCCCGACTGCAAGGCGACGTGCACCGCGCCGGTCAACCCGTCCTCATACGCGGTCATCTGAAACTCGCCGTAATTAGTGGGCAGCCGCGTCTGCGCCGCCCTCTTGACAAACCGCTCGTGAGCGGTGCGGTAACGGATGATGTCCACAACCGATATTATCTTAATCCCGTGCCGCTCCCCTATCTCCAAAAGCTGCGGCATCCGAGCCATAGTCCCGTCCTCGTTCATCACCTCGCATATCACCCCGGAAGGAGTAAGCCCCGCAAGCCGCGCCAAGTCTACGGAAGCCTCGGTCTGCCCGCTGCGTACAAGCACGCCGCCCTCCCGCGCCCTTATGGGAAACATGTGCCCCGGCATGACGAAGTCGCCCGGAACGCTCTTAGGGTCGACGAGCTTCAGCACCGTAGCCGCCCTATCGTGGACGGAGATGCCGGTGGTAGTCCCCTCCCGCGCCTCAACGGAAATGGTGAACGCCGTCTCGAAGCGCGACGTGTTCGCCGAAACCATGAGCGGTATGCCGAGCGCGTCGAGCCTCGACCCCTCCATAGAGACGCAGATGAGGCCGCGGCCGTGCTTGGCCATGAAGTTGATCTTGTCGGGCGTGCATAACTCCGACGCGAAGGCGAAGTCGCCCTCGTTCTCGCGGTCTTCGTCGTCTACGATTATGACGATTTTGCCGGAGCGGTAGTCGGAAATTACGGATTCTATCTCTTCAAGTGTTCTCATAAAGTCAATATCCCAATTTCTCTATCTTGTCAACCAGCGTCTCTTTTTGATTGGCTGATGATTCGAGATTTATTGATACCCCCGCTTTAACCATCCCATATATATACCGCGCCAAGATGTCGCACTCTATGTTGACGCTGTCGCCGACTTTTTTGTCGCCCATTGTCGTATTGGCCATCGTCGCCGGGATTAGCGATATTGATACCGATCCTCGATTGGACTTCGCTATGGTCAGGCTTATGCCGTCTACGGTTATGGAACCCTTCTCGGCGGTCAGCGGGTAGAGTTCTTCCGGGATCTCTATTGTCCGGATAACGCTTACGCCGGCCTTTTCGTCGCGGGCTATACGGCCTACGGCGTCTACGTGGCCTAGGACTATGTGACCGTCGAGGCGGCCGTCGGCCCGCATAGCCCGTTCCAGGTTGACCCGGCGGCCGAATAGGACTTTGCCTATGGCGGTGCGCCCGAGCGTCTCGGCCACGGCCGTAAAGAAGAGCCGCCCCGCGCCGTCCGCCTTTTCGAGGGTCAAACAGACCCCGTCGACGGCCACTGACGCGCCGATCTCCACGGCGAAATCGGCGGCGTCGGGCTTAACGCACAACTCCGCGGCCCCGCCGTGCAGACGAACATTGGCTATAACGCCCGTAGTCTCTATCAGTCCGGTAAACATTTGTCTATAAATATACATTATGACATGGATAGCTGTGTTGATTTTGTCGCCATAGCACATGCTCCGCCCTATCCAGCGTCGCGTCGATATCGCCCTCCGTATGCGCGGCCGAAACGAACATCGCCTCGAACTGCGACGGCGCGAGGTAAACGCCGCCGTCCAGCATAGCGCGGAAATATCCGGCGTAGAGCTTCGTATCGGCTTTTTTAACCGATTCATAATCGTCGGCGCTCTCAATCCCGAAAAACAGGCAGACGAGCGAGCCTATCCGGTTCACGCACGCTTTCAACCCCGCCTTTCGCGCTATATCGGAAAGCCCGCCGGCCAACCTTTCGCCCATCTTGTCGATATAATTGTAGACATCCCGATTTTCGAGGGCGGTAAGCGCCGCAAGCCCGGCCGCCATCGCCACCGGATTGCCGGAGAGCGTCCCGGCCTGATAGACTGGGCCGCTGGGGGCCACGAGTTCCATGATCTCTTTTCTGCCGCCGTAGGCCCCGACCGGCATCCCGCCGCCGATGATTTTGCCGTAGACGACCAAATCCGCCGCGACGCCGTAGTATTCCTGGGCGCCGCCCTTGGCGAGGCGGAAGCCGGTGATCACCTCGTCGAACACCAGCAACGCGCCGTAGGCGGCGCAAAGCTCTTTCAGCCCGCTCAGAAATCCGTCCCTCGGCAAAACAACGCCCATGTTCGCCGCGACCGGTTCCACGATGACGCAGGCGGCGTCGTTTTTCCTCAACAGCTCCTCCACCCCGCCCAAATCATTATACGCGGCGATATATGTATCCCCGGCGACCGTTTCCGACACGCCCGGACTGTCCGGTTCGCCCAAGGTAAGCGCCCCTGACCCAGCCTTGACAAGCATGCTGTCCGCGTGCCCGTGGTAACAGCCCTCAAACTTAATCACCTTCCGCCGCCCCGTGCAGGCGCGTGCGAGCCGCAGAGCGCTCATCACCGCCTCCGTGCCGGAGTTCACCATCCTCACCATCTCAACGCCGGGCGCGAACGATATTATCTTCTCCGCCAATTTCACCTCAGCCTCCGTGGGCGCGCCGAAGCTCATTCCGTTTTGAGCGGCGTTTGTCACCGCCTCGCGAATAGCGGCGTTGTTATGCCCGAGAATCATCGGACCCCAAGAGCAGACGTAGTCGATATACTCGTTGCCGTCAACGTCGTAGATTTTAGAGCCGTTTGCCCGATCGATAAATAACGGGTTCCCGCCGACCGCCTTAAAGGCGCGGACGGGGCTGTTTACTCCGCCGGGGATGATTTGGATCGCTTTTTTGAACAATGATTCCGATGTATTTGTCATAATTATGTTGGTATTTGCGGTTAAAGTTAAAGTCAAATGATTAAAGTCAAATTCTTTTAAATCTTTTTAAGACGAAGCCTTAAAATCAAAATCTTTTAAATCTTTTTAAGACAAAGCCTTAAAATCAAAATCTTTTAAATCTTTTTAAGACGAAGCCTTCGGCTTCATAGATAAATGCGGGGCTATGCCCCGCATTTTCAGTCAAAGTCAAAAGACTTACAACACGCAATGACGGACTAAGGTTTTTGACTTTGACGTTGCCGTTGACTGAAAATCGGGGGGTTTAGCCCCCCGATTTATCTATGGAAGGCGAAGCCTTCCGTCTAAATATGATTTTAAAGCTTTTGATTTTAAAGATTTTGATTTTAAAAGCTTTTATCAGACTTCTTTTCACCCAATATCCCCCCTTATTAATTAAAATAATTTCCGCCTACCGCCGCAGAGCGGCATTTTAACTTTTTTTACTTTATTATTGACTTTTGAAATTCCATATATTATCTTATAAGTATAAATGGCGGCGCCGTAGCGGAGGCGGTCTACGGTTTCCAGGGGAGCGTCTTTTTGAGGAAGGCCGGTTTATGGTGTTGGCGACTTTGGCTTTACTAACGGCAGTAACGTTGCTATCGGCCGTTGCGCGCGGGTGTATGAACGCCGCGGCGGCGATTAGCATACTTTTTGCCCCCCCCCCCCCCCCCCCCCCCCCCCTCACCCACGCAAGTCGTTGATTTTAAACGAGTTACGACAACATATATCCTACAATTTACTAGGTTATCGCTTAAAAACGCTTACTCTACCGCACAGACCTCACGAAAAATCGATCCGGTTCTTCGCGTTTTTCCGCTACGCTTGTTCATATCCTTAGACCGCTTAATAGTTGCTATCGACAATAAAACCGTTTTTCACACATTTAAACATTTATTTAACGTGGAGGTTCTATGAGATTATTTGCATGGCGCGGTAGAAAAATTTTAATGTCCGCGATTCTCTTTGCAACGCTCTTCGGCGCGGCG
>Ga0268262_10003198_pt1 | contig 17966 bp, 16 predicted proteins | sample TergutNc150P3_FD_190354 | JGI IMG/M metagenome (GOLD analysis project Ga0268262, IMG submission 190354) | Nasutitermes corniger P3 segment gut microbial community from laboratory colony in Florida, USA - Nc150 P3 (SPAdes) (version 2) | ecosystem: Host-associated > Arthropoda: Insects >...
GGCGATTGCCAGTGCGAGCAGGGCAAATCCCTTGCGTGCGTGGCCCAGCAAACCCTGGACGGGTTCAAACGCGCCAAAAACACCTGAGGTGAGCAGGAGTACTATTGCCCACATAGAGTAATTGGCCCATTCAGGGACAATCAGGCGTATAGTCCACACAGCAAAAGCCAGGACTATAGCGCCTAGTATCTGTTTGAATCTGATCATCCAATCGCCGCTCTTAGGTAGCGCCGCAACCGCTGTTCCGCCAATAATGAAGAGTACGCCCATGCCTTGGGCAAATATGAACATCTTCAGAGCGCCTTCAAAAACCTGACGGTTTGCGCCAATATCCACAATCGCGGTTCCAATCAGGGGGCCAACGCAAGGGGCGGAGAGTGGGCCTAGAATCAAGCCCATTACAAACGCGCCTAAAAAACCTTTGCGGGGGCCGCTGCTCTGCAATTTGTTTGTCAGGGAGTCGGGTAGCTTGATTTCAAAGGCCCCAAATAGGCTTATGGCAAAAATGGCGAAAATAACGCTGACCGGAATGAGGAAAGCCGGACTTTGGGCAAATTGGCCAAACACAGAACCTGTGAGGGCTGCAATTACGCCAAGTACTGTATAAGTAAGGGCCATGCCTTGAGTCAGCACTATTCCCAGCATCAGCCCCTTAAATTTATTTGCCCCTCTGGCTCCAATGATAGCCATGGTGATGGGAATCATTGGAAGAACACATGGAGTAAGACTTGCGCCAATCCCACCAAGAAAAAAGAGGATGAGAATTTTTATCAGTCCCGCTTTTGAAGTCGAGGATGAGGCTGGAGAGGTATAGGATGAGGCCGGTTCAACTGTTGCGCTTGGTTCGGCATTAGTGGTGATTTCACCAGCATTGGCTGCCGTAAGGACTGGTTGGGTTGGTAATTGCTCTGCCTGAGCTTGTTGCTGGTATGCAATATCCAGCGAAGTCTTATCCGTGGTCTTGGCTTCAGCATTGGCATTGCCAGGTACGCTGCTTGGGATGTCCGCCGCTTTGATTCTTAGTTCTCTGTCAACCGGCGGAAAGCACATGCCGCCTTCGCCCTCCATGCATACCATGTACGAAACGATCAGGACGACCGGATCTTTTAAACCCTCGCCCTTGACAGGGATTGGTACATTCCCGGCCCAATAGGTACTGCCTAGTGAATCAGCGCCGGAAGGTGGCGGCAGCGCACCAACACTGAGTTTCCCTTGTGAGCCTTGCTTGAGGAACACTGAAATATCAGTTGCGTGAACGGTGTGGGGGATACCTACTTGTACCGCTCCATTTTTGAATGAAAGCGAAACATCTTTTTCAGGGTCAAAATTCCGGCTCAGACCGAAGGTAGGCAAAAAGCTCAATATTATTGGGATCGCAGTGAAAAAAACTTTAAAATTGATCATGCGGCGCCTCGGGACACAGTTAATGCAAAAAAAACATTATGACAGCACTTAAAGCCTTTTCTCTTGAATTACTTGTTTGATACAGCAATTTTCACTTGTACCGCCTGTTGTCAAGTAAGCAATGCAAGCAAAAATTGCTATATAAGCTGAATTCATAGTGCGCTTAGATTAAACTTGACGCATGAAAGATGTTTTGATCACTGAATACCGCAAATTTACGGCGGAACATTATCATTCTTTGCCAGACTTTTGTGAGCCGCGTCACGGACACAACTGGGAAATTGAAGCATCAGTGGTAAAAAATGAGGTTTCATCGCAATTGGCGACATTGCTGGACGTTTGGACAGCCAATGTAGATAACACACTTCTCAATGAGCAAAAAATTCTTGCTGGACGCAACCCAACTGCTGAAATATTGGCGGAGTGCCTGTTTAAACACCTTGAAACATCAGGACTTTGCCCTGTTATGGTCCGAATCAGGGAGAAATCACATTATTGGGCAAGTTGCATTAAGCATTAATACATAACAGCACTAGGCTTCTTTGAAAAAATGAAAAAAAATTGTTTTTTTTAAGCATTTTTTTGTTTTATATTGGAATATCGGTATGCAATACCGAATAATTTTTACATGGAGTGACTTCAGATGATTCCTGAATATAACGAAAATAAAATAGCAGAACAAGCAGTACAAGGATCGGTAACAACTAATTCTGAACCCGCAGTACCGCATACGCTTGGTGAGCGCATTAAAGCCGTGCGCCAGGCTTGGGATTGGCCCCAGGAAGAAATGGCAGAAATTCTGAGAGTGGATCAGGCTTCCATTTCATTCTGGGAACGAGATAAAATTAAACCTTCAGGTTCCGCGATGGTAGCTCTTGCCGCTCTTTTCCGCACGACTATTGACGCTTTAGAAAAGGGCGAAGAATTTATTATACCCGCCGCCCCAAGTCGCGGAGAGGGTATCAGGAGATCTCGCGCACTGCCTCGCGGTGTATGCTTGCCTGTTTCCGAACCGGACAAAGTAACGATTGTTGACTTAAACAGCGGTAATTTGACCGCACTGCAATTGAGCGAAGCCATGATTAACCTGGGTCAATGCGCAAAAGAAAATCGCAGGGTATGGATTGTAGTGGAATAATTTTTGAGATTGTCTTATACCAAGTTGCGTGCATCTGAACGCAACTTGGTATTTGTATAAATAGTCATGGTTGCAAATAAGATTTCCTTATTTCCTATTTGCTCCCCACACGCCAAGAAGTATCAGCAAGGCTCCGGCGGCTTGCGATAATCCAAAGTGTTCGCCGCGAAAGGCGATGCCGGCAACAACCGAAATGGCTGTGGAGAGATTGGAAAAAACAGAGGATTGGCTTGCTTTTAATCGGCTCAAATTAAAATTGACCAGGAAAAAGGCAACTACAGATGACAATCCGCCTAGATATACAATTGACGGTAGCGCAGGAACAGCTCTCAACATCAAGTTCGGCGAGCCTTTGAAAAGAGCCAGCAATCCAAAGCTCAGTGTGCCTGAAACCATCATTGCGAAAGTCGTTTCCACCGGCTTAAAGTACCGGCTGGATTTACGAGAGAAGACATTGTACAGACTTGCGGAGGCCATAGCGCCAAACAGGAGCAGCAGGCCAAAAAATGTGTTTTCGCCGCCGCTGAAATTGAGCGCGATGAAAGCAACTCCGCTCAAAGAGACAAATAGGCTCAACATCCGCATCCAAGTTGGTTTTTCATTTAGTATAAGCCAAGCCAGAAAGGCCACGGTAACGGGAGCGGCACCTAAGACCAGGCCCGCGGTGCTTGTTGAACATTCCATAATGCCAAAAGTCTCACAGGTAAAATACAATACCGGCTGGAGCAGGCAGACAAAGCCCAGCTCACCCAGCGGCTTTCCCTTATAAGAAACCTTGATAACTTTGAATGCCGCTAACAGAACAAATACGAGCGTGGCAAAAAAAAATCTCGAAAATAGCAATTCAAAGGGGTTCAGTTTTTCAAGAGCGCTTTTAGACGCGAGAAAGGAAAACCCAAATATCGTTGAATACGAGACACCGGCGTAGATAGGCGCGAATCTTTTCATTAGAGGAAAGTATAGCCTTTATGCGCCTGATAATGAACCGAAAAAAGTGTTTCATTTCAAAGGCAATTTGAATAACACTATTACATGACAAGGAGTTTTTATGCGCGTACTAGTCACCGGCGGAGCAGGTTTTATAGGCAGTCACGTTGTTGACCTGCTGATTGGGGAAGGCTGCCGCGTAACCGTCTTAGACAGTCTCGAAAAAGGCCATAGAGAGGCCGTACACAAAGACGCAACTTTTGTCCAGGGTGATTGCGGCGACCAACGGCTTTTAGACCAAGTGTTCAATTCAGAACAATTTGACGCGGTACTTCACTTTGCGGCGTTTATCGAAGCTGGCGAAAGCATGGTAAACCCAGGGCGCTTTTTTGTAAACAACACATCCAAAGCGCTCATCCTATTGGATAGAATGACAGCTCATTCAATCCGGCGTTTCATTTTTTCAAGCACAGCCGCCACATACGGCGATCCCGAATACACCCCCATAGACGAAGTCCATCCGAAAAACCCGACCAATACCTATGGTTATACCAAATTGCTGATTGAAGGGGCGCTCAATTGGCTGCACCAATTAGCCGGCATGTCATGCGTCGCGCTGAGATATTTCAACGCCAGTGGATGTTCAGAACGCCTGGGGGAAGACCACCATCCAGAAACACATCTGATTCCCCTTCTTTTAGATGTCGCTCTGGGAAAATTGCAGCACATAAAACTCTTTGGCACTGACTATCCAACACCGGACGGAACCTGTGTCAGGGACTATATTCACGTTTTGGATCTTGCAAGCGCTCATGTTTTAGCCTTAAAAAAACTTCTTGGCGACAGCGCGCAGCAAAAGTTGGCTTACAACCTTGGGAATGGCTGCGGGTACAGCGTGCGCCAGGTTGTTGACGCCGCTCGCCGCATAACCGGCCATCCCATTCCCGTTATAGAAGAACCGCGCCGCCCTGGCGACCCTGCCGTACTGGTCGCCTCCAGCAAAAAAATACAAGCTGAACTGGGATGGGAACCCAAATACCCCGACCTCGACAGCATCATCAAGAGCGCCTGGGACTGGAAGAAAGCGCACCCAAATGGATACGGGCAATAAAAAGCGCAATTTGACGCTGGTGAAAAAACAGGTCATACCAAATTCCATTGATCATTGTTAAAGTTTGAACAGGAGGTTCCATTTATGACACATTCTATGAGATTGAGATAGTACCGCGAGTTATGTTGCGGTATTTCCGTATTACAATAACTCGTTTTGAAAAAACGAATTTTTTAATATAGCTGTTCAACTTTTTGTATATTGAACTGCTATGTAAGCGAAAATTGCTATATTAGGAGCGTATATAAATGAATAACTGGAAGAAACAATTTGCTATTATTTATGCGGGGCAGGCCTTTTCTCTCTTGGGGTCGTCCGCTGTGCAGTTTGCTGTTATTTGGTGGCTGACAATTCAGACCGAATCAGCCATTACACTTACATTGGCTACCATAATTGCTTTTATACCGAATATGGTTATCGGACCGTTTGCCGGTGTGTTTGTTGACCGCTATAACCGCCGTACCATTATGATTGCCACGGACGCTCTTGTAGCGTTCACCAGCGTTATTTTAGGTCTTGCTTTCCTATTATATGGAAACGTCGCCATTTGGTTCATCTACCTTATTTTGTTTTTTCGGGGACTTGGCAACACATTTCACGCTCCAGCGATACAAGCCGCAATTCCTTCGTTTGTGCCGCTTGAGATGCTTACCAAAGCGGGTGGATGGAGTAATTTAGTCAATTCACTTTCTAATATGCTCGGGCCGATGTTAGGCGCGGCGTTTATCGCAATGTTACCAATCGCGGGAATTATGTTGATTGATATATTCGGAGCGCTATTCGCTATCATATGCCTGTTATTTGTAAAAATACCCGACATTCCGCAAGGTGGCGAAAATCCGCACATGCTGTCTGATATTAAACAGGGTCTTTCGGCAATGCGGGGGAACAAGCCTCTTATAGCGCTGTTTCCCTCAATTGTGCTTATGACAATTCTCTTTATGCCATTAGGTTCTCTGTTTCCACTGCTAATCCGTGTTCATTTCAGCGGCACAGCGTGGCACGTCGGCGTAGCAGAGTTTGTCTTTGCGGGAGGGTTGCTGATTTCATCTCTTGTCATCGGGGTTTGGGGCGGAATAAAACGCCGTTTTCTTATGGTGGCTCTCGCAATTGGAGTTATGGGCGCGGCGTCTATGCTTAGTGGTGCTTTGCCGATGGAAGGCTTTTGGGTTTTCATTATCTGCTGTTTTATTATGGGCAGTACCGGCACATTTATGAATGTACCGTTTATGGCTTACACACAGGAAAGCATTGCGCCCGAAATGATGGGCAAGGTGTTCTCATTTATGATGACTGCTTTTACATGGGCTATGCCGGTCGGACTTTTAGTTGCGGGACCAGTGAGTGAACTTATCGGAATAGACCGATGGTACTTTTGGTCTGGTTTTGCTCTTATGGCAACAGGGTTGCTTTGTCGCCTGATGACCCGCCGTTATGATTCTGTAACCATGTTGCCCGAGAAGAGAACCGCGGATATAACACAATGAGTAATACCAATTTGCATTCATAGGGATGCAAATTGGTATTAGGCGGCGGGAACCGATGCCCGCAACTTTTTGAAAAAGCTGGGGTTCCCAGTTTTTCAAAAACTTTGGCGTAAAGCGTTCGATGTCAATTGAACGCAATTTGGTATTAATTCGCCAAACGGTTTGGGTGTGGGACGCAGGGGACAAAGTTATGCTAATCAGGCTGTAGCGGATTTTATCTTTGGAACCGCGGTCACATAACAATTTTGATGAGAGAGCGAAAAAGTATTCAATTTTATTGGCTGTAGTTACAAAATTTGGATATGTCCAACAATACCCGCACCCACTCCAGTCTGATTTTGTTCTCAAAGCAGCGGAGCAGTTTATTGCCGGGCGTTCTGGCTAAAATTATGCCGGAGTTTATAGGCAGAGGCTGGACTATTTACGGAGATGCTTCCACAGCGAGCGCGTGGGTTGAAGCTGAACTGCCGCAGGAAAAACTGAATACGTCTGTTCCAGACACGGCCACGTTATGCTTGATTCTTGGCGGGGATGGAACCATGCTCAGGGCAGCCAGGCAACTCGGTTTTTCCGGTATCCCTTTGTTAGGTATAAATCTGGGCTTCCTTGGCTTTTTGACAGCGCACCAGGCTGACATTGCCCATATATCAATCCAAAAGTACTTTGCCAATCAATTGATCCGAGACGAGCGATGTACGCTCCGCGCCACCGTTATCCGCGACAGCATTGAACTCAAGTCTTATGACGTATTGAATGATGTTGTCATCACAAAAGGTGTTATTTCAAGAGTCCTGAATCTCGATCTCATAATTGACGGCGGCTTTGCGGCCCACATCAGAGCTGACGGCCTGATTGTAGCAACGCCCACAGGCTCAACCGCTTACGCGCTTTCTGCCGGTGGGCCAATCCTGCATCCCACGCTCAAGGCGTGGACGATTGCGCCCATCTGCCCCCATTCGCTGAACATGCGCCCTACGGTAGTGCCATCCAGCATGGGCGTAACCGTTTTAATGAGTGACGCAGAAGAAGCTAACCTGACGCTTGACGGACAAGTGAGCCAGCCAATTCAGCCGGGGGACAGCATTCAAGTGTACGACTCGGGCGGGTGTGTAACACTGCTCCAGGACCCCGAAACACCATTCTTTACTATGCTCAGGCAAAAGATGCACTGGAACAGGGAATGATATGGCAGTTCAATTAGCTGAACTGCTATAGACAATCGCGTCCTCGCCGTTGCCATAATAGGCTTTCCTAACGCTAATACGTTGCCAGACGAGCGATTCGTACAATTTTTGGGCCGGTAAATTAGAAGCTCTTACTTCCAAACGCAATAAAAAGCATCCATTCGCGGCAAGGTGTTTTGAGCATTCGCTCATCAGTCGCTTGGCAACACCGGATCGCCTGTTGGCTTGAAGCACAGCGATTCGCAGCAATTCGGCTTCACCAAGTTTTGGAATCGCCCTCCATCTGGCAAAAGCGCATTCACCCATCAGATACAACAATTCAAATTCCTCCGGTTTTCCCCATGATGAGCCAAACTCCAGTGATTCCAACGCATAAACCCAATCAGGGAGCAAAGAGCCGGGGCCGAGTATTTGTATGTCACTTGTCATCTGGCTAACCCCAACCTGTGCTCATCTTTCAGATGGGCTGACTCGGCGGGGAAATTGACTTCAGCGTCCGTTTCCCTCAAATAAAAGGGGAGCAGCGGGTTTTCAACCGGTCTGCCAGGACAGATGCGGCATAACTCCGCCAGGGCTTTCAGCACCGCGTAGCCCTCGTCTTCAAGAACAATGGGGGGATGAGCAACATGAGGCTCCGCGTTTGGACGAAAGCGCTCTGGTGTCCACCACTCATGGTCGCCAACAGTCAAAGCCAATTCAGACATAGGGACTTTGACGGCGGGTTCAATCGCCCGCATAGTTTCAGTATCCCAGCGTTGCAAAAACGCCTCGCTGCGTTGCCCGTCCAAAACCAGACAGACAACCTTACTACGCGCCTGACCAGCTACTGACAGCGCCCTAAGCTCAAACGCAGAAAAGCCCCAGGTCGGAAGTCCCATAACAGCAAGACCCTCCGCAGTGGCTATTCCAACACGCAGGCTCGTAAAACCACCCGGCCCAATACACACGATTGTTCCTTCGAGGTCATTCCTATCAGCGCGAGCTTCTTGCAGAAGTTCACCCGCTGTTGAGAGCAAAACCCGCGACGCACTATTGTCAGGTCCGGTCAAAACCCTTCGCGTCCAAGCGGATTTTCCATCCAAAAGCGCCAAATGAACCCATTCGGTGGCAGTGTCAAGCCCTAAGAACATGCTTGATTCCAATTCCAAATAAGATTTTATTTTATATCCTTATAGCAACATGCCGCTACATGGGTTATTCTCATTGCATCTCTGTAATCTGTTCATGGAGGCTCAGGTGTTCAAAACAATTGAAGAAGCGAAGCGCCATATTGATGCAAATGGGTATCAGATAGTTGATCTGAAATTCAGTGACCTCTGGGGGAAGTGGCGTCATGTGACTATTCCCAAGAGTCAGTTCAACGAGCAACTTTTTCGTGATGGAGTGGGGTTTGACGGCTCTTCTGTTGGGTTAAAATCCGTCAGTTCAGGCGACATGGTAATATTGCCCGATTTAAAAACAGCTTTCTGCGACACATTCTGCGAACACCCCACAATGAGTTTCATCTGCTCTGCGTATGAAGCGGACTCAAAAAAACCATTTGCCTATGACCCGAGAAACATTGCCATTCGCGCCGAAGAACACTTGCGTTCTTCAGGCATTGCTGACGAGAGCATCTGGGGACCTGAATACGAGTTCTATGTCTTTAACCAAGTTGAGTTTGAAAACAGCGTAAACACAGCTTCCTATCGGGTTGACTGCCTGGAAGCCGATTGGAATAGTTCAATGGGACATCATGGACATTACATTCCACTTCATGGCGGATACTACGCTATTCGTCCTAAAGACCAGTTCCACGACATGCGCACAGAAATGTGCCTGGAGCTTGAAGCGATGGGTGTTGAAGTCAAATACCACCACCACGAGGTGGGCGGGCCGGGCCAGTGCGAAATTGAGACGCCGCTGTTTGGTATTTTGGATGCCGGTGATAGCTGTCAGAAGGTTAAATACGTGGCAAAGAACATCGCAGTGCGATACGGCCAGAGCGTCACATTCATGCCCAAACCGCTGTTTGGCGAGGCCGGAAGCGGTATGCACTTTCATCAGATGCTCCGCAAGGCCGGCAAAAACCTTTTCTATTCTAAAGACGGCTATGGATTCATGAGCCAGTTGGCGCTTTGGTACATAGGCGGCATTCTCAAACATGGAGCGGCCCTGCTCGCCATTACGAACCCAAGCACTAATAGCTACAGGCGTTTGATTCCGGGATATGAGGCCCCAATCAACGCATTCTTCAGTCTTGGCAACCGCAGCGCCGCCATCCGCGTCCCCAAGTACGCGGATCAGGAAGATACGGCTCGCTTTGAATTCAGACCCCCCGATGCCACATGCAACGTCTATCTGGCTCTGGCGGCTCAGTTGATGGCGGGTATAGACGGCATTCTCAACAAGATTGACCCGACTGCCGAAGGCTTTGGGCCATTTGATGTGAACTTATTTAGTTGGTCGGAAGAAGAGCGCAAAAAGATCAAAGCATTGCCAACCAGCCTGGATCAGGCATGTGACGCGTTGGAACAGGATCACGAATTTCTGCTGGCCGGCGGTGTCTTTGACAAATTCCAATTGGAAGACTGGGTTAAATCTCTGCGCCAACAACACACATCAGTAAATAACAGACCCCATCCTTTTGAGATGTCACTGTACTATGACGCCTGAGCCTGTTGCCAAAACATCAGATTTTGCAACAATGTCTATGAGCGCCTATGAAGTTGAAATCAAAAACGCAAAGAACGAGGCAATAACTGTCACCGTGCTGTAGCCTATACCCGGAGACTGGGAAATTCTGGAAAAAAATCATGGGTTTGTAAAAGAGACATCAGGGACAGCCAGATTTTTAGTGAACGTCCCCGCCGAGGGAACCAGTGTTCTAAAATATCGCGTCAAAGTTATGTTGTGAGCAGGAAAATGTTATAATGGAAAGAAAGAGTTGCTTGCGGCATTATTATTTTGAGCGTTTTTCATCAGGAGCCTCTATGCGTCAATATTTTTTCTTTCCGTTGGTATTAGCAATTTCCGCGCAGGAGATACCAACCACACTGAAAGACCAGCAGTCGCTTGCCGTCACCATATACAATTCAAATCTGGCTTTGATAAAGGATCAGAGAGAGATCAAGTTGCCAAAAGGTTCATGTCAGCTTGCTTTTCAGGAGGTATCCGCTCAAATAAGACCTGAAACAGCTATTTTGAGGAATCTAACCTCTCCCAAAGACTTTTGGATTGTGGAGCAAAACTTTGATTTTGACTTGCTGACGCCTCAAAAACTCCTGGAAAAACATGTTGGTGAAGCTGTTGAGGTTATAAGCTCCAAGCCCAGACCCAATGGAGAAGGCCAGGTAGAGGCCAGAGAGAAAGCCACTGTTCTTGCCACAAACAATGGAGTTGTTTTACAGTTTGCGGATCGCATTGAGACTTCGGTTCCGGGGCGCATTATTTTTCCGAAAGTGCCGGGGAATCTACGCGCGAGGCCGACGCTTGTGATGAATCTCAACAGTGGCGCGGACAGGGCGCAGAAGCTGGAACTGAGTTATTTAACTGGTGGGTTGTTCTGGAGAGCTGACTATGCTGCCAATTTGAGCGCGGATGAGAAGTCTTTGGATATAAGCGGATGGGTTACGCTCACAAACGAGAGCGGTGCCGCGTATCCAAACGCGCTTTTACAGCTTGTAGCGGGTGATGTCAACAGGGTCAGTACGCCCGTGCCTACTGCTAGGATGATGGGAACTGTGGAAGTCGCTATGGATAGAGCTGCGGCACCACAGATGTATGAGGAGAATTTATTTGAATATCACCTCTACACTTTAGACAGGCCAACAACGCTGAAAGAAAACCAAACCAAGCAGGTGGCCCTGCTTTCGGCTTCAAATGTCCTTGTTCGCAAAGAATACTTGTTGCGCGGTCAGTCGTACTACTACAGCGGCTCTTACGGAGATTTGGGCGATAAATTAAAGATAGGCGTATTTGTCGGATTCGACAACAAGGAAAGCGCGTCGCTTGGTAAACCGCTGCCTAAAGGCATTGTCAGGGTCTATAAAAAGGACAGTAAGGGCGGCGTACAGTTCATTGGCGAAGACTCCATAGATCACACACCAAAAAATGAAGAAGTGCGTCTTAAACTGGGCGATGCCTTTGATGTGACGGCCAGGCGCAAACAGACCAACTTTAAAAAATTGCCTGCTTCAGGAAAGAACCATAACGTCTATGAAAGCGCCTATGAAGTTGAAATCAAAAACGCAAAGAACGAGGCAATAACTGTCACCGTGCTGGAGCCTATGCCCGGAGACTGGGAAATTCTGGAAAAAAGTCATGGGTTTGTAAAAGAGACCTCTGGAACAGCCAAATTTTTAGTGAACGTCCCCGCAGCGGGAACCAGCGTTCTCAAATATCGCGTCAAAGTTTCGTTGTAAAAGGATAATATGCGCTGGGTATTATTATTGTTTTTGTCATTGCCTCTGGCGGCTCAAACATGGGATTTGCGCTTTGAGGTTCCGTTGCCCCAAGGGCAGAGTCTGCCCCAAACCATGCTGATTGGAACCGGCCAACTCGTTTCAGGCGATCTGGATACCGGTAATGGGGGCATACTTTCTGTCTCTCACAGGTTGATTCGCGTAGGCCCTATGCTCCGTCTTGAATGGGGGGGTGAAATTAATCAGTGGACTGCGAGGGGTGAAATTAAGCAGTGGACTGAGAGTGGAAATTATTCCAATAGTTCGCATGATATGAACGCCAAACTCAAACAGATCGGAGCGGGGCTTGGAGTTAACGCCCAGCTCTGGATTCCATTTGTCGGTATATCCGGCGAGATGGGAGTCATCCAACGCTTTCAAAAATATAATTACTCTGCGGATGACGCTGAGTCTGTCGGCACTATCGGCAGAACCTGGCTTAGGGTTGGAATACGCTGGCGACTGCCCTTTGTGACAGTACACCCATATTTGGCCGCTAGCTACCAACAGCCTATAACCAAGGAAAACCCAGTGCATATTACTTCGATTCAAGACTTGGCCGATTATTTTAAAGTCCAAGGCAAGGGTCAGGAATTTCAACGATTGTGGGCCTTTGGCGTGGGGGTGACCTTTTAATTTTCAGAGCGGTTCCTTATCCTGTCTCAGTTCAGCAAGCGGGTGAAACGCGAGATGGCAACAGAAAAGCGCCGTATTAATATCATGTCATCCTGCGATGATGCTTACGCAAAGTTCATACCTGTGCAGCTTTTGAGCATAGCCGACAATCTATTGTCCCACCCCCAGGGCTACGAGCTTCACTTTTATCTTTTTCACAGCAGGGTTAGCAAAGAGAACATTGAATATTTGCGCTATTTCTCCGATACTCTTGGCATCGCATTTTGCGAAGTAAAAATCGTTGATACTGAACCATATATTGAGCTGGCTTCCAAAGGCGGCAACTGGCCTCACGAGGCGTATTACTCGCTTGCTTGTCACTCCTATCTCCCGCCGGAAGTGGATCGCATATTGTATATTGATGCAGCGGATGTCTTGATACTCGGAGACATAGGTGAATTTTATTTTGCTGATTTTGACGGCTGCTCAATTGCCGCTACTTGCACACAGTACAAAAAGACGTCAACGGGCTATGTGACAGCGTTAAAAAGCAGCGACCTAAGTGACGAATATCTTCGATTCATGATCATCCGCGGCTCAATCTTTAATTCAGGCTCATACCTTTTGAATCTTGACAAAATGCGCCGTGAAAACTTATCACTTAACGAATACATCGCGCTAAAAAACCAACTAGAAAATATTTACCCCAATATTGAAAAAATCTATCATGGCGATGAGGGTCTTCTTGCGGCGGCATTTGTCGGCGACATCAAATATTTTGGATATCCTGAAATAAAGGACATATTGTATCAACCATACAATTTCTGCCTTTCCTTTTTTGACCACTCAGATGAAGTACGAGGGGGGGGAATCCGTGGTATGTTCCCCGAATTTTACATTTCGCTGGCGGTATAAAACCGTGGACACTCACAAGTGAAAATGAAAAGGAACTAAAGCCCGGCCAATGGCCTTTCTACAAAGTTTATAGGATTTATGCAAATCAAGTTCCATCTGGTATTCCAGGATAATTTAATGTGCAATTCTAAAAAAGGCTAAATTCATGGATTTATTTGCCAATCATACCGCTGTGGGCTGGCTGGGTGATTTTGAAAAAAACATGCTTTACAGGCTCATTATCATTTTGCTCATTTGTATCGCAATTCTTATTGCGGTCAAATTAATTACAAATGCGGTTTATCGTGTTGTTAAAAGCGACTGCGAAAGCCCAACAGGCACTGAACGCAGAGCGAAAACGCTCGGTTCTGTTATGAAACACACGGCCAATGTAGTAGTGGTGGTGTTTTTCTTGTTGACCATGTTGAACGAAATTGGCGTGAACATAGCTCCGTTGCTGGCAGGCGCTTCGATTGTTGGCGTAGCCCTTGGCTTTGGCGCGCAGACGCTGGTCAAGGATACGCTAAGCGGTTTCTTCTTATTGTTGGGAAACCAGTTTGGCGTTGGGGACATAATCAACATTGACGGTGTGAATATCGGGACGGTCGAGCGAATGACACTCAGAATCACAGTGTTGAGAGATGCGGAAGGGCGGGCGCATTACATTCCAAATGGGTCTGTCACACGCGTTATAGTTCTTTCAAAAGAGTATGCCCGCGCGTTGGTTGACGTGGAATTTGGTTTTGAGCAGGACGTGGATCAAATGATGTCAATGCTTCAAGAGATTGGCATGGAACTGTACAGAGATATGCCTGACGCAGTGCTGGAACCTCTTGAGACCAAAGGAGTTGATGCCATAAACCATTCGGGGTACGTCATACGCACGTTGACAAAAACGGCCAGGACTTGCCAATGGGATGTGGCGCGCGAATTGCGCCGCAGAATCCTGCTCCGCTTCCAGGCAAAAGGCTTCAAGGTTCCCGTGCCCGCAAAGCGTGGTTTGGAATAAGACTCATGAGTCTTGATTCATACACAAGCAGGCTATTGTTTCCACAGATTCATACACCCTTTCCGTTGGTGTTGCCAGGGGTGGCATAAAATAGAGGCAATCGCCCATCGGCCTTATCAGGAGGCCATGATCCAACGCATTGCGGTGCAGTTTCCATCCGTATCGCAGATTTGAATCATGAGGTCTGCCTGTTTTGGGGTCAACAATCTGAGCGGCGGCGATACATCCAAGCGTTCTTGCTCTGCTAAAGGATGGATGATTTGCCAGGCGCGTCCAGGCTTCGCGCATGGTTTGAGATAATTTTTCAGCACGGGCAAGTACAGGCTCATCGTCAAAGATGGATAGGCTGGCGCAAGCGACGGCGCAAGCTATCGCGTTGGCCGTATGTGTGTGGCCGTGATAAAACGTTTTGCCCTCCGAGGCATTGCCCCAAAAGAGACCGTAAATTGTATCGGTTGTCCATGTCAACGCCAGAGGCAGCAGACCGCCCGTCAGACCTTTTGCAAGGCACAAAAAATCCGGCGCGACGCAGCAGAGGTCAATGGCGAGGAAACGCCCTATTCTTCCAAAGCCTGTCATTACTTCATCAAATATTAAATAAACACCATACAGGTCGCATTGTCTCCTGATTTCCATCAATAATTCAGGCGCCCAAAAGCGCATACCGCCCGCACCCTGAACCAGCGGTTCGGCAATGAAAGCCGCCATGTTCGGGCCATGTTCCGAGAAATACTCCTGGATTTCGGCAATCGCGCACTCAAACTGCGGGTCTGAATTTTCGGAGCCGATTTCACGCCTGGGGTCTTCGGGCACAACAAGGCGGTCACACGCCAGCAACAACGGCCTGAAGAGGCCTGTCAGCCAATTATCCAGTTCGCCCACGCCGACAGCGCCAAGTGTATCGCCATGATAGCCATCCCTGAGTGCCCCAAACCTGGTACGTCCACCTTCGCCACTCTGTAATTGGGCCTGAAATGCCATCTTCAAAGCCACTTCAACGGCTGTGGAGCCATCGTCCGAAAAAAAACAGCGCGTCAGCGTTTGCGGCAGACGCGGTCTCAATCTCGCCACAAGCTCAAGCGCAGGCTCGTGTGTGAATCCGGCAAACATTACATGATCCAGCCGCCCAGCCTGCCGCTCCAAAGCACTGACTAAACGCGGATGAGCGTGTCCGTGTATATTGCACCACCAGGACGAAATGCCGTCCAATACCCGTCTGCCATCGGCAAGCAGGTAATCAACGCCTTCAGCGCCGATTACTGGCGCTGGAGGGTCGGCGACATGGTATTTTTCCGGTGTAAACGGATGCCATACGTGCGCTCTGTCAAAGGCCACTCGGCTCTGCCAGTCTGTAGGTAATACGGGCATTGAGCCTCCGAGCTTTGATTAGATGGCTATTATAGCAGTTCAACCTACAAATGCCTGAACTGCTATAATACAACAGAGGTGCGTTGTGATTTACTCTATTCTTGCCATTAGCGCAGGAGCCGCCGTTGGCGCTGTGTCCCGCTGGCTAATTGGTCTGGCTCTGAACTCCATTTTTCCGCCCATCCCTTTAGGAACACTGTGCGCAAATTTAGTTGGCGGCTACTGCATGGGTATAGGCATGAGCTTTTTTGCCTTTTCACCATCAATTTCGCCGGAATGGCGGCTGTTCGTGAACACCGGATTGCTCGGTGCGCTGACGACTTTCTCAACTTTTTCCGCCGAAATTGTCACTCTGTTGCAGCAGGGTCGCTTTGGTATGGCCGCCGGAGCCGCCGCCATGCATCTTTTCGGCTCGCTTATCATGACCTTTCTGGGTATCGCCAGTTTCGCCATTTTGCGGCAAGTCTGAGAGTTTCTTGCAAAAACCAGTTTCAGTCAGCTCTCTCCATTTCGCCGTCCGCTTCAAAGCCGCTCTTAAAAAGCGGCTTTTTTTGTTTCTACCGTCGGCACTTTTGACACAAACCTGTCGGCAGTACTGATACCAAATTGCGTTCAATTGACATTGAACGCTCTACGCCAAAGTTTTTGAAAAACACTTGGAGCACTTGCGAGGAACGCCTCATACCAACTCGCAATCTTTTGATTGCAAGTTGGTATGAAATCCGAAACGGAGGATTCCGCCCGATTTTAAGACCGCAACAGACCAGTCTGGCTTGCCCCACGTTTCGAGTTTGGGGACATGTCACTGGGGTATTAGCCAAAATGACTTAAAAACGATTGTGTGTCAAATTTGGCCGTTTAATGCCATTTCCAAGATTTCTTTTGTGACAAGAATGATTTCGCTCTTGTCTGCCTCCGACACACCCAAGTATGGCCGCGCGGGAATGTGGATCGTGTGTTCGCCGACTTTTACTGTCATTTCCCGCGCTTTTTTGTGGGATTTCTTGGCAAAGCGGGTCTGATTGCCGACTTTCCTCAGCCGGATGGTCTTTGTGCTGGCCTTTTTCCTTATCACGCCGCCAAGCTGATGAATGGCTGCATAGGGCTTGTTTGAGCCGACCACAACGCCGTCATCTGTGAGCTGCCAGCATAATGTCTCAATAAGGCTGTTGGATTCCCTCAACATGCCTCTGCCTTTTTTGGTGAGCAGGTATGTCGGTGACAACGGCTGCCAGGAATTGCCGTCAGGGTCCGGCCCCTGCGCCCTGATTCTTTCCCTTGTGGATTCCAGAAGCAATTCTCCAATGGCTCTCCTTATGGGGCGAGTGTCTTTCATGGCGTCCATGAGCTTCCCTAAGCCATTCACAACTTGACTGGCATCAATTTTTATCTCAATTTGCATTTTTTCCTCTTGACTTTGTGAAATATTGTTCCGATACTTGGAATATCTCTGGCGTACTGCTTCTGGTAACGGGTGCGGCTAAATGTTGCAGTATGGGTGTCCAGGAATTCCGCACGATTGCCTGGTAGCTTTTTCACAACTTGCGTCTCACCATCAACTTGCCACTGCGTCTTGTATTAATTTTTTCCACAGGGTAAAAATTATACGCGCTATACCCGCCGTTGCCGTTACTTCGGACTAAAAGCATAATGCCTTCATACCTTGGTTTGCCATTCGCTTTTAAGTCCGTGTCTTTTATGGTTGTCAGCATTTTCCAACTCAGCGTAACTTTCCCTCGCCGTTCGTCTTTGCCAACTTTTACCCGAAAATCAGTCCACACCTCTTGAGGCGATAACACTTCCGGCAAGTAAGACAAATAAGCCAGCCGGCCAAGATGGTTGGCAAAATGCCCACCAAACCCAAGAGCGTCAATCACAATGGGTCTTTCAAAATCTCCACATTTCACAATGAAAGTATCACTGTCTTTGCCGTCAAGCACCTTGTCTCTTACGAAATTACTACAGTATCCCACTTTCGTTGTTTCATCCGCTTTATTGATGGCTTTGTCATAATCCAATGTTTCACGGCTTACATCTCTAACGTCAATCGGTGACAATGGTGTTTTTGTTGCGTATCCGTCTAGCTCTATCTCGGTAGTTCCTGTCGGGAGTGATGGTTTGCCCTTTGGCGGTTGGTTCGGCCAAAGCGTTGTCTGTCTGCCATGCGCGTGCTGCCAGTTTGGGTCAGTAGCGACATCCGGCAGACCTGTCACAACTTGCAGACCACTGCGATCTAACTGACCCTGAGTCAGCGCGGTAACGTAACAGCGGCATCCCCAGTCGTTTGGGGGATAATTTTTATCCCACCATTCGTCATCTGCAGTCAGCACTTTGTCACGCACATCCCAATGCTCTTGTCTGTGGTTTTTTGAATCGCCCAGTTTGTA
>Ga0268262_10003199_pt1 | contig 17961 bp, 17 predicted proteins | sample TergutNc150P3_FD_190354 | JGI IMG/M metagenome (GOLD analysis project Ga0268262, IMG submission 190354) | Nasutitermes corniger P3 segment gut microbial community from laboratory colony in Florida, USA - Nc150 P3 (SPAdes) (version 2) | ecosystem: Host-associated > Arthropoda: Insects >...
GTCCGGTATAACTATTTCAGTAAGGGTGGAGCAGGTTTTCTCGTAATAACCACCACTCCAGGAGGAGCCCTCATCCTCTATAAAAAAAGTTAAATCTGGAATGGTTGTTATTTTACTACCTGTGAGATCAAGGCTGACATATTTGTTCGGCTCGTTGTAAAGCGCTATCGCGATGCCGGTAATATTGGAAGTGCTCAATGCGATTACATGGGGGTTCTGGAGCGTGTTAGGTGGAAGGGAGGCTAATACGGCTGTCAATTCTTCGATGCTGTTAACGGTATTGACTTCGCCACTACCATTTCCACTACCATTTCCACTTCCACTCCCGTTTCCACCGCCGCCTCCGCCTCCACCGCCAGAGCCGCCCCCACCTCCTCCTCCACCGCCACTGCTGGTAGTATCAGGGCCCTTTACTGTACCACCTGAACCTTCAAGGGTGATGGTTCCGCTAATCTTGATAATTGTATCGCCGTTTATCTGTATTGTAAAAGTTTGCTCAGAATTCGAAGGTTTCAACGTAATAACACTGGTTGTAATGCCAGTAATCGTTCCGCTAGAGGTTTTTGTAACATCACCCGTAATTATAATCAGCACATAAGTATCACCGGGAACCGGAGTATAGGCGGCTTTGGCTGGGCTTTGAGTAATGGTCAGTTTGTAAGTACTTTCGCCCTTTATGTATTCGTAGCTAACCGCACCCGGAGGCGACCCGCCACCCTGATTTCCACTGTCGCCTGCAGGGTTGTTGCAACCCGCTAAAACCAAGGCCAGTAATAACAAAGGTAAACCGATAGTAATAAACTTCTTCATAAAAACTCCTTACGCGAAAACTCGCTAAAAAAAGGCATTATGCTGGGTAACCAATCGCCCAATGATTGACCCCATGGCATTACGCATCATAAAAAATACATACTATACAGTTATTATACCAACTAATACAGTAAAAAACAACTGTAAATCAGTTAATTCAACTGTAATAATATGTAGGTAGAACAGGGATAAATTTTTTATTATGATGCAATGATCTATATTCAGAAGCTTTTTATCCAAAATTTGCGGTTTTTTCGTAGTAAACTAAAAATAAGTCAGATACAATTGGCCGAAAAGTTGAATATTTCCCCAAATTACCTTAATGCCGTTGAAAATGGAAAGAATTTCCCCTCTCTGGATATATTACAAAAAATTATAGATATTTTAGGAATATTACCTTATCAGCTTTTTATAGAATATCCGGATATGCAAAATATGGCTAATGATGAAAAAAGTATTCTTTTCCAGGAATTAAACTATTTACAGCAAAGGTTTAACCAGGAATTTGAAAAAATTATCCAGAAATATTCAAACACCGACAAAGAAGGCGCGCTAAAGTCCAAATGAAGCAATTATCAAGAACTAATCCAAAATTATTTCTCACAAAGGCACAAAGATCACTAAGGACACAAAGGAAAACAAGAAATTTTGCCTAATTACTCAGCCTTTTAATCATAAAAAGACCGAGAAGCACATCGGAATTTACATATTAAGCCCATACTTTGTGTCCTTTGCGTCTTTGCGTCTTTGCGTGAGTTATTCTTAAAAAAATTCTTTTTTTACGTAGTCGTGTTATCCATCTTAAATTCGATATATGATATAATAAAAAAATGACAGGCTAACCTATGGCAAAAATCCTGATTTGCGACGACGAAAGCGGCTTACGCGCCGTGATAAAAAGATACGCGCAGCTTGACGGGCATGAAGCGGCTGAAGCCGGCAACGGCCTTGAGGCGGTGGAAGCCTGTAAAAAAGAAAAGTTTGACATTATTATCATGGATATTATGATGCCGAAAATGGACGGCTTTGCGGCAGTCAAGGAAATACGGAAAGCCTCCGACGTGCCTATCATTATGCTCTCGGCGAGGGGCGAGGAATACGACAAGGTTTTGGGATTCGAGTACGGGGTAGACGATTATGTTGTAAAGCCATTTTCCTCAAAAGAAATAATGCTGAGAATTGCCGCCATACTCAGGAGGAAAACCACGGCTGTCCTTAATAAAGACAACGACGGGCATGAGGTATTTACAAAAGACGGGTTTTCAGCAGACATGACGGCTTATAAAATGCTAATTGACGGCAAGCAAGTGGAATTGGCGCCAAAGCTGTACGATCTGCTGTTTTTCCTTATACGGAACAAGGGCATTGCGGTACCCCGGGAGAAAATACTAACGTCAGTATGGGGTTATAAAAACATTGACGACGTAAGGACGCTAGATACGCATATGAAGCTGCTGCGGAAGGCAATGGGGCCATACTCAGGCTTAATTACAACCCTGCGCGGGCATGGCTACAGGTTCGAGGGGTAGACAAGTGAACCTGATTAAGCAGGGCTTAAAGCTGCGTTTGCAATGGAAAATTTTTACCTTTCTGCTGGGTTTTTGCGCACTGCTCCTTGTTGTCCTGTGGCTGTTTCAAATCGTGTTTCTGGACGCGTTTTATAAAAGAATTAAAGTTGCGGAGATAAGGCGCAGCGCAGTCGACATAATAAATAATATAGAGAGCGAAAATATAAGCGAAATTATAACGGAAATATCCAATAACAACGATATAGCAATTAACATTACAGATCTTGGCGGAAGGAGCCTGGCGCGGATTTTCCCGTCGGACGGCAGGCGCCGGTTTGAAGAATACGCAACACTTATCGCAAAGGCCCAGGGCAACAGCGGCGAGATTTACGAATACATAACGTCCCCCAGCCCGGCGCTGCCTGTAGAGCGTCTCAGGGATAACCCTGAGTATGACAGAACGGAAGGCAGCAGAGCAGTGTACAGGCGTTGGCTGCCAATTCAATCCCTGATATATGTAAAAACGGCAAACAGCAAATCCGGCGAGCAATATGCCGTCATAATCCGCGCTGTCATCTCCCCTGTGACCGCCACTGTAACGACGCTGCGCTACGAGTTGTATTACATCTCCTGCATTGTTTTGTTCCTTGCCGTAATTCTGGCGATTATTATCGCAAAAAGGGTTTCCAAACCCATTGAGGAAATCACCCAAAGCGCCACGATGCTCGCCAACGGAAACTACGATACGCGCTTCACAGGCAAGGGCTTCTATGAGATAGTCGCCCTGTCTGACACATTGAACACGGCGGCTGTCGAATTGGGCCGGGTCGAAAGCCTGCGGCGCGAGCTATTGGCCAATGTATCGCACGATTTGCGGACGCCGCTTACCCTGATATACAGCTACGCGGAAATGATGCACGATTTTCCCGGCGAAGTTACGCCTGAGCAGACACAGACTATCATGGATGAGACGCGGCGGCTGACAACCCTTGTCAACGACATACTGGACATATCAAAGCTGGAAAACGAAGTGGGGAAGCTCAATACCTCGCGCTACAACCTTACCCAAAGTATATCGGAAACGGCGAAAATAACTGAAAAATTGCTGAAAAGAGAAGGGTTCAAAATCGTGTTTTCCCATGACGGCGATGCCTATGTGGACGCCGACAAAGCGAAAATTGACAGGGCGTTTTATAACCTGCTTATCAACGCCATAAACTATTCCGGCGAGAGCAGGGATATACGGGTGGAGCAGACGATCGCCGAAAACCACGTGCGGATAAGCGTAATCGATCACGGCGAAGGAATCGCTGAGGCCGATCTGCCCTTTATTTGGGACAGGTACTACAAAAGCGGAGAAGCACATAAACGGGCCGTTACCGGCTCCGGGCTGGGGCTGTCCATCGTGAAGAAAATCATCGACACCCATGGCACTCAATACGGCGTTGTCTCTGAAACCGGCAAGGGCAGTACGTTCTGGTTTGAGCTCAGGCTGTCAGAATAGAGCTTGATCGGGGATAAATTCACCCCATTGAAAATTACTGCTAAAAGCGACAAACTATTATACTCTTCATAAAGTAGGTAAAAAATGGGAAGAACGCCGCTTTCTCCGGTTATACGGATTGATGAGGAAAAGTGCATTAACTGCTACGCCTGCATCGTGCGCTGTCCGGTTAAGTATTGCATGGACGGCTCAGGCGAAAAGCTGATGGTAAACGCCGACATTTGCATCGGCTGCGGGAATTGCATACCCGTCTGTACCCACGAAGCCAGAACCGTTATAGACGACACCGCCCGATTCATGGAGGACATGAAAAAGGGGGTAAAAGTCGTCGCCGTGGTCGCCCCGGCCATCGTTTCGTTTTTCCCCGGACAATTTCTCAATTTTAACGGCTACCTGAAATCGCTGGGGGTTGAGGTGATTTTTGACGTGAGCTTTGGGGCGGAGCTAACTGTTTTGTCATATGTCAACTACATCAAAGAAAAAAATCCCCGGACAATTATAGCCCAGCCTTGCCCGGCAATTGTCAGTTTCATCGAGATTTACCACCCAAAATTACTGCCCTATCTCGCTCCGGCGGACGGCCCCATTCTTCATTCCATAAAAATGATCAGGGAGTATTTCCCCGAATATAAAAACCACAAAATAGTGTTAATTTCTCCCTGCATCGCCAAAAAGCGGGAATTTGACGAAACCGGCATAGGAGACTACAACGTTACGATGATCGCGTTAAAAAAAATCATGGACGCGCAGAAAATAAACATTTCCTCCTTTCCGCAAGTGGAATATACCGGCCCTGTCGCGGAACGGGCGGCTGGGTTCCCCATCCCCGGAGGCATGATGGATACCGCTGAGCGTTTTGTGCCAGGCATCAGGCGGCGCACCCAAAAGATAGAAGGGGTACACACGATTTACCCTTACCTGAAAGAACTTATAGAACTGCTGAACACCGATGTTAAATTGCCCCTTTTGATAGATTGCCTGAATTGCGAAAAAGGCTGCATTGGCGGCCCCGGTACAGGGAACGCCGAAAAACCGCAGGCTGTGCTAGAAAACCCCGTCCGAAACCGCGTGGACAAGCTTGAGGAAAAGCAAAATCCGAAAAAAGGGGATAACTACGAAAAGTACCACAAGATGATAAAAAAGTACTGGAAGAAAGGCCTGTATGACCGAAGCTACAAGGATCTTTCCGCGAATAATACTATCAGGCATCCAGGCGAAGCTGAATTGACAGAAATTTACCGCAGTTTGAGGAAATTCAAAAAAGAGGATTTATACAACTGTACCTGCTGCGGATACGGAAACTGCGAATCAATGGCTACAGCAATTTACAACAAGCTCAACAAACCGACAAATTGCGCCCATTATATTCTGGCCCTGCTTAAGGAAGAAAAAAACGTAGAAGAGCTAAACCGTGAGCTTAAGGAACACATCGGCCGTGCGTCCGAGCTTATCAGGGGGATAACCACTCTGGTAAATAAGCTTAACAACGCTATCAGTTCGCAAGCGGAAACAATCTCCCATTCATCGGTGGCAACCGAAAAAATGATAGGCTCGATCAAGGAAACTTCGGAAATGTCGCGGAAAAAACATGAGTCCATAAAAAGGTTGATAGAAGACGCCGACAAAAGCCAGGAGTCCATGAAGGGAACGATTCAATCGGTTGAGGACATCTCCAAATCTATGGACGGCATAGCCCAGGCAATTAAAATAATCAGTTCCATAGCGGCAAACACCAATTTATTGTCCATGAACGCGGCGATAGAATCCGCGCACGCCGGCGAAGCGGGCAGGGGCTTTGCTGTGGTTGCAGGCGAAATACGGCGCCTTTCGGACAGCACCAGGGAAAATTCGCTTAACATCTCCAAGACGCTTAAAAATATCATTAGCGGGATAGCCATTACCGAAAAACAATCGGACGACACAGGTACCCGAATAACCGTAATATCCAAAGAGATCAGCAGTTTCGCCGAAACCATGTCCGGCTTGATCAATACTTTTACCGAACTGTCGGCGGAAAGCGGTGAAATTACCGCCGCGCTGGACAGTCTTAACAACCAAAGCAACATGGTAAAAACCGACTATGCCGAGATACTGTCAATGACGGAAAAACTGGGAGATGCAATGCGCGATCTGACTATGCTATCGGAAAAGACAACAGCGACGCGTAATTGATGAACGCCCTTTGGATGGCTTGCCAATTAAAAATTCAGCTAAAATTCAGGCAATAATCACTCCATTTTCACCATTTCTGCATAAATAATTGTTTCTTTTATGTCTATAGACAAGGAGCTATAGCCAAGCCGTTGGCTTGGAGAATTAACTTTTTGGAGGTACTATGAAAAAAGTAGTACTATTAATTTTATTTGCCGCTATTATAGGAGGTGTTGTTTTTGCCCAGTCAAATGCCCCGACAACCACTATAAGGGGAACGCTTGGGTTAAGCGGCGGAAGGATTTCCGTTGTTAGCGGAAATATCACCTATTACGTCAATGGGCTTTCACGTTTTATCGGCTTTATTGACGGCCTTAAAGAAGGCGCCCAGGTATCGCTGGATGGCTATGCTACAGCTCCGACTGTAGAAGGCCAGACATACAGGTTATTTTATCCCGTAACACTTGCTCTAAACGGGAAAAATTACGAGGTGGGTTCCTCGTCTGCCGGTAACATGGCACTTGGGCGAAATAGCAAGGGGATCGGTTTCCGCGGGAGAAACCGCTAATCAAACCAAGCAATGCCGGTAAAATCCGGCATTGCCTTTTTTCTATAGAGGTAAAAGAGAATGAGGAAAATTTTCAATATAGCAGCGCTTACCTGCCTTGCATTGGCATCCATTGCGGCCACCGCCTGTTCCGCCAGGAAGTCCGGGGCGGTTACTTACGAATTTACCAATGTGCGCCGTGGGACTATAGAACGTACCATTTCGGCATCCGGCACACTTAATCCTGTTTCAACGATAAAAGTGCTGCCGCAGATGAGCGGCAAGGTTGAAAGGATTTACGTTGACTATAACGATCAGGTCCACAAGGGGGACATCCTTGCGGAACTGAATACAGATATGCTTAAATTAAAGCGCGAACAGCAATACGCTGCGGTTATCAAGGCGCGGGCAAATTATGAATTGCAGCTGGTCAATTACCGGAACCAGGAAGCCCTCGCGAATAAAAACCTTATCTCCGAATACGAGCTAAAAACCAGCAAGACCAACCTGGATAACCAGTCGGCTGACCTTGCCGTTGCCGAAGCAAACCTTAAAAGCATCGATACCGAGATCAACCAGTTTGCCTACATTACATCCCCCATTGACGGCATAGTGCTTGACCGCAAGATCAATATAGGCGATACGGTCTCGGATAACGGTTCATCTTACATTTTTATGCTTGCGGAGAATCTCAGGGAAATGCAGATTGAAGCGTTGGTGGGAGAGCTGGACATTACCTCCCTGCAAAAAGGGCAGCCTGTGCGGTTTACCCTGGAAAGCCTGCCGGGACAAACTTTCAGCGGAAGGGTAGAGACACTGCGAATGGTTCCTGTGGTTTCCAGTAACGTAGTTTCCTATACCGTAATCGTCAGGGTTGAAAATGCCCGTGGCAATCTGTTTTCCGGAATGACTTGCGCGGTTGACTTTATTGTTGAGAACAGCGAGAACACGCTTATAGTTTCCAACGCCGCCCTGCGCTACCAGCCTAATAGTCTGAGCGCGGAAACGATCGCGGAAATGGTATTTAACGCCAGCCTTGAAAACATGAGCGAAGAACAACGAATGGCCGCAATGGTGACCAGAGAACAGCCAAGGGCGCAGAACGTAAGCCAGAGCCCAAATAATGCAGGAGCAGGATTGACAAGTGTCCTGATGGGCGGCGGAGCTGGCGGGCGCGCTCCCGGCGGGTTCGGCGGCGGCCAATTTACCGCAGGAGGAGGAAGACAAGGCCAGGGGCAAGGGCAGGGCAGGAATGCCGCCACTCCGACAGTCGTTATGCGTAACCTCTGGTATGTCAACAACGAAGGCAAACTTGAGGTGATGCAGGTACGAACCGGTATTTCCTCCGGTTCCTATACCGAGATCTATGCTGCGGATGATCTGGAAGGAAAGCAGGTTATCTTAAGAGAGAAGATATAATGGCTGTAATTGAAATGCGGGGAATAAAGCGGGAATACCGTATGGAGGGCAAGAAAGGCGACGAAGCCGTAGTAGTACGCGCCCTGCGCGGGGTAGATTTTTCCGCTGAAGCGGGGGAATTTGTCTCTGTTATGGGGCCTTCCGGTTCAGGCAAATCAACGTTGATGAATATTCTGGGCTGCCTTGATAAACCAAGCGCCGGAACCTATACCCTGGACGGCATTGAAACCTCCAAATCAAATTCTGATACCTTCGCTTTTATCAGGAACCGGAAAATCGGTTTCGTATTTCAATCCTTTAATTTACTGGCGCGGACTACCGCGCTGGAAAATGTTGAACTTCCCCTGTTTTACCGCAAGCGGGAAAAAGCCGAAAAAAGACTGACTGCCCAGGCCAGGAAAGAACGCGCAATAAAGGCGCTAAAGGAAGTAGGGCTGGAAAAGCGCATGGATCATTTCCCGTCGCAGCTTTCAGGCGGGCAGCAGCAGCGGGTCGCCATTGCGCGGGCAATGGTAAACGATCCGGCGTTTATCCTTGCCGACGAGCCAACCGGCAACCTCGATACAGGGATGACTCTTGAAATTATGGGGCTTTTCCAGGAACTCAACCGGCAGGGAAAAACGATCATCATGGTAACGCATGAACCGGAACTTGCCGCTTACACAAAGCGAATTATCACCCTGAGGGACGGCGAGCTGGTTTCAGACAAAAAGGTGACAGAAATTCGCAACGCGCTGGACGACCTGGAGCGATGGAAGAATGATCACACTTTGCTTACAGAGTTAGCTCCTTCGGAGCTAACTCTGCCGGAGGCATCATGAATATTGTCCAATTATTGCAAACCTGTTTACGGTCAATCCTTCGCAACCGCATGAGAAGCCTCTTAACATCATTGGGTATTATTATCGGGGTTGGCTCTGTGATAATAATGGTCGGGTTGGGAGAAGGCTCCCAGCGGACTATTGAAGCAAGGATTACCGCCATGGGAACGAATCTGCTGCAGATAACGCCAAGGAGGCAGGTAAGCCGGGCCGGGCCAAATATGCAGATGAGGATCAGCGGCTTTAACAAAAAGGACGTTCAAAAGCTTAAAGATGAATCGAGTTACGCCGCGGCGATTTCCGGCGTTGTCAACTCCAACGCCAATGTTATCGGCGCCGAGGGAAACGCCCAGGTTTCAATTGCCGGCGTTGAGCCTGATTACATCATCGCGCGGAACTACAACGTTAATACAGGAGTCTTTTTTGATGAAGATGATTTGAGAAACCGCAGTATGGTGGCGGTTTTGGGCCCAACTACGGCAAATAACCTGTTTGGCGACGCCGAAAGCGCGCTGTCACAAAGAATACGAATCGGGACAAATTATTTTACCGTCATCGGGATTCTGGAGAGCAAGGGCGCAGGCATGGGCGGCGGCAATCAGGATGATATTGTCATGATTCCCCTGGACACGGCAATGACCAGACTGAGCAATACCCAAAGTATCGCCCAAATTGTAATGAGCGTAAAAAGCAAGGAATACATGGACGCGGCCCAGAAAGAGGCAATAGCGATACTGTGCGAATCCAGGAGAATCGCCGATACGGCAAACGCCGATTTTGACATTATGAACCAGGCTGACATGATCGACATGGCATCGGCAACGATGAAAACACTAACAACACTGCTTGCCGCGATTGCCGGGGTATCGCTTTTGGTAGGCGGCATCGGCATCATGAACATTATGCTGGTTTCCGTAACCGAGCGCACGCGCGAGATCGGCATAAGGATGGCAATAGGCGGCCGCAAACGTGACATACTTTTTCAGTTCCTTTACGAATCGGTGATCCTCAGCTTGATGGGAGGCTTGCTTGGCATAGGCCTGGCTTTCCTTGCCTGCCGCGTACTGTCGGCAATGGGAATACCCGCGGCGATAAACCCGCTGATAGTGGCGATATCCACTATTTTCGCCGCGTTGGTGGGGGTTGTTTTCGGCTATTATCCCGCAATGAAAGCGGCGCGGCTGTATCCGATTGACGCGCTGAGGTACGAATAACAAATAGCAAAGAATAAATAACAAAGAACAACAATGGAACGGAGATGTATGAAGAGACTTGTATTACTGTTTAGTATAATTATATTGGCTGGATTTGAAGCATTTGCCCAAACGATAAGCCTTGAGGAAGTGCGGACGCTCGCGTTGGCGAATTCGCGAAGCCTGGCGAAAAATAACTTGTCGATTACAAACACTTTACTTGAAGAAAAGTCTCGGGTCTTTTCATATTTGCCGTCATTGTCCCTGGGAGCAAACGCTTCGATGGACATTTGGAATAAGAATGGCCCCGTCGAGAATCCTTTAAATACAATAGACGCCGGTGTAAGTGTTAACGTCTCACACACTCAGAAAATTTATGATGGAGGCGAGGCTAGAATAAAAAAAGCGATAAATGGAATTGCCTCAGAAAGCGCCAGAAATGAGGCGCTGGCCGAATATTTCAATGTGCTTGATCAGGCGGATAACGCTTACTACGCGGTGCTGGAGGCTATGGCTACATTGGAGGCAGAGGAGTCTTCGCTGCAAACAGCGCTTACAAGCCTTTCAATTGCCGAGGTACGGCAGGCAAACGGGATGATCAACCAGGGGGACTACCTCAAGGCAATGGCGGACAAAGAGGCGCGGGAGAACTCCCGCAATCAGGCGAGGCGAAACCTTACCCTGAGCACAATGAAACTCAAAGCCATCACCGGGCTGGGCGATCTTCCTGAACTGCAGCAAATCGATTTTTCAGGATACGAGGCGCTTATTTCACGTCTTGGAAACATTTCCGATAAGGAAGCGGATTCGTTGTATGGCGAATTATGGAAAACCATTGTTTCCTCAAATCCTTCACTTTCGAAGTCCGCTCTAGCCAACCAACGGGCAGAAATCAACCTAAGCTCGGCTCAGAGCGCTTATTTGCCCAGTCTGAGCGCGTCACTATCAGCGGGACTTAATTATTCACTAAAAAACGGCATACAACCATCTGGAGGAACATTATCGATAAATTTAAAAATTCCGGTTGATTATTGGGTACTGGCAAACAACATTGAAAAAAGTAAAAATGCCCGTGATTCTGCGGCTTTGGATTACATAGGCGCGGAAATCAGCACGGGAACCGAGCTGCAGGACGCTCTGTTTAAGGCATTGACCAACGCCGGGTCGGTTATAAACACAGGCCTTTCCCTCGCGTATGCCGAAAGGCATTTTGATTATGTAATGGAACGTTACCGGCTTTCGCAAAGCTCCATTGGCGATCTAAACGAGGCTTCGACCCTGCTCATCAACAGCCGCAATAACCTCATTAAGGCCCGTTACGGGTTTCTTCAAAGCCTTTCAAAACTCCGCTCTCTTGGGGCTTTTTCGGATGAGGACAAACTACTTCAAATTTTGATGGGAAATTAAGCTCATCAAACAAAAAGTTATTTTTTTCTTTTGCTTCCAACGCTCTTAACACGTGAACCCTTGGCGGGTTTTGTGCCCGGGACTTTGGCGGCTTTTTTACGCTTGTCGGATAACGATTGCTGTTTGCCGGGTTTTTTAGCTGTTCCTGGTTTTGGAGCTTCAGGTTTTTTTGCTTTGGCTATTCCTTTTAATATATCCTGGAAATTTTGGTCTTTCGACGCTTCGTTCAGGTCTGCTTCACGCTGCAGGTCAAGCCAGTAGCCGGGAGTTTGACCGAATAATTTTGCAAGGCGGAGGGCGGTAGGAACCGTTACTTTTGCTTTTCCGATAACGAGCAGGCGTACTGCGGAATTGCTTAAGTTAATCGCCTTTGACAGTGAAAAGGGGTTGAGCTGGTACTCATCCATGAGAGACTGTAAAACGGAAGCGGGGGTCTGTGTTGATTTGGGCATTAAAAAATCCTTTAAGATAGAATGAATTATTTATAAAGGATTTTGTGAAAAGTGTCAATTACCTCCGCGCCGGCAGCGGAGGTATGAAAAGAAGGTCTTGCTTTAACCGTAAACCCCGGCGGGCTCCCGCCGCTTACAGCTCGCCTTCAGCAAGCGTACAGATAGCCTGCGCCCACTTAACGTATTTAAGCTTCGCGAGGTCAGCGACTGTTTTCACATTGAAAGCTTCTTTGAGAAGTTTGGCGTCGCCTTCGCTGATGCCGGCGATCGCGTCAACCGGAGAAGCGGCGACCTCTTTGAGCGTCAAATTCTCATACTTTTTTACCACAAATTTGTCGATGTTCATTTACAGTCCTCCATAAGTTTATTCGTTGTCTGAACTCAGACTCCATTGTAATAAATTTAATGTTTCTGGCTAAAATGCGTCAAACGCGAACATCGTTGATTTTTTGATTTACCGCATTAAAATTACAATTTTTTGTACATCACCAATTCGCGTCCCGGAAACAGCTCAGGATGAAATATGGAAACCATATCTTCGAATTTCTCAACCACTTTCGCGCTGTTCATATAATACCCCAGATCATAAATGTAGATGTTATTGTTTTTGAACGCGCGGAATTCAGCCATTAGCGGTTCTGTTTCCAGCAGAAATGCTTTGTCCGGACAGTATTGCGGCGAACTGCCGTAAATGATAATGTCCGAGTCCCGGCATTGCCTAAGGAATTCTTCCATTGAGATCGTAACATTGCCGGAGCCTTCAAGGCCCTTGAGCGCATAGGCGCCGCCGGCCCTTTCAATTTGCAAAGCCAGGGTTGAATCTCCAGCCTGCGTATAAACACTGCCGCTCCAAATAACTCCGTATGCTACTGTCGGTTTATTTGAAACAGCAGCGACTATTTTATACAGTTCGTCCAAACGCGCCAGTTTGCCCTCGAAGATACGATCCGCTTCTTCGTCAAGGTTAAAGAACGCGGCAAAAAATTTTATCCACTCCAGATACGCAAGATTTCCGTCTTCCATCCACTCAAGCAAAGTCGCGTGCTTAATATTTACCTCATCCAGCAAACTGCGTAGCCGCATATCGGAATCATCATTACCGGTAGTAAACGCGAAGCCGACTCCGGTTTTAATAATCTCTTCTATGTCGCCGACAGCCGTCAGGCCGTGGTTTATATAGTGAGTTTTACCGTTCCTGAATCCGGCAAGTATTTGGGGTGTGGTCCACTCTTCTTCCGGGGTACAGACAGCGGCAACAGAATTGTAAACTGAATCGGTCTCCAGCGCGCCCAAAAAACCGACATAGGTCGTTGAAGTGTATAACGCGCTGGTAATCGGCGTCTCGATCAGTATAGCGTCGTTATAACCCGATGGAGCGGTTACACCTTTAGGAACCAGGAGGAGCTTGTTCCTGTCGGAGTCGGTTACAAGCTTTACTCCGTTTCCCAGATAATCAATATTGAAATTCTGCGCGTACTTAATTCCAATCTCAGGTTTTCCACCTGGCAAGACAGCCGCAGATTTTTGCGGGGTGTTGTTTTTTGTGCAACCAAAAAAAACCAAGGCCGCCAGTACTGCCACTGGCAATACTTTTAATACTTTCTTCTTCATCGTTAAGCCTCCTTTATATTTTGACCAATGCGACAATCCGCTCTTGCAGCTGCCCGGCTGATGAAACCCTAATCACTTTTGATTCTTTTCTGTAGAATCGCTTTATTTCTTCCGGCGAACGCATACTGAGTACGGGCTTTAACTTGGATGCAGATTGTAGCATCTCAATATTGCAATGATTGTATGTGCCAACCGGGAAATTGGTATCAACCACAAACGCAGCGTTACCCAGACAGGCTTCGGCGGCGGAGCGGCTTGCTTCGGATACCGGTTCAAAACTCTGCTCGGAAACCACCGTGAGTTTCATAGATTCCGCTATGAAGAAGTCGATGTCGTTTTTATGCAATATGCCGGTTGCGATGCCATAGCCCATCCGCGTTAAAAGCCTGAACACCGGAGCGCCTGTACCCGCTCCCGATGCTACAAACACCTCCGGGGCTTTGTCGTTGCATATTTCCAGGCTGCCCATGACGGAATTGAATACAGCGCCTTCAATGCTATACAAATCGCCAATCGTGTCTTTTCCAATTATATCTTCGGGATGCCCCTGAGCCATAACCTTCCCGTCCTTGATCAGCAATACGAACTGGCAGTTCTTCACCGCTATATCAAGGTCGTGCAAGGCAAGAATTACAGTCACGCCGCTTATCGCCGAGAGCCGGTTAAGTATGCGGAGGATCTCTATTTTGTGTTTTATATCCAAATGGCTGGTAGGTTCGTCGAGTATAATTAACTCCGGCTCCTGAGCCAGCGCCCTGGCAATCAGGATCTTTTGTTTTTCGCCATCGCTGAGGCTTGAAAAATCCCTTTCCGCGAGCTCCGCTGCACCGACAATTTGCAGACATTCCCGCACGATACGGTGATCGTCCGCGTTGAGCCTGCCGAAAAAACCGGTGTATGGAATCCTCCCCATAGATGCGATTTCGTAAGCGGAAGTCATATTGACGTTCAACTGCTCTGTCAGTACTACCGCCATTTGTTTTGCCAGGTCATTGGGTGTGATCAAGCGAATGTCGTTATGGCTAATGTAAACAGCGCCGCCAACAGGGGCTAACATTCCCGCAAGTGTTCTGAGTATCGTTGACTTGCCAGATCCATTGGGGCCGATTAGGCAGATAACCTGGCCTTTCAAAGCGTTCATTTCCACGCCGCTGACAACGGCTTTCCTGTCGTAACCGGCGTCCAGGCCATGAGCGCTGATAACACTGGTCATAGCTTCTCCTTACGCGTCAGCAGGAAGACAACAATCGGCGCGCCGATTATGGCGGTAACCGCGCTTAAGGGCAGTTCCCTCGGCAACAGTATATTCCTGGCGGTAAAATCGCAAAGGCTTGCCATAAACGCCCCGCCAAGGATCGCGCCGGGAATGAGAATCCTGCTGTCGGAAGATCTGAACACTATCCGGCATATATGAGGCACAGCCAGTCCAACAAATGAAATGGGCCCGGCGAAAGAAGTTACCGCGGCAGTTAAGACGCTTGAAAGAAAAATCAGGCCATACCGCGCCGCTTTTACATTAATGCCCATGCTCCTGGCGTATCTGTCTCCCATGCCAAGGGCGTTTAGCGGCTTTGCCATCAGAAACGAACAAAGCAGCGCGGGCCCTACAATAGCGTACATTATCTTTAGGTGCGTCCAGGTGAATCCCGCGAAACTGCCCATGTTCCACATCGCGAAGCTGGCAATGCGCTCGCGATCCGCAAACGCGCTCAGGATGCTTACCGTCGCGCTGCACAGATAGCCTGCCATCAAACCTATGATCAACAAAGTGATAATGCTTTTTACTTTAGTGGCGGCAATAATAATAATGAGCATGATAACAGATGCCCCGACAAACGCCCCAATGAACATAAAAACAGGCGTTATCCGCTGGAATCCGAAAGTAAAGCCACCAATCAATACCAATCCCACGAACAGCGACGAACCGGACGAGATACCCAGTACATAAGGTTCAACAATCGGGTTGGAAAAATACGTTTGCAATAAAAAACCCGCAATAGCGAGGGCGGCCCCGCCACACATAGCCGCAAGCGCCCTTGGCAGGCGAATGCGTTGGACGATTAAGTAATTGGTTTCGCTTTGCCCTACTTTGCCGAGCGTGATTTGAATAATATCCGGTATGGAAATATTTGCCGAACCGTTGCTTACGTTTAGCAGAAATATCAAGAGCACCCCCGCTGTAAATAAGAGGAACCACATAGCCGTAAGGAATTTATTTTTTGATACTGGCATATTAACCGTACACTTATTCATTTAACCTCCTTGATAGTCTGCAATCCGTAGCGTTTATGGTAATTTGAAAATATTGTATTGAAAAAGTTAAAATCATCATAGCGCAGACCCGAAGCGGAGGACAGGCCGGAACCTGCACCGATGATGATTAATTCGGCTTGTACAATGGCGGCTTTGAGTTGGTCAACTTGGTATCTAAATACATCTTGCAAGCAATAAGCCCCTTAATGTCATTACCTTTACCGCGCCTCAATAATTACTTTAATTCGGCAATTTCATGTACATCACCAATTGGCGTCCCGGAAATAGCTCGGGATGAAATATAGAAACCATATCCTCGAATTTCTCAACCACTTTCGCGCTGTTCATATAATAGCCTTGATCAAAAATGTAGATGTTATTGTTTTTGAAAGCGCGGAATTCGGCCATTAGCGGCTCTGTTTCAAGCAGAAAAGCTTTATCCGGGCAATACTGCGGCAAACTGCCGTAAATTATTATATCAGTATCTCTGCAATGCTTAAGAAATTCTTCCATAGTAATAGTGATACTGCCTGATCCCTCAAGGCTCTTAATCGCATAGGTACCGCCAGCCTTCTCAAATTGCTGGGCCAGGGTTGAGTCTCCAGCTTGCGTATATACAGTTCCGCCCCAAATCATCCCATATACCACTGTCGGTTTATTTGAAACTTTGGCGGCTTTTTCATACAACTCGTCCAAACGCGCCAGCTTGCTCTCGAAAATGCGATCCGCTTCTTCGTCAAGGTTAAAAAACGCGGCAAAGAATTTGATCCATTCCAGATACGCTGGGTTTCCATCTTCCATCCATTCAAGCAGGGTCGTGTGCTTGATATTCACTTCGTCCATTAAACTGCGAAGCCGCATATCGGAATCGTCATTGCCGCCTGTAAACGCGAAGCTGGTTCCTGTTTTGACGATCTCTTCTATGTCGCCGACAGCCATCTGGCTATGGTTAATGAAGTGAGTTGTGCCATTCCTGAATCTGGCAAGTATTTGAGGGGTAGTCCAATCTTCTATAGGGCTACAGACAGCGGTAACAGAATCGTAAACCGAATCGTTCTCCAACGCGCCCAGAAGCCCGACATAGGTCGTTGAGGTGTATAGCGCGTTTGCAATCGGCGTCTCGATCAGTACAGCATCATTATAACCGGATGGAGCAGTTACCCCTTTTGGAACCAAAAGGAGCTTGTTCTTGTCGGAATCGGTTACGAGCTTTACTCCGTTTCCCAGATAATCAATGCTGAAATTCTGCGCATACTTAATGCCAAGCTTTACTCCAGGCGAGACAGCCGTGGATTTTTGCGGGGTGTTGTTTTTTGTGCAACCGAAAAAAACTAACACAACCAGTAGTGCCACTGGCAATACCATTAATACTTTTTTCTTCATCTTTAAGCCTCCTTTATATACCGTTATGACAATTTGTACGCTCTGCTTGTAAAGATACGCTCTTTTACCCCGTGGGTTTTATTGAACCACAATGCCAGATTATGAAAATACCCGGAATACAAATTGGTAAAGTCAAAAAGAATGTCATCTACGGCGTTCCCTTGCTGTTTGTAGCGGCTTAAAAGCCGTACCAGAGTTTTGCATTTGCTGCGTATCACATGACTATAAGCTGCCTGGGTACAGCCTTGAGGTACGAAAAAAGTTAAACCGCCGCTTTTTGGTTCCGCTTCTTTCTGAGCCGTTTTTAGAGCCTGGGTTATTTGAAAGAGCCAATCCAGTTCATTTTCGGTTACCATTACCTGTGTCCGCAACGAAGGATTTATATGGTACATCAATTCATTGATTATGCATAAGTTTTCTTCCAGACTGGGATCGGCGGCAATGTCCTTTTCATCCAATAGGGAACGCAACAGGCCAATCATGCTGGAAATCTCGTCAGATAAAATTTCAAAATCGCATTTTAAGTCTGTTGCGTCATCGTATAAAAAAGTATAGGCCAGATACTTGCTCATTTTGCCTCCTGATTTGCTTCATATTGCATTCTTACTCCCAATGTCAGGGTAATTCCCGGCATTGGATAATCGTAGAATGATTGGTAAGACGTATTGAGGGCGTTCCTTACCACGCCAAACAGAGTAAAGCTCTTTCCGATTTTCTGCCCGATTTTTTGATTTATAGTAGCGTTAAGCAGGAAATGCGGCTTCAATTCTACAAAGTTGGGCCTGTCTTGATAACGCAGGCTTTCATATTGCCCTGAAATAAGTAAGGAACCGTTTGCCCAGGGAATATCAAAGGAGATGCCGATGGTATGCATGGGGTTATAGGGTATCCTTTTATCGGAA